>Ga0007825_1000647_pt1 | contig 9618 bp, 9 predicted proteins | sample CryBogCBE13Jul09_FD_71229 | JGI IMG/M metagenome (GOLD analysis project Ga0007825, IMG submission 71229) | Freshwater microbial communities from Crystal Bog, Wisconsin, USA - CBE13Jul09 | ecosystem: Environmental > Aquatic > Freshwater > Lake | place: Crystal Bog, Wisconsin, USA | collected... | reverse complement strand
TAATCCCTTTGTATTAAGAACCGGAGGCAATAGATTTATGGCGTTACTACATGATGGTACGCTGTTGACTAAAGATGGTACTTATGGAAATTGGATAACCCAAACAACAGGAGTGCGGTGGGCTGAAATTGCATCAAGCGGGGAAATGATTATTATTAATAGCGCGGGAAATGTGTATACAAAGGTGGGGACTTACGATCCGTGGGTACAGCAAACAAGTGGCGGGGGAGCACATGATATAGCAATAGGTGGCAACGGCAGGCTCATGGTTATCGATAGAGATAATAACGCATATTCAAAGGAATCAACATACGATGCCTGGGTGTTGCAAGTAACAGGTGCAAAATGGATTGGAGCCAGTGCAACAGGCAGGCTTATCGTTGACGACTCATCTTTCAATTTATATTACAAAGACTATACTTATGCTACTTGGAATAGAATAGCTGGCCCTACTACGGACGGTACACTCGCAACTCCTTATATAAATTAATAATTTATAAATAAGATCATCAGCACTTTTCTAAGTTAGCGGGTAGGGTACGCAAAAACATTAATATCTACGGTTTCGTAGATATTTTTGTTTATAAATCTCTGGTTCAACAGAGAAGAATATGCTATAGTATCGAAGTTAAATTCGGCGGCGTAGCTCAGTTGGTTAGAGCGTAGGACTCATAAGCCTAAGGTCCCAGGTTCGATCCCCGGCGCCGCTACCAGTTTTATAAGATCACCAACAATTAGGTGATCTTTTTTGATATCATTTGTGAATATGCAAAATAGCACTCCTTTACAGCCCGGAACCTATGTTCTTGCCGTTTCTGGAGGTGTTGATTCAGTTGTGCTTCTGGATATTCTCTCAAAGCAAAAAGAGCTAGATATTGTAGTCGCGCATTTTGATCATGGCATCAGAAGTGATTCTGCGCTTGATGCAAAATTCGTTGAAACGCTCGCGCAAAAATATGGATACAAATTTGAAACGGAACGAGTAGAACTTGGCCCCGACGCGAGTGAGGAAGCTGCCCGAAATTATCGATATTCCTTCCTAAGAAAAGTTGCTGCCGATCACCACGCGATAGCCATAATTACAGCCCATCATCAGGACGATGTCATTGAGACAAGTATGATTAATCTATTGAGGGGTACAGGCAGAAGCGGATTAAATTCATTGAAAGACACAAAGGAATTAGTTCGACCGCTGCTTTCGATGGCAAAAAAAGATTTACTTAGATATGCTGAAGAAAATAATCTTGAGTGGCGTGAAGATAGTACAAACGAAAGTCCAAAATACTTGCGGAACAGGATTCGGCAAAATGTCGTACATAGAATGGATGAAGTCACCAGACAAAAATGGCTGACGATTCTGGATCATTCAGCACACCATAATACAAAGATTGATCAAGAGATCGAACATCTACTTCGGCGAGGGCTTCATAAAAACCAACTCGTATTAAATAGGAGATGGTTTATTATGCTGCCGCACGATATTGGGCGAGAAGTAGTACGTAGTATTTTACTCAAAGCGGGCGCTAAAGAATTAGATAAAAAAACAATTGAGAGGATATGTATTCAAATAAAAACCTTGCCACATGGAAAGATATTACAAGCAAGTGGCGTTGATGTTCTGCTAACAAAAAGGTCGGCCCGTTTTCAATCTCGTGGTAGTCAAGGAGGCTCAAAACCTTTATAATCACATCTTATGGACAAAAAACAATCACACCCCCCAAAAAAGACTCAAAAAAAGAAGTGGTTTAAGAATGTCGGCTTTGTTGTAATCATTGCGGCCTTTGCAGCAGTATTCCTCCTTAGCTACAATCAGCCCGCAAAACTTACTAGTGTTTCATTTAGTGATGCAATGAATAGTGCCAACAAGGGTGACGTCACAAACATTCTTGTTAATGGAGATAATCTTCAATTGACACTCAAGGGTAATAGCAAACCGACTGAATCGACTGTTAAAGAAGATGGTGCTCCTCTGTATGGCCCTGGAGGACTTACTAGCCGCGATGTTTCAGTTACTTTCAAGCCATCATCAAGTACTGGGTCTACCTGGGCTTCAATTGCTATAAATCTACTCCCCGTTGTTATCATCACCTTTGTGCTCATATTTATCCTGCGGTCTGCTCAAGGGCAAGGCAACCAGGCGCTCGGCTTCGGTAAAAGCTCAGCTAAGCTCTATGGCAGCGATAAAGAAGCGGTTAAGTTTAGTGAAGTAGCTGGAAACGAAGAAGCCAAGCAAGATTTAGAAGAAGTTGTAGAATTTCTTAAGTTTCCTAAGAAGTTCCTAAGTGTTGGTGCAAAGATTCCAAAAGGAGTGCTTCTGGTCGGCCCTCCAGGAACAGGTAAAACGATGCTTGCTCGAGCAGTAGCCGGAGAGGCAAACGTTCCATTCTTTAGTATTTCTGGATCCGAATTTGTTGAAATGTTTGTTGGAGTTGGTGCAAGCCGTGTGCGAGATCTTTTTTCTAAAGCTAAAAAGAACGCACCGTGTATTATATTTATCGACGAAATTGATGCCGTTGGACGAAAACGCGGTAGCGGTATGGGGGGCGGACATGATGAGCGCGAACAAACACTTAACCAGATATTGGTTGAAATGGATGGATTCGAGCAAGGACAGAATGTCATTGTGCTTGCTGCGACCAACCGAATGGACGTACTTGATTCAGCCTTGCTTCGACCAGGTCGTTTCGACAGAAGGGTATCTATAGGCCTGCCTGATCGTAAAGATCGACTAGCGATCCTTAAAGTACATTTTGAGAAAAAGCCGCTTGCTAAGGGAGTCGATCTTGATGCACTTGCTGCAAAGTCTGCTGGCTCGAGTGGTGCTGATCTGGCAAATATAGCGAATGAAGCGGCAATCGTTGCAGCACGCGAAAACAGAACAGAAATTACCGAAGCCGATGTTACGAGTGCATTTGAGCGAGTAGCGATTGGTCCAGAGCGTAAGAGCAAGATTATGAATGATAAAGAAAAAGAACTAACGGCCTATCATGAAGCCGGACATGCCATCGTAGGACAGGTGCTGCCAGATAGTGATGTTGTTCATAAAGTTACCATCATTCCACGCGGTGGAACTGGCGGTGTCACGTGGTTTATTCCACCCGAAGACAAAAGCTACCATAGTGTTATTGAATACAAGGATGTGCTGGCTCGAATGCTCGGTGGCCGTATTGCTGAAGAAGTTGTGTATGGCCCTGATCGTGTAACAACTGGTGCAGGAAGTGATTTGCAAAAGGCAGCAGAGCTCGCCAGGGAGATGATTGTAAACCAAGGAATGGGTAAAAAGCTTCGTGACCAAGTGTTTCATATTGAAGACGGCATGATGATGGAACGACTTGTACATGAACGACAATATTCGGATGAAACAGCAAAAATAATAGATGATGAAGTTGAATCTCTTATCACTGAGGCAGCAAAGAGAGCCCGTCAGGTTATTAAACAAAATCGAACATATCTTGAATCTCTCAAAGATGTACTACTAGAAAAAGAAACAGTAGAAGCAGATGAGGTCGCAAAAATATTAAAAGGAACAAAAATGCCAAAAGAGGCAGCACTGTACTAGTGTCTCAGCTCGAAACAAAGAACTGAAACACTTATAGTCAATCGTAACGATTATGAGCCGCATATTACTTCGAGCAAACAAAACAGCATCGTTCGGGTCAGCAGCACTACTGCTCGCAGGATCATCTTTGATTGGAGCATTGCTCGGAATTTTGCGCACAAAACTCGTAAATGCAAACTTCATCAACTTTGAATCAGACGCCTATTTCGCTGCCTTTAAAATCCCAGATTTTGTATTTTTTACACTCGCGTCCGGTGCGCTTGGCGTAGCATTCTTACCAATTTTGTCGGAGCGCTTGCAGCAAAATAAACAGTCAGCTTGGGAAGTTGCCAGCTATGTGCTTAATGCACTGGCGATTATTGGTTTTGTCGCAGCCATTATTATTATGGTGTTTGCTCGGCCGCTCCTGCACTATATTGTCGTCCCTGGATTTTTACCAGAACAGCTCAATCTAACAGTTGCAATAATGCGTATTATTTCAGTCAATATATTTTTATTTGCAATATCGACCGTACTCTCTACCGTGCAACAAGCAACAGGCCGTTTTTTCTTCTTTGCCATCGCACCACTTCTCTATAACGGTGCTATTATCGCGAGTATTTATATTTTTGGAGCTCGTTTTGGAATTGTAGGACTAAGTCTTGGCATTGCTATTGGTGCAGTTTTACAACTTCTAGTGATTGCGCTAGGAATGGAGGGGCTTAATTTTAGATACAAGCCAACGATCGATTTTAAGAATAAAAGTTTTAGAGAAATTCTTCGCATTATGCCAGCACGGTCAATCGATCAAGGCATAGATAGCATTAATAGTATCGTTGAAACGCGGTTCGCATCAGATTTATCGATTGGTTCAGTAACTAATTATTCCAATGCACTCGTTTTATATAATGCGCCCGTAATGCTGATTGGTAACGCTATCTCAACTGCAGCCTTTCCAAAATTAACGCATCGACTGGCAGAGGGTAGGGTTGACCTATTTAAAGAAGAGTTTTTAAAAGTACTACGACTTATGATCTGGATTTCATTACCTGTCGTCGTCGTTTGCTTTTTTACTCGAGGATACTTGGCGCGTATTATCTTTGCCAGAAGTAACCAAGATATCGCCGCGATTTTTGGTTTCTTATGTGTGGCGATATTTTTTAGAATTATCTATACCATTATTTCAAGATATTTTTATGCACACCGTGACACTAAGACGCCATTATATGTTTCAATCTTTGTTATCATTCTAAATATTTTGCTTGCCTGGAAACTTTCAAAGCCAGGCGTCTATGGAGTAGAAGGACTGGCAATTGCGCAAAGTATTGTGGCGCTCATTGAAGTAGCTGTTCTCGTACTCATTATGGCACTACGTGATCGTCACTTTTTCACTCAAATTTTTTTCAAGGACACCTATAAAACGCTCTCTGCAACGGGATTTAGTGCGTTGACCGCGCTTATAGCTATTCGTGTATTACCACTTAATCAGGGCGCACAGGGACTAACGTTGTTTACGAACGTCTTCATTATCTCATTTTGTACTTTCTTTGTGCACGTCGTGGTTTCCTATATTTTTGAAATAGAAGAAGCAAAAGCAGTTATTGATAAATTGAAGAAGATTGTATTTGGGCGCCTCAAAATAGAATAATTCAGGTATAATAGCGCGACATGACACCACAAGAAATTAGAAATTTTTGCATTATTGCCCATATAGATCATGGAAAGAGTACGCTCGCTGATCGTTTGATGGAGCTGACTGGTACTGTTGAAAAACGTAACATGAAAGCGCAGCTGCTCGATAAAATGGATCTTGAACGCGAAAAGGGCATTACTATTAAGCTTGCGCCTGTTCGGATGCATTATAAAAATTATGAGCTCAATCTTATCGATACACCTGGACATGTAGATTTTAGTTATGAAGTATCGCGAAGTCTGGAGGCTTGTGAAGGAGCTATTTTAGTTGTTGATGCAAGCCAAGGTATTCAGGCGCAAACTTTAGCAAATGTTTATTTAGCACTCGCCGCAGACCTTACTATATTACCGGTACTCAACAAGATAGATTTGCCCGCAGCAGATGTTGAACGCGTTTCAGCAGAAGTGGTTGCACTTCTTGGATGCAAGAAGGAGGATATTCTGCATATTTCAGCAAAAAATGGACTGGGAGTTGCTGAATTACTCGATGAGATTGTGGCCAAGATTCCTGCACCAGCAGTCGATCAAAACCTGCCACCACGTGCGCTTATTTTCGATAGCTATTATGACGATTATCGGGGGGTTGTGTTATATGTACGGGTGTTTGATGGTGTTATTCAAAAGAGTGACATTATGGAGATGATGGGTACAAAGAGCGAAGGAATTGCGCTAGAGGTGGGATGTCTTACACCTGAAATGAAATCTACGGGAGTTTTGCGATCTGGCGAAATTGGTTATATTGTTACGAATCTAAAAAGTACTCGTGAAGCTCGAGTTGGCGATACAATTACGCTTGAGAAAAATAAGGCAATCAGTCCGTTGCCGGGATACTTAGAGGTGAAGCCTTTTGTATATGCTGGTTTCTTTCCAGATAGTAACGAAAACTATCAACTTTTGAAAGATGCGATTGAGAAATTAAGTCTTAGCGATTCAGCCCTGCAGTTTACACCAGAAAATTCTCCCGTACTTGGCTATGGAGTACGAATCGGTTTCTTAGGATTACTTCATATGGATATCGTTAAAGAGCGTCTTGAGCGGGAATATGATCTCGAACTTGTTGTTACTAACCCAAGCACCGACTATCATATTTTGCTCGTAAATGGTGAAGAGTTAGACATTAAGAGTGCTAGCGAATTACCGGATCCAGCGCAGATTGCTGAAATTAGAGAACCCTGGATAAAAGGTGAAGTTGTCTGCCCAAAAGAATATGTTGGTGCGGTGATTCAGCTTATCGTACAAAAACGTGGAGTACATAAAAACTTAAGTTATGTTGATGCACAACTTGCGTTGGTTAGTTTTGATGCACCGCTCGCAAACCTTTTAACAGATTTTTATGACCAACTTAAAAGTGTTACGAGTGGCTATGGCTCCTTTAATTATGATTTAAGTGAATATAGGGCTGAGCAATTAGTGCGATTAGATTTTTATGTAGCCAATGAAAGAATCGATGCACTTAGTCTTATGGTCCATCAATCTGAAGCAACAGGTATAGGAAGAGAGATTGTTAAGAAGCTTAAGGACGTTATTCCAAGACAAAATTTCCAAATTAGTCTGCAAGCAGCAATTGGTGCACGTTTTATAGCCCGCGAAGATATCAGTGCATTTAGAAAAGACGTAACGGGATATTTATATGGTGGTGATGTCTCGCGTAAGAAAAAACTGCTCGCTAAACAAGCAAAAGGAAAAAAGCGCATGAAGCGCTTTGGTAAAGTGGACATTCCTTCTGATGCGTTTACAGTTCTGCTTAAACGTGACTAAGTTCCGCAAGGTCTTTAGAAACTTGTCCAACGTGAGTCAACGGATTAACACCCTCATATTTTTTTGCGATATCGCCTTCCGGATTAATAAGATAAGTATCACGATTAATACCTTCATACTCTCTTCCCATAAACTTTTTCTTTTTCCATGAACCATAGGCTTTTATCGTATCAGTTGATGTGTCACTAAGGAGCGTGAAGGTGAGTTTATGTGCATCAGCAAATTTCTTATGACTTGCTACGCTATCTTTGGAGATTCCCAGTACCACCGCTCCCCTATTCTCTAGATAATCGCGGCCATCCCTGAAGCTACAGGCTTCTTTTGTACATCCTGGGGTATTATCTTTGGGATAAAAATACAGTACTACCCATTTTCCTTTGTACTGTGAGAGTGAATGAATGGTGCCGTTTTGATCGGGAAGTGAAAAATCTGGTGCTTTCATGAAAAATCCTTGATTAAGTAGTTAGTATACAAGGTATAGTATACCTATGAATAGCAATGACAGGCCACTCAAATTAATAGATTCTTTCACGAGAGTCCTGGCAAGTTATAGCCCAAGCCCACAGCAACTAAGTGTTCTCAAGCAAACTCCTTTTGTTCTTTTAGCTGCACCAACTGCCGCTGGCAGAAATACCCTTATTCGAGCACTACTTGAAAAAGATACGTACTACTACATTGTTTCAGATACGACACGACCCCCGCGTAGTAATAATGGTGTGCCAGAGCAAGACGGGCACGAGTATTGGTTTAAGTCTGAGGAGGAATTTTTAGAAGATCTCAATGCCGGGCTGTATTTGGAAGCTGCTATTATTCATGACCAACAAGTGTCAGGCATTAGTATGCGAGAAATTGAAAAAGCACACCAAGCAGGAAAAATTGCTATAACAGATATTGATGTGCAGGGCTGTAGAACGTTAGAAAAATTGAGTGACAACATTATTCCTATCTTTATTCTGCCACCTCGATTTGAAACGTGGATGGAGCGGCTTGATCGTAGGGGTGTCATGCATGAGGCAGAGAAAAAGCGAAGGCTAGCAAGCGCTGCCTCAGAAATAGACTATGCGCTGCTTTCGGGTACCTTCACTTTTATTATTAATGATTCGCTAGAGAGCGCAGTAAAGCAACTTGATGCAATTGTACAAAAAATTGACGACACCACCCTTCAGCAAGAAGCGATTATGCACGCGCGTCAACTTTTGCATGAATTAGCAGCCAAAAAATAATATATAACAGGGGAAAATAAAATAATTAGCACTCTTGACAGTAGAGTGCTAATTTTCTAAACTAGTAATGGTACTAGGAAAAACTATGCAGATTTCACCACGACAAGTTAAGATTTTAAACGCCATCGTTGAGCAGTATGCTGAAGTAGCAGCACCCGTTGGCTCAATTCTCTTAGCTAACATGTTTGGCGTTTCATCAGCAACAATACGCAGCGAAATGGCACGATTGGAAGAAATGGGTCTCATAGAACAACCGCATACCTCAGCTGGAAGAGTACCAACAGACAAAGGGTATAGGTTTTACGTAAATCAGGTTAATGAAGCAAATGAGTTCGCGCTCACTGCTCCACAGATCAATCGCAATGCGAGAGCGATTGATACCAGAGTGAATGGTGCCGGTGAAGCAGTGCAAGCCATTAAGTCTGCAGTCGATAGCCTTGTGTCTATCACGCAAAATCTTGGTATAGCGACCATTGGTGATCAGCTATATATGAGCGGTATTTCAAATCTTTTTTCACAACCTGAATTTGCCAGTGGAACCGCCATACATGAAGTTGCACAGCTACTCGATAATCTAGAACCATGGCTTCGTGAAGCACAGCCAAATGAACCGTTGAGCGTCTATATTGGACAAGAGAATCCGATTGGAAAAACAAGTGGATGCACCTTAATTATTAGCCGATTTAGTAGCCCCTACAGTGATCGAAGTTACATCGGAATCGTTGGTCCAACTCGGCAAAGCTATAAGTCGGTTATGAATCTCGTTCGCCATACCGGTATTACGCTTGAAGCAGCATTATTTTAAAGAAAAAGGAGTAGAGTATGACAAAAGAACCGAAGAAGACATCAAAGAATGACGAAAGAATGCTTGAGCTCACTGCTGATTTGCAGCGGGTTCAAGCTGACTTTATAAATTTTCGAAGACGAAGCGAAGAAGAGAAGATTCGGGCTATTCAGGCAGGAAAAGAGCAAGCTGTACTAACGCTCCTTCCCGTGTTGGATAATATTGAACGAGCAATTGCCCATGAACCAGCAGACATTAAAGACCATGCTTGGGTGAAGGGCGTATCCTCAATTGCTCTACAGCTCGAAACACAACTTGCTGCTATCGGGCTTCGGAAAATAGGTGTTGAGGGGGAAGCATTTGACCCTAATCGACATGAAGCAGTCAGTATGAATGAAGACGCAACGGGTGAACATGAAGTTGTCGCAGCAGTGCTGCAGCCGGGCTACCAGCTTGGCGAGCAAATCATACGCCCTGCAATGGTAAATGTAACGAAACAATAGAATAAGGAGTATTCATATGGGAAAAATTTTAGGTATAGATTTAGGAACAACAAACAGTGCAATGGCAATTATGGAAGGTGGAAACCCAGAAATAATCGCTAATGCTGAAGGTAATCGAAC
>Ga0007825_1000643_pt1 | contig 9639 bp, 7 predicted proteins | sample CryBogCBE13Jul09_FD_71229 | JGI IMG/M metagenome (GOLD analysis project Ga0007825, IMG submission 71229) | Freshwater microbial communities from Crystal Bog, Wisconsin, USA - CBE13Jul09 | ecosystem: Environmental > Aquatic > Freshwater > Lake | place: Crystal Bog, Wisconsin, USA | collected... | reverse complement strand
AAAACTCGATGCATTCACCCCTAACGTGGAAGCCATCGCGAAGTACAAACCAGACCTCGTCATCTTGCAATCCTCTGCCACAAAAGCACAATCCGTGAAGAGCGCACTAGAGTCACTGAAAATCAAGGTCTACTTCGAAGTTACGCCTAGCGATGTCAATGGCGCATATTCAGAGATCACTGCTTTGGGTCAGGTGACCGGGAAGGCGGCGCAAGCTACCAAACTCATCACCTCCATGAAATCAGCGATCAAGGCGGCTATCGAAAAGGGTCACAGGTCAGTACCGATTCCTATTTTCCATGAGGTAGATAACACGCTCTATTCAGCGACATCAAAGACTTTCATTGGTCGCGTCTACGCAGATTTCAACACGATAAATGTCGCCGACGCTGCTGATACCGCTGATAGTTATGGCTACCCGCAGCTCACCAATGAGTATCTTCTCAAGGCGAACCCGTCAGTGATCTTCTTGTCTGATGGTGAGAAGGTGGCAACTGTCGCTACCCGCGCCGGGTGGAGTTCGATCGACGCCGTTGCCAAGAACCATGTCGTCGTCTTGCCAGATGACATTCCATCACGATGGGGACCTCGCTTGGTCAATTTCTATCAATTCGTCTCGACCACACTTCAGGCAATTAAGTAAACGAACAGCAGAATATGAAGAAGAACCAGCGCCAGGTTTCGGAGATCGCTCCAATTTGGAATTGGAAGATCACCTCACTTTGCGCTGCCTTCTTACTGGTTATCGGGATCGCCGCCATCAGTTTTGGTCCCATTCAATTAAGTTTTGGCAGCATTATCAAAACCCTCGTTGGAGTTAAGGGAGGCCTCTCTGGTCAAGATCGAACGGTTCTTATAGACCTTCGCTTACCACGCGCTCTTCTTGCAGCTCTTGTGGGAGCTGCGCTGGCAACGAGTGGAGCGGTCTATCAATCAGTCTTTAGAAATCCACTTGCAGATCCCTATCTATTAGGAGCAGCCAGTGGAGCAGGTCTTGGCGCAACGATCGCCATCACTAACTCACATGGGAACGTTTATAGCCTTCTTCCCATCTTCTCCTTCATTGGTGGCACGCTCGCCGTACTCACCTCCTTCTTCATCTCTGGAAAATTCTTTGCCGAGCCCCAATCACTACTTCTCAGCGGCATTGCCGTTGGCTCTTTCGCGACAGCAGTCCAGACCTATTTACAGCAACGACATAGCGCCTCACTTCGCCCGGTCTATTCGTGGATCCTTGGAGAACTCACCTCGGCCAATTGGCAGGTTGTGACCTGGTCTTCGTTCTACATTCTCGCTGCCTTGGTGGTGCTTATCTCAGTATCGAAACAACTCGATGGACTCATGCTCAGTGATGAGGAATCCTTCTCGCTTGGCATCAATCCAAATCGACTACGCATTATTGCGGTTGCAGCTGCAACGCTCGCAACAGCAACGGCTGTATCTGCCTCGGGTCTGATTGGCTTCGTAGGTATCGTTGTTCCGCACTTAGTTCGCGGAGTTACACATCGGGTGACCAATCGAAATCTCCTAACAATCGCACTTGCAGGTGCGGCCTTCTTGGTACTCGCAGATTTGGGAGCACGCACCCTCCTCTCCCCTGCCGAACTTCCAATCGGTGTCATTACGGCCTTTGTGGGCGCGCCTTTCTTTTTAGTAGTACTACGTCGACGCAGAACGGGAAGCGCATGATTACAGTTACGGATCTCTCAGTCTCGCTATCAGGCCGTCAAATCCTGAGTGATATTTCATTGACTATTCAAGAAGGCAAATGGAGCTGTCTCGTCGGCCCCAATGGCGCAGGAAAGACCACTTTCCTCAAGGTACTACTCGGGACAGCGTCTTACTCGGGATCGGTTACCGTCAATGGATCTGAAGTCTTCCGAAATCTCAAGCGCAACGTCGCCTTTGTTCCACAACAACCGCAGATTCCACAAGGTATGACCGTCGCTGAATATGTGATGCTCGGCCGCGCAAAGAAGGATGGCTGGGGCAACGAATCCATACAGAGCCGTACCTTCATCGCTGATATTTTGGCAAAGACCAATCTCTATGGTCTTCAAAAGCAGATGGTCTCTCATCTTTCTGGTGGCGAGATGCAACGCACCCTTATCGCCCGCGCACTTGCCCAAGAACCAGAGTTGATTCTTCTTGATGAACCGACAAGTGCGCTCGATCTCCATCACCAGATCGATGTTCTCAATAATCTACAGATTCTCCAGCAAACCGGTGTAACGATTGTTTCAACGATGCATGACATCACTCTTGCAGCGATGTATGCCGATCGAATTATCGTGATGCAGAACGGACGAGTCCTCGCGGAAGGATCATCAAGTGAGATCATTCATTCAGCCGAGTTGCGAACCGCCTTCGACGATCGCATCAATGTCTTCACACTCGACTCAGGTCGCCCAGTCGTTATCGCGAAGAAGGATGAGCACTAGCTCTATCTGACATGTGATGGGACGAATGGTGCCTTCACTACTTCAACTGCGCTCATACGGCCTCGAATATCAATCTCGAGGGTGTCGCCGACTTTTACAGTTGGCTCAATAAGAGCCAAACCAATTCCCACTCTAAGAGTCGGAGAGAAAGTTCCGCTTGTGATGGTTCCAACCTTCGTTCCATCACGAAGAACATCCATACCGGCGCGAGGAATACCGCGGTCTAAGGATTTAATCGCGCGAAGTTGGCGCTTCACTCCAGATTCCTTGAGCGCAACAAGCGCTCCCTTGCCCTTGAAATCCGCTTTACTGAGTACGACCGCCCAAGCAGCTCCAGCCTCTATCGCTGCAATCTCTTGTGAGAGTTCATGCCCATGCAATGGGTATCCCATCTCGGTGCGGAGAGTATCTCTGGCGCCAAGGCCGCAGACCCTTCCGTCAAGAGTTGCGATCTTATCCACGAGCAGATTCCACAGCGCTTCAGATTTCTCCCACACTGGAACAAGTTCGAATCCATACTCACCTGTATAACCTGTGCGACAGATGATCACACTTCCCAAATCCTCATGACCGGGAATCACACCTTCAGTGAAAGCCATGTAATCAAAGTCAACAGTGATCCCAAGCGAAGCGATGACATCCCGCGACTTAGGACCTTGGAGAGCAAGCACTCCGTATTTTTGATGCGCATCTGCAATCGCTACCGATGCTGGTGCGCCTTTCTGAAGTACGGCGAGAACATCGGCGCAATTCGCCGCGTTAGGAATAAGAAAGAGATCGTCGGCACTGCGGCGGTAGACAATGAGATCATCAATCACGCCGCCAGATTCATTGCAGATCAAGTTGTACTGCGCACTACCGTCTTCGATGCGATCGAGATCGTTTGTGAGCATCGAGTTGATATAGGCGAGAGCTCCGGCTCCCTTGACTTCGATCTTTCCAAGATGTGAAACATCGAAGAGACCTACGCGCTCACGAACAGCGGTGTGCTCTGCGATCACTCCCCCGGGTTCACCGGCTCGAGTTCCCTGGGGATACTCAATTGGCATATCCCAGCCACCAAAATCGGCAAGCTTTGCGCCAGCGCTTTGGTGCCAGTCATATAGTGGAGATTTCAGCTCGCTCATGCTCGAAACCTAGCAAAGAGCGAAGGAAAGTCGAGCGGAAAGCGCTCATCAGTGCTTAGATATTGCAATGGCAACCTTAAAGAGCTCATTTAAAAATACATCCGAAAACCTCGTAATAGGCCTCGCTTCGCGAGATGGCGCCCTGGTCATTGAGTCAGGAACTTTATCTCTCTCCTCAAAGTCGCTCCTTGCGATCCTCGAAGATCTCGGTGCCACTGGAAAGCGCGAAGAGGTCATCAAGGTGCCTGCCCCGGCTGGGTTGAGTGCAAGACTCATTATCTTCACTGGACTCGGTGAAGCCACCAAGGGTTCGGTCTACCCTCACGAGGTTCTTCGACGCGCAGCTGGTGCCGCAACGCGAGCCCTTGCTGGAAAGAAGAACGCCGATTTCGCTCTCCCACACAATGACGATGAGACTTTTGCTGCAATCGCTGAGGGCGTCGGACTCGCTTCGTACTCATTTATCGAACATCGTGGCGCATCGAAGGACGAGCAAAAGGCACCGCTAGGCACCGGAACGATCATCTCGAAGAACGCTGAAACTGCAGCCACGAAGGCATCACTTAAGCGAGCGACGGTTCTCAGCAAATATGTCAGTGTTGTCCGCGATCTCGTTAACACTCCGGCAAACCACCTCTCACCTGTCAATTTCGTATCGAAGATGAAAGCACTCACAACATCACTTGGCGTGAAGGTAGAAGTACTCGATGAGAAGGCGCTCAAATCTAAGGGTTACGGTGGAATTTATTCAGTAGGCCAAGGTTCGGCCAATCCACCACGTCTGCTTCACATCTCTTACTCGCCAGCAAAGGCGAAGAAGCGTTATGCATTTGTCGGCAAGGGAATCACTTTCGATACCGGTGGCTATGCACTTAAGCCAGCAGCTGGCATGGATGCAATGAAGACCGATATGGCTGGTGCAGCATCGATCATCGCGGCAGCGCTCGCAATTGCGGAGTTGAAACTTCCGATTGCAATCAACGCCTACGCCTGCCTTGCTGAAAATATGATTAGCGATAACGCGACGCGTCCTGGTGATGTCATCACAACGCTCAGCGGCAAGACTGTTGAAGTTCTCAATCCAGATGCCGAAGGTCGCCTCGTGATGGCCGATGGACTCACTCGCGCGATTGCCGATGGCAAGAAGTCAGGAGGTCTTGATGGCTTGATCGACGTTGCAACTCTCACTGGCGCCCAGATCATCGCCCTTGGAATCCGCACCTCTGGTCTTATGGGAAATAACGAGGCCTTCAGTAATGAGTTCCTGGCAGCTGCCGATAAGACTGGCGAACTCTTCTGGCCTATGCCCCTGCCTGAAGAACTTCGGGCAACCCTCGAGACCCCAGTCGCCGATATTGCCAACATTGGAGACCGAAGTGGCGGCATGCTCGTTGCTGGTGTCTTCCTGAGCGAATTCGTTGAACCAGGTGTCCCCTGGCTCCATGTCGATATCGCTGGTCCTTCTTATGTGGAGAAAGGGCCGTACGGCTATAACGCGATCGGCGCCACTGGAGTGACTGTCCGCACCCTGGTCGCCCTCGCCGAGTCTGCGGTCTCTTAGGTCACATTCCCGTTCTCCTGGCCTTGGGGCTGAAATAGGCCGCTCAAAATCGTGGCAGGATTAGCGGGTGAGCACAAGGTTGTGCTCGGCTCCTTCGCGGGGCGTTGAGTGACTCATTCTGAAAGGTCGGTCCGTGGCTGATTTTGATCTCGTAGTTCTTGGTGGCGGTTCTGGTGGTTATGCGGCCGCACTTCGCGGAGCACAACTTGGACTCTCCGTCGCGCTCATCGAAAAAGATAAGCTCGGTGGAACCTGTCTTCACCGCGGATGTATCCCTACCAAGGCCCTGCTTCACGCTGGTGAGATCGCAGATAACTCGCGTCACGCCTCTGAATTTGGTGTTAATGCTCAATTCATCTCAATGGATATGGTCGCGGTCAATGCTTATAAGGATGGCGTCGTATCAAAGCTTCACAAAGGTCTTCAAGGACTCGTTAAGTCTCGCAACATCACCTATGTCGAAGGCGTAGGCCGACTCGTCTCCCCTAATACCGTCTCGGTAAATGGCGAGAACTACACCGGCAAGAATGTCATCCTTGCGACCGGTTCATATCCTCGCACTCTCCCAGGTCTGGATATCGATGGCACTCAGATCGTGACATCGGAAGAGGCGATGGCCTTTACTCATGTACCAAAGAGCGTCATCGTTCTCGGTGGCGGAGTCATTGGTTGCGAATTTGCCTCTGTCTGGAACTCATTCGGATCTGAAGTCACCATCATCGAAGGCCTCCCACGTCTTGTTGCTCTTGAAGATGAATCTTCAAGTAAGCAGCTCGAGCGCGCCTTCCGTAAGCGAAAGATCAACTTTGTTACAGGTGTTCGATTCGCTTCTGCGACTAAGAGCGCTGCAGGCGTAACTGTCACGCTGGAAGATGGAACAACTCATTCTGCGGATGTCCTGCTCGTTGCAGTAGGACGAGGACCTGTCACCTCGGGAATCGGTTACGAAGAACAAGGTATCGCGATGGATCGTGGCTACATCACTGTTGATGAGAAGTGCCGCACAAATATTCCAGGAATCTGGGCTGTCGGCGACATCATCCCTACCTTGCAACTGGCTCACGTTGGTTTCGCCGAAGGAATCATGGTTGCCGAAGAGATCGCAGGTCTTAACCCTCGTCCAATCAATTACGACGGCGTACCTAAGGTCACATATTCCGAGCCTGAAGTTGCCTCTGTTGGTCTCTCAACAGCGGTCGCAAAGGAGCGCGGTTACGATGTCGTTGAACTCAACTATGACCTTGCTGGAAACGGTAAGGCAAATATCTTGAAGACTTCTGGCTCGATCAAGCTCGTTGCGCAGAAGAATGGTCCAATCCTAGGTATTCACATGGTCGGCTCTCGCGTTGGCGAACTTCTCGCTGAAGCACAATTGATCTTCAACTGGGAAGCTGATGCTTCTGATGTTGCTCAACATATTCACGCTCACCCAACTCTCTCAGAGGCGATGGGCGAAGCGCATATGGCACTTGCAGGCAAACCACTTCACGCACACGGTTAATAGGAGCAGAGCGAAATGACCTTTTCAGTAACGATGCCAGCACTCGGCGAATCAGTCACCGAAGGAACAGTCACCCGTTGGCTTAAGAGTGAAGGCGACATGGTCGCTATGGATGAGCCCCTTCTTGAAGTATCGACCGACAAGGTTGATACCGAGATCCCGTCACCAGTAGCGGGCATTCTCCAACGTATCGTCGTGCAGGTTGATGCAACAGTTGCTGTTGGTGCAGAACTTGCCGTGATTGGTACAGATGCTTCGGCTGATGCACCTGTCCCAGCCCAAGAGAAAGTTGCGGAGGCACCGGTTCCTGCTCAACCAGTGACAGTCGCACAAACCTTGCCTGTAACCCCAACACCAGTTGCTTCAGCACCTGCTTCAACGTCTGCCGCTGGCGTCGTTGTTGCGATGCCTGCACTTGGTGAATCTGTCACCGAAGGAACTGTCACTCGCTGGTTGAAGAATGTCGGCGATACCGTCACAGTCGATGAGGCGCTCCTGGAAGTTTCAACCGACAAGGTTGATACTGAGATTCCATCTCCAGTATCCGGAACTATCCTCAGCATTGATGTCCCAGTAGATGCAACTGTCGCCGTCGGCGCTCGTCTTGCACTCATCGGTTCTGCTTCAGCAGCGCCTGTCCAAGCCCAAGAACCAGCCGCGGTGGCACAGGTTCCTGCTCAACCAGTAACAGTGGCACAAACCTTGCCTGCAAACCCAACCCCTGCGCCTGTCAAAGCACCTGTTGCAGCGCCTGTCCAAGCACCTGCAGCAAATGCCGATGCGTATGTCACTCCAATCGTTCGCAAGCTTGCGGCCGAGAATGGTGTTGATCTCTCTCGCGTTCAAGGTACTGGCGTCGGTGGACGAATCCGCAAGGAAGATATTCTCGCCGCGAAGCCTGCACCTGTTGCAGCACCTGTTGCGACTGCATCTCCTGCGCAGAGCGCCGCGAAGCCCGCACCTGTTGCAATCTCACCTCTTCGTGGAACAACCGTGCAGATGTCACGGCTTCGCAAAGTTATCGCCGAGCGTATGGTCGAATCACTTCATGTCGCAGCCCAGCTCACTACAGTTGTCGAAGTTGACGTCACAAAGATTGATCGTCTCCGTCAAAGCGCAAAGGGATCATTTGAGTCACGCGAAGGCGTAAAGCTCACGTTCCTTCCATTCTTTGCTGTTGCAGTCTGCGAAGCTCTCAAGCAACACCCAGTTCTCAACGCATCCATCAATGGCGATCAGATTACCTACCACGGTGCAGAGCACCTCGGCATCGCAGTTGATACCGAGCGCGGTCTTCTCGTTCCAGTCGTTCGTGATGCTGGCGATCTCAATATGGGAGCAATCGCTCGTAAGATCTCAGATGTTGCTGCTCGTACCCGCGACAACAAGATCAGCCCTGATGAACTCGGTGGCGGAACATTCACTATTACAAACACAGGTAGCCGTGGCGCACTCTTTGACACTCCGATCATTAATCAGCCACAGGTAGCGATCCTTGGACTTGGTTCAGTCGTGAAGCGTCCAGTTGTTATGAAGGGACCAGATGGCGGCGAAACTATTGCGATCCGCTCGATGGTCTATCTCGCACTCTCCTACGATCACCGGATCGTTGATGGTGCAGATGCAGCCCGCTTCCTCGTCACTCTCAAAGAGCGACTCGAAGGCGGCAACTTCGAATCTAACCTCGGCCTCTAAGCGGGAAGCTCTCGATGCCAACAACTATCCAGCGCATTGCAATAAGTGGTGCCAGTGGTCTTATCGGAACAGCCCTCGTCGGGCATCTACGTTCTGAAGGCCATACGGTTCAACGACTTGTACGACGCAAGGCGCAAGCCCCAGATGAGATTCAGTGGGATCCTGCTTCAAATAGCGTAGATATTGATGCGCTCACTGGGGTAGATGCCATCATCCATCTAGCTGGTGCGAATGTTGGCGATCATCGATGGACTAAGAAGTATCGAGCCGAAATTCTTAACTCTCGTCTTCTCGGAACCACAGCGATCGCACATGCTGTCACCACTGTCGCTCCAAAGGTCTTCATCTCAGCAAGTGCCATCGGGTATTACGGTGAGACCGGCAACCGCGCTGTCACCGAGAGCGATCGCGGAGGCGATGATTTTCTATCCGCTGTCTGTCGCGAATGGGAAGCTGCCGCTGATTTCGCATCCAACACTCGAGTCGTGAAGATTCGTACGGGTCTTGTTCTTGAACCAACAGGTGGCGCACTTGGTCGCATGCTCCCACTCTTCCGATTCGGAGTCGGTGGAAAACTTGGATCTGGTAAGCAGTGGTGGTCATGGATCACCCTTCATGATCAGATTCGCGCGATCTGCCATCTCTTGGAATCAGAGATATCGGGTCCAGTAAATCTAACTTCGCCAAACCCTGTTACAAATCAAGAGTTCACGGCTGCCTTAGCTCGAGCACTGCATCGCCCAGCTCTCTTGCCGGTACCGGGATTTGCTCTCAAGATTGCGCTTGGTGGATTTTCAACTGAGATTCTTGGTTCGAAGAAGGTACTTCCACAAGCGCTGCTTGACTCAGGATTTACCTTTGACTACCCACATATCACGAGCGCCTTGGATGAACTCGTTCAATAATCTGCTTCGCAGCTAACGCACCACTCTGCATCGCGCCCTGTTGCGATGGATAACCTCGGTGATCTCCAACCACGAAGAGCCCTGGCTTTATCTCGACCGGTGAATAGAGCGCCTTGCCTGCAGGATGAGATGGAAGGCTCTGTTTTATCTCATACTGAGCCACAAATTCCCAACGAGATGTATCTCGCTTCCAGATTCGGCTTAGTTCGCGCCTCACCTCACTCTCTGAAATCACCGAGAGTGTTGTAGACGAGAAGAGTTGATCGCCCGAAGTTGAATAGCTCTTCTTCACATCAGAGATTGCGACCGAATTGATCAGTGGTCCATCTTTTACAACCGCAAAGCGTCCCGCGCCTTCCACTCGATCAGCAGTTGCGTGGTACCACGTCGTTGAACTATTCATCATGAC
>Ga0007825_1000639_pt1 | contig 9687 bp, 7 predicted proteins | sample CryBogCBE13Jul09_FD_71229 | JGI IMG/M metagenome (GOLD analysis project Ga0007825, IMG submission 71229) | Freshwater microbial communities from Crystal Bog, Wisconsin, USA - CBE13Jul09 | ecosystem: Environmental > Aquatic > Freshwater > Lake | place: Crystal Bog, Wisconsin, USA | collected... | reverse complement strand
CTTCGGACCCATCAGGCTTAGCGCGCACAATTAAGTCGAGATTATCGTCACCATCCGCAGCAATCACATTTCGAGAGACCAAGATGCCGAGGTTATGGGCCAACCGCGCAACGGTCGCGAGTGATGGAACAGCCAGAACACCATCGCTCGTCCCGCCAGCCTGCAGTTGCAATGCCATCAGGCGCGGATCGGCAGCGATCAGCTTGCCGTCGGCATTCACGCGTCCGGACACAGTCTCATGCATTCCAGCACTCATGAAAGTGAGCCTAGCCAAAAGGAACGACGCGCGACCATGCCACCCCTTAGCCGATATTTGGTTAATGATCGCCTAAGAACGGCGGGGCATCTTCAAAATGCCGCTAGAGGCAATGGCATAGGCAATCATCAACTCAAGCGACAGAACGTCAAAGTCAGTGAGATGTCCAACAATAAGGCCGAGCGCTACGGCATCGGGAGTCGCGCGCCAAACCGGCAACCCGTGTTTACCAACGAACCACGGATCGACAACGGCGAGGCGAAACATCTCTACCAATAGCCAGACCGCGAGGATGTAATAGCCCCAACCGATGCCATAGTCGACCAAACGCCGCGCCATGATGACCAAGCTGATGCCGCCGACAATGGCCCTGCCGGCGTTCACAATGTCCAGCAGCTTCGCGTTCCGCAAGCTGATGTGTACGAGCCGCTGCGCAATCCGCGCGACCAATGCGGCAACAACGAAGAGGGTCATTGGCACAATCATGGGGGCGAGCCACACGCTCACCAGTGTCAGCAGGTTCAGCAGTGCGACAAGGGCCACCCAAATGTTGGGCTCAGCAGAGCCACGCAGCAGAATCAGCATGAGGAAAGAAGACAAGGGCGTCCACAGATAATAATCGATCAACCCAGCGAAGGGCACGTCCTGGTCATCATGTAGCAGAGATTTGTTCACCAGCGCCGCGGTGTCTTGATCCTGAACGATCGCAATCAGCGGCGCGTCACTGTGCCGTTGGTCGAGAATTTCGAGCCCAACGCCGGACTGCAGTGCCTGACGCAAGAGCGTTCCGGCGAAATCCCAATCCCCAACGGTGCGCGCCGTTTGCCGGACGAGACTGCCCGACACCAATGCCAGACCTGACCAACGCGTAAATCCGTCAATCCGTTCCAAAGTTTCTAATCCTGCGGCATCTCGAAGCGCCAGAATGCCAACGTTTTCATTCTGGGCGAGGCCGCGATAGACCGCAGGCTCTGCAACCACATTTGCCGCAGTTATGATCGTCAGCTCGTCGGGGTGAAGGTGATCACCCGCTTCCTCCACGGTGCGAACGATTTCAACCTTAATATTATCGCGCGCTAACCGATCACTCGCTGCAAGAATATCTGGTGATATCCGCTCGGCAAAGATGAGGATATGTTGTGCGCCAGCACGATGCGCTGTCCGCACCTGATATTCTAGAACGCTTTGCCCGACGACGCGAATTTGCGGGGCTGGTACCGTATCGACATCTGTCTGCGGTGCGAAAATTAATGCGGCTATCGGCAAAATACGCCCCCTTACTTGGTGCTGGGCAGATAACCCAAATCCGGCGTCTTTGCAAAATAATCCCATTGCCAATCGTTGATATTTGGCGCTTTCAGCAGGGTTAAAAACATGGTAAACAAAGTGTCATGAGCGGGGGAAATAAAGTCGTCGAGATCTCGGGCGACCAGAGCAGTGAGAGCGCGCAAGAGGCGGAGAAGCCGCCGATTGCCAGCGATGCAGATCATGTTCCGATGGTTGCACCGCACCGAGATGAACTGTTGGCAAGTTATGACGTGCCAAGCCGCCGACCTTATAGCTCCAGATTAGCATTATTCTTGTCGGCCGTGGCCTTGTTGTGGATCGCGGGTACCGTCATCCTGAATGTGCCGACGTTTGAAGCAGCAGTTGGGCGATTGTTGAACACTTCGGCGGTCGGTGCGATTGCGCGATCAGTGATCAACACCATCCCTGTGCTCCTGATCCTTATCACAATTTGGTTTGTCGCCCGCCGGTCGAGCGAACAGGATGTCGTCAGCCTGAACAATACGCTCGAACGACTGACTGCCGAACGCGAAGCCATGATGCGGCTGATCGCCGATTCTGAGCGTCGTCTCTATGAAGGGGCGAATGCAATTTACGCCCAAGGCGAACAGCTGGACGCGCTGGGAACCGCGACGGTGAATAAAATCGCCACCTTGCGCGCCATGATCGATGAAGAAGTCGCGCAGATTGCCGTGCAGACCAACGGCCTCAAAAATGCTGCAGCGGTCGCCCGATCCGATATGGCCGTTCTTCTCGCAAACCTGCCAAAGGCGCAGATCGAAACACGCAAAATCGCCGATGCGTTGCGCGACGCAGGAAGCGCGGCCCATGTACAAACCGAATGCCTGACGGAACAGCTCGTCGAATTGGCACAACAGGCGACCCGTTCGGAGCAAATTTCGGTTGAGGCCGCCGATCTTCTCGCCACACAGATTTCACAAATGGCGCGACAATCATCCGCCACGCAAACCCAGGTCTCGGAGTGCCGAGCAGCGCTCGTCGAAGCCGAAGATGGTCATCTCAATTCCCTTCTTGGCCATACCAGACATATTAAAAATCAGATCGAGGGGATCGGCGCTGCGCTCGCGCAGCATGATGACTTGAGCGCCAAACTGCTAGACCGGTTACGCGACGGCTTGGCCGATGTGGAAGGACGTCTGGCGGCAATTGATACGCACGGGATGGAGCGCACCGAGCGGCTCACCGATGCAATCAAGGCGTTGACCGAACATAGCCATAAGCTCCGCGAGGAACTGGCTGCGGGCGGCAATCAGACCCACGAACTTATCGCGGAGGCGGAAGCGCTGATGGTCGCGCTCGATGCTGCCGCGCGCGAGCTCGATGAGACGCTTCCATCCGCACTTGAGCGTGTGGCGCGTGTAACCGCCGTGACGACCGGAAGAATTGCTGAGGCCGCAGCCCAAGCCGATGCCATCAGCAACAAGTTGAAGGCCAATAGCGCAGAGATGGCCGCGATCGACACGGCGTTTGGCCATCATCATACGCATCTTGAGGCCGCACGCACATTGCTCAGTGAGCATAATGCAGCAGCACAAACTTTCGTGGATACCGTCACTGCGGCACAGACGCAGATGGAAACCGTGGCGGGTGGTGCCAGCATCCAATTGGTTGAGGCGCTGATGCGGGTACGCGAAACCGCGAAGCTGGCCAGCGAGCGCGCGCACGAAGCGATCGCCAATGTTATTCCGGATGCCGTTGCCGCATTGGGATCGGCGAGCGAAACCGCTTTCCGACAGGTTCTTGATCAAGGTGTGAAGGCGCAATTGGCTGAGGTATCCTCGGTTGCTGAGCGCGCTGTCGCTTCAGCAAACGAAGCGACCGAGCGACTCATGCGTCAAATGCTGACGATATCTGAGACGAGCGCTGCGTTTGCGGCGCAAATGGCCGATGCGGAGCAGACTCAAGAATCGAACGCGCAAACCTCACTGTCACGCCGCGTATCATTGTTGATCGAATCGCTCAATTCGATCTCAATCGACGTCACAAAAATTCTGTCCAACGAAGTGACGGATTCTGCCTGGTCATCTTATCTCAAGGGGGATCGCGGGATATTCACCCGCCGAGCCGTCAGACTCATCGATGCCTCCGATATGCGCGACATTCTGCGCCACTATGGTGAAGACGCGGAGTTCCGCGCGCATGTAAATCACTATATTCATGATTTTGAAGCCATGCTGCGTGCCGTCCTTAATTCGCGCGAGAGCGGGCCGCTCAGCGTCACATTGCTCTCATCCGACATGGGCAAGCTCTATGTCGCACTCGCTCATGCCATTGAACGCTTGCGGACTTAGCCGTCAGCGTTTCTGGGCGCTCACTGCTTCGGCAGCGTGTAAAAGCTAAGGGTATCGATGGTGATCCAGCCGTACCGGTAATTCACAAAAAAGAGCGCGTAAGCGAGCGAAGCCAAGATCGTCGTCCAGAGTATAATGCGGCCGGGTCTAAAATGCGCCGGTGCGCTATCGGCCTGTCCTGCCACCTTATCAATACCGGCCTCGTCAGCCGTCTTTACGCCGAAAGGCAGCACCACAAAGGCGCAGATCACCCAGAATAGCAAGTATATGGCGACGAACGAGAACGGCTTCATTGTGCGGCAGCCCTGATGAGGAGCACCTCCACGAGCGGCTTCTTTCCAGTCCATTCGGTCGCCACACGTCGCGCGGCCAATCGAATGCGCTCGCGCAGCTTGGCCTCATCACGTTCATGCTCGCCGAAAACGCCCCGCACCGCAGCGTCGATATCGCCGACAAACGCCGCCCGTTCATCCTCCACCGGAATGCCAAGGACGGTAATTTGCGGCGCGCCACTGAGGCGGCCTTTCCCATCGACGGCGACCGCCACCGACATCATGCCATACAGCGCCAACTTGCGACGTTCATTAATCGTGCCGCCATCGGCGGGCAGAATGACATCACCGTCGAGCAACAAACGCCCTGTGCGCTCATGGCCGATGATTTCGGGTCCGTTGGGTGCCAACCGCACGACATCACCATTTGATTGCACCAGTGCCTTGGGGATACCCTGCGCCAGTCCGAACCGTGCCTGTTCCGCCATATGACGTCGCTCACCGTGAACAGGAAGTAGAATTTCGGGCCGGATCCAATCATACATCGCGGCCAATTCTGGGCGACCCGGATGTCCCGAAACATGAACATGCGCCTGCTTCTCGGTCACCATAATAACGCCGCTGCGCGCGAGTTGATTCTGGATGGCGCCGATCGCAATTTCATTGCCCGGAATTTGCTTCGATGAAAAAATGACGGTGTCGCCAGCGTCAAGTTTGATCGGGTGCGAGTCATTCGCGATCCGCGCGAGTGCCGCACGATCCTCACCTTGCCCACCGGTTGCGATAACCATCACTTCGCGCGGCGGCAGCCGCATCGCGGCCTGAAAGTCGATCAGTCGCGGAAAATCGTTCAAATACCCATTCGCTTGGGCAACGCTGATGATGCGGTCGAGCGACCGTCCGGCCACACACAATTGGCGGCGCGCCTTGACCGCCACCTTGGCAAGTGTTTTGAGGCGCGCGGCGTTCGAGGCAAATGTTGTCACGACAACTCTGCCCTTTGCGGATTTCACCGCATCCAACAAATCGTCCTCGACGCTTCCCTCACTACCCGACGCTGCATCATTGAAAACATTGGTTGAATCGCAGACCATTGCGAGGACGCCGCTGTCTCCGATCGCACTCAACTGGGCTGCGGTTGCCGGAACACCCAAGATTGGCGTCTCGTCCAGTTTCCAGTCACCGGTATGAAAGATTCGCCCATATGGCGTGTCGATCACAAGCGCATTGCCCTCAAGGATCGAGTGGGCGAGCGGAACATAGGTCAGGGTGAATGGGCCAAGTGCGACGCTGCCGCAGTTTTCGACAATGTTGAGCTCAACCTCTGCCTCAAGTCCTTCCTCCGACAGCTTTCCTTTGATCAATCCGGCGGTGAAGGGCGTCGCATAGAGCGGCACACCCAAATCAGCGGCAAGGTAAGGAATAGCGCCAATATGATCCTCGTGACCATGCGTTAGGACAATCCCGAGCAGGTCCGCACGACGCTCTTCGATAAAGGCAAGGTCGGGGAGAACAAGGTCGACGCCCGGATATTGACCGCCCGAGAACGTCATCCCGAGATCGACCATCACCCATTTGCCGTCGCAGCCGTACAGGTTCACATTCATGCCGATTTCGTCCGACCCGCCAAGCGCGAGAAAGAGCAATTCATTTTTGGGGGTCGTCAAAACTTATAATCCAATCATTGGGCAGGTGCGGGAAATCGCGCAATGCGCGCGGGCAGCCCTATTCCGCTATATCGCGACGGGCGTAGAGAATGGCAAGGCCATTGACAGTGAGGTCTGGGATAATCTCGTCGAAAACATCGCTATGTTGGGCAATCAGGGTTGCGAGGCCGCCAGTGGCGAAGACCTTAACGGGGCGACCAATCTCGGCCTGCATCCTCGTGACAAGCCCCTCGACCATGGCGACATAACCCCAATAGATCCCAATCATCATTTGGTCTTCGGTTGTCCGGCCAACAACAGATTTCGTCGCAGGCGCCTCGATCCCGATGCGCGGAAGCCGTGCGGCTGCAGCAACAAGCGCATCGAGCGAGAGGTTGATACCTGGCGCGATCAGACCACCCTTATAGGCACCGGAGGCATTCACCCAGTCAATCGTGGTCGCCGTACCAAAGTCGACAACGATGCAATCATCAGGGTGGACGGCATGGACTGCGATGGCATTGATCGCCCGGTCTGCTCCAACGCTTTTTGGCTCTACAACGTCGAGCTCAATCCCCCACTCCACCGGCGCACGCCCGGCAACCAGCGCATCGGTATGGAAATATTTTGTTGCGAGCACCGACAGGTTGTGCAGCGCGCGCGGAACGACTGTGCCAATGATGACTGCGGTAATCGCGGTGGGCAAATAGCCCTCTATTTCAAGAAGCTGATACAGCCACACCGCGTATTGATCAGCTGTCCGCCGTGCATCGGTCGCGATCCGCCAGCGCGCGATGATCCGCTCACCGTCCACCACGGCAAAGACCACATTGGTGTTCCCCGCATCAATTGCCAGCAGCATAGAGCCCCCTCACACTAAGAACACGTCGCCTGCGTGAATGACAGAAATACTTCCATCCGCCAAGCGCAAGCGCAACGCTCCCGTACCATCGAGCCCGTCAAAAACGCCGACGAGGTGTTGCTGATCGCCCGTGTCTGCTGCCAATGGCGTTCCAAGCGGGTGCGCGCGCGCTGCCCAAGCGGCGGCAATTCGAGCCACTCCCTCACCACGCCAGATGTTGAGCCAATGCGAGAAGCTCTCGGCCATCGCTTCAACAACGTCCCGAACGGGAACAATTTTGCCGTCCAGCGCCGCAAGGCTCGTTGCTGGGCGATCCAGATCAGCGGGGTGTGTCGCTATATTCGCGCCGACACCGATAACCACCGCATCGCCCTCGCGCTCCAGCAGAAGTCCTGCCAACTTCGCTTGCCCGACAAGGACATCATTTGGCCATTTAAGCTGCAGGTTTTCACCCGGAAGGTATGACTGCAGCACGTCAAGTGCCGCAATTCCGGCGACCAGAGCAAGCGTCGGCGCAACGGGATCATCAGTAAGCAACCGCACAAGGCCACTGGCATATAGATTGCCGAGTGGCGACACCCAAGAGCGCCCTTGCCGGCCCCGCCCAGCCGTTTGCCGATCCGCGTATAACCAAGTACCGTCGGTTGCCCCCGCGCGCGCCAATGCGAGCAAATCGGCGTTGGTGGACCCCGTCAACGCGACGTTGCGAATGAGCGTTATGGCAACAACGCCTTTGCTGCCGTGATTGTCAGAGCGCTCAGCGAACCAATGAGCGGATAGCCAATCGCAAGGAAGATGGCCGAGGCCGCCATCAGCGTCTTCTCGATACTATTGCGTGACACACCGATGATGTTGGCAGGCGAGTCAAAATACATGACCTTGATGACGCGCAGGTAATAAAAAGCTCCAATCACCGACGCGATGAAGCCGATCACCACCAGCGGAAACAGCCCCGCGTTGACTGCGGCCCAGAAGACGAGCAGCTTTGGCCAGAAGCCGAGTAACGGCGGAATACCAGCGAGCGAGAACATGAACACCGCCAGCGCCGCCGCCAAACCCTTCCGTGTTTGCGACAATCCGGCAAGCGCGGCAATTGACTCGACCGGCTTGCCATCAGCATCGCGAAGCTGGAGCACGGCAAGGAAGCTCCCCAAAACGGTCGCAACATAAACAGCAAGATAGAATAGCGTGGCCGAGACGCCCTCTGCGGTTCCGGCGGCCAGCCCGACCAATACAAAACCGATGTTGTTGATCGAAGAATAGGCCAATAGTCGCTTGATGTTCGTCTGCCCGATTGCACCAGCAGCACCCAAAATGATCGACGCAAGCGCGGAGAATGTGACAATTTGCTGCCATTGGTGCGTCGCTGGCCCAAGCGCCATGATCGAAACCCGCACCAGCAACACAACGGCCGCCACCTTTGGTGCGGTTGCGAAAAACATCGTGACCGGCGTTGGTGCGCCCTCATACACGTCCGGTGTCCACATATGGAACGGCACAGCCGCGATCTTGAACGCCAAGCCAGCCAGCACAAAGACCATCCCGAATGTCATGCCGATCGAGGTGCCGCTCGACAGTGCGTGCGCGATCCCTGCATAATGCGTGGTCCCCGAAAACCCGTAAAGCAGCGATATGCCGTAAAGGAGAATCCCGCTTGCGAGCGCGCCGAGCACGAAATACTTCAATCCGGCCTCGGCCGCGCGGCTATCTCGCTGACTAAAGCTCGCCAGCACATAGGCGGCCAACGATTGGAGCTCGAGCCCGACATATAACGTCAGCAAATCAGTTGCCGAAACCATCATACCCATGCCAGTAACGGCCAGTAGAATGAGCACGGGATATTCAGCACGCAGTTTGTCATTTTCAGCAAACCAACGCGGCGCGACCGCAACGCAGACGCCTGCAGCGGCATAAATCAGCCATTTCGCGAAGACGCCGTATCCATCCGCCACATAAAGGCCGAAAAACGCCGTCCCGCCATAGCCCGCGGGGCCACTCAAGCTAGCCGCAGCCGCACCCAATAATGCAACCGCATGGAGCGAAATCAGCCGCGTCGCGCCATCGCCAAGCCAAGCGGCCATCAGCATCAGGACAATCGCCCCGGTCGACAAAATAAGCTCTGGCGCGGTAAGCGCGAGTTGTTGCCACATATTCATCGCGCGGCCTCCACTGGCACTACAGTTGATCCTGTAGCGAGATGAATTGCACTATCGCCTGGTGGCGCATGCGCCGCCAACCGCGCCGTCAAAGCCGTGACATCGTTGCGCATCGGCGCCATGAAACTCTCCGGATAAATGCCCATCCACAGCACAGAAGCGGCAATCGGCGCGAGCATCAGCCACTCACGCACGCTCAAATCGGTCATCGCGCGCACATCGTCCTTATCAAGAACCCCGAAGACAACGCGGCGATACAAATACAGCATATAGGCTGCGCCAAGGATGATGCCCGTGGTCACAATCAACGCCACAAATGTACCCGCATGGTATGCCCCGACCAGCGAGAGGAATTCTCCCACAAAGCCGCTCGTGCCGGGCAGGCCAACACTCGCCATCGTGAACAGCATGAAAAACAGTGCATAGTAAGGCATATTGTCCGAGAGACCGCCATATCGCGAGATTTCGCGCGTGTGGAGCCGATCATAAATGACGCCCACGCACAGGAACAGCGCGCCCGAAACAAGGCCATGCGACAACATCACGAGCAGTGCACCGTCCAGTCCCTGCGGACTGAATGCGAACAGCCCGACGGTCACGAATGCCATGTGCGCAACGGAAGAGTAAGCGATCAGCTTCTTCATGTCGTTCTGCACCAGCGCAACGAGCGAGGTATAAACGACTGCCACCATCGATAGGCCGAAGATCAGCCACGCATAATGCGCACTCGCATCGGGGAACATTGGCAGCGAAAAGCGTAAGAAGCCGTAGCCGCCCATCTTCAACAAGACGCCTGCGAGGATCACGGAACCCGCCGTCGGCGCTTGCACGTGCGCATCGGGCAGCCACGTGTGCACCGGCCACATCGGCATCTTCACCGCAAAGCTGGCGAAGAA
>Ga0007825_1000628_pt1 | contig 9760 bp, 9 predicted proteins | sample CryBogCBE13Jul09_FD_71229 | JGI IMG/M metagenome (GOLD analysis project Ga0007825, IMG submission 71229) | Freshwater microbial communities from Crystal Bog, Wisconsin, USA - CBE13Jul09 | ecosystem: Environmental > Aquatic > Freshwater > Lake | place: Crystal Bog, Wisconsin, USA | collected... | reverse complement strand
TATAAAGGTCTCTAGGTCATGCACGAGGCTGAAACCCTGTCGAAGTGGCAGTGATTGGTGAGAAAGAACGTAATTTTTAGCGTCAATAAAAGGATGGGTAAGTTCCTCGTATACATGCCTACCCATGATGACTGTCGCATTTTTAATGTGTTGCCTGAAATATGTAGAGTCCTCGGGAAGGTGCCAGGGAATTCCTTGGTTATTTGCAATACCACGATGACTATCGATAGCAGCGATGAGTTTTATCATAGCTCTATAATAACAAATTACTGTTTTTTGTAGTGTTACTGTTCAGTAACAACGGCTGTGTCTGGTAAGCCTAATTTTTTAGCAAGTGTGCTACGTTGCCACTCTTGTACTTTTTGCAGGCCTGTACGATCAGTTACTTCCAGTACTTCACCAATTTCGACAATTGGATCGTCTCGATCCCAAAGTACAATGGGAACCACCAGCCCGTGCTTTATAATATCGGCAGTTCCGTTAGATACTTTGCCCATTACAATGCGCTCAGGCTCGTGATTATCGCCGTAGGTCACTTTATCTGTACTGCCAGTAAATGCAACATGGAGATATCGTCCGAGTGCGTGACGGCCCATTCTGCGCGCTAACTGGTGCGGGCTTACTTCAAGCCATTCCTTTATTTCACTTCTCATTTTATGGTTATTCGCTTTAATGAGCTCATCAATATCTATAGTTGGTGCGGCAAGATGTTGCGCTTTTTTTTCTGCCTGAGTCTTTTTAAAACTATCGGTTAATTCCATGATTGTTTTTGTTCGAGGAAAACTTAAAAACACATTTCCAAGTTTCTGAGTTACTTCAGAAGCTGCAATGCCAAATGCCTGTACTGTCGTCACGCCACGACTAATGATCAGACCGTTATCCCTTTCCCACTTATCGTGTTGTGTTGCTCCAACCCATGCAGCGTCATAGAGGGCAATATCTACCATTTGCTGGTGTGTTGTTAGGCTAAAAAGATGTTTTCCTTCTTTTCTGCGTTGCTCTGCAACACTCGTAAATGCTTTCTGTTTTTCAAGTGCTTCTTTTATTGCAGGATAGAGTCGTGGGGAAGCAACGGACGCAAGTAAATCTATTTCCTCGAATGTTGTAGGCGCGGGGGATAGGTGGGTGGATTCAATTCTTTGAGAAGGGTTAGCCGCAACATCGAAGGGAACTGCTGTGAAAAGTCCGTCACTGCTACTAATGTGCTTAAGCGTCGTTTCCGCCAGCGCATCATGTATGTCTTTACGATCTTGATAGTTCAATGATTCGTAATCAAATGAATGGAATGCTTCTCTAATCATGTGTGACAGTATAGCAAAAATGAAAGCTTTAAATTAATAAATTGTAAGCTTCGAGGAAGATGTTGCTGAACCACTAGGGCTTGTGACGACTATATATCCTGTAGTCGATCCAGCCGGTACCGTAAAGGTTATTGCAGTAGCGGTCTTAGTGAAAGAAGCAATGTTGACACCATTAAGCGTTACTCTGTTGACTCCAATGAATGTTGTTCCGTGGATTGTCACTGTTTTACCAACATGCTGTTTCGCTACTGATAATGAAGAAATAACTGGAGCGGGGACCGATACAACAGCGCTAGAGGTTGCTGTACCACTTGGTGTTGTTACAACTAAATGACCCGTTACAGCCGTTGCTGGAATCGTCACTACTACTGCCGTTGCCTTTTTGCTAACAATCGTTAGCAAAAGACCATTTAGGGTTACAGATGAGGTATTTAAAAGGTTTGTGCCTTTTATGGTGACGTTATGAGTTAGTACAGGATTTGGCACCGTTAATGAGGTTATCGATGGAGCTGGAACAGGATTAAGAGTGAAATTCGTAGTTGACGTCACTGAGCCGCTGGCGGTAGTAACAGTAATAGGACCTGTTTGGGCAGAGCTAGGAACAGTAACAATAATCTTCGTAGCGCTAGTTTGAACGAATGTAGAAGTACTATGACCGTTAAACGAAATAGATGACGCATTACTCAAATTTGTTCCATTTATAGTGACTTGGCCACCAACTCCTGCGCTTGCAGTGAAGTTAGAAATAGTGGGACTTAAAACTGGTGGTGGAGTAGCTGAAGCTTTTCTAATAAGGTAAGCAGAAGCGTGAGAAGTACTTGATGCAGCATTCGAAGAAATATGCGCAACAATTTGCTTTGCAGATGTATTAGCAACTGGTGGCAATGTAAAAGCAGGAGCACCAACGAAGATGTTTGCACTATCTAGCATACTTACTGACCAGCCAAAATTTGAATATTGCGAAGGAGATGAACCATAAATTTCATTACTTTGGGACCATGAAGAAGAAGCATTATTGAATAAATATGCTGCTCCTGAGAAAGGTAAAACATTCGATGTAGTCGGGTCAACATAAGCATGGTTAGGGGCTCCAGCTATGATCGTATTACCATCTTGAGAAATTGAAACTGAAAACCCAAGCTCGTCATACGAAGCTCCATCCTCGCCCGTAAGCTCAGAAAGGAGGCTATAGCTTCCTGCATTTAAATTGTAGACAAAGATTGCTCCCTGAACAGTATTAGATCCAACTGATTCAGCTGGTGCACCGATAACTAATTCAGAATTGTCGCTCGATAGAGCCAAAGAATGTCCGAAATTGTCAGTAGTAACACCTGGGCTATCGATCGAATAATTTTCATTTTGGATCGTTGTAGAATTATTCCAACCATCACTTGGTTTATCGAATTCGTATACCTTCCCAGCATAAGGTGCTCCTATAAATATTTTAGATCCATCACTATTGACCACACCACTCCATCCGAAATTTTCATATTGAATTGGTGTTTGAGGTACTAGGATTTTTGTTTCATTAATTGGGCTTGGTATTGAATTCCAGCCATCAACAGGTCTTACGAATAAATAAGCCTGACCAGCATATGCAAGTCCATTAATTACCTTATGAAGCCCTGTTACTAATACCGTAGAACCGTCACTGCTCTGAGAAACTGCAAAACCATACTCGTCCATCGATCCTGTGTCACTGCCAAGAATTTCCGCTGTTTGTTGGGAAACTGATGGGCTCGCTGACCAGCCCCCTGTTGGTGCTTCAAAAACATACGCTTTTCCTTTTCCAATAGCTCCAACTACTATCTGAGAGCCATCAGGAGTAATTGATGTAGAGGCGCCAAAAACATCATAGGAACCATTGTCGCTAGGAACGAGTGTAGTAACCAAATTCCAGCTTGATCCGTTATTAACAAAAACGTAGGCAATACCATTATACGAAAGAGGGTTGGCAGAATAGTCGGGAGCACCTACAACTGCGGTCATCCCATCAGAGGTAAGCGAAACGGTATATCCAAATTCATCATATGCCTGAGGAGAGGGGTCCTGAAACTGTGTGGTCGTGAGTGTTGAGCTATCCGCATGAACAAATGTAGGTATAAATAATGAAAAGCAAAGGGTAGACGCTAGTACTATACGTGTTAGGTTTACTGAAAAAGTATTTATTTTTTGTTTGTACCTTATTATATTGGTTCGTGACATAGTGCCTCGCTTTAATTAGATTAAAAAATAAACTCGTATCTACAAAACTGATTGTACTCCAGGTTTAAACATAAGCACAAGAAGTAAATATTTATTTAAGATCTAAGGCATAACCAGGGAAATAATCAAAACGGGCATGGATGTCGTCAACACCTATTTCTTTGATTGTCTGCTTAAGCGCTTCAACCATAGGTTCGGGTCCTGAAACAAAATAGGTAGGACTAGTGAAACGGTGCCCGCTTTTTATTAAATCATCTTTAGTGATAAATCTATCACCGTAGAAATATTCGATATGAAGACCTGGATTCGAAGCCTTAATTAATTCAAGTTCATCTTTAAATGTTGTGAGCTCAGGGCTTCTATTTGCATAGAGCAGGGTAATGTTCATAGGAATAGAGCGACTGATGAGATCTTTTAGTATCGCCCTAAAAGGAGTTATGCCAATTCCCCCAGCTACAAAAATAATACTATCTGGGCTCGAATCTAATACAAAATCTCCTTCTGGGGTATCCGCGATAATTTCTTCACCTGGCTGCATAGCCAAAAGGGCTTTTTTAAAACTGCTACCTTTTTCACTAGTAAATCGAGTGGTGAGATGAATATCTTTTTCTTCTGGAGCAGATGAAATCGTAAACCAACGTTCATCACCTCGATTGTCCATTGGTTCGTGAGGCAGGGTATAATGAATAAACTGTCCAGCGCTCCATTTCAAATTATTTTCGTTAGCAAAAACAAACGTAAAGCAATCTTCATGTTCTTTTATTTTTCTAACGAGCCGAAGTTTCATAATTTATAAAACTCGGTACTGATCTTCGCCATTTTTGAGCATATTTATAATGGAAGCAACACCCATGTCACTGGCAATTTTATTTGCCATCATCGTGTTATACGCCGAGTGATCATTAGGGTTAAACCACGTACTGAGTGGTAGCTGGGTGAACGCTTCATTCGGTGCAGGGCAATCTACGGCAGCACGAAGTGTTCCTGCCTGAAGACGAGCGAGCAGTGGTTCAAAATCAATCACACTTGGGGAAACACTTACCAGTAGTGCATCTTGCTTAATTTGATTAATAGTATCGGCATTAAATAATTTTCCGGCGCTATCAGGAATGGCGACAAAGATAATATCTGACTTAGAGCATAAATTTTCAAGCGATGAATAGTGAGCATTCATACCTTCTTTTTCACTGCGGCTATAATAAAGCACTTCTTGAGGAGCAAATGCATTAACCATGGTTGCAATTTTGCTGCCAATATTTCCAGAACCGACAATCCCAATTGTTGAACCTTGCAGTGAGCGGGTAGATTCAAACTTTTTCTCACCCGTTCGACCAAGTTCGTAAAGATTTCGCTGCATCGACAATCCTACCGCAAGTGCAAATTCAGCTACCGCATAAGCATTTGCACCAGGCGCATCAGCAATCATGATTCCTTTTGCTTGAGCAGTTTTCCATCCGGGAATAAACGCTTGGTAATCAGCGCCAGTGAAGGAAATAGCTTTAAGTGTATCAGTTGAAGCCAGTACTTCATCTGTAACGGTCTCTATACCACCAAGAATATAGCCAACCTTACCCTTAAGCGCTTCAATGAGTTGCTCACTTGTTGCAGTTGGCGTATCAAGCCGTTCAACTTCATACCCTGCATCGGCTAATTGTTTGATATGCTCGTCAAAAATAAATAATGAATCGGTGACTAATATTTTTTCCATATTCTCAGTATTTTACTGCACTCAATAATAAAAGTATAGCGACGTTTTACCATGTTGTACTGAGGTTTGCAGTCGCTGTTTGCCACGTGGATTGCTGAAGAATTTCATTACCAGTAGCAGTCTTCGGTTTGTTGACTACATAAATAAGTGCACCAACCCCTAAAAAGAAAACGACTAAACCACTGAAGAGAAATAGTTTAGTTCTGGTTGTCTGTCGGTAATTAGTTTTGTTATTGTGATACATTTAAAACTCCGAGGGGTGCATTACTTTTTACGTTTATGTAATAGATCCGAAGAAGCAGAAAATAGCTTGAAAAGCGGCCCAGTTTTTTTCATAAGTTCGGATAGTTGAGTTGCCTTATGAGTAAATTCTTCGATATTAGTGGCTGCTCTCATGATGGAACGCTGTAATTTAATAAAATTAACAAGCACAATTATTCCCAGGACTAAAAAGACAAAAAGAGCACTACTTAAAAATATAAGTAATATTTTTTCTGTACCATTAAGCCCCTGCATAGTATTGACTATATACCTGAACTTGGCCCTCAACAATGCCTATTGAAAAAAAATCCTGCTCGCTATACGCTTAATTTTAATAAATAAAATCAGATGCACTGAGGAATTATGAGTGAAACATTACAAAATGGAGTTACAGAAAACCATAAATTAGATAGTTTTGATTACGAGAAAATCCTACTCCTAAGAGAACAGCTATTCGACATGGTTCCCACAGCTCTTGAGGGGCATAACAGACTAATTTCACTTTTACCTGGTGATAAATTTAATCAATGCGAGACGAGTGAGGAAGAGCTCGCCACCGAATTTAACAAATGGCTTACTATTGAAAAGCTGGATTTCATTAAGTCGGCGCAGGAATTTAACCCTACTGTTGAATACCAGCTTGTTGCGTCGCCCAATGTCAGCATCAATAGAATAGATCTCCATAGAGTATCTCAAACATTTTGTCTTAAACACAACCTTGAGCTACGGAGTGATATGGCAGATTATTCTCCAACGCAATTAGGTGGAAATGATAGAAATAGGATCAATCCTAAAAAGATAAAGCTCCTTCTTATTCCAAGAAACATGACCACCAAAATTGAAGGAGATATTTCGGATCAAAAGAAGGCTTTAGAAAACTACCAGCAAGAAATTCCATTCCTAACACTGCCAAGCCCCCTACAATTTCTTGCATACCTCGAAACTCTCTTTGCATTAGAATCCTCGACAATGCAGAAAAAAAATAGCTTAATCGCGGCTCCTCATATAGACCTGCCTTATGCAAATAGTGGTACAAAGAAAAAACCTCACTATACCTCGGCAATAAGCTTTCTCGAAGGAGATCGACTACATCAGCTCCAAGTACCCGTCAGCAACAATTTGTACACAAAAAGATTACGAATTGCTATAGGTGATTCCTTACCCTTATAATTTCTTTTTGTTTTCATATGCTTAAGGTATAATACTGCTAATGGTAATAGTTTAGTGGTACTTAAATATATCTAAATAACGAGGAAACAATGAAAAATAATTCGTGGGCAACAAAAATAAAAAATGCTAAATTTCAAACAAGAGTAATCATCGCTTCGCTTGCGATATCGCTTATTCCGCTGGTACTTCTTTTTGCATTCCTTATCTCTCAGTTTAACAACACACTACTTAATAACTCTAAAAGTAGCCTCAACTCAAACACACTGATTGCTGTAACGGAAACCAAAACCTATATGCAGGGAGTCATCAATCTCACTGCAGCAACAGCAGATAATGCGCTACTCACAACGAAAAGTCCTTTGATTAATGAAAGTCTTAAAAGTACGGTAGATAGTTCGAATATATTCAATGCAATAAACGTTTACGACAAAAACGGTCAGCCGATCGGTAATAGCGATCCAGCAAATGATGGGGGCAAAACATACCAAAGCTACTATAGTCAAACCGATGCAAATGAGAATGTCTTCAAACAAGCATTAACAGCATCGAATGGTGCAGTCTATATTTCAAATGCCTACCCTGGTGATACAGGACCAGCCTTTCTCGCTGAAACTCCTCTTATTGATTTAAATGGTAACGTCGCTGGGGTGCTCGTAGGAGAGGTCAAAACATCTAGTTTTGATGATCTAATAACTGGTCTAGATAGTCAGCTTTTGGGAAACAAGCATGTTCGAATCGTAGATACAAGCGGTCAGGTACTACTTTCAAAATTATCTTCAGAAAAAGCATTTACAGCATACGCAGAAATCAAAAACTCTTCAGTATTATCATCAGCAATCGCCAACTCAAGCACGCCAGGTATAACGCAGTACAAAGATAGCACAGGAATTCAAGTTATCTCAGGATACGCAAATTTAGGAAAATATGGTGCTAATAACGCACTTAGCTGGACATTGATTGCAACCGAACCCACTTCGGCAGTCCTTGCGCCTGCTACCAAGCTTACAACGACCGCACTCAGCATACTTGCGGGAGTTATCATTGTTGTTGCTGTTATTGCCTATTTCCTAAGTCGCAGCATTTCTGGCATGATTCTCAACCCAATTAGAGGGGCTATTAATCGAATTACAGAAATTAGCCACACGCTCGCTGCGACTGCGCAACAAGCTTCAAGTGCTTCAATTCAAAACGCAACAGTATCCAAGCAAATTGCCAGTGGGGCATTAGAACAATCTAATCAAGCACAGCAAGCTGCCAAGTCGGTGAGTGAACTATCGGGAACTATCGAACAAGTTTCAGCAGCCGCCCAAGAAGCTGCTGCAACGGCAATTACGACATCCAAGATTTCTCAAAACGCTGGAATCTCATCAGAAAAAATTAGTACTGCAGTGGACGCAATTACTAATGTATCAGAACAAACGAATCTATTAGCGCTGAACGCTGCAATTGAAGCCGCCCGAGCGGGTGATGCAGGTCGTGGCTTTGCGGTTGTCGCCGATGAAGTTCGTAAGCTTGCAGAAGGATCAGCTAAAAGCGCAGATAATATTAGGCAAATAGTTGAAGAAATAAATACATCAAGCGTCAATGCCGCACAAGCTGCCCAAGAAACTTCAATGAAAATTCAACAACTTTCTCAAGGGACAATAAAACAAGTTGGTACTATGACAAGAATTAACTCTAATGTTAAAGCGATATCCAATGTTGCTAATCAAAATGCTGCCGGCGTTCAGCAATTATCAGCATCCATTGAGCAACAGGCGGCGTCTAATCAACAAGTGGCGGCATCAGCAAATGAACTCGCAGCTCTTTCTGCAAGCCTTCAAAAACTAGCTGGCGAACGGGTTGAAGAAATACTTAGCAGTAGCCGCCGTAAAGAGTCGAAGCCAAGAGAGGATTCGATTGATGATTTCCAACAACGACACCAGGAAATCTCTGAACATATACAGCCTGAGCACGAAGAAAGTAAAGAAGAAATGCTTGATTTACCTCCACTTCCTGAACTTATGAACACGTCTGAATCCAGCGAAAATCTTAAAGAAAGTCAGGCTGATACCAAAGGACCAAACGATAAATAACACTATGCAAGACGAAACTAAAATTCAAGTAAAGATGACCCAAGTTGTTGTCTTTAAGGTAGGTGCGGAAACGTTTGCGGCTAATATTCACTCAATTAGAGAAATCGTAAAGGTTGAAACCATTACTCCAGTTCCTAATAGCAGTAGTTACATTTCAGGAATTATAAACATACGAGGCAAGATTATTCCCATTATTGATCTCGAAGCTATCCTTGGTATTGGAAATAAGGATGATCCAAGGCCCTATATTATTCTCATCGATGCTCCCGGAAATGAAGAAGAAATAGTCGGTATGCTAGTGACGGATATCCAAGAGATCACTTCTTATGCTGAAAGCGAATTTAAAACGGCACCCAAACTTATTAAATCAAAAGTAGATGCTGAGTATATTTCAGGTGTTATTCTTCCGGAAGACGATGAAGATAAAGATGATGTACTTTTATTCCTTAATTTGGAGGCTATTATTACTAAGTCAGTGCAAAAAGAAATTGATCAGGTAACATCAACAAAAACTAATGATACTATAGCTAAAGAGGAGCCAATACAATGAAGATTTTAATCGTCGACGACAGTGCATTCATGCGTACCATTCTTAAAAATATAATTCTAAAAAGTAAATACAGTGGAGCAGAAATTGATGAGGCGGTAGACGGAAACGATGCAATTCAAAAATTTAACGATATGCAGCCCGATGTTATGCTACTAGATATTATTATGCCTGGGAAAGATGGCATCGAAGTTCTAAAAGAAATTGGTTCATCCGCAAAAGCGGTTGCTATCATTTCATCAGTTGATCAAAAAGAAATAATAGAAGAAGCTAAGTCACTTGGGGCACGCGGCTATTTAGTCAAACCATACGACGCGACCGAAGTGATTGCAATGATTGATACCTTAGCATAGGAGCCATCGACTTACATGGCAACCTTTAGCACCATATCAAGACAATCAAGTGACCTGCGTCCAACTAAAGCGATTGTTATTGGTTCCTCTACAGGAGGACCGAATGCGCTCACGGCAATTTTTGAAAAGCTAAAGGAAAC
>Ga0007825_1000619_pt1 | contig 9849 bp, 11 predicted proteins | sample CryBogCBE13Jul09_FD_71229 | JGI IMG/M metagenome (GOLD analysis project Ga0007825, IMG submission 71229) | Freshwater microbial communities from Crystal Bog, Wisconsin, USA - CBE13Jul09 | ecosystem: Environmental > Aquatic > Freshwater > Lake | place: Crystal Bog, Wisconsin, USA | collected... | reverse complement strand
GGTGGGCATGCCAATGCCCAAATTCACGCTGGCTCCATCCGCAATGTCTTGGGCCACGCGTTTGGCCAAGGCTTCTTTGTCGCGTCTTGCGTACTGGGTCATGATTTGAAACCTCCACCTTGCGTTGCCACCCGATCGATCAAGACCACTTGGTGCACAAATATGCCTGGCGTCACGATCGCCTCAGGATCCATGTCACCAAGAGCCACCACTTCATGCACTGAGGCCACCGTTTTTTTGGCCGCCATGGCCATGACCGGACCAAAGTTTCGAGCCGCTTTGCGGTAAATCAAGTTACCCCAACGGTCTCCTTTTTCAGCACGTATGAGCGCCAAGTCGGCGTGAATGGGCAGCTCAAAAACATAAGGACGGCCATTGATGATGCGTGTTTCTTTGGGTTCTCCAGATGGAGTTTTGGCAAGCTCCGTACCGTATCCCGTGGGCGTGAAAAACCCACCTATGCCTGCGCCCGCTGCACGAATGCGCTCAGCCAAGTTACCTTGCGGCACCAACTCAAGCTCAATCTGACCGGAGCGGTAAAGATTATCAAAAATATATGAGTCTGCTTGCCTGGGAAAGCTGCAAATGACTTTGCGCACATGCCCAGACTTCAACAGTGCTGCCATGCCTTGCTCGCCGTTGCCCGCATTGTTATTGACCACCGTCAAATTCTTGGCCCCTTGGGCCAAGAGTCCTTCGATCAATTCACCCGGAATGCCAGCGGTACCAAAACCACCCACCATGACGGTGGCCCCATCGGGAGTCCCAGCCAAAGCGGCTTCAATGGATTGAGCTATTTTGTTGATCATGAAAAAACCATGCAAAGAAACAAAGAAATAGGTCCTTTGGCAAAACACCAAAGCACCTATCCATTACGGGCAAAGAAAGATCTTAACGACTTTTTGCCCACTAGAATGATCTTACCCAATTCGAGCAATTCACACTGTCCATGTTTACCCCCAACCAAAGCGATGTCAGGCGGTTTTTTTGCCAAGTTCAAAACAAACTCCAACAGCACCAAGCCCTTGACCCCATGCAAACCATCGCCAGTGAATGGGTCTTGGCTCACCCTGAGTACCAAGATGACTTGTTGAACGAGGAGGAAGCGATAGAGGCCACCTACCCGCCTGAATTGGGGCGAGAAAACCCCTTTTTACACCTCTCCATGCATTTGAGCATTGAAGAACAGTACGCCATCGACCAACCCAAAGGGGTGAGAGCCGCCTTGGATCTACTCACAGCTCGCTTAGGCGACAAGCATCTGGCGCACCACGCGGCCATGGAGAGCTTGGGACTGATGATCTGGGAGAGCCAAAGGAGTGGTCTCCCCCCAGACGGACACCAATACCTAGAGCGATTGCGCGCGAGCGCCAGCAAAGATTAAAGCCAAGCCCAGAAAAACAAAATCCACCCGAGCGTGAACTCCAGGTGGATGGCTTTGCCTCAAGGCTTGAGGTCTTTGGCCAAGATCAGCGTCTTGGCCAACAACGAATCATTTGAATCGGCTTTGTGGAACCGTAGCCAATTCTCCTGACTGCTCACTCACGTACTTGGCCAAAAGTTTGAGCTCATCGTTTGAGAATTGCTTGGCCACGCCGCCCATCACGCCATTGGCGCGACCCCAAACCCTCAGGCCGTCCTCGGCTTTGTAAGAGCGCAAAGCCACCAATAGGTAATCTGCGTATTGACCAGCGATTTTGGGGTATGCAGGTCCAATGGGCATGCTCAAATTGGCGCCGTGGCAAGATGTGCATGCACCCTTGGTCACCAACGCAGCAACCTCGCCCTCAGGCTCTGTGGCCTTGGCAGGTAAGACCAAAGAGTCATCGTGACCCAAAGCAGAGTAGTAAGCGGCCACGTCAGCCATGTCTTTGTCGCTCAAAGAAGTTGCAATGGCGCGCATGGTGGTGTTCTTGCGCTCACCCTTTTTGTACTCACTCAAAGCCGCTTGGATGTAGGTCATGGATTGACCGGCGATTTTGGGTACTTTGTAAACCACTGGAAAGCTCGCTTGGTAGCCTTTGATGCCGTGGCAACCAATGCACATGGCGATCTTTTTCTCACCAGCTTGTGCGTCTCCCTTGATGTCTTGGGCATGAGAAACAGAAGCAAAAGCCACTGCTGTGAATAATACGAGGGACAAAAACTTGATCATTTTGGGTCGACAATCCAGTGAGATTGAAACTAAGATGCGGCTATTATATCGATGTCGGCCACACCTGACGGAAAACACCCACTAGTTTACCCAATTTGACCCATGAAATTCCTCGGCTCTTCCAATTATGTGGCCACGCCAGACTTGATGCTGGCCGTGAATGCGGCTCAAACCCTCAAACGCCCTTTGCTCATCAAGGGGGAGCCGGGAACGGGAAAGACGATGTTGGCCGAGGAAGTGGCCAAAAGCCTGAACATGCCCCTCATTGAGTGGCACATCAAATCCACCACCAAAGCCCAACAAGGGCTCTACGAATACGATGCGGTGAGTCGCCTCAGAGACTCCCAACTTGGGGATGAAAGGGTCAAAGACATACAAAACTACATCGTCAAAGGGGTTTTGTGGCAGGCCTTCACAGCAGAACAACCCGTGGCTCTTTTGATCGATGAGATCGACAAAGCGGACATCGAGTTTCCCAACGATCTCCTGCGCGAGATCGACCGCATGGAGTTTTATTGTTATGAGACCAAGGAGCTCATCAAAGCCAAGCAGCGCCCTTTGGTCTTCATCACCTCCAACAACGAAAAAGAGCTGCCCGACGCCTTTTTGCGCAGGTGTTTTTTCCATTACATCAAATTTCCCGAGCCCCAAACGATGCAAGAGATTGTGGCCGTTCACTTTCCCGATCTCAAAGGAGAGCTCCTCTCTTTGGCTCTCAAAGCCTTTTATGACATCAGATCTTTGCCGGGACTCAAGAAAAAGCCCAGCACAAGCGAACTCTTGGACTGGATCAAGCTCTTGTTGGCCGAGGACATCCCCCTCTCAGCGCTTCAATCCAAGGACGAGCAAGTGGTGTTGCCCCCGCTTTTGGGAGCACTGCTTAAAAATGAGCAAGATGTAACGCTCTTTCAAAAGCTCTTGCACATGCAAAGTCGTCACCGCTAGAGACAAAGCAACAAATCAACCGTGCCATGCTTCTCGACTTCTTCTACACACTCAGAAGCGCCAAGTTGCCCGTTTCGGTCAAAGAATATTTGACGCTTTTAGAGGCCTTGCAAGCACAGATCGTGGGCCCCACACAAGCCGCTTGCTCCATGGATGACTTTTATCACTTGAGTCGAATGATCTTGGTCAAGGATGAGAAGCTGTTTGATAAATTTGATCGAGCCTTTGGCACATACTTCAATGGCATTGAAGAATTGAGCGAAGTCATCAAAGAAATCCCCTCCGATTGGCTTGAAAAAACCCTTGGACTCACGCTCACCCCTGAACAAAAAAATGCGATCAAGGCGCTCAATTGGGATGAGCTTTTGAAGACGCTTGAAGAACGACTTCAAGAACAAAAGGACAAGCACAGCGGAGGCAGCAAGTGGATCGGCACTCAAGGCACCTCTCCCTTTGGACACTCTGGCTACAACCCGCAAGGGATCCGAATTGGTGGCGAATCCAAGCAAAGGAGTGCCGTCAAAGTTTGGGAGCAACGCAGTTACCAAGATTACGATGAAAACCAAGAGCTTGGTACACGCAACATCAAAGTGGCGCTCAAGCGGCTCAGAAAGTTTGCCAGAGAAGGCTCTGCCGATGAGTTGGACTTGGAGGGCACCATTCAAAGCACCGCCAACAATGCTGGATTTTTGGACATCAAAATGGTGCCAGAGCGACACAACAACGTGAAGGTGCTGTTGTTGATGGATGTGGGTGGCTCCATGGATGACCATGTGATGCAGGTGAGCGAATTGTTCTCAGCTGCAAAAACCGAGTTCAAGCACTTGGAGTACTACTACTTTCACAACTGCATTTATGACTTCGTTTGGAAAAACAACCAACGCCGCTACGCAGAAAAACTCTCCACTTGGGACTTGATTCGAAAATACAACAAAGACTACAAGGTGATTTTCGTTGGTGACGCCACGATGAGCCCCTATGAGATCACGCGAGCTGGGGGCAGCGTGGAGTACAACAACGAGGAAGCGGGTGCTGTGTGGCTTGAGAGAATCATGAACGCCTACCCGCACCACGCCTGGATCAATCCAGAGCCCATGGGGGTTTGGCCCTACCGCCAAAGCGTCTCGCTGATGCAAAACTTGGTGAGCCAACGCATGTATCCACTCACCCTTGAGGGTTTGGAGCAGGCCATGCGCATGCTCAGCAAGTGAGCAGGCGGCTTCACACCCAATGGATTAGAATCACCAGTTGTTTCGTGGCTCACACTCTTCGTAGTTCAATGGATAGAACGCGGCCCTCCTAAGGCTGAAATGCAGGTTCGATTCCTGCCGGGGAGACCACCTCTTGCCACTTTGCAAGAGCACAACTGGCCTTGACCAGTTTTGAGCCCTTGCACTCTCCGAAACCTCACTCAAGCCACGGGCTTGATTTCTTTGGCCGTGATTTGGTACTTGAAGAGGTCCGGATCGTAAGAGTCAAATCGCCCTGAATCGTTCTCAGCAATCGGGTACATCAAAAAGGGCAATGGCTCTTTCTCATTTGAGCCTGGCAAAGACACGTCATGAGACGTGTTCCAACCCATCCAGTTGCCCTCCCATGAACCAAACAAGGCACTGTAAACAGGTTTGACCACAGGGTCATTGACCTGTTTGATCCAAGTGGGTGTTTCTTGTCGCATCACTTTGGCCACATCGGCTGGATCCATCGCAACCCAGCCCATGCCACTCAAATAGACCTCAGCCCTGCAGTGCTGAGAACCTTTTAAATTGCTTGGATTTCCAGATAGCTCTTTGTACCCAAATGCAGAAGGCACGAGCCTCAAGCCGTAGACGTCACGAGCCGGCACGCCTGAAGCACGGCACAAGCCCACAAACACCGCATTGATGTCTGCACATTTACCGCCCAAATTCCCGCTCTCCAGCATGCTCTTGATGTCGCCCTCGCCACAACCTCTGACCTTGACCTCTCGGTAGGTGTTGGCCACCACCCAGTCATAGATCAACTTGGCTTTTTGTGCATCGGTCTTGGCGCCTTGTGTCACTTTGAGCGCCGTGGCTTTCACTATGCCGTCTGTAGGGAGCCAACGCGTTGAGCGCTTGTAGTAGTTCAAATTGTCTGCAGTTTCTCGCGTCCAAGTTGCGTTTTGCTGGGTGATGTCACCAAATCGAGTTTGACGATTTTTGGTCTTCACTCTCGTGACCAATTGAATGAAGGGAGATTTGTTGTCTTTGCCAAAGACGCTCGCCAACATGGCCGCACTCTCAGGACCACTTTTGATCACTTTGGACTCACCGTTGGACACAAAGTCACTTGACAAAGTGCTTTGCCAAGGGGTTTCGAGTGAGGGAATGGGCAACCAAACGCGTGTCTCGCCTTGCACGGCGCTGATCTCCACACGAGTCGTGACCTCAAACTCTCTCCAGTCAGAGACCGTGGGAGCAAATTGTCGCTCCGCATTGGTGGGGGTTTGAGCCAGGGACCAATTGGACCAAAGGGCAGCAGGTACAGCGGCAAATGCGCCAAGTCCTGCGCTGCTCTTTAAAAGCGAGCGACGAAGAATGTTCATGGTGGTAAGGACCTTAATGTGTTTCAAAGAGTTTTGTCGGCACACACGAGGCTGGAAAAAATCCAAGCCAATGCCCCGAAGGCAAAACACGCAAGCACCAACAGGCGCTTGAGCCCTTACATTATCTCTTATTCCACACAACCGAAGTCAAACGAGTGGATCACTGAGGCCTTGGCGCCTTGGTGTCGTCCAAGCCTTTGATCCAGGTTTGAACCTTGGGGCTGGTCCAATCCACTGCGCCAGTGACCACCCACCGAATTCGTCCTTTGGAGTCGACCAGCAAGGTGCTGGGGTAAATGTGAATTCCATGGTCTTTGGCAATTTGGCGTGTGCTGTCTTTAAGGGTCGTTAACCTCAAAGCGCTCGTTCGAACAAAGCGATCCATGACCATCTTGGAGTCGCCCACGTTGATGGCCAAGACCTCCAAATGCTCCTCTCCCTCCAATTCAGCCAAGGTCTCAAGTGAGGGCAACTCCTCCTTGCAAGGCTCACACCAAGTTGCCCAAAAGTTGATCAACATGGGATGCCCCACACCAAGACGCGTGGCTTCAGGCGTCCAAGCCTTGCCCCTTGAGTCTTCACCCTTGATTTGCAGCGTCAGCGGTTTTTTAGACCAAGGTGTCACCTCGTACTGGCACCACGCCAGGTGGCTTGAGCAAAGCATGCACAAAAGGAATGCGAATTGCATGCACCCCAGTCGAGAAGGTTTTGAGTCCTGACTTCGCCTCATCCAATTGAGTTGCACAGATCCAGAGATCTCAAGACTCAAACGATCACCGCCTCATCGCTTCTGCTGTCTCCCTTGGAGTCCTTCCAAGTGACGGTGATTTTTTCGCCGGCGTGAGTGCCTTTGATGATGAACTGCAAGTAAGGATTTTTAGAAACCGAAGGACCCCACTCTGCAGAAAACACCTCTTTGCCACCCAAGGACGCGGTGACGTCTTGGATGTGCCAAGCGGGAATGATTTTCCCGTCAGCATCTTTCCTCTGACCCGATTCCATCTCATGACTCATGAGAATGCGCACGGTGGTTTGACCTGCTGCGCTTTGCGCTCTGATTCGCATTGGCTCACCCATGGTGGAGACCCCTTTGATTGAATGTGTTGAAAACCGAAATTCGTGGCTTAAATCTTAGCCCCCGCAACCACCCAAGGTCACTTTGATTTCTTTTTTGGCCATCAATGCACGGCCATCGCCTAGCACAGCGACCGCATAAACGTTCGAAGTTTGACCCATTTTGGTCCTCATCGAAAAATTGGCCAAGATGTCTTCGCTCACATTGAAGACACTGCACAGGGGTGTCGGGTTTTTTTCAACCAAAAAAATCATTCTCTTGACACCGGGCAACGCACAACTCGCGCTAAGTGGCACCACTGCTCCATTTTCAGCAATGTCTGGCGCATTGAGCACCACATCTTTGCTCTCAGTGGGAGAGGGAGAACCCAAAACCTTCAAAGCATCGGTCCATGTTTTGGCTTCAAAGGCAGACTTCTCATAGGCCAACGCATCGACTGGACTCATGGCCTCCATGGCCACGACTCCTGCGCTTGCCAGTCCCCATTGAAGGACATCTCTTCGTTTGTTCATGTTGTGAGTTCTCCGTTGGATGCACACAGCCTCAACGCATTGGGCGATGAAGTCTTCAATGTGCTGCAATTCAAGGACAAAAGGCCAAGTCTGGTGACAGGCTTGCTTTGTCTTTTGCTTCAAACCTCAATGATATCGCCAAACACAGCCAGACCCTTGCGCTACAGTATGATGCCCCTAAACGAAGAATCCATGCGCTCCATTCAAGAGCATTTGAACCCATACGGACCGATCAAATGATGCAAAAGAGACAAGTCCTCGAAACCCTAGGCGCCTTGGGACTCATGGCCTTGGCGCCCCAATCGTTTGCACAAAAGAAGGTTCCCGCCAAAGGCCTTCAAAAAGCCAAAGTGGTGGTGGTTGGTGCTGGATATGGTGGCTTGAGTGCTGCGAATTATTTGCGGCGTTTGTCTGGCGACTTGCTTGACGTCACTTTGGTGGAAATGCAATCCAAGTTCGTCTCCTCACCCCTCTCCAACCTCGTCTTGTCTGGGCATGCAAAGCTTGAAGACATCACCCTCAGTTATGCGGGCGTGGCAAAAACCTTTGGCATCACCTTTAAACAAGACCGAGCCATTCGCGTTGACACCACACGCAAATGGGTTCATCTGCAAAACGGCTCTCCTTTGCCCTACGACAAACTGGTTTTGAGTCCTGGTGTTTCCTTTGACCATGAGGCCATTGAAGGGTTGGGTGAGGCCCATGCGTTGGGACAATGCCTGCAAGCTTGGAGCAACAATGGCGAGCTCTCACTTTTGCGACAGCAACTCCTCGAGCTCCAAAATGGAGCCGTCTTTGCGCTCACCATTCCTGAGTCCCCCTACAAGTGTCCTCCCGCTCCTTATGAGCGCGCATGCCAGGTGGCCTCTTTCTTTAAAAAACACAAACCCAAAAGCAAAGTGCTGGTGCTTGACGCCAACGACAACGTGGTCTCCAACGCCCAACAATTCAAGCGCTTTTGGATCGAGCACTATCCCGATCACATTCAATACCTTCCCAATCACAAATTGATTGGCGTACAAAATTCAGGTCAAGTCTTGAGTTTTGAAGTTCAAGACGACCTCTCGGTGACCCTCTCCAATGTACTCCCACCCATGCGAGCTGGAGAGGTGGCCAAGGCCTCTGGTTTGGTCAACGTCAACGAAAAATGGTGTGGGGTACATTTCTTGGATTTTCAAAGCGAAGAGGCCCAAGATGTTCACATTTTGGGGGACGCCATTCAAGCCGCTTCCCTCATGCCCAAATCAGCCCACATGGCTCATGCACAAGCGATGGTGGTCGCCAGCGCCATAGTCAATGAGTTGAGCGACAAGCCCGTGAGTGAACAGGCAAGGCTGGACAACATTTGCTTTAGCTTTTTGGACGATCGACAAGCCATTCACATCGCCTCCAAGCACCACTATGACGCCTCAGAGCAAACGTTTTTGCTCGACGAGAATTCCTCTAACGTCTCGCAATCGCCCAGCTCGGCAGAGGGAGAGTTGGCATGGACATGGGCACATGACTTGTGGCGTGACATGCTCAGTTGATGAACAAGACAAGCACTCAAAACATCAAGTCTTGGGTCTGAGCTGCACCACCGCTTGGTGAAGGTCCTGGGCCAAGGCCCTTCTGTCTCGCTCACCTCTAGCCTGAACGTCGGACCATTTGACCCTCACCCTGAAGGGTTTGAGTCCCAAAATGACCCAAACAGAGCCCACCAAGGTGTCTTCCCCAATGTAGCTCGGCTCAGTGATCATCTGTCCAGTCTGAATGGATTCATAAGATATTGAGGCCGCTTGCAAGGGCGCATTCGTTGCCACACTGGCTTGAATCAAATTCGCATGAAAAGGCAAAACCTCCCGGCCTTGGGTGGTGGTGCCTTCAGGAAATATGGCCACAATGTCCCCCGCATTCAAGGCGTCCACCATTTGATGAACCACTCTCAGCGCATCCTTCTTGGACGATCTCGCCACAAACAAGGTGCGACATGCACTTGCATAACGCCCAACCACAGGCCAATCTTTGACCTCTGACTTGGAGACAAAACGCACAGGGCGAATGGACAAAAAAACCAAAATGTCCAACCACGAAATGTGATTGGACACCACAAGCAAGGGCCCGACATGGCTCATGTCACCTTCGACCTCAACTCGCGCCCCAAGCACGCGACAAGCCCTTTGAGCCCAATTCATGACACGCTCTTGCGCTTGCAAGGGCGTCAAGTGACTCCAGTGCCAAGTCACCTCGATCAAGCCGTCGATGAGCAAATAAAGCAAGCTCAATACTTTGATGAGTCGGGTGATCATGATGGAATCAAACCTTTGATGTGGTGTTGAGGGTTCAAAGCTCACGCTCAAAAACACAACGCCCCTGAACCCAAGTGGACTTGACCTGACCTTGCAACTGCATGCCCGTCAAATCGACATCAAACGGTGTGTGCTTGCCTTGGCTCTTCAATTCTTGGGGCACCACTTGCCAGTGCACTTGAGGATCGAAGAGGCAAAAATCTGCAGCACCACCAACCAAGAGCTTTCCGGGCTCCAGATTGCTGTGAACCGGAGATTGTTGAGCCAAAATGGCGCCTGGCCTGGAAGTCACCACCGAGAGTGCATCC
>Ga0007825_1000617_pt1 | contig 9890 bp, 10 predicted proteins | sample CryBogCBE13Jul09_FD_71229 | JGI IMG/M metagenome (GOLD analysis project Ga0007825, IMG submission 71229) | Freshwater microbial communities from Crystal Bog, Wisconsin, USA - CBE13Jul09 | ecosystem: Environmental > Aquatic > Freshwater > Lake | place: Crystal Bog, Wisconsin, USA | collected... | reverse complement strand
GTCTCGCCCCTTTAAATCCAATCCCGACAAATTGTCGTATGCCTCAAGCCCTTGGCCGTTGGCACTCAATGAGATGAAACCCAAGAAAAGTAACTTCCAAAAAGTGGTTTTAAAACTCACATTGATATTCATTTGTTCAAACCTTAAATAAGCCATCACTGAACGCGCCATTGGAGCTCAAGACTATTCTTAACTTGATCCATGACGCCCGCCCAATCGCCCGCGCTGGACTGCCTGAACACCTTCAGGCTTGGATACCAGGGGCTGTCTGCTCGCTCTAACAACCATCGCCAACAAGTATCAAAGCGATTCAACAACCAAACTTCCTTGCCCATGGCTGCAGCCAAATGAGCAGTTGATGTGTCAACTGAAATGATCAAATCCAATTGCGAAATGAATGCAGCCGTATCTGAAAAGTCCTTGAACTCATCCACAAAATCAATGATCCCAATCGAGTTCCCAGTATGGGCTTTCATTTGCTGCAATTGAGACTGTGCAGGCTCTCCTTTTTGCAAAGAATAAAATTCAAATCTTGGTTCTATGATGGCCAACATGTCTTTTAAATCCATGTTTCGCCTTTCGTTCACAGCCCAAGTCTCTGGTTGGTTGGCCCTGAATCCCCCAGACCACACCAAACCGACTCTTGGCTTTTGGGTGGGGCCCAAGCGGGTTTGCCAAATCTTCATCTTCATTGGATCAGGCTTTAAGTAGGGTCCTCTCCATGGAATAGAGTCCAATTCGGTTGCAAGGGCGTGAGGCAAACTGAGAAGTGGACAGTGCCAATCGAAAGCGGGCAAGGGCTCACCCAACGCCACAAGCTGATCGACACCCGTGAGTTGCTTCATCAGTTCAAACAGCGGCTTTTGAACTTCAAAAATCACACGAGCTCCCATCTCAGCAACCCATTCAATGTACCTGCAAAACTGCAATGTATCTCCCAAACCTTGCTCACAATGAATCAAAATGCTCTGTCCTTGCAAAGGGGTTTGACCCAACCACAAAGGTTGGGCGAACGTCCTGAGCGCTTGATTCTTGATGTTCTCCTCACTGAACCATCTCCACTCGTATTCCTTAAAACCTTCCCTCAAATTGCCCATGAGCAAAAGAAGAAGGGCCTTGTTGGCGTGAGCCTCTCCTTGAGTTGGATTCAACTCAATGGCGCGGTCATAGCTCAACAAGGCTTTATCCAACTCTGAGCGCTGTTGCAACACCGTGCCCAAGTTGCAATGGGCTTTGAAATAATGGGGCTCCAGCACAATCGCACGCTGATGACTGGCCAATGCTTCATCCAAGCGGTTCAACTTTTGATACACATTACCCAAATTGCTGAATGCTTCAACATGCTCTGGGTCATTCAAAATTGCTCGCTGATAATGAATCAAAGCCTGGTCCAATAGGTACAGGCGCTTGTAGACCAATCCGATGTTGTTCTCAACTTCTGCATCATTGGGTGAGAGTTCAAGCGCTTGCTCCAAACTCAAAAGTGCTGCCTCGCATGCGCCCAACTCCATCTGCACCAAACCACGATTGGTGTGTGCACTCACCAGCGAGGGATCCAATGCAATCGCTAGGTCATAGCACTTGAGCGATTCTTGCCATCTTTGAAGATCTTGCAAACACGCTGCACGATTGCTGTGAGCCATCGCCATATTGGGATCTAAGCGAATGGCTTGGTCAAAGCTTAAAAGTGCATCCTGTGATCGATTCAACCTTTGCAACACAGTAGCAAAGTTGTAATGCGTTAAAGCATCCTTGGCATAAACATGGATCGCATTCTCCAACATTCGATATGCCTGGATCCAATCTTGCCTTTGGGCAGCCAAGGTCCCCAACAATTGCAACGCATTGAAGTGCTCAGGCTTGAAAGACAATATCTTGGTGTAACAAGTCTCAGCTCGGCCCCATTGGCCAGAGGTATGAGCCTTGATGCCTTGCTCGAGGTATTTTGAAATGCTTTGGTTCATCAAAGCGCTCTTCGTAGATGTGCTCACCCAATTCCTTAGCTTGACTTGATGTATTTTTCACTACAGCAGGCACCATGAAGGTCAACGCAAATCATATCCCTTACAAGGCCTTCGTTTGCAATTCTTTGAGCGTCAAACGGTGACGATCCAGCCCTCCAAAGGATCCATGTCTTGGGGTAGTCCATAAAGCGCATGGCCACTCAAATGTTGCTTTTGAGCCCACCCTGCTTGCACGCAACAAATGACCGCATCAAGTGAGTCGCCACTGCCGTCCTCGATCAGCGCCTCCCTCAACGCATGGCTGAGTTTGAGCCTCAGACCCAACACATTGTTTCCCAACTCCAAAGCGTGCACGATGTCTTTTCTGGCAATGAGTCGATCTGGGGTCTGTTTTTTGGCGTCATCGCTTTTGTAACTCTTGCCACCCAAAATGCTTTTGGCAAAAAAGCCTGGGTAAGCTTCTAGTGCCACCCTCATGGGATCTGCGCGATGCAGTCCCGCAAGGGTCACACCAGCCTTCAGTAGAAGTGGTACCCCTGCGTGCATCATGTAGGCAACGGGCGGATTGACCCATTTCATGGATGGACTGGATTGAGCGGGCAAATCGGTTTGGCGGTGAGCAAACTTTTGGCCCACTGGCCTGGCATCGCAAAAGGCTTTGAATTGAAGTCGAATCTCTTCTCTTGTGAGCGCACAAAAATGAGCCATGCACTTGAACCAATCCGTTGGCCAACCCAGTGTCTGCACCAATTCTCTGGGAAGTCCAAAGGGCAGGTCAAAGCCGCCTAACCAAGAGGGATGAGATTGAAGGGCCAGCAAAAAATCAGTGTCTGACTCAAAACGGTCCAATTTCTCCAAGCTCACCACATCTCCCACGAGCAAGCCCTGGGCGAGCACAATGGGTTTTTTGCGGGTGGGTCGACTCGTGAAGTCACAGCCCAACAAACGAGTCTGATCTTTGGGCGCCTTCACAACATTGACACTCCACAAAGGAAACTCAAGACTCTAAAGTACAAAGGGTATTTGGTCTTGGTGCTTTGGGCTTCAGGTGCGACCCATGATGGAAGCGGTGGCCATCAATTCTTCAAGGAGAGCCAAAGACATGGCGCCTGAGACACCATAGGGGTCGAGCTCAGGTTTTTCAGAATACTTCAACACAATCGAGGTGTTCAATTTGGCCAAATTGACTTGACCCATGGTCCAACCACTGAACCTTCTTTGTGTGATTTCTTCGTAATGCAAAAGAACCACATCGGTGTGTCGTTTGTCTTGCACCAACGCGTTGTAGAGCTCATTGACCTGTGCTCTGCCGCCCTCAATAACTTGTAAAAACAGACCACCACCGTAGCAAAGAATACCAGTGATGCCGTTGGAGACATTGTGCGCTCTGGAGGACGCCAAAATGGCCTCGGTGTGGGAGTTGGCGTCATTGTTGACGGCTTTGCTGACGTACAAGAGTCGAACTAACATGGTGATCAATCTTTCTTAGGTAGAAGAGACAAAAACTCGCGGCGCAAATTGGGGTCCTTCAGGAAAGCACCCCTCATGACTGAATTGATCATTCGACTCTCTGAGTCTTTGACCCCTCTCCAGCCCATGCAAAAGTGAGAGGCCTCCATCACCAAAGCCAAGCCATCGGGTTGGGTTTTGGTTTGAATCAAATCCGCCAATTGCACCACGGCCTCTTCTTGAATCTGGGGACGACCCATGACCCACTCGGCCAATCTTGCGTATTTGGACAAGCCAATCACATTGGTGTGCTCGTTGGGCAAAACGCCAATCCAAACTTGACCCATGATTGGACAAAAGTGATGGCTGCACGCGCTCCTCACAGTGATGGGACCCACGATCATCAGCTCATTCAAGTGCTCCGCATTGGGAAATTCGGTGATGGGGGGAGCCTGGACGTAACGGCCTTTGAAGACCTCTTGCAAATACATCTTGGCCACGCGCTTGGCGGTCTCAGCCGTGTTGTGGTCGCTGTCGGTGTCGATCACCAAACTGTCCAGCACGCCTTGCATTTTTAGACTCACCTCATCAAGGAGCTGTTCCATCTCACCTTCGTGAATGAAGTCTGCAATGTTGTCATTGGCATGAAAACGTTTTTTGGCCGCTTTGATGCGCGAACGAATCACAGTCGACAAAGGAGCACCTTCGTGCTCGGAAGAATGTTGGGCTGTCATGGATGAGCCTTTAAATAAAAGATGCGCCAAAAGGCGCCACAAGCCCCAATGTTAACAGTTGAACCATTTTCCTGCACAGATGCGCTCTTTGGACTCAAAGAGCACCTAAATCCCTGATGGCTTGTGCATTGGTCGCAGAGAAAACCATCTCACAGGCACGGTCTTGCGCCACCCATTCAAACTCAATGTGCTCCCTGGGGTTGAGCTCAATGGGGGTCTCTAAAGGAATCTCAAGCGTCAAGAGGCGCTCCGTGTTGTGCGTGACCTCTGGGGCGTAACGCTTTTTATAAGCGGGGTGAATGGGGTATGTGCTCTCGCGCCCACGGTCCACCAAATGAAGACCCAGTGCAAGCACATCGATGCCTGTCTCCTCCAGCACCTCTCGTTGCGCCGTCTCCATCCAAGTCTCCTCCAAATGGTCTTTGGAGCCCGTGACACTTTGCCAGGTCAGCATGTCGCTTCTTTTGATGAGCAAGACTCGAAAGTCACTGGTGTGGATGACCACCAAAACAGAGAGCGGAATCTTCCAAGGCCGAACACCGCCCTCTTGAGAGCTGGTATCGGCCTGGGGTTCGCTCAATTGAAACCTTGAGCCCTTTTGAGGCGAATTTGATTGGGCAATGGAACCGATCGACGCATCACGTCTTCACCCAACCACTGAGCAGACTTCCAAGCCCTATCGGCCACCATGGGCAAAGGAAGTTGTTGGTAGTCGTCGTTGAAGACCTCAAAGCTGTAGTCTCCTCTGTAGCCCATTTGGTAAAGACGCCTCACCAAATCCGCCAAGTCTTGGCTGTGCACGCCTTCTCCTGGGAACACTCGAAAATGCCTGGCCGTGGTGATGCGCTCCTCAATGGAGCGGATCTCTTGCCACATGAAGTCAGCAAGTTGCACCAAAAAGATTTTCTCAGGATCGATCAACTCCAAATCCTCCATTGAGGTTTTGGCTGCAAACATGTGAAAGGAGTCAAGGCCCACACCCAAGTTGGGGGTGTCAGCCAGTTGCACAATCTCCCAAGCCGTGTTGTACTCATTGATGGTGCGTCCCCAAGACAAGCCCTCATAGGCCACTTTGATGCCCAAGGGAACGGCGAGCATCGCAAGCTTTCTGAGGTCTTTGGCCAAATGCTCAGGGTCTTGAGAAGCGTGCACCGAGGTCGATGAGCACACCAAAAGCACTTTGGAGCCCAGTGCATGGCACATCTCAAGCATGGCCTTGGCAATGTCAATTTTGTAGTCGTGCAAATGACCCGAGAGGCCCTCAAAGTCTCTGAGCACTTGAAAGCCCGTGACCCGCAAGCCACTCTCTCGCACCACTTGAGCGGCAGCCTCAACGCCACCAGGATGGCCCACCACATCTCTGGCTGAGAGCATCACTTGAGAGAAACCCGCGCCCTTGATGGCTTTGAGTTTCATGTCCAAGGAGCCCGCCATGGAGATCGTGTCCATGCCGAAATCGTTCAAAGTCCCAGAGGCATGCATCATGATGCGAGCCCATCCAAGACCAACTCAAAATTCAAACCACCCAACCAAGAGCGGGTCAATGCGCCTTTGTCGCTTGGAGACTGACCCGCGTGAGAGACAAACTCCACACCACGGGCTTGCAAGAGTTTCATGGCGCCCAGCACATCGGAGGTGCCAAACGCGATGCGCTGAAGCCTCTCATCTTCATCGACTGCGAGCACACCCGGTTCGGGCTCAATCAATTGAAGGCCAAAGGTGTTGCAAGCGCTCTTTAAAATGCGACCCTTTGGCAAGATGCCAAAGTGCTCTGAGCTCTCCAAAGCCCTAAAGCCAAAGAGTTCACTGTAGAACTCGATCCAATCGTCCATGCGATCGTTGCCAATGTACTGCACGATGCCAAAGAAGTGAAAGCCAGCCAAGGCTTGCGGCTTGGAGTCCACCGTTGGGATGGGCACAAAGTCCACATCGTAGATGGAGAAGTCGTGCACGCGGTCCACAAAATAAATGCGGCTCGTGCCCACTCCGTGAATGGCTGGGATGTTGAGCTCCATGACCTCCACGTGCGTTGGAACCGCCCAAGCACCCAAGGACAACGCGCGTTTGTAAGCCTGTTGAGCATCTCTCACCCTGAGGGCAATGGCTGCGATCACTGGTTTCTCTGTAGGGGCCACACTGTGAGCCAGTCCTGAATCGTGTGCGTTCACGATGATGTTCATGCCGCCTTGGCGATACAGCATCACCTCCCTGGAGCGGTGTCTGGCAATGGGCCTAAAGCCCATCATCTCCAACACCTGCCCCAAAGCTTGCGGCTTTGAAGTGGCGTATTCGATGAATTCAATGCCCTCCAAGCCCAGTGGATTGGCGCTTGCAGGAATGGCTTCTCGGTTGGACTCGTCATTCAAGCCCACGTTGGATGTCGTGTTGTTCATAAACTAGATCACAAAAATTAGAAACCCAAAGGGTCAAACTGGATACTTGGAAAAAGTGGTCTTCATTTGTCCCACCCGCTCCAAGCACTACATGGGCTAAATCTTAACTCCAAATGGAGCACAATCGGGTTTTGTCACACCACCCTCACCTCCCCTTTGAGAAAGGTCCAACATGATTGAACTCAAGCACCTCTTTGAACTGCAACTCTTTGTGGAACCGATTGTTGAAATCGGCCACACCCCCTACGGTCAAAGGCGAATCTCCCCGATCAAAGGCGGTCGCTTTCAAGGGGATCGGCTCAAAGGGCACGTGCAAGCCTCCCCTGCTGGAGACTGGCTCTTGGTGAGAAACGATGGCGTGTTGACGCTCAATGTTCGCCTGACCTTGGAGTGCGATGACCACTCTCTCATTTACATGTCCTATGAAGGCATGCGCCATGGGCCCCAAGAGGTGATGGACAAATTGGCCAAAGGTGAAAGTGTAGAGCCCGGCAGCTACTACTTTCGCATGGCCCCCAAGTTTGAAACCGCCTCACCCAAGTACGCTTTTTTGAACAAAATGCTGGCCATTGCAACCGGACACCGGGACCCCATTGGCCCCACTTACCAAGTCTTTGAGGTCCTCTGAAAACAAAAGACCTGGTTGAAAGACTTCAACCAGGTCTGATGTCAGCAAGCATGGTAGTGAGCACTCACTACCTTTTGAATCAAGCAGCTGTGGCCGCTGGTGTTCTCAATCGGATGTGGAGTTCACGCAATTGTTTTTCATCCACGCCGGAAGGGGCTTGGGTGAGCAAACACTGAGCGCGTTGTGTTTTGGGGAATGCGATCACGTCACGAATGGACTCTGCACCCGTCATGAGGGTCACGATGCGATCCAGTCCAAAGGCCAAACCACCGTGAGGAGGCGCGCCGTATTGGAGGGCATCCAAGAGGAAGCCAAACTTCAACTGAGCCTCTTCAGGGGTGATCTTCAGAGCATCAAAGACTTTTTGCTGAACATCGGCGCGGTGAATACGAACCGATCCGCCCCCGATTTCCCAACCGTTCAAGACCATGTCATATCCCTTGGCGATGCAACGACCTGGATCGGTGACCATCCAGTCTTCGTGACCATCTTTGGGGGCTGTGAAGGGGTGATGAACCGCATTCCAGCGATCGGCCTCTTCGTCAAACTCGAACATGGGGAAATCCACGACCCACATCGGAGCCCAACGGTTTTCAAAGAGTCCGTGCTCTTTGGCAAAGGGTGACAAGCCAATTTTGAGGCGCAAGGCACCGATCGCGTCGTTGACGACCTTGGCCTTGTCGGCTCCAAAGAAGATCAAGTCGCCATTTTTGGCCTGGGTGCGCTTTAAGATTTCTGCGATGCTCGCATCGTGCAGATTTTTGACGATCGGAGACTGAAGCCCCTCGCGCCCTTGGGCCACATCGTTGACCTTGATCCATGCCAAGCCCTTGGCACCATAAATTTTCACAAACTCGGTGTAACCATCGATGTCGCCGCGGCTCATGGAGCCGCCTTGGGGAACGCACAAGGCCACCACACGACCACCAGGGGTGGTGGCAGGTTGAGAGAAGACCTTGAAGTCCACATCGTGCATCACATCGGTGAGTTCAGTGAATTCAAGCTTGATCCTCAAATCGGGCTTGTCTGATCCATAGCGATGCATGGCTTCTGCATAGGCCATGACGGGGAACTGGCCCAACTCGATGTTGAGTGTTTCTTTGAACACATGAACGATCATCTCTTGGAACATGTCCCTGATGTCTTGTTCGCCCAAGAAGGATGTCTCGATATCGATCTGCGTGAATTCGGGCTGACGATCGGCTCTCAAGTCCTCATCCCTGAAGCATTTGGTGATCTGGTAGTAGCGATCAAAACCAGCCACCATCAACAATTGTTTAAAGAGTTGTGGAGACTGTGGGAGCGCAAAGAACTGACCGTCGTGCACACGACTGGGAACCAAGTAATCGCGTGCACCTTCTGGTGTGCTCTTGGTGAGCATGGGCGTCTCGATGTCGATGAAACCGTGCTCATCCAAAAACTTCCTCACCGCCATGGCCACCTTGTAGCGAAGCATCAAGTTGTTTTGCATGTAAGGGCGTCTGAGATCGAGCACGCGGTGGGTGAGCCTTGTGGTCTCTGAGAGATGGTCATCGTCCAACAAAAAAGGAGGCGTCACAGAAGGGTTCAATACGGTGAGTTCGCTTGCGTGAACCTCAACTTGACCGCTCTTTAAGTTCTCATTGGCTGAGCCCTCAGGCCTGGCCAACACCACACCTTTGATTTGAATGCAAAACTCGTTTCTCAAATCTTCAGCTGTCTTGAACAAGTCCGCGTTGTCGGGGTGACAGACCACTTGAACGTTGCCGGCACGGTCTCTCAAATCCACAAAAATCACACCACCGTGATCGCGACGTCGATTGACCCATCCACACAAAGAAACCGTTTGACCCACCAAGGCCTCGGTCACCAAACCACAGTAATGTGTACGCATCGTCATTGTGTAATTCTTTCTAGCTGATATGTAATTGAAATGATTTTAAAGGCTGCGCCGAGATCTCAAGCGCCCGGTGTTGTCTCGCTCTCAGGAGAGACAGCACCCATGGAGAGGACATAGGTGAGAGCTTGATCCACACTCATGTTGATCTCTTTGGTGTCGCTTTTTGGGACCATCAAGAAAAAACCACTCGTGGGGTTGGGGGTGGTTGGTATGTAGACGTTGATCAACCCATTGCCCAGCAAATTCTCCACTTCGCCTGCGGGCGTGCCGGTTTGAAAACCAATGGTCCAAGTTCCTGCAAGCGGATACTGGACCAGCACCACTTTGCGAAAAGCATTTCCGTTGCTGGAGAACAAGGTGTTGGACACCTTTTTAACGCTGTTGTAGATGGATGTGAAAAATGGAATTCGGGTGAACAATGCATCGAATTGCCTCACCCACCAACGCCCCACCACATTGGAGGCCAAGGCACCCGTCAAGATCAACACACTGAAGACCAACACGACGCCCAGCCCGTGCACTTCGCGCAAGAACTGCACATCGCTTTCTTGCTGGTCGGTCATCAAATTGCCCAGCCCCGAGAGCACGGAGGCGAAAACCCCATCAAACAAGCCCACCAACCACCACAACACCCAAAGGGTGATCACCAAAGGCAACCAAACCAATAGGCCAGCAAGTAAATATTTTTTGAGGTGCATGGCGTTCTTTGAATGTGTTTGGCTAAGTGAGGGTCAAAAGGATTGGATTTTCGAGTCTGATTCAGATGCTTGCAGCCCATCAAGTGGCGCTGGTCGATCCCGCAGCGCTGCTGCTCGAAGTGGAGGCGGCAGTTGTGCTGGCTGG
>Ga0007825_1000615_pt1 | contig 9907 bp, 10 predicted proteins | sample CryBogCBE13Jul09_FD_71229 | JGI IMG/M metagenome (GOLD analysis project Ga0007825, IMG submission 71229) | Freshwater microbial communities from Crystal Bog, Wisconsin, USA - CBE13Jul09 | ecosystem: Environmental > Aquatic > Freshwater > Lake | place: Crystal Bog, Wisconsin, USA | collected... | reverse complement strand
GAGCTATTTTCAGGCGGTGCGGCAATCAACACCGCAGATGATCGAGACGGTCGATATGGCGCGGCGTGGCGTGCATAATGAAGGTGCGCAGTTGCTCATCGACAAACTTGCGGGCAAGGTCGAGCTGGATTTTGATACGGCGCGGCGGCTGTTCACGCTGATCGCTGTGCTGCATATTAAGGGGTAGGTGAGTGGTTCAGTCGGATAAATGGATCCGCCAACAGGCGCTTGAGCAAGGCATGATCGAGCCGTTTGTGGAGGCACAGCGGCGCGACGGCTGTATCTCTTATGGTCTGTCGTCATACGGCTATGATGCGCGCGTGGCCGACGAATTCAAGATTTTCACCAATATCGACTCGGCGATGGTTGATCCGAAGAATTTTGATGCCAACAGCTTTGTCGATCGCAAGACCGATGTCTGCATCATCCCGCCGAACTCGTTCGCGCTCGCGCGCACAGTCGAATATTTCCGCGTGCCGCGCGATGTGCTGGTGATCTGCCTCGGCAAATCGACCTATGCGCGCTGCGGGATTATCGTCAACGTCACGCCGCTCGAACCGGGCTGGGAAGGGCATGTGACGCTCGAATTCAGCAACACCACGCCACTCCCCGCCAAGATTTACGCGAACGAGGGCGCGTGCCAGTTCCTCTTCCTCAAAGGCAATGAACCCTGCGAAACGAGCTATGCCGACCGCGCTGGCAAATATATGGGGCAACGCGGGGTGACATTGCCCAAGATATAGGCGATACGGGTCGCACCATCATCCAGTCGGGAGTGCATGTCATGAGCGATGTAATGAATGAGTTGGGAACGCCACCAACGTCTAACGACGACAAGAATTGGGCGGTTATAGCGCATTTATCTGCGGTTGCGGGGCTTGTTGTTCCCTTTGGCAATATCACGGCCCGCTGGTTGTTATGCTGACCAAGGGCAAGGAATCAGACTTGGTCGGGGATCAGGCGCGCGAGGCGCTTAACTTCCAAATCGCGGCAACGATCGCGTTTTTGATTTCGATGGCGCTGATGCTGGTGCTGATCGGCTTTTTGCTGATGCCCGTTATTGGCATCATCGACCTCGTGTTTGTCATTTTGGCGGCTGTCGCCGCATCCAAGGGGGAGCGCTATCGGTATCCGCTGACGCTGCGGCTGATCAGCTGACGCCGTGCGCCTGATCGGTTATTCAATCTTGACCAGCCGATCAATTGCCCCCTGCAGGATATAGGCGGCGGCCATATTATCGACGAGGTCAGCGCGCTTGGCGCGGCTCGTGTCGGCTTCGATCAAGGTGCGGGTGACGGCGGCGGTTGACCAGCGCTCGTCCCAGAGCAGGATGGGTAGCCCGATATCATCCATATTGCGGGCAAAGGCCCGTGTCGATTGCGTGCGCGGGCTGTCGCTCCCATCCATGCTCAGCGGCAGGCCGATGACGATCCCTTTCACGCTTTGGGCGGTGATCAGCGCGAGGAGCGCAGCCTTGTCAGCGCTAAACTTCGTCCGCCGGATCAGTTCGGCGGGCGAGGCGAAGCTCCAGCCCGCGTCGCACAGCGCGGTGCCGATTGTCTTCGTGCCGACGTCCAGACCCAGCAATCGCCCCGCAAGGGGGAGTGCCGTGTGGAACGCGACGGCATCGGTTGTGATCAACGGATGGCCATTTTGGCGCGCTTCCAGCGACCCGACGCATAATAGGCTGACGAAAGCCCCAAAGAGACCGCCGAGCTGATCGGAAAACTCAACCAGATCGCATCAGCGCCCAAGGTCGGATGGAGCCATAACGCGATGCCGATCCGAAAGGGGATGAGCGCCACCGCGAGGATCAAGAGCGCTGCCCAGACAGCGCCATTCGCGCGCATCGTGCCGAGCAGCACGAAGGTGACGCCGAACATGATAAAGCCCCATGTTGCGACCCATTGAATATGCTGCGCGAGCGGCATCGCGGGCGAAGCTTGCGACACGAACAACCCGAGCGCGGCGCGATCAAACAGCGCGATGAACGCGACAATGCTGGTCGTCGTCAGCAGGCTGATCGTGATCCCAGACCGGGTGACGCGCGCGACACGATCCCAGCGCTGGGCACCGATGTTTTGTGCCACCATTGTGCTCACCGCCGCGCCAATCGCCATTGCGGGCATCGACACATAGGTCCAGAGCTGCATCGTGATGCTATAGGCGGCGGTCACCAGCACGCCCTCGCGATTGATCAGCCCGATCATGATGATCGACGAGAAGGACACGACAAACATCTGCAGCGCCATCGGAATGCCCTTGAGAACGACCACTTTCACGATCGCCAAGTCGGGGCGCAGATAAGCCAGCTCGGGTCCGCGTAGCCGAATAATCAGATCCTCGCGATAGACATCGAACAACAGCCCGACGAGGCTGAGATAGTTGGCGATGACGGTCGCGAGCGCCGCGCCCTCGATCCCCATTTTCGGGAAGGGGCCGATGCCAGCAATCAGCAGCGGATTGAGCCCCGAGTCGAGCACAACACTTATGAACATCCATTTGAGCGGTGTGCGCGAGTCGCCGCTGCCGCGCAGCGCCATCATCGCGAGTGTGAACATGAACATCGCAGGCATCGCGAGGAAGATGATTTTGAAATAGCCAAGCGCCAGCGGCAGCGCTTCTTTTGGCGTCGCGAGCAAATGCAGCAGCGACGGCGCGCCGAACCAGCCAGCGACGGCAATCACAATTGAAAGCAACAGAAACATGCCAGTCGCACTGCCGACAATTCTGCGCACATCATCAACCGCGCCACGCCCGACATTCTGGCCGACCAGGATCGTCGTCGCCATCCCGAAGCCAAACAGCGCGGCCAGCGTCAGAAACATCACGTTGTTGACGTTGGTCGCCGCCGCGAGCGCATTTTCGCCGATCAAATGCCCCACCCAAACCGCATTGAGCGTGCCGTTGAGCGATTGCAGCACGTTCCCGCCGAGCGTGGGCAGGCCGAACATAATCAGCGTGCGCGTGATCGGCCCCGTGGTGAGGTCCATTTGCGGGCCATGCGTCTGCACCGGTGCGGTGGGTGCATTCGTGATCGTGCTGCGGTCAACGCCGTCGATCGTCGTCTCAGTATCGGTCATCGGGCCGCGATAGCAGTGGCGCGGCGACCATGCTAGCTAAACCGAGAGCCGCCTCCGCAAATCGATGACACACCGCGCCGCCGTCTGCCCATCCCAGAATTCGGGGCGCGGGCGCTTCGCCTTGGGCGTGGCAAGTGCGGTTGCGAGATCGGCAGAGAGCGTCTCGGTCGTCACCAACTGATTGGTGCCCTCAGTGATGGTGATTGGCCGCTCGGTGTTCTCACGCAGTGTGAGGCAGGGAATGCCGAGATAGGTCGTCTCCTCTTGAATGCCGCCCGAGTCGGTGATGACGGCGGCTGCATGGCTCACCAGCGCCATGAAGCGAATATAGGGGAGCGGCGCACCGAGCGTCACGCCTGCTGCGCGCAATTTCACGTCGCCGCCCGTTTCGGCAAGGCGTTTTGCGGTGCGTGGGTGGACCGGAAACACGAGCGGGAGTTGCGCCTGCGCGGCAATGAGCGCGTCAACGAGCGCGGCCAGTGGCGCATCGGTATCGACGTTGCTCGGCCGATGCAGCGTGACCACGCCATAGGGGCCGCGCGGCACATCGTCGCTCGCCGCTTCGATGGCGGGGCGCACCAGCTCATACGAATCGAGCATGATGTTGCCAACGCGTGTGATGCGTGCGGGATCGCAGCCCTCGGCCAGCAAATGCGCATCGCCATCGGGTGAGGGCGTCCAGAGCACGTCGCAAATCGCGTCGGTCGCGAGCCGATTGATTTCTTCGGGCATCCGCCGATCGCCACTGCGCAAGCCCGCCTCAAGATGGAACACCGGAATATGCAGCTTGGCGGCCACCAGCGCGCAGGCCAGCGTCGAGTTGACATCGCCCACCACGATCAGCGCGTCGGGCCGTGCGGCCATCGCGATTTGCTCATAAGCCATCATCACTTTGCCCGTTTGCTCGGCATGGCTGCCCGACCCGACACCCAGATGATGATCGGGGGCGCCCAAGCGCAGATCAGCGAAAATCGCGTCCGACATATTCGGATCATAATGCTGGCCGGTGTGGATGAGCACGGGGTGAAAATCAGGTGCGGCATTGAGCGCGTGCCACAGCGGCGCGACCTTCATAAAGTTGGGGCGCGCGGCGGCAACAAGGTGGATGATTTTGGTCATGCGCTGATCCTAATGCGGCTGCCGTTAAGATCATATTGAAATCGCTGCAGCGGCGCGCCACTTGGCACACAAGCAAACGTAACAATTTGTGTGTCGATCACGTATGGGTGGTACACATTCAATCGAAGGAACTCGGTCATGGCTGAAGAACAAGCAATTATCGCGGGCGGCTGCTTTTGGTGCGTCGAGGCCGTATTTAAGGATCTGATCGGCGTGAGCGCGGTAGAAAGCGGCTATATCGGCGGGCATATCGCCAATCCCACCTATAAGCAGGTGTGTAGCGGCACGACCGGGCATGCCGAAGCGATCCGGCTGACCTATGATCCTGCGCTCGTTTCCTTCGCCGATTTGCTCGACGTTCATTTTGTCACGCACGACCCGACGCAGATGAACCGTCAGGGCAATGATGTCGGGACGCAATACCGCTCGGCCATTTTCCCGATGAACGCGGAGCAAGAGGCCGAGGCCCGCGCGGCGATCACGCGCGCTCAAGCGGATTGGCCGCAGCCGATTGTCACGACAATCGAGGCGGCAACAACCTGGTATCCGGCAGAGGATTATCATCAGGATTATTGGGCGGGCGAAGGCCAGCGCAACGGCTATTGTCTCGCGGTCATCCCGCCAAAGCTCGCGAAGTTGCGCAAAAGCTTTGCTGCCCGGCTGAAAAACTAAAAATCCTTGACGTTTGACGCGTGGCAGGCTTAGGGCGTTGCCTCGCGTTGCGCGATGTGGCGATAGTAGCTCAGTTGGTTAGAGCGCCGGTTTGTGGTACCGGAGGTCGCGGGTTCGAGCCCCGTCTTTCGCCCCATTTCTCCAATTCACGGCGAGATCGGGAGTATGGATGATGGAAGCCACCCGCCAATTCGCCTCCGTTAATGGCATTACCCTCAGCTATTTTGATGTCGGCGCAGGCGAGCCGGTGCTGCTCCTGCATGGCTTTCCCGATGATGCGCTCATCTGGGCAGAGCAAGTGGATGCCCTTGTTGCAGCGGGGTATCGCTGCATCGTTCCTGATTTGCGCGGCTTTGGCGAGTCGGAAGCACCGACTGACCGAAACGCCTATCGCGCGAGCGAGGTTGTTGCGAACCTCATCGGCCTGCTTGACCATCTCGCATTGCCGCAGGTTTCGCTCATCGGCCATGATTGGGGTTCGGTCATTGGCTGGATTCTGGTCGGCAACCATGCTGATCGCGTGAAGCGCTATGTCGCACTCTCGGTTGGCCATCCAAACGCCTATGCGCGCGCCGGGCTGCGGCAGAAGCTCAAGGGCTATTATATTTTCATCTTCAAAACGCCCAAATTCGCCGAGTGGGCGTTGCTTCGCAACAACGGTGCTGCCTTGCGTCGTATTGCGCCCACGGCGCTGGTTGGGAACCATTGGATTGAGTCGATGAAGCGCCCCGGGCGGCTAACGGCGGCGCTTAATTATTACCGCGCCAATGGGTGGTGGCTCGGTTATATGGCATCGCCGCGCATTCATGTGCCCGTCTTAGGCATCTGGAGCGATCAAGATGTGGCGCTCGCTGAGGATCAGATGGTCAATTCAGCGCGGTATATGGCAGCGGACTGGCGATACGAGCGCGTTGAAGGAGCGGCGCACTGGCTCATGTTGAGCCATGCCGCACAGGTCAATGCGCTGATTTTGGATTATCTGGGCGCGAGCCTACCCAACGCCTAATGCCGGTCGATAATGTGCGGCGCGATGTAGAGCGGGCTGCCCGTAGCAATGCCGACCGCATCCTCCGCGGGAAGTTTCGCCCCGCCGCTCAATTGAACATCGCCCACCCAGGCACGGAAATCGCTCAGTGTCCCCGCAGCCAGCAAGCCCCGCTCGCGCGGCGCACCGGGTGATATAATACCCGAGAATGTGGCGCTCCGGCTCGCTTCGATCGTCGCGATCTTATGCGTCGGCACACAGAATGCAGGGCCACCATCAAAAATATCGATATAGCCATCATAAACGAAGCCCTCGCGTTCGAGCATCGCTTTGGCAGGGGCGGATTGATCATGCGGGCGGGCGATCACCGCGCGCGCATCGGGCGGAAGCAGCGAGACATAAATCGGATATTTGGGCATCAGGTCGCTGATGAACTGGTTGCCATGCAGCGAGTTGTAATGATCGGCATCCTTGAAGCTCATCTCGAAGAACTTCAGCCCGATGGCTTCCCAAAACGGCGACTCGCCTAATGGCGTCAGACTGCCGCGGATTTCGGCGCTCACACGGTCAGCGAAGCGCGCGCGGTGCATCGCAATGAAGAGATAGCGCGCGCGAGCCAGCAGCGCGCCAACGCCGGACAGCCGCGCTTTGGGGTGCAGAAACAGCCCGCCAACCTCGGAGGTACCACTCAGGTCGGTGACGAGGTTGAGGATCGTTGATTTCACCGTGCGGTTCAGGTCGCGCGCCGTGTGCGTCATCGTCGCGAGCTTATAATTATAGAACGGCCATTGCGCGCCGATTTTGGAGAAAATCGCGGAGGTCCCGAGCACGCGCTTGGTTTCGCGTTCTTCAAGCACCAAGATATAAAGCTCGTCCTCGGGCTCGCTGAGCTGTTTGGCGAAGGACGCGAGGCTCCACTCCAGCCGCCGCGTGAGCGCCTCACGGTCATGCGGAAGATTGGTCATCCCCCCACCGGTGAGTGCCGCGAGGCTGATCAGATTGTCGAGGTCATCGGCGCGGATGGCGCGGACAATGTAGTTCATCGCTGGTGATGTCATAGCCCGAGATGCTCCATTAGTGCCGCGTGTGCCGCCCAGCATTGCGCCCAAAGCGCGGGGTTGCCAAGCTCGGCGGGCGCGATGGCCTCGGGCCAGTGCGTGTTCACGAGTGTTTCAAGCGCCGCGATCTTGGCCTCATCGAGCAGAAAGCGCGGGTCAATGGCGGCAAGTGCGGCATCATCGACCACCACGCGCAACCGCAGGCAGGCAGGGCCACCGCCATTGCGCATCGACTCGCGTACATCAATGATCTTCACCTCGGAGATCGCCGAGTTGCTGCGCGCTGCCGATTGCAGCCATGCCCAAACCGACGCATTCTCCTCGCACTCGCGCGGCACAATTAGCGCGGTTGCGCCCGATGGCAGCGTGACGAGTTGCGAGTTGAACAAATAGGATGAAATCGCATCGACAAGGCTCACGTGCGCGGCGGGCACCTCGATAATCTCGGCATCGGGCACCGTTTCGGTGATGAAGCTATAGAGCGCGGCCTTGTCTTCAAAGGCCTGCTCATGCGCGAACAGCACGCGCTCATTCGCCACCGCGACAACATCATTGTGGAAGGCACCAGCGGCGATGGCGGCTTTGCTTTGCTCTGCGAAATAGGTGTGCGCGGGGTTCAGGCCATGCCGCCGCGCGATGGCTTCGCTCGACCGCCGATCTTGCCGCGCGGGGAAACCGCCGGGCACTGTTTCGCCATAGACGAAAATCTCGATGCCCGCTGCGCCGTGCGCCGTGCCCATGCGCATATGGTTCGCCGCGCCCTCGTCGCCGAATTTGGGTGTCACTGCGCTGTGCACCACAAAGTGCTGCGGGTTGGCAAGCACGGTGCGCAACATCGCCTCTGTCGCCTCGGCTTCAAAGCTGCGGTGGAGCATTGTCGAGAGATTGGCGACGGAGAGGTGGCATCGGCCATCTGCGGCGTCAGGCGCGGGCGAGACTGTCGCCGCATTCGCGGTCCACATGCACGACGCCGACAGGGTGTTGCGGAACAGCGCGGGATCAGCGCGCCACGCCGCTGCACAGACGTGCGTGTCATCGCCGCTAAAACCGAGCGCGCGCAACGCGGCTACGTTCGGGCGCAGTTGCGGCGGGAAGAATCCCTGCTTCATGCCGAGGTTGAGCAAAGTCCGCATCTTCGCCAGCCCCTGCAGCGCTGCGGCGCGCGGATGCGATACCCCGCCGGCATTGGTCGCGGATGCGACGTTGCCAAATGACAGGCCGGCATAATTATGGCTGGGGCCAATCAGCCCATCGAAATTGATTTCCTGCATGAGTCGTTCTTACGCGTCTTTTGACCGAAATATCCAGTGCGAAGGCGCAAAATGGCGCGCAAGGGGTTGAGCTTTGGCATTTCGCGGCGCACATTGGCGTCAAATACCTCCAAATGGTGCAAAAATGAGTGAAAATTATATCAATGGCGCTTGGCGTGCGGGCGCGGGCGATGTGCTGCCATCAACCAATCCCGCAACCGGCGAAATCGTCTGGCAGGGGGCTTCGGCAGGTACGGCCGATGTCGCGGCGGCGGTGGATGCGGCGTGCGCCGCCTTTGCGCGTTGGGGCGCAACATCGCTTGAGGAGCGGCTCGCCATCGTCCGTGCCTATGCCGATGTGCTGACGCGGCGCAAGGATGCACTCGCCGAGGCAATCTCGCGCGAAACGGGCAAGCCGCGCTGGGAGGGGCTGGCGGAAGCGGGCTCGATGGTCGCCAAGGTTGGTGTGTCGATAACGGCACAGGCCGAGCGGGCAGGCACGCGCTCCGCAGCCATGGAGTTTGGTCAAGCCGTGCTGCGCCACCGCCCGCACGGCGTGATGGCGGTACTGGGGCCGTATAATTTCCCCGGTCATCTGCCCAACGGGCATATCGTTCCGGCGCTGCTGGCGGGGAACACATTGGTGTTCAAGCCGTCTGAACTCACGCCCGCCGTTGGGCGCTTCATGGCCGAATGCTGGGCCGAAGCGGGATTGCCCAAGGGCGTGTTCAATCTGGTGCAAGGTGCGCGGGCGACCGGCGAGGCGCTGGCGGCGGCGGATATTGATGGGCTGTTGTTCACCGGATCGGCAGCGACAGGCGCGTATTTCCGGCGGGCCTTTGCGGATCGCTCCAATGTGATCTTGGCGCTTGAGCTGGGTGGCAACAATCCGTTGATCGCTTGGGATGGTTCACCGGAGGCGGTGGCGAGCATCATCGTGCAATCGGCGTTCATCACCACCGGACAGCGCTGCTCCTGCGCGCGGCGGTTGATTGTCCCAACGGGCGTGGCGGGTGACGCGATGATCGACGCGCTGGTTGCGCTCTCGGATCGGCTGCGGGTGGGCGCTTGGGACAGCAGCCCTGAGCCGTTCATGGGGCCGCTGATCAGTCAAGGTGCGGCGCAGGCGGCGGTTGCGAAGGTGGCGGCGCTTGAGGCTGCGGGTGCACAGGTGCTGCGGCCGTTGGCGCTGGCCGATCATCCGCTGCCGTTCGTTCGCCCAGCAATCCTGCTGAGCGGGCAGGGCGCACCCGTTGATGATGAAATCTTCGCGCCGGTGCTGCAAGTCACGCGCGTGGCGACCTTTGATGACGCCATCCACGCTGCGAACCACACCGCCTTCGGCCTTGCGGCGGGGGTGATCACCGATAACGACGCACTCTGGCAGCGCTTCATTCTCGAGTCGCGCGCGGGCATCGTCAACCGCAACCGCCCGACCACAGGTGCGGCGGCGAACATGCCCTTTGGTGGACTCGGCGCCTCGGGCAACCACCGCCCAAGCGCTTATTATGCCGCCGACTATTGCGCCTATCCGGTGGGGAGCTTTGAGGCCGCGACAGTGACCGACCAGAGCGCGGCGATCAAAGGGTTGATGTGACTGGCGCAGTGAGCATTACGCCCGACGATCAGGCAATGCTTGATCGGGTGGCGGCGATGGGGTCGGGCCTTGTTGCGCGCGCGGTGGACTGGGCGAACATTTCGTCGGGCAGCCTCAATTTGGCGGGACTGGAAGCGGTGCAG
>Ga0007825_1000611_pt1 | contig 9944 bp, 11 predicted proteins | sample CryBogCBE13Jul09_FD_71229 | JGI IMG/M metagenome (GOLD analysis project Ga0007825, IMG submission 71229) | Freshwater microbial communities from Crystal Bog, Wisconsin, USA - CBE13Jul09 | ecosystem: Environmental > Aquatic > Freshwater > Lake | place: Crystal Bog, Wisconsin, USA | collected... | reverse complement strand
GTTTCAATGTGGTGTTACAGGATTCTATATATGTAGATACTTTAGCTAGAAACGGGGTTTTAAGACAAACTCCAGATCCTGATGAAGTAGTAAAAAAAGGAAGAACAGTTTATTTAACTATCAATAGAGTGTTAGCTCCTCAAATTGATATGCCAAATTTGATTGGCTTTTCTTTACAAAGTGCTGAGACCTATCTAAAAGTTTTAGGATTAAGATTAGGTACAATTACGATGGTGCCGGATAGAAATAAAAATGTTATTCTAGATCAATTATCCAACGGAACGAATATTGCGCCGGGTTCAAAAATACCTTCAGGAACAGTGATTAGTTTTTTAGTGGGAGATGGAGCTGCTAGTGGTGCAATTGAAGTACCTGATTTAATTGGATTAACAGTGCCAATGGCGAAAGAAAAAATTCTTTCTTTAGGATTGCTAGTAGGTAATTTTTCTTCTAATTCACCCATTCAAGATTCTGCAAATGCATTTGTAATTGGACAAGATCCTAATCCATTTTTAATGCAATTGGATTCTGCAGGAATGCCAATGAAAAATAAAACAACACCTGGAGCTACTATACATTTAGTGATAGATAAAACTGCTCCAGTGCGCACTAAAATAGATTCAATTAAGTAAAATAAAATTTTATGAAAACAATTTCAGTAGCTGATTTAAAAGCTAAAATTGATGCAGGTGAAAAAATAAATTTAGTGGATGTGCGTGAGCCACATGAGCATGCTGCTTTTAATATTGGTGGTCAATTATTGCCATTGGGATTAGTACAAGCATTACAAGTAGATGAGATTGAACACTTAAAAGACGAAACTGTTTACATTTATTGTCGTAGTGGAAATAGAAGCGGACAAGCTTGTTTAATGTTGGAGCCCTTTGGATTTACGGATGTAATTAATGTAACGGGTGGAATGTTGGCTTGGCAGGAACAATTTCCTGGGTAGGCGCAAAATTGGTTCAACAAAAACTTTAATGAATTAGATTGTATATTATATTTAGGTATAATAAATAATCTATGAGAATTACAACTTTGTTTTTTGCATGCTGCATTTTATTATTGAGTGCTTGTAATAATGGCACATCTAATAATAAATCAAGTTACCATGATACCACAGGACGAAAAGATATTTTGTCTGGTGGTGTTCAAATGATTCCTGTTCAAACACCAAAGGGGACTTTTAATGTTTGGACTAAACGCGTAGGGAATAATCCAAAAATTAAAGTATTGCTTTTGCATGGTGGTCCTGGTGCAACCCATGAATATTTTGAATGCTTTGATTCATTTTTCCCTCAGGAAGGGTTTGAGTATTATTATTATGATCAGTTAGGTTCGGCTTATTCTGACAATCCAAAGGATTCTACCTTATGGACAATTGATCATTTTGTAGAGGAAGTGGAGACTGTAAGAAAGGCCCTAAATATGGATTCCTCTAATTTTATTTTATTAGGACATTCATGGGGAGGAATTTTAGCAACTGAATATGCTTTAAAATACCAGAAAAATTTAAAGGGATTAGTTATTTCAAATATGGTGCCATCGGTTCCTGAGTATAATGCATATGCAAATAATGTATTGGGGCCAAAATTGCCAGCAGCTGTTTTAGCAAGCATTAGATCCTATGAAGCAAAAGGGGATTATACCAATCCTGTTTATTTAAAATTAATTGAAGACAATTATTATCCTGAACATATTTTGAGAATGCCACCTGCAAACTGGCCTGATCCAGTGAAGCGTGCATTTGCGAAATTAAATTTCCCATTGTATTTGCAAATGCAAGGCCCATCTGAATTTGGTATTGTTGGCAATGCAAGTTTAAGAGATTGGAATCGTAAGCCTGATTTACATTTAATTAAAGTTCCGGTATTAAGTATCGGAGGGGAGTTTGATACAATGGATCCAAAAGCAATGGAAGAAATTGCAAAATTGGTTCCCAACGGTCAATACTTATATTGCTCAAAAGGTTCACATATGTCTATGTATGATGATCAACAAACTTACTTTACAGGTTTAATTAAATTTATTAAAGGATTAGATAAATAATAACTGTTACATAAAAATAGCAGTGTGCAAAATTAAAAAAGGAGAACGATTTCGTTCTCCTTTTTTATGTGTTATTATTTTAAATCAATTTTTAAGCTAGCTAAAAAGTTCCTGCCAGCCATTGGGAAGTAATTATTAGAAGTGGTCGTGGTGCCTCCGTAAATATAACTATAAGTATATCCATTAGGCTCGTATTTAACATCTAATAAATTAAGTGCATAAAACTGTAAAGTTGCATTCCATGTTTTTCTACTAACTATTTTATAAGAAGCGTTTAAATCATTTAAAAAATAGGCTTTCAATACTCTCGATTCATTTTGTGTATTGTCTAGATATTGTTTTGAAACATATTTACTAGTGAAAGCAATAGAGAAGTTTTTATTTGCTTGATAAGTTAAACTATGTGAGGCTGTTGCATTTGGAGATAAGGTAATATCAGTGTTCTGATGTTTGATGGAAGCCTGTCCGCCATTATCGTAGTCATCAAAATATTCAGTAAAGTCTGCTATTTTATTTTTACTCAATGTGATATTTCCATTGCTTGAAAAATGTTTGTTTATTTTCCAGCTTTCTTCAATTTCAATACCTGCTCTGTAACTATTAGGCACATTGGTTCTTGTATAGGAACCCACGTCATTAATTTTACCAGTTAAAACCAATTGGTCTTTATAGTTCATGTAATATACATTCACTCCCCAATTAAAATTAGCAAGCTTGGTATTAAATCCAGTTTCCCAATCATACAAAACTTCTTGCTTAGGTTGTTGAGTAGTGCCTGCTTCAAAATCATCTCTATTCGGTTCTTTATGTGCAATGGCAATACTTGAATAATAAGTTGTGTTTCCTGATTTATAGCTTAATCCCGCTTTAGGGTTTGCAAAGTCAAATTTTCTATCTACAATTAATTCAGGATTGGCATCAAACCCATTCATAGTATGTTGTACATGTCTAAATTGCAAATCAATAAAACTTGTTAATTGACTACTTAGTTGATGTTCCCATTTGATATAACTATTGTAGTCTTTCTTAGTGCCATTATTATTGTAATATACTTTTCCAACAACATTCAAGCTACTAATGGAAGGAATGCCATATGGGATATTGCCAAAGTGTTGTCCTTCATATATATTCCATCCGCCTCCAAATGTTATTTTATTTTTATCTTCCTCGTATGACAAAGAAGCGATTTGACCGTAAAAATTATTATCTAACCATCTTCTTCTTATTAAATCAACTTCATTTCCAATATTTAAATTAATACCATAATCAGCTAAGCTCACGTCTGCTTTGTATTCTTCGTAATATCCACGACCCTTTGTGAAAAATGCGGCAGTATTCCATTTTAAATTTTTACTAATGGTCTGATTGAAAAATAATTGATAATGTGATTGGGTATAATTATCTGTTTGATTATTATAAGGACTGCCTTGTTTTTCAGTACCTGCAGGATTATAAGTTCTATGCGTCAAAAGACTGTCTTCGGGAACACCATACCATGCTTGATAGGTTTTCTCTGATCCAGAAAAAACATTTAATCTTAACGAAGAATTTGTTCCCCAATAAGTACTACTTACATAAAAAGATTTAAGATCAGATTTTGCACGATCAATATATCCGTCACTTGTGATATTGCTTACGCGTCCGTCAATTGTGATATGATCGTTAATTAAACCAGTTCCAAATACAAGACTATTTTTATTGGTATTGAAAGAGCCAATACTGTTTTGAAGACTCAGGTATTTATTTGGACGATAATCATTAGTCGCTAAATTAATAGTAGCGCCAAATGCACCGGCTCCATTCGTGGAAGTGCCCACACCTCTTTGAATTTGAATGCTATTGGCACTTGAGCTAAAATCGGGAAGGTCCACAAAGTATGTGCCCATACTCTCCGCGTCATTATAAGGGATACCATTTAATGTCACATTGATTCTTGTAGCATCTGTTCCTCTAATTCTAATACCTGTATACCCGATGCCTGTTCCTGCATCTGCGTTCACAACCACAGACGGCGTGTTTTGAATTAAGAAAGGAAGATCCTGTCCTAAATTCACTTGTGCAATACTAGTAGCACTTACATTGCTTTTTGCAAATGGACTGTTGTCGCTCACTCTTAAAGATCTAATTTCCAATGGGGGAAGGGTTCTGATGCTATCTGTAAAATGTTGAATACTATCCTTTTTTGATAAGGACTTGTTTGTTTGCTGCCCAAATACGGGTGCAAGCAATAAAAATGTGGCAATTGTTCCCAATAACTTAGTCATAACTAAATTTTAATGATTAATAAATTAATACTGGGAACAGGAATAATAAGCTATGAGAAGTGCATGAAAACTGCGGTACCTTCCCTTCGCAGGAATTACCCTGTTCAGGTTCAACGGGTTTTATCTCAGCTTTTTACAGCACCCCGAGGACGGCGCGAAATTAATACGTATAATTTAATATACCAACTGTAACTTTAAGGTACTTGTTTCGTTATACGATATATAAAACCAATACAATGAAAAGAGGCCTACTTTTGATGCTAGTTTTTGCTACTAGTTTATTAAGCGCACAAAAAACAGCAGTCATTCATGATGATCATGCTCAATTAAGACGCGTAACTGAATTTACTGCTATCAAAGTATCTAGTGCGATCGATTTATATTTAACTCAATCCAATTCAAATGAAGTAGCGGTGAGTGCTAAAGATGTGGAGAGTAGGGATAAGATAGTAACCGAAGTTTCAGGCGGCACATTAATCATAAGAATGTCAGATCAAGATGGATGGTGGTCTTGGAAAAAATGGGGTGACATTAAAGCGAAGGCATATGTGAGTGTTAAAGATGTAGAAGCGATCACTGGTTCAGGAGCATCTAATATTCATTTGGTGAATAAAATTCAATCGCCAAAAATTAAGATAAAATTATCTGGCGCGAGTGATTTAAAAGGAGATATTGATGGGGGTGTTATTGCAATTAATTTAACTGGAGCATCTGAGTGCAAAGGTCAAATTGTAGCAAAGTCTATTTCAATAGATGGCTCTGGAGCTAGCAATGCTGAGCTTTCTGGAACATCCGACGATTTAAGTGTAGAAGTATCCGGAGCAAGTAAAGCTAAGTTATATAACCTGAATGTGAAAGGTGCAGTTGTACACGCTTCGGGCGCAAGTAATGCAAATGTAACAGTTAGCCAATTATTAAAGGCAGAGGCTTCAGGTGCAAGTAACATTAATTACAAGGGAGAGCCTACTGTTCGTGAAAACAATAGTTCAGGAGCATCAAATATTAGACATAGGAATTAAATAGTAAAACTTTAGAGGGCAGGGGGAGTTTAGATTACTTTAGTTTGTAAAGCAGTTTGATACCAGCGATGCTCCAATTGTTAGCAGCGCCTGTATTTAAATTGGTTGAAGTATAATGTGCTACTAATTCATACTTATCAAAACTATAACCAACTTGAGGGCTATACGTAAAACCTCCAGTGCTTGAGCCACCAGCAGTTGAACTACCATAACCAATACCCAAACCTGGGGTAAAGCCGGATAGTTTTAAATTCACACCAACTAGCATAGGGATATAAGCCACATTGTATCCATTGCTTAAAAAAGCACTGTAACCAGTTTGAGCGAATCCTTGAACGTTTTCAGAAAAATCAGTTCTTACTGTCAAGTCAGCGCCTAAACCTAAAGAAGATTTAGCATTATTGTTCGCACTAAAATTAGATAAGCCAGCGCCTAGGCTTAAGGAGAAAGCTTGTGTTTGAGCAGATGCACCAATAGTTAATAATATAAAAGAGGCTAGGGTAAATAGTTTTAATGACTTCATAAGACTTGTTTGTGCCTCAAAATTAGTAATTAATTGATAAGTGCTGTGATTATTCCAGTTTCTTCCTAATAAACTTGGATAACTCGTAATATTGGCGTAACTTTGCCGTCCAAACATCGCGAGGTAGAGCAGCGGTAGCTCGTCGGGCTCATAAGGTTGATTAAAGGAAAAAATAATTAGTATAACTTATTGATATCAAACCACTTGAAACATAATCAAGTGGTTTTTTTGTGTCTGTGCTAGAATTCTGTGCTAGATAATTAACCAAATATTTTAACACTTAAAGCAGCAGTTTCTACAGTACTTAATACTTGTGGGTCAAGGTAGTGGTCGCGTAAGACTTTGATGCCCGAATGAGAAGTAATCCTTCCTGTATTCTCACCCATTGCCTGGTAAGTCCATGTAAGGTAAGTTTTGCGAAGGTGTTTGAGGGTAATGTCTTTGGTTATACCAGCACATTTTCTGTAATGGGTAAATGCATCACTAACCTTCTCCATTAAAGTTCCAAGTGTGAAATAGTCTGCTTCCTCAATGATATTACAATCGGTATCCTTCTTTTGATCCCAACCCATTTGGTAGAGCAAGTCCTCAAGATCACTATTGATGGGAACTAATTTAGCGCTTACATCTACCTCGTTGGTAATCCTCTCTACTTTTAGGTTCCTAATCATAAAGAACTTGGTACCGTAATCACTTACAAATATATCGTTCCATTTCAAACTCAAAACCTCTTCTCTTCTTCCGCCAATGAATAGGAACAACTTAAAGATATTCTTTAGACCCGACATATTCATCTTATCAAACCTTCCCGCTTTGGTAGTTTGGTAGAGTGGGGTACAAGTGTCTATGGCATCCAAAATACTATCAAATTCATTTTTGGTAATGATGTTAATTTGGGACTTTGGGACACTCATCTTGATACACTCTTTAAAGTAGTTTTTCATGACTATGTCTTCTATATCAATTAAAAAATTAAAGAAAGTAGTAAGGGTTTGAATGATTTTATTGATGGTCTTAGGTTTGTATCTGTTGGTAATTATGCCATAGAAATAGGAGACATCTGCGCGTCCAATCATATTAGGCTTAATCCACTTTACCCTCCTATTCTTTTTAACGCTGTCGTGAAATTGGGTTAGATAGTTAAGTACCTCTGTTTTGTGTTTACTGCTTACCTTTTTCTTGAGGTGGTTGTATATGCTTTCCCCCTGTAAGTAGTCGTCATATTTAAGGATTGCTTCGGCCAGGGTGTAATCATTGCCAACCTCAACCACAGTTTCTACTTTTTTGATGGCATTGTTTTTTACATCTTTTTTAAAAGTCAGCGCTTCTGCGATGGCGTCATCATAATTTTTTGATTTGAGAATTTTACTGCTGTGTTTGAAAGTTATAGGGTCTATCAAGTTCATCCGGTAGGAGTGGTTCTCATAATTCTTACAGCCGCAATTATTTTTTCTACATTGCCTGCACCAGACTTTTAGTCCGTTGCGCTGATTCTTTGGTAATTTAAGTTTCATCACGAGTTTAATCGTTTTAATAGTTCTTCTTGTTGTTTGTTCTTGGGTTTAATTCTTGTGGTTGGCGCAGAAATTGAATGCTCGTTATCCATCTCAATTAGAAATAGCTCGCATAGCTGGTTATTCCCATCACAAAGGATTTTAAGTTTGTCTTTCCATAAGTGCGGGTACCTTTTTTTACAGTCAAGCACCAATGGTTTTAGATACTGCATTTGAACCTCTAACTGAAATACATAATGGTGCTTTTCTGTATAGATTTTTACATCATTATTGTTCAACCAAGAAAGAATAGCGTCTCGGTCTTTTTTCCTGATGATAACACCAGCTTCCATTATTGTTATTCTTGAAAGGTCTTTTATTTTTAACATAAATTCAGTCCTAATTTTTTTTGTCAGCGAGATTTTTTATACAAGTTAACAGCATTCCTTACTAATTGTTGCTAGTATAAAATGCTGTTAATTATTTTGTATATTTAACAATTATTCATTTTCTTCTCTTACTTGACTTATGCCAAAAAAATCGCAATCCCAGCCTTCGCCATTAATTTTTATGTCAATTATATTTTCTGGCAGTTCTATATTGTCGTATTCTGATTCGTCGTCTACGTCAAAATCATCTTCAACTTCAACTAAATCCGAACAATTTATAATGTACTCATAAGAGACCCATACTTTTTTACTCATAGTCTTTATTTTTATTTTTTTTATTTTAATATTCAATTTCGTTTTCAAATTCATGTGATACAATTTCGCCATTTGCAATTGTATAAAAGTCTGCGCAGAAGTTACAGACATCTTCAGATACAAGCGAAAATTTTAAGTCATCAAAAAGCATTGACGCATGTAGCACAAATGATAGAGGTCCGCTCCAAGCACTAGAAAAACCATAGACATCAGAAACTTCAGTCTCTTTTACATATGGCTCGTACATTGCTTCATGATCAACGCAGCACCATGTTGAGATACCCCAAAGTAGGCGTTGAAGTTTATTTCTAAGCTCCTCCTGCTTTTCTGTAGCTGAATTGGATTGAAGGTTCTTTGGTAGTGGGAAGAGCAAGTTTAAATCTACGTCTTCTACTTGACCTTCATTGTTTATTACTGCGAAAGAGTTTTTGAACAATTCAAGGGTTTCTCTTGGCCCTTCAACCTTAAGTTGATTGTCAATGATGTTTGCCATTTTAATTTATGGTTTTTATAATTAAATGATGAAATACTCATCATTAGTAAAATGATAAAGAAAAAAAATCGTAAAAAAAAATCATCGCAAAGAAATTTTGTACAAAATATATTCTCTTTTACTTCTCCGCATTTAATTTAAAATAGACACCCCTTCCTACAGGGGAGCCTAATGAGATAGCTGCGGTATCTCACCTTATATATACATATATTGACAATTAGAAGGGGGGGGTCGATACCATGAAAAAAATATTTCCAGAAATTTTTGGAAATTATTAAATAATCGATGCTAACAAAGTATTAAATCTGCTAGTATGTTCCATGCGGAGCATTTGTTAGCTCAAACACTCAGGATATTTTAATTTGTACAACTCAAAGAGAGATTCACGAACGATATCGGATTTTTGACGGCGGGTGATTGCGCAAAGTAATTCTAATCTATTTTTTTCAACTGAATCAAGGCGCAGTCTTAGGAATTCATTTTTAGTAACTGGTTTTTTGTTGATCATAGGGTTCTTTTAATATAAATACTTCCATATTGGTCAATGTTGTAATACTTGCCATATTTTTTGTACCCACAAAGGATTTCGATCTAGCTTGATGTATTTATAATAAAATGGAATACAATGGGAAGCAAAAACAGAAAAGGAATATGGATACCTATGGAAATTCTTGATGATAAGAATTTAGATGCTGCTAATAGAATTATACTAGCAGAGATTTATTCATTATGTGAACTAACTAAAGGATGTATTGCTGGTGATGAACATTTAGGAGAGCTAGCTAATTTATCAAGAACTGCTATAAACACCAGAATAAACATTTTAGAAAAAAAGGGATATTTTGAAAAAACTGTTAAGCCGGGAATAGGTAAGACTTTAAAAAGAAAAAGGAAAAATGATGATATTTCTAATAAAACTATCGTTGAAGATTCTTTTAATCTGACACCTACTAGTTCTCTTAATGACACCTTACCTGTCAGTTTAGGAACACCTACTAGTTCTCCAGCTGACACAATTAATACAAATACTAATACAGATAAATTAATACAAAAGACAATACAAAATACTGGGGCTGCTATAAAATCTAACATGTCAATAAATCAATTATTAACTAATAGATTTGAAGAACTAGTATTAGACTTGGTCAGTAAATCTAGTTTAGGAGAAGAAATTTTTAATTATACTCAACCAGGTAATCTAGATATGTTTAGGAATGTAGTTGATGAAGAAGAATATAAACTGGTATACCCGCTGCTAATTAAAATTATTGATGTTGAGAATAAGTTGTACGGTAAATAAACCCCTCAATAGAAAGGTGAGTGTAACGAACCAAGACGAAGTCTCAAGACTTCCAACCCCATCACCCCAATTTCCGCGCCAACCCCTCTTCCCCAAATA
>Ga0007825_1000603_pt1 | contig 9986 bp, 8 predicted proteins | sample CryBogCBE13Jul09_FD_71229 | JGI IMG/M metagenome (GOLD analysis project Ga0007825, IMG submission 71229) | Freshwater microbial communities from Crystal Bog, Wisconsin, USA - CBE13Jul09 | ecosystem: Environmental > Aquatic > Freshwater > Lake | place: Crystal Bog, Wisconsin, USA | collected... | reverse complement strand
CCACCATTGACGGCGCTATCGCGGCCCTCGAGACCCAGAGCTTGTTCTCTGGTCCCTACGACGCTAACGACGCGATTGTCGAACTCCACGCGGGTGCCGGTGGCACCGACGCCCAGGACTGGACCGAAATGTTGTTGCGCATGTACATGCGCTGGGCCGAGCGCCGAGGCTTCGTGATCGAAGTAGATGAAGCGACCGAAGGCCAAGAAGCCGGCTTGCTGTCGGCAACGTTTATCGTCAAGGGCCGCTTCGCCTACGGCTGGTTGTCGGCCGAGCGCGGGGTGCACCGTCTGGTTCGCATCAGCCCCTTTGACTCCCAGGCGCGTCGCCAAACGAGCTTCGCGAGTTTCGAAGTCACCCCATTTCTCGATGATGACGCCGCCGACGTGGACATCGAGGAAAAGGATTTGCGCGTTGATACCTTCCGGGCATCGGGCGCGGGTGGCCAGCACATTAACAAGACCGACTCAGCAATTCGAATCACCCACTTGCCAACGGGCATCGTGGTGAGCTGCCAGAACGAACGCTCGCAACACCAGAACCGGGCGCGCGCCATGCAAATCCTCGCCGCCAAGTTGGCCGAAAAGGCGCGGGCCGAGCGCCAAGCGGAGCTCGACGCGTTGTCGGGAAATCGTGGTGAAAATGCGTGGGGGTCGCAGATTCGCAGTTACGTGCAAGCGCCGTATCAACTCGTGAAGGACCACCGCACCGACGCCGAAACGGGCAACGTCGAAGCAGTCCTCGACGGAGACCTCGATTTCTTGATGGAAGCAGAACTGCGCCGTCAGCGTGCGCACGCCTAAGAACTTCTAATTTCCCTGTGTGGACTGGTGTTTAGGCAGCGTTTTTTGCGGTGGGCAAAGTAGAATGTCTTTCTAACGCAGTGCCACGGGCACTCAAAATTTCCTGCGAGGGGGTGACGTCGTGATTCGCTTTGAGAATGTGTCGAAGACGTACAAGAACGGAACGCCGGCCCTAACCAACATCAACCTCGACATCGAAAAGGGTGAATTCGTCTTCCTCGTCGGCGCATCGGGTTCGGGGAAGACCACCTTCTTGCGCCTCTTGTTGCGTGAAGAGTTGCCCGACCAGGGCCGCATTCTTGAGGCCGGACGCGACATTGGCGCCTTGCCGAAGTGGCGCGTGCCCTACCTTCGTCGCAACATCGGCTGCGTCTTTCAGGACTTCCGCCTCCTACCCAATAAGACCGTCTACGAAAATGTCGCCTTCGCCCTCGAGGTGATTGGTCGCCCGCGTTCCACGGTGGAAAGCCAAGTGCCCCAGATTTTGGAGTTGGTGGGTCTCGCGGAGAAGGCGAAGAACTTGCCCAGTGAGCTCTCCGGTGGAGAGCAGCAGCGTGTGGCCGTGGCCCGTGCCTTCGTGAACCGCCCCCTGATCTTGCTGGCCGACGAACCAACGGGAAACCTCGACCCGGCTAACTCCGAATCGATCATGTCGTTGCTCGAGCGCATTAATCGCACCGGAACCACGGTGGTCATGGCCACCCACGACAAGGCGATGGTGGACCGCATGCGTCGCCGCGTGATTGAACTCGAAAAGGGTGAGCTCGTGCGCGACCAAGTGCGCGGTGTCTACGGCATGGATGAGACGAGTATCTAATGAACGTATATATCCGTTACGCCGTCCGCGAAACCGTTTCGAACCTGTGGCGCAATCGTCTGATGACCATCGCCGCCGTCTTGACAGTTGCCGTTTCGTTGTCACTGGTGGGATCGGCCCTCTTGCTAAAGCAGAGTGCCGCGCAGGCTTCGACTGAATGGCAGAACGGCACTCGGGTCACCGTCTGGATGGCGGCGTCCGCTTCGACGGGTGAAATCAACACCGTGCGTCAGCAACTGGCGTCGTCACCGGTCGTGAAGGGCTGCACCTACTTCAACCAGCAGCAGGATTACGCGCAGGCCAAGGCGCTGTTGCCCGCCTCGGAGATGTCGAGCTTGACGGTGGCTGACATGCCCACCTCGTTCCGCTGCACGCCGGTCATTCCCGCTGACGCACAGACCATCGTGTCGAACTTCATGAACCAGCCAGGCGTCTACTCCGTGACGGCGCCCGAGCAGCAGATTCGCGAGATGGACCACACCATCCACATCTTGCAGATCGTGCTCTTGTCGCTCGCCGCGGTCTTGTTGCTGTCGGCAGTCGTGCTGATCTTGAACACCATTCGCATGGCTATCTTCGCCCGTCGCCGTGAGGTCTCGGTGATGAAACTGGTTGGTGCCACCAACTGGTTCATCCGCATCCCCTACATCACCGAAGGCTTCGTGCAGGGACTGATTGGTTCGGGTGTCGCCATGCTCGGCGTCCTCGCCGTCCACGCGTGGGGTCCCTTTAACGGCGCCTTCCAGCTGAGTGCGGCTGACGTGTGGGGCACCAACATCGTGGTGCTTATCGCTGGTGTGACGATCGGTTCGGTCGGCTCAGCACTCGCGATTCGGCGCTTCCTCGACGTCTAGCCCTCGGGCGTGAAGTCGATCGCCACGGAGTTCACGCAATAGCGCAGTCCCGTGTCGGTTGGTCCGTCAGGAAAGACGTGACCCAGGTGACCACCGCACTTGGAACAGAGGATTTCGGTGCGCTCACGGGCGAGCGTGAAGTCGGGGCGCTCAATGATGCTGCCTGGTTCGCAGGCGTCGAAGCTCGGCCATCCGCAGTGGGCGTCGAACTTCTGCTCGGTACGGAACAACAACTGTCCGCACCCACCGCAGGTGAAGACACCGAGGTCGTCGACGTGCAGGAGTGATCCGGTAAATGGTGCTTCCGTGGCGGCCTCGCGCAACACGGCGAAACGCTCAGGACTCAGTTCGTTGCGCCACTCTTCGCTGGTCTTTTCCACTTCAAAGGTCATACCTAGAGACTATGGGGCGACGCACGATGCCGCGACGGCCTAGAGATAGTGTGGCTTGGGAGCGCTCGGGATAGGGCGAGCGAATTCCGGCTCGTCGGCCAGCAGTCGGTCAATGGCCCCGGCAATGCCCGCGGGGTCAAGGCCGAGCTCACTGAGTAGCGCATCGGGGCTGTGGTGCTCCAGATAGGCGCGGGGCACACCCAGAATGCGGGTCGTGGGGAAGGTGACGTTACGGTCCTGGGCGCGACTGCGCACGGCCGACACCATCAAGGTGCCCGCACCGCCGTGTCGAGTGCCGTCCTCAATGGTGATCACGCGTTGGTGTGAGACGGCGTCATCAATCATTTCGGGATCGGGTGGCAACACACGAACGTCGTAGAGGGTGACCGTAGTCCGGTCGGCCACGAGGGAGAGTGCGTGGTAGGCCGCAGTTGCCATTTTGCCGACAGCTAAGACGCACAATGACCCATCGCCCGTGGCGAGTTTGCGAGCTCGCAGGCCTTCACCAACCTGCCCGTCGAGTTCGAGTGGAGGTGTCTTCGGGAAACGAAGCGCAGTGGGCCCTTCGAGTGCGAGTGCGGTCCGCAACATGACGGACACCTCATCTGGGGTGGAGGGGGCGAATATCGTCATGTTGGGAATGGCGAGGCAGAGCGCCATGTCCAGCACGCCATGGTGGCTGGGGCCGTCATCGCCAGTGATACCCGCGCGGTCGAACACGAACGTGACCGGGAGGCCCAAGAGCCCGACGTCTAAGTTGGCCTGGTCGAAAGCACGACTAAAGAACGTGGAATAAATGGCTACGACGGGGCGAAGTCCGCCCATAGCCATCCCGGCAGCTGCCGTTACGGCGTGCTGCTCCGCGATCCCGACGTCCAGGAAACGGTCCGGGAATTCTTCGGCAAACGGTAGTAGTCCGGTGGGTCCGGCCATGGCCGCCGTGATGGCGGTGATGCGTTCGTCGTCGCGAGCGAGTTCAACGAGGGAGTTTGAAAAGGCCTGGGTGAAGGTGGTGGCCGCGGCCGCTGCGGCCGTCGGTGGGATCTTGAAGTCGTGCATGCGTAAGTCGTCACTGGTAGCGGGGTCGTACCCACGACCTTTTTCAGTCAACGCGTGCACGATGATGGGGCCGTCCCAGTCGGCGACGTTGCGCAGCACCGACTCCAGGGATTCGATGTTATGGCCATCTATGGGGCCAATGTACCGGATACCGAGATCCTCGAAGAAGGTGCGCGGCGTGACCATTTCACGCACCACGTTGGCCGCACCGTCGATACCTTTGTAGGCCACTTTCCCCAACGGGGTGATGCGAGGAAGCCACTTGCGAATGCGCTGGCGAAAGGTGAGATAGGTGGGGTTGAGTCTTAGTGATGTGAGCGACGTTGAGAGCTTGGAAATCGTCGGCGCGTAACTACGGCCATTGTCGTTGAGCACAATGACTACGCGGCTATTGGCGACACCGAGGTTGTTGAGAGCCTCGAAGGCCATACCGCCGGTGAGGGAGCCATCGCCGACGATGGCCACCACGTGACGATTGCCACCGTGACCAATCAATTCACCGCGCTGCGCGAAGGCGGTGATGAGGCCGTGTGCGTAGGACAGGGCAGTGGAGGCGTGCGATGACTCGATCCAGTCGTGCGGGCTCTCCGTTCGGTTGGGGTAGCCCGAGAGGCCACCGCGCTTGCGGAGTTGCGAGAAGGCCGCTTGGCGCCCGGTCAGCAACTTGTGCACGTAGGACTGATGTCCGGTGTCGAAGAGCAACACATCGTCGGGGGATGTGAAGACCCGGTGCAGCGCGAGCGTAATTTCGACCACCCCCAGGTTGCTACCCAGGTGGCCGCCGGTGTGAGCCACGGTGTCGATGATGGTGCGGCGAATATCATTCGCCAGCTCGTCCATCTCGGCGTACGAGAGCCCCCGAAGGTCAGCGGGCGACGAAATGGACTTCAACAGCACGAAGGTAGCCTAGTTCTGCGGCCCTCTTCATGGGGCTGGCCCAGCAAGGTCTCCTTAGTCGCCGGAGCCGGAGCCGCGGGAGTCAGTCTTGTAGAAGCCAGGTCCCTTGAAGACAATCCCGACGCCGGAAAAGACTTTGCGGAGTTCGCCGCCGCAGGCCTCACACGTGGTGAGTGGGGCGTCTGAGAACGACTGCACGGCTTCAACGCGCACGTGGCACTGCTGGCATTCGTATTCATACGTTGGCATGTCGGTCCTCCTTCGGTATCGAGACTCACATTCTACCGGTCGCGATGTCGCATGATTTCGGTCGCCGGCCAGCCGTAGCAAGGCTCGGTCGACGTTGACGGGTAACCTCAAGGAAGACGTCACACATATTTCACAAAAATGTGGGCCACGTGGACACATTTCGGACGTAATCTAATCCGCTACCGCTTACGCCCAAGGGGGACCAATGATGAGTACGTACACCGGAGGAAACGAACAAAGTCGCGAGCGCGTTGTCGCCCTCCTCCTTTTGCTGCAGCGTGCTTTCGTTGAAAAGAAGCCCTTGACGCAAGAAGAAATTCTTCGCGAACTGAAAGTCGACGAGTACCCGGTCTCGTCCAAGGGGCCGAAGAAAATACTCGCCTATGAGGGTCGCCCCGAGTCGGTGCGCCAGAAATTCGAACGCGACAAGAAGAACATTCGTGAACTGGGCTTCGAGATTGAGACCGTCGAGAACGTTGATGGTCTGAGCGCGTACCAAATCGACCCCTCGAGTGGATACGCCCCGATCGTTCACTTCACCGAAGAAGAGGAGCGTTACGTCAAGTTCGCTCTTCGTTTTTGCGGTTTCGGTGCCTCGGGGGCCTTTAGCGTCTTCAACGAAGTGCCGGCCTCCGATGGTGGCCTGGAGGCGTCCAACTACTACGGTCCCGTGGTCCGAGCCCTCAACCTTCGCCGCCGGGTGACCTTCGATTACCAGTCCAATTCGCGCAAGACGCGCACCCTCGAGCCGATTACCAATGTTCATGTCGATGGCGCCACCTACCTGGTCGCTCGGACGCCGGGTACGGACGAGATTAAGGGCTACCGATACTCGCGCATCATGAGCATGCCGAGCGTGCTGGCCGACACGTTCGAGGTTGACGACGAGACGGTCGCGGCCGCGCGTGAGTGGCGCCCGCAGTACCAGAAGACGCCCCAGCCGACCGATATTTTCCTCGAGACGAATGAGAACTACGCCGAACTCATCCAGCGGCAGTACCCCGACGCCGTGCTCGCGAAGAAGAGTAAGGGTCGCGTTGAGGTAGCCGTGACGTTCGACAACGCCAATGCCGCGCTCCGTTTTATTCTCGAAGCGGCCGACCGCGTTCGCTTGACGGGGCCCAAGGAGCTCCGAAAGGAGTTAGCGGAGTGGCTCGAGCACGTGAATAAGGGTAAGACCCCCAAGCTCGCCGACATTACGTTCTCCAACGCGTCGAGCAGCAATGTCCTCGGTCAGACATTGCAGTTACTCCATGCCGTCTACAACGCCGATGGCGGCTTGAGCGTGCTCGAATTAGCTAACCGCTTCGCGCTTGATCCCCGTGATGTTCGCCTCATCATGAACCGTATGGTCACCATGGAGCCCATGGCCCACGAGTTCAACGGCACCTGGCGTTTCCCCGCTCGCGTGAGTCTCGCCAGCGCAAACCTGGACGAGAACATCGACGACGACGAGTTCGACATCTATCACGCCGAATTCGAAGACGCCGCCGATGAGCCGCCAGCAATCATGTGGCGCGACCTGTTCGAACTCAACATCGCGTTGCACGAAGCAGCTCGCCTCTACGACGACCCGGCGCTCTCGACAGCCATCGAAAAGATTGAGGGTGTTGCCAAGGACTTCGTTCGTGTTGAGCACTCCATTAACGAACAGCTCCTTGCCGACATCAATGCTGCGGTGCAGAACCACGAACAGATCAAGATGCTCTACGTTGCCGGATACTCCGACGAAGCCCAGGAACGCACGATCGAGCCCAGCGACGTCAAGGAGTTGAACGGACACAGTTACGTCCGGGCTTACTGCACGACCCGTAATGCGTGGCGTACTTTCCGAGTGGACCGCATCTCCGCCATCGTTGCCAAGGGACCCGCCGAGGCCAACCGACCGGCCGACCCAACCCCGAACTGGCTGACCCGCCTTTCCGAGAGTGGCGACGAAGTTGTCTGCATTGTCAATGCGGCGACTCGCTACTTGTTCGAGCCGCTGCCGGGTGCGAAGTGGACCACCCTGGGCGATGATGCCCACGCGGTGATGTTCCGCGTCGCCACGCCAGAGTTCCTCGATCACTTGATGCTGCTCGCGGGTGCGGGCGCGCAGGTGGTGACACCGAAGTACAAGAACGCCGGTCACGAGCTCGCCGAACGGATTCGCAAGCAGTTCTAAGCGACCGTTGTACCTCATAGGCGAGGTGCAACATGATCAAAATTATGCGACGCGTTGGTACTGACGTGTCGTATTACCTTCAGGACCCGGCGGCTGAACTTGAGGACATTCGTCGTGGCGATGCCGGTCGCTGGTTGCGAGGAGTGGGGCCGTTGACTACTGCCTCGGTGGCGTCCGTCTTGACGCCCAGTCCACGCACGGCGACCACGGGCTACGACATTGTTATTGCCGCACCACGAATGGTGTCGATTCTGTTGGCGGTCGGGAGGAATCCCGAGGGCGTGGTCGATGCCCATCAACGAGCGGTAGCCGCAACGGTTTCCTACCTTGAGTCACGCGGCGTTGTGGTGGTGAGTCGTGGCGAGTCACAGGAGCGTGACGCAGCCCAGTGGTCGAAAATCGTCAGCTTTACGCACGGCATTAATCGGGCCGGCGAGCCCCACCTACACGACCACGTGCTGACGGGTTCACTTCCGCTGGGTGCGGCTCGAGTCCTCGAGCGCGCCTCCCTGGTCGCGCACGCCACGAGTGCTGACGCCTTCTATAAGGCAGTCTTGCGATACGAAATTCGAGAACGCACCGGCGAAATCGTCTGGCGATCATTCCACGGTACTGATCACGTCGTTGGCTACGACGAAGGCTTCCGAGCACTCTGGGGCGGCCACCATTCAGAACGGAACGATAAGACCATCTGGCGCCGAGACGATGTCGTGGCGCGATGGCAGCGCGACATCGCCCTCTTCGAACCAGTCGCCCACCTACGTCCGCCAACCCGATCCTTCGAGGTACTTGACGAGCACACCTTCGCGCAGATGCTGTGGGGTCGCTCAAGCATTTCGCGGCGTGACGTCATGGAAGGTGCGGCGCACGGTGCGACCTTTGGCTGTCCGGGTGCGGTGCTCGAGGCTTTCGTGGACGCCGTGGCCCCGAGCGTCCGCCACCAACGAGGGCTCGATGCCGCAACGACGAGCGCACGGGACATTGTTGCGTTTGACCACGTGCGCGAACGCGGGCCTCGGCCACTTTCGGTTAGCGGCCTGGACGCGTGGCGAGCGGGTCGACGTCGCCCCGCCGAGCATAAAATCGATCATCTTCGTGAGCGGGTGTGAGTCGAAGCCAACGAATCTCCTTGCGGGTCGTCAAGGCCAGGGCATATCCGGCACGCCCGTGCGCAATGTCCGCGGGTCGCAGCACCGATTCAGTCACCCATCGCGTCGCGACCGAAGTGCGTCGTCGCCATCGATTTGTCGTTATCGACTCCGTCGATCGTCGAGCCACGCCGCTCAAGCTCGACAACATCTCGAGGGTGGTTCGATCGGCGATGCCGGGAAGCACCACCGTCGCGGGGAAGAGCGAGAGAAAACCATCAGCGGTGCGACCCCATCGAGTTCGTGCTTGCGACAGGTCTTGCAGGCACGCAAGTGTCACCACACCTTGACCGCCACCTTCGGAGACGATTGCAGCCAAGCCCGGTAGCGGTGCGACATTGGCAACTTCATCGAGGGCTAATAACAGCCGTGCGCCTCGATGATGTGCATCGTAGGTCGCGTGGACCAGATAATCAATGAGTCCCACAATCAGTGGCGTCGTTACATTCTGGTGGCGGCTCGGTGACACGATGTGGAGCTGGTGGGGGCTCGCCAAGAATTCATCAATTTCAATGTTGGGTTCATGGGCGGCCCGACGCGCGGACTCGGTGCGCATGCCCGAAAACAGGCCCGACGCGCTGGACCAAATGCCTGAACGTTCTCGCTCCTCGGTGGCCAACACCCCTCGAAGCACATTGACCGAAGGGTGCGACTCGCCATACGTCCTGCGGAGTTCGGCTTCTAACTCCGACGCATCGCGGCGATCCACGCGCATCAAGAATTTGTCAAGTGACTCGTGGCGTAGCGCCGCTGCGTGTAACAGGGGAGCGATGAGTGCACCAGCTCGCTCAACCCAGTGATCCTCACTCGCACCTCCGCGAGTGTGACTCTGAACGCTGAGCAAACTTCGCGTGGCGAGTACGGCGCCATCCCACCTACGCGATTGATGCATCGGTGAATATCCAATGCGAGTGACGCCGGGTGGTGTTGCGACAGTGCCCGAAGGATCGAACAGCAACACGCTGCCGCGAATGTTCGCCGATGCCATCACGCGCAGTACGTCATCCTTCGTCGACGTCGTCACACTCGAACGATTCGTCATGAGCAAATTCGGAATGATGAGTGATGTTGTCTTGCCACTTCGACTCGGTCCAAGGACGAGCACCGAGCGTTGTGCCCCAGCCGTGACATCACCGGAATGGGACCGACCGAGATAGATCGAAGATTCTTCCACACGATCACAAAGGTTGCGAAGAGCAAATACTTGACTTAGGTGAAGAAAGCGAGTGAACTTTACTTGTCTCGATAGCAGTGGAAGTTATGGCGTGGTGTTGTATACGACGTCACGTTGCACTGTGTTCGAGATCGTGAACTGCGTTCAGTCTCGCGACAGCTGCGAAGCTGCGGCGAACGTTCGAGTCCACGTGCATATGTGTAGTTCCGAATGATGCGGATCAAGGTGGTGCGCATCGGAACTACGACGTCGAATCCCAAGGAGGGAATCATGGCAACTGCAGCAAAGAAGGCTCCAGCTAAGAAGGCTGTTGCAAAGAAGGCCCCAGCCAAGAAGGCCGTAGCCAAGAAGGCTCCAGCCAAGAAGGCTGTTGCAAAGAAGGCCCCAGCCAAGAAGGCCGTAGCCAAGAAGGCTCCAGCCAAGAAGGCT
>Ga0007825_1000598_pt1 | contig 10022 bp, 8 predicted proteins | sample CryBogCBE13Jul09_FD_71229 | JGI IMG/M metagenome (GOLD analysis project Ga0007825, IMG submission 71229) | Freshwater microbial communities from Crystal Bog, Wisconsin, USA - CBE13Jul09 | ecosystem: Environmental > Aquatic > Freshwater > Lake | place: Crystal Bog, Wisconsin, USA | collected... | reverse complement strand
TATTCCATCGACAGCTCACGGAAGCGGTCGCTGCGCCCTTGTAGGCCCGGATCCGCCAACAGGCGGCCTACCTCTTCGTAGCGGTCCGTTAACCGCTCGAGGCGTCTGCGAATGGAGTCTCTCATTCCTCGTCTGCATCCAGATGAAAGAGCCGACGCGCTGCACGGACCAGTTCATCATCACCCGCCGATCCCGCTTCGCGCAACGCGTGCGTGGGCGCGTGGACGAGCCGGTGAGTGAGCGTATCCGCTAGAAACGCCATAGCGTCCGCGGGTGACCGCCCTGCCGCAAGTAACTTCATGGCTTGCTCAAGCGTGTCGGCGCGAACTTTCTCAGCCGTCGTGCGAAGCTCGCGAATGGTAGGGATGACCTGCTGCCCGCGGAGGCTGGCCATGAATCGACCCACTTCTTCGTCAATCAGCAGCCGTGCTTCGCGCGCTTCATCTTCGCGCGCTTTCAGATTTTGATTGACGAAACCTTGCAGGTCATCGATCGAATACAAATAGATATCTTCGAAGTCACCGACGCCGGGTTCGATGTCCCGCGGGACCGCGATGTCTACCATGAACATGGGCTTACGGCGCCGAGCCTCCAGTGCTGCAGCAACGTCAGCGGTCAAGATAACCGGCTGCGGGCTGGCCGTGGAGCTGATAACGATGTCTGCCTCTGCGAGGTGGCTAGGCAGGGCGTCCAAGGTAATGGCGGAGGCATTGAATTCCGCGGCGAGGCCCTGAGCACGGTCCAAGCTACGGTTGGCGATGATCATGCGTTTTAAGCCCTGCGAATGCAGGTGCCGAGCCGCGAGTGCAACGGTTTCCCCCGCTCCGACCAAGAGCGCGGTGTGTGACTGGAAGCCCGCGAAAATTTGGCGCGCGAGGCTCACCGCGGCGTAGGCGACAGAGACGGCGTTCGCGCCAATGCGCGTTTCCGTCCGAACGCGCTTCGCGACGGAAAATGTAGCCTGAAAAAGACGGTTGAGGAGGGGGCCCGCCGTACCGTGGTCTTGTGCCACGCGGTACGCGTCCTTGAGTTGGCCTAAGATCTGGGGTTCGCCGAGTACCATGGAGTCGAGTCCCGCGGCGACGGCGAAAGCATGCTCAACGGCTCGATCGTCCTGGTGGAGGTATAAGCAATCGTCGAGGCCTGCCGGCAGGTTGTGGTATTCGGCTAGCCAACGGCCAAGATCGGCGGCGTTATCCGCCACGCAATACAGTTCCGTGCGATTGCACGTGGAAACGATGACGTTCTCGCGTGCGCCATCGGCGGCGAGAGATTGCAGGGCGTGCGGCAGCAGAGTGGAATCGAAGACAACCTTCTCTCTGACCTCAACGGGCGCCGAGCGATGGTTTATCCCGACGACGACAAGTGGCATGAGGGGCCTAGAAACGGTCGGATTTTCCGGCAGATTGTCCGGTACGTTGCCCATGAAGAGCAAGCGTTCGCAGTCGAGCGCCATCACCGTATAGTGTGACTATGAGCAATGTACCCGATGTTCGCGGCCGTCAAGCGCTGTTTTCGATAGCAGCTGGTCTGGTATTGATACTTCTGACCGCCGGGACCACGGCGTATTCGGCTGACGTTTCGCTCACGGATGTCGCGATTGAACGCGGGGAATATTCGGCGGCGGCCGAAATGCAGTACCAAAAAGCCCGCCATTCCGGCGCCTCCGCCGAATTCGATGCGGCCGCACGGCTGGCTTACGATTGGTCGCAATTTTCCGTTTTGTCAGCCATTTGTGGCGACTGGCTCCGAAAAGATCCGGTCAGCGAACAAGCCCATCGCTTTCTCGCTGTCGCGGCGCTGGAGCTCGATCATCGCGACGTGGCGGTTCGAGAGCTCGATTGGCTGCTGACCCATGCCTATCCCACGGTGAATGAGGGATTTGACGCGCTCGGCGCCAGTCTTGCGGAGCTTCGCAATCGTGCGGCGCTAGCGGCCGCAATGGCGGTTCTATCCGCGCGCCACCCTGAGGCAGCGGCAGGGCATCTGCAAGCCGGGGACTTTGCGCTGGCTGCGGGGGATGCCCATCGAGCGCTAGGTGAAGCTGAGCGCGCAATGGAGCTCGGCCGGCGGCGTCTCGGTCGTGCGCTGGCCGCTCGCGCCCACGTGATCGCCGGAAATTGTGAGCAGGGTCTTGCCCTCGCGGCGCCGTTGGGCACGGATGTCCGCGATTCGGATCGTCTGACGGAGGGATGGTTACTCGCTGCGTGCGATCGCGGCGCAGAGGCTGAGGCGATATTTCAGGAGTTAAGCGTCCACTCCACGGATCGTTCGTCGGCGCTCGAGGCTTTGGCTGGACGTGAGTTAGAAACTCGCCGAAATGAGGCGGCTGCGCGGCATTACACGGAGTTGGGCAAACTCGGTGCGCGGGAGTCCGCGCAGTTCGGTTTGGCTGCTGTGGCTGAGCGGGCCGGAGACAGCGAGCGTGCGGCTACGCTGTACGCGAGCATCTCGTCCGGGCGCCATGCCGTCGAGGCGCAATTGCGAGCGTATCGACTGCGCGCCGGCGCGGCGGGGGTCGATTGGGCTGATCGGCTGTTGGACGATTTTTTGGCCTCGAATACCGCTCTGCGGCATGACATCAATGTCGGACGCATACTGGCTCTCGCTGAGTTGGGTCAAACGGAACGTGCGTTGGCGCTCGCGTTGCGCCTTGAACAGGCTTATCCCGACACTGAGGAGTTCGAACGTGCGCACGCCGAGGTGCTGGTGCGTGCGGGTCGCGTTGATGAGGCGATTCGTCGGTTGGAGCGGCTGCTCGCCGCGCGCCCCGGCGATCCCAGCGTCCAGAACGCCCTAGGGTATACGTTGGCCGAGGCCGGGCGTGATTTGCGTCGCGCCGATAAATTGTTGGTCGCTGCCGTTGCGCAAGCGCCAGACAGCGCTGCCTACCTCGATAGCCTCGGGTGGTTACGGTTCCAGCAGCGCGATTACCCGGCCGCCGGGGCTGCTCTAATGCATGCCTACCGCCTGCAGCCCGATCCGGAAATCGCGGCGCATTGGGTCGCAGCCTTGGATGCGGTGGGCGAGGCCGCGAGGGCGGATGCATTGCTCCAAGCAGCGTTGGATCGGCACCCCGGCGAGCAGCACTTGGTGGCCTTACAACATCGTCGTCGCGGCGAGGTGCGTTGATGAATTGGCGGGTGGGATTGCTTGCACTTTGCTTGGCGGGTTGCGTCTCTACACCGCGCCCGCAACCAACCGACGGCGTGGCGGTGACGCAGGACCCAACAGCCCTTCAAGGGTGGCGTGACTGGCATGCGGTCGGGCGTTTGGCGGTCAAAACGGCGAGCGGCGGATTCAATGCCCATTTCGACTGGCATCAAGCCGGTCCGGTGACTGAATTAGTCGTCGAAGGCCCGTTCGGCGCGGGTCACTCACGGATTCGCGCGACTCCGGAACGCATTCTGGTCGAGTCGGGTTCGGCCGGTGCCGTCGAATTGACACCCCCGTTCGACGGGTTGGATGCTGTGTTGGTCGAACGCATCGGTTTTCCGGTCCCAGTACTGTCGGTCGGGTTCTGGCTCCGCGGGGTACCTGACCCGTCCGATACCGTCGAATGGCGGGCGGATGGGTTCGTGCAGTCGGGTTGGTCCGTGCAGCCGGAAGGGCAGTGGGTCGTTGACCAGGCGCCGGGGATGCTGCCGCGTCGAGTGACGTTTACCCAATCCGCAACCCGAATTCGCGTGGCCGTGGATCAATGGGTGTCGGGGGCGCTGTGACGATCGATCGCCAACGCTGGCCGGCACCGGCCAAGCTGAACCTATTTCTGCACGTGACGGGTCGGCGAGCCGACGGCTATCACGAATTGGAAACGCTCTTTCAGCTGATCGATCTTTGCGATGAAATAGAGATCATCGTCGATGAAAATGGACTAATCGTCCGCGAAAAAGGACCTGTCGGCGTCCCCCCGGAAGTGGATCTGGTCATGCGGGCCGCCCATCTGCTGAAGGACGCCGTCGGTATCCCGCAGTTGGGAGCGCGACTGCGCGTCCATAAGCGAATACCCATGGGCGCGGGTTTGGGGGGCGGCAGTTCGGATGCGGCGACGACCTTGGTGGCGCTGAATGCGTTGTGGGCGCTCGGGCTCTCAGAGGGGCAGTTGGCCGAGCTTGGCGCTCGGTTGGGCGCCGATGTCCCGATTTTTGTCCTTGGAATGAATGCGTTAGCACGCGGAATCGGCGATCAGCTGATGCCGGTGACGCTGCCCGAGCGATGGTTTTCCGTGATTTACCCGGGGGTCAGTGTGCCGACGGGAGCGGTTTTCCAGGCGCCTGAATTGACAAGAAATTCCCAGTCCCTGACAATGCCCGGCTTCCCGTTGCCGGGGTTTTCCGGCGCGACCTTGCCAGGGCACAACGATCTTGAGCCTGTCGTGGTCGCGCGCTATCCCGCTGTGCGCGAGGCGCTCAGCTGGCTTGGGTGTCGCGGCAATGCTCGGATGACGGGGTCTGGCGCCTGTGTGTTCGCGGTCTTCGATGACCGTGAGAGCGCAAGTGCTGCGTTGATTGATTTGCCATCGGGTTGGCAGGGTTTCGTTGTGCGGGGGCTTTCCCGTTCACCGTTACTCTCGCGACTGGAGCAACAGAATCAGCGAGAATAGGCTCGGCCATTGCGTGCTGGAAGATGGTTTAGTCCGTTGGGGCGTCGCCAAGCGGTAAGGCAGCGGATTTTGATTCCGCCATACGAAGGTTCGAATCCTTCCGCCCCAGCCAGTTCCTCGGTGTTCTAGGCGTTTGTGGAGACCCAAGCCGTGTCCGATGCACAGATGGCAGTGTTCACCGGGAATGCAAATCCCGTACTCGCTCAAGACATTGCTCGCGAGTTGAAGTTGCCGCTCGGACGAGCGCACGTCGGCCGGTTCAGTGACGGTGAAGTAACGGTCGAAATCATGGAAAACGTGCGCGGTCGCGACGTTTTTATTGTGCAGTCCACCTGTCCTCCCGCCAACGATAATCTGATGGAGTTGCTGGTCATGGTCGACGCATTGCGTCGAGCCAGCGCAGCGCGGATTACCGCTGTCGTTCCGTACTTCGGCTACGCGCGTCAGGATCGTCGCCCGCGCGCCACGCGTGTCGCCATCACCGCAAAAGTCGCCGCGAATCTGCTGACCACCGTCGGTGTGGATCGCGTGCTCACGGTCGATTTGCACGCCGATCAAATTCAGGGATTTTTCGACATTCCGGTCGATAACGTTTACGCCTCGCCCGTGCTCTTGGGTGATGTGTGGAAGCAGCCGTTTGCGGACACCATCGTGGTGTCACCGGACGTCGGCGGCGTTGTGCGCGCGCGCGCACTGGCAAAGCGCTTGAACGACGTCGACATGGCGATCATTGATAAGCGCCGTCCGCGTGCCAACGAATCGCAAGTGATGAACATCATCGGCGACGTGAAGGGCAAAACCTGCATCTTGGTCGATGATATGGTCGATACCGCAGGCACTCTCTGTCAGGCGGCGCAGGCATTGAAGGACCGCGGCGGTGAACACGTGGTGGCTTACATCACGCATCCGGTGCTGTCGGGCGCCGCGGTGGAGCGCATCTCCAAGTCCGTTTTGGATGAACTTGTGGTCACGGACACGATTCCGCTGGCTCCCGCCGCGGCGGCTTGCCGGAAGATTCGGCAAGTGTCGGTGGCTGGATTGTTGGCCGAGACGATGCGTCGCATCCGTGACGAAGAATCGGTGAGTTCGTTGTACATCGACTGAAGTATTCGCGCGGCAGCACGGTGCTGTTGCGCATTTGGAATCCGCCGTGAACTTGGTCGCGGGCCACGGCGGAGTGTCTGCAAGGAGAAGATGATGAAGACCTCTTTTGAATTGATCGCGGAATTCCGCGAGGACCAGGGGAAGGGTGCGAGCCGCCGCCTGCGTCACGCGGGACGTGTTCCGGCGATCCTTTACGGTGGTGCGCGTGACCCGCGTGCTCTCTCGTTGGACCACAATAAAGTGGCCCAGGCGCTCGAGAACGAGCGCTTCTACTCGTCGATCATCACGCTGAAAGTTGGTGAAGTGACGCAGCAGGCGATTCTGCGTGACGTACAGCGTCATCCGTGGAAGAACCAGGTTGTCCACGTCGACTTCCAGCGCGTGTTCGAGGATGAAAAGATCCGCTTGCCGGTAGCCATTCACTTCGTTGGTGAAGCGGCGGCCCCGGGCATCAAGACGGAAGGCGGCATGATGTCGCACCTCAAGAATGAGGTGATCGTCGAGTGTCTGCCGAAGGATCTTCCGGAGAGCTTGACCGTCGATACGTCGGCGCTGCACCTCAATCAGTCGCTGCACCTCTCGGATATCCCGTTCCCTGAGGGCGTTGTGGCCGTCGACACGATGCTGGGTCGCAACCCAGTCGTTGTTGCGGTTCACGCGCAGCGCACCGAAGAAGAGGCGGCTCCGGCTGCTGACGCTGCGGACGCCAAGAAGGGCGACGCGAAGAAGCCTGCAAAGAAGTAAGCCGTTTCGGCGACGTCTGAGTGTGCCCGCGACCGTGAGGTCGCGGGCACACGCTCGGGATCGGCGCTTGCGGTATGGCTGGATTGCCCATCAAGTTAATTGCGGGTCTCGGTAACCCAGGCCCCGAATACACTGATACTCGGCATAACGCGGGTTTCTGGTGTGTAGACCTGTTGGCTCGTCGTGCGGGCGGAAGCCTGCGCTCGCAGTCCCGGTATCAGGGTGAAGCCGGGCGTATTCGATTGGCAGGGCAGGAGGTGTGGCTGCTCAAGCCCACCACGTTTATGAACCGCAGCGGCGCGTCGATTCGCGCGCTGGCGGAGTACCTGCGCATTCCTGTGTCTGAAATACTCGTCGTGCACGATGAGCTCGATTTGCCCTGCGGCGCGGTGCGCTTAAAGCAGGGTGGCGGAGCGGGCGGCCACAACGGGTTGAAAGACACGATTGCCCAGGTGGGCGAGGGCTTCTGGCGACTACGGATCGGCATTGGCCACCCAGGTAATCGAGACCAAGTTGTGGATTACGTGTTGCGTCGCGCATCCGCGGCGGAACAGCAGTTGCTCGATGATGCGGTTGAGGCCGCATCGGACGCCATCGAACGCGTGCTCGTTGAGGGCTCTGAAAAAGTGATGAACGGCCTGCACCGTCGTAAGACGGAAGGCTAGGGGGAATCGTGGCGATTAAATGTGGCATTGTGGGTCTGCCGAATGTCGGCAAATCAACGCTTTTCAACGCGCTGACGCGCGCCCAGATTCCGGCGGAGAACTATCCGTTCTGTACCATCGACCCGAACGTCGGTGTCGTCCCGGTGCCGGATCCGCGGCTGGATAAGCTAGCGGAAATCGCCAAATCTGAGCGGATTTTGCCGACGACGGTGGAGTTCGTCGACATTGCGGGTATTGTCAAAGGCGCCGCGCAAGGCGAGGGCCTCGGCAATAAGTTTCTCGCGCACATTCGTGAGGTCGATGCCATTGCGCACGTTGTTCGCTGTTTCGAAGACGGCGATGTGATTCACGTGGCCGGCAAAGTCAGCCCGCTCGCGGACATCGAGACGATCAATACTGAGTTGGCGTTGGCCGATCTCGACACGATCGAAAAAGGTATTCAGCGCGCCGAGAAAGCGGCCAAAGCACAAGATAAGGATGCGATTCGCGCTCGTGACTTGTTTAAGCGCGTGCGCGATGCCTTGAACGAAGGTATCCCGGCCCGAGCGGTCGGCTTGGACGAGCAGGAGCGACTGATCTGTCGCGAACTGCAGTTAATGACCATGAAGCCCGTGCTGTATGTCGCGAACGTCAGCGAGAGCGGGTTTACCGACAACCCGCTGTTGGCCGCGGTGCAGGAGCTCGCCGCGCGCGAGTCGGCGCAAGTTGTGGCCGTGTGCGCCGCGATTGAGGCCGAAATCGCCCAACTCGATGATGCAGATAGAAAAGATTTCTTGACGGAACTTGGACTGGCCGAGCCTGGTCTGAATCGCGTCATTCGGGCGGGATACGCGTTGCTCGGACTGCAGACCTACTTTACGGTTGGTCCGAAGGAAGCGCGGGCTTGGACGATTCGTAAGGGTTGCACGGCGCCGCAGGCGGCGGGTGTCATCCATACGGACTTCGAACGGGGTTTCATCCGGGCGGAAGTCATCGCGTACGACGACTACATCGCCGGTAAGGGCGAAGCAGGCGCACGTGAAGCGGGGAAAATGCGCCTTGAAGGCAAGGAGTACATCGTCCGCGAGGGGGATGTCATGCATTTTAGGTTCAACGTCTGACCGTCAGGAGCGTTATGCTCATGGCGGTGCTCGACCGGTTAGGATCGAAGCGGGGAAAATCAGTGAAATTATTCGGTATCAAGCACTTTGCGGTGCTCCTCCTCGGTCTGGCGCTGGCGGCGTGCGGCAGCAAGAGCGGCACGGCGACGAACTCGTCGGTTGGCGTCGGCATCGGTGTGTCGTTGGTCTCGCCCACCGGAACCACCCTCGTACAACAGGGCGGAACGCTGGAGATTGATGCCACGGTCGTCAACGACACCGGCAACAAGGGCGTCACCTGGACGATCACGGGCGACGGCACCATCGCGAGCAGTGATACCACTAAGGCGGTTGTGCAAACCCCGACCGGTGTGACAGGCTCGACCTTCGCGACGTTGACCGCGACCTCGATCACCGATCCGACGCAGTCGTCGTCGGTGACGATTACCGTGAACGGTGTCCCATCCATTCCGCAACCGGTTGTTTTCCCGGCCAACGAGGCGATTGCCTATGCGACCTATGTGTCGGTCGCGGGTGGTCTGGCGCCTTACACTTGGAAGGTAACGTCTGGAACACTGCCCGCCGGTCTGGCGCTCGACGGCAGCACGTCGGCAACGCTCGGTATCAGCGGTACGCCATCGGCCATTACCTCGTCCACGGTGACCCTCACGGTGACGGACGCGAACAATGCGACCGCCACGACGACGATTACGATCACGGTCAATGCCAAGACCGCATGCCTGTTGCAAGGGCGTTACGCCTATTCCATCGCAGGGTTCAAGAATGGGAACGTCGCGGTCCGCGCCGGATCGTTCTCGGTGGACTCCACCGGAGCCGTGACAGGCATTTTCGATGCCGTTGACTCCAAGACGGGCCGTCAGGCCGTGGTGCCGACGAACGGCATCTGCAAGACCTATACGCAGAATCGCGGCGTGATCACGTGGAGTGGCGGCGAGAGCTTTGACTATGTCTTGCAGAGCAATCTGCAGAACGGCCACATTCAGGAAAATGACGGGACCGGCTTTGGCGGTGCGGGCGAGTTGCGTGCGCAGACCACGACGGCATTCCCCCTGGCCGCGCGCGCCGGAGACTATGTCTTGGCCGCCGCTGGCGACGACGGCACGGGTCGCCGGTACGCGCTGATCGGTCGGTATACCTTGGGCGCCGATGGCACGGTGTCCGGATTGGTGGACGACGACGCCGCAACGCCGGTGGCCAACGCCACGCTGTCGGCGACGTTCTCCGACGCGGATGCGAACGGCCGCGGCACGGGCACCCTGACGGTTGGGGCGAAGTCCCTGCCGGTCGCTTATTACGTCGTTGATGCCACACATGCCGTCTTGGTCAGCACGTCGGCGACGTCGGGCGGTCCGCGAGTGTTGGGTGAAATCCGCCCGCAAGTCGGCGCTCCGAACCTTGATGCCACGGCATTGTCCGGGCCGGCCATTCTGAGCTTGATCGGATCGTCGCCCTCGTTGGGTCAGCCTCCCGCGTCGGCGGCAACCGTGGCCGTCGGTCGCCTTTCCGGCGCCGTGCCGGCCTCCGGTCTCGTCAATGTTAATTTGGACGTAACGGACCGCACGACGCCGTTGGTCAACAGCAGTTACACCGCGCAGGCGTACACGGTGACCGGCAGCGGGCGCGGCACGCTGACCGTCGGGACAGGGGCATCTGCCCGAAACTTCGTGCTCTACGCCGACGGCGCCGGTGGCGCAGTGGTGTTGGAACCCGTCAGTCTCGCGAACAACTTCGGCTTCCTTGAGCCGCAGTCCGGCGTGCCATTTGCAACGTTCCCGTCGGCGTATTACGTCGGTGGTACGGTCTATG
>Ga0007825_1000591_pt1 | contig 10106 bp, 9 predicted proteins | sample CryBogCBE13Jul09_FD_71229 | JGI IMG/M metagenome (GOLD analysis project Ga0007825, IMG submission 71229) | Freshwater microbial communities from Crystal Bog, Wisconsin, USA - CBE13Jul09 | ecosystem: Environmental > Aquatic > Freshwater > Lake | place: Crystal Bog, Wisconsin, USA | collected... | reverse complement strand
CAGCGCTGAAGATTGTGCTTGGTTGCTGTCCGCCATGTGCGGACCCGACCCCGACCGCGACGCCACCTCGCTGGACAGGCCTGCTGAGGATTTTTCACGCCACCTGAACGACTCACTCGAAGGTCTGCGCATGGGCATTCCGGCCGAGTTTTTCGGCGAAGGCTTGGCCCCCGATGTGCGCGCCGCTGTGGAAGCCTCGCTAAAAGAATACGAAAAGTTGGGTGCCCAATTGGTGCCCATCAGCCTGCCTCGCACCGAGTTGTCGATTCCGGTGTACTACATCATCGCCCCGGCCGAAGCCAGCTCCAACTTGAGCCGCTTTGACGGTGTCAAATTTGGCCACCGCGCCAAGGACTTCGGCGATCTGACCGACATGTACAAAAAAACCCGTGCCGAAGGCTTTGGCGACGAAGTCAAGCGCCGCATCATGATCGGCACGTATGTGCTGTCGCACGGCTATTACGACGCCTATTACCTTCAAGCACAAAAAATTCGCCGCATGATCGCCGACGACTTCCAGCAGGCCTTCCAAAGTTGCGACGTGATCGCCGGCCCCGTGGCCCCCACCGTGGCTTGGAAATTGGGTGAAAAATCCGCCGACCCGGTCGCCAATTATTTGGCCGACATCTTTACCTTGCCGGCCTCCTTGGCCGGTCTGCCCGGCATGAGCTTGCCCGCGGGATTTGGGGCCGACGGCATGCCCGTCGGACTGCAGTTGATTGGCAACTACTTTGGCGAAAGCAAGTTGCTCAACGCGGCGCACCGATTCCAGCAGGCCACCGATTACCACCTCCGCACCCCTGAAGCGACCCGACCATGAACAAAACCAAACTGGTACAAGGTTACGAAGTCGTGATCGGCTTTGAAACGCACGCCCAACTCTCGACCCAAAGCAAAATTTTCAGCCGCGCTTCGACCGCTTTTGGCGCGGCGCCCAACACCCAAGCCTGCGCCGTCGACCTGGCCCTTCCCGGCACCCTGCCCGTGATGAACTTGGGCGCGGTTGAACGCGCGATTGAATTTGGCTTGGCCATCGGTTCGCACATTTCGCCCAAAAGCATCTTTGCGCGCAAAAATTATTTTTACCCCGACCTGCCCAAAGGCTATCAAATCAGCCAATTTGAAATTCCGGTGGTGGTCGGCGGTGAAGTGGCCTTCTTCCTCGGTGACGAAAAGAAAACCGTGCGCTTGGTGCGTGCCCATCTGGAAGAAGACGCCGGTAAATCGCTGCACGAAGACTTCATCGGCCAATCGGGCATCGACTTGAACCGGGCCGGTACCCCGCTGCTGGAAATCGTCACCGAACCCGACATTCGCTCCAGCGAAGAGGCCGTGGCCTACGCCAAGGAACTGCACAAAATCGTCACCTGGATTGGCATTTGCGACGGCAATATGCAAGAAGGCAGCTTCCGTTGCGACGCCAATGTGTCGGTGCGTCGACCCGGTGGGCCCTTGGGGACGCGGCGCGAAATCAAGAACTTGAACAGTTTCAAGTTCATGCAACAAGCCATCGACTTTGAGGTGCGCTGGCAAATTGAGCAGATTGAAGACGGTCACGCCATCCAACAAGCCACGGTGCTGTTCGACCCCGATAGCGGCGAAACCCGCGCGATGCGCACCAAAGAGGACGCCGCCGATTACCGCTATTTCCCTGACCCCGACCTGCCGCCGCTGGTGATCGCAGACGAATGGGTGCAACGCGTGAAGGCGGCCATGACGGAATTGCCACGCACGATGGCGGCGCGCTTCGTGGCCGACTATGGCCTGCCCGAATACGACGCCACCACCTTGACCCAAAGCAAGGCCATGGCGGCTTACTTTGAAGCCGCGGCCAAGGCCTGCCATCAGCCTAAGTTGGCGAGCAATTGGATCATGGGCGAGCTGTCACGCCGCTTGAACAGCAGCGAAACCAGCATCGAAATGGCGCCGGTCAGCTCGGCCCAATTGGCGGCACTGATTGCCCGCATTGCCGATGGCACGATTTCCAACAACGCTGCCAAGCAAGTTTTTGAGGCCCTGTGGAGCGGTGAGGCCAACGAGGTGGACGCCGTGATCGAGACCAAGGGCTTGAAACAGATGAATGATTCGGGCGCGCTCGAGAAGATCATCGACGCGGTGATCGCCGCCAACCCCGACAATGTGGCCCAATTCCGCGCCGGCAAAGACAAGGCCTTCAACGCCTTGGTCGGCCAGATCATGAAGGCCAGCCAAGGCAAGGCCAATCCGGGTCAGGTCAATGGGTTGCTGAAGGCCAAGTTGGCGGGGTAAGCCCGCTCTTAAACCACACCGTAGCGCTGCCGATAAGCCTCGGTGCGGCTCAGGTGTTCGGCCATCTCTGCGCCGGCTTGCTGGCCCAAGTAGCCGAGCAGGTCGGTCAGGCTGGCAATCGCTGCGACCTGCAAGCCCAACGTTTCGCGAACATACTGCACGGCACTGTGGGGCACGTCTTGGGTGCTGCCGTCGGGCTGTTTTTCAGTCGCCATTTCTTGCCGGTCCAACGCAATCGCCACCGCGTGGGGCGTGGCGCCGGCGGCTTGAATCAAGGCAATCGACTCCCGCGCCGCTGTGCCGGCCGACATGACGTCGTCCACGATCAGCACGCGGCCTTTGAGCGGGGCGCCCACCAAGGTGCCCCCCTCGCCGTGGTCTTTGGCTTCTTTGCGGTTGTACGCGAAGGGCCGGTTTTTGCCCAAGCGGGCCAACTCAATCGCCACGGCAGCGGCCAGCGGAATGCCTTTGTAAGCCGGGCCAAAAATCATGTCAAACTCAATGCCACTGGCGACCAAGCGCTTTGCATAAAATTCAGCCAAGCGACCCAGTTTGGCGCCATCGTCAAACAAACCCGCGTTGAAAAAATAGGGGCTCAAACGACCCGCTTTGGTTTCAAATTCACCAAAGCGCAAAACGCCTGAAGCCACCGAAAATTCAACAAACGCTTGCGCCAACGCATCTGGGGCACCACTAACCTGCATGGGGAATTCCTTGTTCAAACTGACCAGCCTTAACCTGAACGGCATCCGCTCCGCCTCGACCAAAGGGGTTGAGCCTTGGCTGGAAGAGCAAGCCGTGGATTGTATTTGCGTCCAAGAAATCAAGGCCCAAGCGCCTGACATGGCGGGCAAATTTGAAACCCTGGCCGGCTTGAAGGGCTATTTTCAGTTTGCTGAAAAAAAGGGTTATTCCGGCGTCGGGGTTTACACGCGACACGAGCCCAGCGACGTCGTCATCGGATTTGACCCCGAGGAATTTGACGCCGAAGGCCGCTATGTTGAGTTGCGCTTTGACACACCAAAGCACAAGCGATCCCTGATCAGCGCCTACTTTCCCAGCGGCTCCTCTGGCGAAGACCGGCAACTCGCCAAATACCGTTTTCTGGCCAAAATGGCGCCCCATCTGCAGGCGCTAAAAGCCCAGCGAGATTTTGTCTTGTGCGCCGACGTGAACATCGCGCACCAAGAAAAGGACTTGAAAAACTGGAAGGGCAACTTGAAAAACAGTGGCTTTTTGCCCCCCGAGCGCGCTTGGGTAACCGCGTTGCTGGCGCAAGGCGTTGTCGACGTTTACCGACACCTCCAACCCGACACCACCGACGCTTGCTACACCTGGTGGAGCAACCGTGGACAGGCCTACGCCAACAATGTCGGGTGGCGCTTGGATTACCACTTGGCGACGCCAGCACTCGGGCTCCTCGCGAAATCGGAAGCCATTTACAAAGGTCAGAAGTTTTCCGACCACGCGCCCATCACGGTTGAATACGATTGGGCTCTTTGACCATGCTGAAATACCTCACCGTCCCCGTCACCGCCTTCCAACAAAATGCCTCGCTGGTTTGGGATGACCAAACCCGGCAAGCCGCCGTCATTGACCCCGGTGGCGATCTGGATTTGTTGCTGGGCGAGGCCCAGCGACTGGGTTTAAAGCTCGAACAAATTTGGATCACGCACGCCCACATCGACCACGCCGGTGCCACCGCCGAGTTGGCCGAGCGTTTGAATTTGCCCATCATCGGGCCACACCCGGGTGACCAGTTTTGGATTGATTTGTTGCCCGACACCGCTGTCAAATATGGCTTTGCGCCGTCCAAAACCTTCACACCCACACGCTGGTTGCAAGACGGCGACAGCGTGACTTTGGGCGCACACACGCTGCAAGTGCGCCACACACCGGGGCACACGCCCGGTCATGTGGTGTTTTATTCGCCCGAAATTCAACGCGCCTTTGTGGGCGATGTGTTGTTCGCCGGCAGCATCGGCCGCACCGATTTCCCCCAAGGCAATCACCAAGATTTGATCGACAGCATCACCCAGCGTCTGTGGCCCATGGGCAACGACACGGTGTTCATCCCCGGCCACGGGCCGGAGAGCACGTTTGGACGAGAACGCCGCAGCAACCCCTATGTGGGTGGGACCTGATTGGATGCCAGGCGCCATGCAAGCGGTAAAAGCGGATAAGGGGGTTCAGGTGTTTAAGGGGGTTTTAACCGGATTGAAGACTTGGCTGAGTAGTTTCAAGGTCTACGCCGAGCCCGCCAGTTTGCGCATGTTGGCATTGGGTTTTTCTGCTGGACTGCCCTTGCTGCTGGTGCTGGGCACCTTGAGCTTTCGGCTGCGCGAAGCCGGTATCGACCGCACCACGATTGGTTACCTGTCGTGGGTGGGCCTTGCTTATGGCTTGAAATGGTTGTGGGCACCCTTGGTCGATCGGCTGCCTTTGCCTTGGCTGACGAATCGGCTCGGCTGGCGACGCAGTTGGTTGCTGCTGGCGCAAGTCGGCATCGTCCTGGGCTTGCTGGGCATGGGTCATTTCGATCCCCAATCCCAGCTGGACGCTTTGGTGGGGTGCGCCGTGCTCACAGCCTTCAGCTCGGCCACGCAAGACATTGCCTTGGATGCATTTCGCATTGAATCCGCCGCCGTCGACCGCCAAGCCGCCCTGGCAGCCAGCTACCAAACGGGTTACCGACTCGCGATGATTTGGGCAGGCGCGGGCGGCCTGTGGTTGACGGCCCAAGCCGAAATTTTGAGCATTCCAGCGTCGACGACAGGCACAACCTTAACCGCAACCACAACCGCTTACCAAAACGCCGCTTGGCAATGGGCTTATTCGGTGATGGCGGCCTCGATGGCGCTGGGCGTGTTGACCGTTTGGTTCTCTCCTGAACCGGCACGCCGTGAAGGGGGACGCAGCCAAAATGTCGGCGAGTGGCTGAGGAGCGCCTTGGTTGAGCCCTTTCTGGACTTTGTGCACCGATACCGCTGGCAGGCGGTGTTGATCCTGAGCCTGATCGCCATCTACCGCATCAGCGATGTGGTGATGGGCATCATGGCCAACCCGTTTTATGTGGACATGGGTTACACCAAGACCGAAGTTGCCACGGTCAGCAAAGTCTACGGCGTCATCATGACCCTCACCGGCGCTTTTGTGGGGGGGGCCTTGGCCTTGCGCCTGGGCGTCATGCGGGTGCTGATGCTGGGCGCCGCCTTGAGCCTGGGCGGCAATTTGCTGTTTGCTTGGCTGGCGGGGCAGGGACACAACCTCACCGGCCTGATTTGGGTGGTGTCGGCGGACAACTTGGCCAGCGGCATTGCCTCGGCGGCCTTCATTGCTTTTTTGTCGTCCTTGACCAATGTGCGTTACTCGGCGACCCAATACGCTTTGTTCAGCAGCTTGATGCTGCTGGCGCCCAAATGGCTGGCCGGGTTTTCGGGTCGTTTTGTCGATGCGCATGGCTACACCACCTTCTTCCTGTCCACCGCGGCCTTGAGTTTGCCGGTGTTGGTGCTGGTGTTTTTCACGGCCCGGCTGAAAGTCTTTCAGCCGGCCAAAGATTGACGCCGCCTGCCTCAGATTTACCATTCTTTACGGTGGATGCCGCACCGCCCACACGTGGTGGGTGGATCATCGCGACTTGAATCCCTTTGAATGACATTGGTTAGTAACTTTGGTGGACAAAAGCCATGAGCGCCCCCTATCCTGCCTCCCACACCCTGCTGATGATCGAAGACGACACCCGTCTGGCGGACATGGTGACGGCTTATTTGGCGCCCTCGGGTTTTGAAGTCATCCACAAAACCCACGGGGCTGAAGGCCTGGCTTTTTTGAGACAGATCGCGGGGCAAATCACGGGGCAGAGCGCCGGGCAAAGCGGCGGACGTTCACCAACGCTGGTGGTGCTCGACTTGATGCTGCCCGATGCGGACGGCCTGGAAATTTGCCGTCAATTGCGCGCCCTGCCAAGCCCCCTGAACCAATTGCCCGTCTTGATGTTATCGGCCAAAGGCGACCCGATGGACCGCGTCATTGGTCTGGAGCTCGGTGCCGACGATTACCTGGCCAAGCCCTTTGAGCCGCGAGAGTTGTTGGCCCGCATCCGCGCGCTGCTGCGTCGCCACAGCGAAGGCAAAAATACCCCCTCCGAACACCTGATGTCATTTGGTTCTTTGGAGATTGACCGAGGCGCGCGCCAAATTCATTTGTCCGGCGCGTTGTGCGACCTGACTTCTTACCAATTTGATTTGCTGGTCGCGCTGGCCGAACGCGCAGGGCGGGTGCTGTCGCGCGACCAAATCATGGAGGCGGTGCGCGGGCGAGAACTCGAGGCCTTTGACCGCTCGATTGATGTGCACATTGGCCGCATCCGCCAAGCCATTGAGTTCGATGTGAAAAATCCAAAACGAATTTTGACCGTGCGCGGCGTGGGCTATGTTTTTGCCAAACAACAAGACTGATAAAACGATGCCGAATCACCCAGTCGGTTCCGATTCAAAAGGGTCGGCAACAGGGCTGGCCAAAGGGTTGGCCAACGCCTTGCCCAGCCCCTTACCGCCTCAACAGAACACTTGGCAGCGCCTCACCCGGCAACTGTCGGTGCGCATTTGGCTGGCCGTCTTGGGCATCATGTCGGTCTTGATTTTGTTGGTGGGCGGGGCCTACCACTTGGCAGGCGAAAACCGCCCCCCGATGCGCGAGGTGGTGGTGCGCAACGACGCCGGCGAGGTCGTTGGCACAGGCCTTTTGATCCGACGCGGCAGCCGTTTACCGTCGGCGAACCCCAGCAACCCCAGCCCGAGCTTGGCGACTGCCAGTTCGACCATGTCTTCGGCAACGTCCACGACATCAACCCCTTCATCAGAAATTGCATCACCCACGAAAACTGACCCGCTTCCTTCTCACGGTTCTGACGGCCCTGAATTCATCGTCGCCATGAACGACGGCACGAGCCTGCACCTTCATTTGCCAAGGCCGGGGCCGCGCCCCAATAACCGCTTGAATGGTTTTGGCTTTTTGACGATTCTGCTCATGGTCGGCGTGGCTGTGGCCTTGGCCACTTACCCGATCATGCGCAAGCTGACGCGCCGTCTGGAAGCACTACAAACTGGCGTCGAGCATTGGGGCGAGGGTCATCTGTCGGCTCGGGTTCAGGTCCATGGCCACGACGAAGTCGCCTTTTTGGCAGAAAAATTCAATCAAGCGGCCGAGCGGCTGGAGCGCTTGGTTCAAAGCCACAAAGCCTTGTTGGCGAACGCCTCGCACGAATTGCGCTCGCCCCTGACCCGCATCCGCATGGCCTTGTCGATGGGTGAACAAGCCCTCAGCCCGACGCTGCAAGCAGAAGCGCAAAGAAGCCTCCAAGAGCTGGATACCTTGATCGAAGAAATCTTATTGGCCAGCCGCCTCGACGCCAAAGAGGTCGACCTTGGGGCCGCTGAAGTCATTGACCTCACCGGCTTGGCCGCTGAAGTCTGCGCCGATTTCAACGCCAACTTGATTCCTTGCCCCTCGCCAACCGAGGTGTGTGTGAAAGGAACCCCCAAACTGTTACGCCGGGCGATCCGCAATTTGTTGGAAAACGGGCAACGCCATGGACAGCGATCAACCCCCACAGAGGTCAAGGGTGGCCCAAGCGACCCCACTGCCGCAAGCGACCAAACTGAAGACCGTGTTGCAGCGGCCATGACGGTGACGCTTCGCGTCGTATCCCACCCAACAGCCGATACGGGCAACGTTTGGGCCATGCTGTCGGTGAGCGACCAAGGCCCCGGCGTGCCCGATGCCTACAAGAGCCAAATTTTTGAGCCTTTTTTCCGCTTGCCCGGCGCCAGCGAATCTTCAGGGGGTGTGGGCTTGGGGTTGGCCTTGGTGAAGTCGATTGCCGAACGCCACGGCGGCGAGGTCAGGTGCGAAGACAACCCCAGCGGCGGGGCTCAATTTGTCTTGAAGTTGCCCCTGATCAGGCCCTAATCAGCCCCTGATAGGCCCGAGCCTCAATGGCCGTGGGCCACCACTTCGCCGGCTTTGAGCTGGTAAACCGTGCCGCAATAAGAGCACTTGGCGCTGCCGGTGTGGGCCACGTCCAAATAGACCTTGGGGTGGCTGTTCCACAAGGCCATTTGCGCTTTGGGGTTGGGGCAAAAAACGCCGCCTTGGGCATTCAAATCGGTGGCCAACAATTCAACAGGCGGTTTGGTTTTTGAGTTGCTCATGGGAACCTCAAGAAAAAGGGGAACCGTTTTAGACGACTTAAACCGCGGTCAGCCAGTGGGCGTACCGGGGGTTACGGCCATTGACGATGTCAAAGAAGGCGGTTTGAATTTTTTCGGTGATGGGGCCGCGTGAACCGATGCCAATTTCAATCCGATCGAGTTCGCGAATCGGCGTCACTTCCGCCGCGGTGCCGGTGAAGAAGGCTTCGTCGGCGATGTAAACCTCGTCACGGGTGATGCGCTTTTGCACAATCTCAAGGCCCAAGTCTTTGGCAATGGCGAACACCGTGTTGCGGGTGATGCCGTTCAATGCCCCTGCCGACAAGTCAGGGGTGTAAATGACCCCGTTTTTCACCACAAAAATGTTTTCGCCCGCGCCTTCAGACACAAAGCCAGAAGCGTCGAGCAACAAGGCCTCGTCGTAACCGTCGTCGGTGGCTTCCATGTTGGCCAAAATGGAATTGGTGTAATTGCTGACCGCTTTGGCTTGGGTCATGGTGATGTTGACGTGGTGGCGGGTATAGCTCGAAGTTTTGACGCGAATGCCCCGCTTCAAGCCTTCTTCGCCCAAGTAAGCGCCCCAAGCCCAAGCCGCGACCATCAAATGAATTTTGTTGCCCTTGGGTGAAACGCCCAGTTTTTCAGAGCCGATCCAAGACAAGGGGCGCAGGTAACAGCTTTCAAGCTGGTTGGCACGCACCACGTCGATTTGCGCTTGGTTGGCCTCTTCTTGGGTGAAGGGCAGCTTCATGCGCAAAATTTTGGCGCTGTTGAACAAGCGTTCGGTGTGCTCTTGCAAGCGAAAAATCGCCGTGCCGTTGACGGTGTTGTAGGCACGCACGCCTTCAAAGACGCCGCAGCCATAGTGCAGTGTGTGGCTCAGCACATGGATTTTGGCGTCACGCCATTCGACCATTTGGCCGTCGATCCAAATTTTGCCGTCGCGGTCGTCCAGTGGCGGTAGGGTGCTCATGCGCGTCATTCCTTTTTTCTTGAATGAGCCATTTTAAAGCGTTAATACCCGCGCGGCTGGCGGCTTCAAACTTCTCGCCGCAACCACTCAATCGCTTCGTCCACGCGGTCAATGGCATGAACTTGCAGCCCTTCAATCGGTTTTTTAGGCAAGTTCGCTCGGGGCACCAAGGCCACCCGAAAACCCAGTTTGGCGGCTTCTTTCAGGCGCTCTTGGCCACGCGGTGCAGGGCGCACTTCGCCGGCCAAGCCCACCTCCCCAAAGGCCAAGAACCCTTGGGGCAAGGCCTTGCCTCGCAAAGACGAGGTGATGGCCAACAACACCGCCAAATCGGCCGCAGGCTCACTGATGCGCACGCCGCCGACCGCATTGACAAACACGTCTTGGTCCATGCAAGCCACCCCGGCGTGCCGATGCAGCACCGCCAGCAACATGGCCAAACGGTCGCGCTCCAAACCCACACTCAAGCGCCGGGGGCTGGGGCCGCCGCTGTCCACCAAGGCCTGAATTTCAACCAAAAGGGGGCGAGTGCCTTCCAACGTCACCAAGACGCAACTGCCGGGCACGGGCTCGCTGTGCTGCGACAAGAAAATAGCGCTGGGATTTGCCACGCCCTTCAAGCCCCGCTCGGTCATGGCAAAGACGCCGAT
>Ga0007825_1000573_pt1 | contig 10224 bp, 10 predicted proteins | sample CryBogCBE13Jul09_FD_71229 | JGI IMG/M metagenome (GOLD analysis project Ga0007825, IMG submission 71229) | Freshwater microbial communities from Crystal Bog, Wisconsin, USA - CBE13Jul09 | ecosystem: Environmental > Aquatic > Freshwater > Lake | place: Crystal Bog, Wisconsin, USA | collected... | reverse complement strand
CGAATGACGGCACCAGTTGGAGACGTTACGACACCGATAACCGAGGGAAGGAAGGGGAGCGGGCGTTTGTGTCGGGGATCAAACAATCCTTCAGCCGCAAGCCGTTGCTTGGTCTTTTCCAGCAAAGCCAGCAGCGCACCCTCGCCAGCCAGCGCCATCGACTCGATAACAATCTGATAGTTCGAGCGCGCCGGATAGGTGGTCAGCTTACCGGTCACGATCACTTCGACCCCATCAGCCGGCACAAATGCAACGCGACTCATAACGCCTTTCCAGATCACTCCATCAATCGCAGCATCCTGATCCTTGAGCTTCAAATAAGCGTGTCCCGAGGCGGCGCGCTTCCACCCCGAAATTTCGCCGCGCAACCGCACATGGCCAAATCCTTTCTCGACATGGCGCTTCAGCAAGTTCGAGAGTTCGGATACGCTCAACGCAGGGGCGTTGTCGCCAGCCAACTCCTCGGCTAACAGCCTCGGGATTGCATCAGATGAGGGCTCGTTCATGAATATCCTGTTGATCGGCGGCGGTGGCCGCGAACATGCGCTCGCATGGCGTCTGGCGCAATCCCCAAGCTGTGACAAGCTTTTTGCCGCACCTGGCAACCCGGGCATCGCGGAGGAGGCAGAGTGCGTCGCGCTTGAATTGGGCGATCATGCCATCGTGGTGCGGTTTTGCACCGACCATGAAGTCAAATTGGTTGTCATTGGCCCCGAGGCACCACTCGTCGATGGCCTGGCGGATTCACTGCGGGCGGCGGGTGTCGGCGTTTTCGGGCCAAGCGCGGCAGCGGCGCAGCTTGAGGGGTCAAAAGGATTTACGAAGGACCTTTGCGCCCGCGCAGGCATCCCGACGGCCGCCTATTATCGTTACGACAGCAAGGCGGCGGCGATTGCGGGCCTGAGCGACTTCAAGCCGCCCTTTGTTATCAAGGCAGACGGCCTCGCAGCGGGGAAGGGCGTCATTATCGCTGAGTCTCGAGCCGATGCGGAAGCTGCGCTCGAAGACATGTTTGGCGGTGGCTTTGGCGCCGCCGGGGCCGCTGTGGTGATCGAAGAATTCTTAGAGGGTGAAGAGGTTAGCTTCTTTGCCTTGACCGATGGCGAGACGATTATGCCATTTGGCTCAGCGCAGGATCATAAACGTGTTGGGGAGGGCGACACTGGCCTCAATACGGGCGGGATGGGCGCGTACTCGCCAGCCCACGTGCTGACACCAGCACTTGAAGCGCGCGTGATGACAGAAATTATCGCGCCTACCGTCAAATCGCTTAATTCAGCGGGCACGCCCTATAACGGTGTCTTATTTGCAGGGCTTATGCTCACCAGCGACGGGCCAAAACTGATCGAGTATAATTGTCGTTTTGGGGACCCTGAGTGCCAGGTCTTGATGATGCGCTTTCAGGGCGATTTGGCGGCATTATTATTAGCGGCAGCCAATGGTCGTCTTAGTAGCGCAGCGGCTCCTGACTTTTCAGCGGACGCCGCACTCACCATTGTCATGGCGGCCAACGGCTATCCAGCCGCACCCGTCAAAGGTGGCGCGATTATGATTGGTGACATCGGCGCTGCAAAGGTCTTCCATGCCGGTACGATACGAGACGCTTCGGGCGATCTGGTTGCGAATGGCGGCCGCGTGCTCAATGTAACGGCCACAGGCTTGACGGTTGGAGATGCACAAGCACGCGCCTATGCGGCTGTGCACGCAATCCATTTTCCCAGCGGCTTTTACCGGAACGACATTGGCTGGCGCGAAATCGCCCGCGAGACCCAAAACCGCTAGCGCGCGTTTACGTTCGGCCAGGGGAAAAGGAGGCCACCTTGCCGGTTGCATATTATATCCGATAATATATATTATGTTAAATATAATATCCTAAGTTCTGCCAACATCTGCTGCTACGGCGCCAATAGCATCGGCGATTGTTAACGGTGTCAACGCCAGTGTCGGATTGCAACCAATTCAGGCCATTCCGGGCTATGGCAGTATGGGCGGTGCTGTTGCGACCGTGTATCAGGGCGGTGTTCCGGTGAACATCGGCGGAAACCAGATCCCACAGGCACCGAAATATAAGGTGTCGGTCGGAGCACAGTATACGGCGCAACTCGGTGGCGGCATAACACTGACACCGCGCTTTGATCTGGCCTATACGGGTGAATATTACGCGACCGTGTATAACCAGCCGATCGATAAAATCCCAGCCTATGAGGTCATCAACGCCCAGGTCCAGCTCGACGGGCCAAAGGATCGTTGGTTTATTCGTGGCTATGTACAAAACCTGACCGATAACAGCGCGACGACTGGCCAGTATGTGACCGACCAGTCGCAGGGCCTGTTTACGAACATTTTCACGCTTGAGCCACGCCGTTACGGTGTCGTGGTTGGGCTGAAATTCTAAGTCCTAATGCCTATTATCCGGATCAGTTCAGAATTTATATGAGCTGATCCGGACGAGGAACGTGACAATGGCGACACTCTCCGATTTTGAGCCCAAGCTTGCCGACGCGCTAGACCCGCTAGATGTCACGTCCGCAGCCCTTTACGCTGAGGATCGCTGGCAGGCATCGTTCGCGCGCCTGCGAGCCGAGGCACCGATCTACAAATGCGAACATTCCGCCTTCGGGAGTTATTGGTCGGTCTCGGCGTATAAGCCTATCGTCCATATCGAGGCGCTGCCCAAAATCTTCTCCTCATCATGGGAATATGGCGGGATTACCGTCGTCGGCGAGTCGTCTGGCGCCATTGAGGGCGAAGTCCGCATGCCGATGTTTATCGCGATGGACCCGCCGCAGCATTCTGCGCAACGCCGCACGGTGGCTCCGGCATTTACGCCCAGCGAAATTGACCGGATACGCACCGAAGTCCGTACACGCACCGCCATGGTCTTAGATTCTCTTCCAATCGGCAGTGCGTTTGATTGGGTCAAAGCTGTTTCGATCGAACTCACCACCGGGATGCTCGCCAAACTGTTCGATTTTCCGTGGAAGGAGCGTGAAAAGCTGACGCACTGGTCGGATATCATGGGCGATGTCGAGTTGATGCACACGCTCGAAGATCGTCATTTACGGCTCATGAAGGCCTATGAGATGGGCGCGGCCTTTCAGCAGCTTTGGGCCAGCAAAATGGGCCAGCCACCGACACATGGTCTGATCTCGATGATGATCCGCTCCGATGCGATGAGTCATATGAGCGAAGAGGAGTTCATCGGCAATCTCATCCTGCTTATTGTGGGTGGCAATGACACGACTCGGAATTCGATGACCGCTTATGCCTATGGGCTGGACAAATTCCCCGACGAACGGTCCAAGCTAGAGACGCAGCCCGCGCTGCACGCCAACGCCGTGCAGGAAATCATCCGCTGGCAAACGCCCCTTTCGCACATGCGCCGGACGGTGATCGAAGATTACGAACTCGACGGCCAGCAGTTTCGCAAGGGCGACAAGGTCGCGCTTTGGTATCTCTCGGCCAATCGCGACGAGACTGTGTTCGAGGATGGCGATGTTATCAAGGTTGACCGCGAAAATGCGCGGCGGCATCTCTCCTTTGGCTATGGCATTCACCGCTGTGTCGGTGCGCGCTTGGCGGAGATGCAGTTGCTTACGCTCATCGAGGAAATGGCCAAGCGCCGCCTCCGCGTCCATGTTGTTGCTGAACCAGAACGGGTGCCCGCCTGCTTCGTTCACGGGTATCGCAAAATGATGGTCGAGCTCGAACGCTATTAGACTAGGTGATTTGCGCGGTATCGGGACTGACCTGCGCCCGCGCCAATATCCCTTCCGCCTGCACCAAATGCAGCCGCTCGACCATCTTGCCATCGAGCCTGATTGCCCCCTTCCCTTTGTTCTCGGGCTCCGAAAAGGCGGCAACGACACGGTTTGCCCATGCGATTGCCGCCGTGTCAGGCGCAAAAGCCGCATTGCACGGATCAATTTGGCGCGGATGGATGAGACTCTTGCCATCAAAGCCGAAGCTAACGGTTTGATCGAGCTGCGCCTGAAGCCCCTCCTCATCATCAATATCGTTAAACACCCCATCAAAAACCAGCAGGCCATAAGCGCGCGCCGCAGCAACAGCAAAGCTCAGGAATCCCAGAAACGGGAGTCGTGCGGTATCCAACCGCGCGCCGAGATCCTTCGCCAGATCGTTGGTTCCGAGCACAAACGCACGTAGCGAACCGTGCGCCGCGAGCGCGCCTATCTCATCCAGTTTCAGGATCGAGAGCGGTGTCTCGATCATGATCCATAGATTGACATCACTTTCACTTAAATATTGCGTATAATCAGTAACATCCTTTGCATTATTCACCTTTGGAGCGAGAATTGTATCCACCCCGCCGGCAACCAATGCGGCGATGTCGTCCCTGCCCCATTCCGTATCTAGCCCATTTACACGGACGACCAATTTGCGCGTTCCAAAACCGCCCTCTGAAATGGCTGCGACCGCCGCCGCCCGCGCTTCCACCTTCGAGTCCGGAGCCACCGCGTCCTCGAGGTCAAGAATGACGACATCTGCTGGCAGCGTCCGCGCCTTGGCGATAGCCTTTGGGTTTGACGCCGGTAGAAAGAGCAGACTGCGATGAAGCCCGATTGACATGTAACCCTTCCTGATGTTGATTTACGCTGGCTTTCTCTCGAAAGATCGTATTGTCCATCTGAACCACCTAATCTTCGGAAACAAGCATGAGCATGGTTCTCCACAGCTATTATCGTTCATCCGCGGCCTATCGCGTCCGGATTGCGCTCAATCTCAAAGGGCTGGATTATACGATGCTTCCGCATCACTTGCGTCATAACGCGCATCTGGCGGCAGATTATCGGGCACTAAACCCGCAGGCGCTCGTACCGGCGTTGCAAATTGAGCAGAGCGTCATCACGCAGTCGCTCGCGATTATCGAGTATCTTGACGAGACCTACCCCACCCCCGCCCTACTACCGACGGCACCAATTGATCGCGCCTATGTCCGCAGCCTGTCGCAAATTATCGCATGCGACATCCACCCGATCAACAATCTGCGCGTGCTACGCTATCTGCGCGACCCGCTGGGCCACAGCGAGGCGGCAGTGGAGACTTGGTATAATCATTGGATCGCCGAGGGGTTTGCGGCGCTCGAGACCATGCTGAAGAACGATCCACGAACCGGAGAATTCTGCTTTGGCAACACGCCGAGCTTGGCTGATATTACGCTTATTCCGCAAATACTTAATTCTGCTAATTATAAATTAGATTTAAGCCCCTGCCCCACACTCGTCCGCATCAACACGGCGTGTCTGGCGCTTGACGCGTTTGCGCGCGCACAACCCATGCGCCAGCCCGACGCTGAATAGCCTACCGCACCGTAAAGCGCACCTGATCAACCAACTGTCCGTGATTATCGATCAATGCGAGGAGATGGCTCCCCGGAGTGGGAAAGATCAACGGACTCGTGTTCGCCGCGCCAATATCGCGCCGGTCAAGCAGCAATCGATGCGCCGATACTTCTCCGGTGACATGTACGCCAAGCCGTTGGCGGTTGAGCGGAATATCGGGATCGAGCGCAAAAATGCTGCCCGAAACAGGATTGCTGATATGCGGGCGGCGGCTTTGCGCTGGCGACAACGCACTTATCGACTGAGCGGTGCCATCAATGAACCATTCGCGTCGTGGCGGCTCAATCGCGTTCGTAAAATGAACGACCTGTGGCACCAATCCGTTTGGCCGGACAATCTGGCCCGCCGCGCGTCGGGCCTCAAGTGCCATCATGACGTCACGCCACACCGGGGCAGCGCCGCTTGTCCCCGAAACCGCCTTCATTGAGTCGCCTTCGAGATTGCCAACCCAGACGGCGACGGTGAAATCACGCGTGAAGCCGACGCACCAATTGTCACGCAATCCCTTTGATGTCCCCGTTTTCGCCGATGCCATCGACCGCGCAATAGGCGCCCGCCGCGACCGACGCCAAGGTTGGCGTCACATTCGGCGTAACCAGAAAGACCTGATCCTCTTCGATCTGATAATTTGTGCCACCAAGCACCGCACGCGCCGTCGGCCCGCCGGTATCAATGATCCCCTCGCGCTGCCCGATGACAGCACCGCCGCGAACCGTTTTAAGGTCAGCGCGCAACGTCACTTTGCACTTCAGTCCGCCGGGCAGCGCTTTGTCGAACTCAACCACATAAGTCTGGACATCGACCCAACGTCCCGTCGAGTTGACCGGACACGCGACAGTCACCGGAGACTGCGCGCGCGCATCGCCGAGCGGCACCATCGCTTCAGAAAATTTCAGCGTATATTGCTTGATCGCGCCGTCTGGACCGGCCTCGGCTGAAATCAATGTGGGGCGCGTATCGCCAGCGGCTACCAGCGGTGCGAGCAGCAAAGCTGCCAATAATGCTGTTAGCCATTGCCGCATTTTCGCCTCCCCGACTCACCGAATCGACGCGATCATGCCACCGACACATCGAATAGGACAGTGATTAACCGATCAACCGGGTCACGCGTTCGATTCGGCTTAAATCTTCTACTTTCGCGTCGCGTCGCGCAATTCGTTCGCTTGCCAAAAAAGCAAAGTGGGGATGCCAATCGCCAATTCCCGCCCTCGTTTGATGATTGACAGGGCAATCGCGGCGCTCATGGGCAGACCAAACACCGGCGCTATCAGCAAATACGCCCCCTCCTGCACGCCCAATGCGCCAGGGACAAAAAATGCGACGGCGCGCACCGCAAAAATCAGTGCCTCGATCGCGAGAACATGGTCAAGGGCAATCGATTGACCGCTGAACTTTAGCACAATCCACGCCCCCGCCCCCGCCGCGAACCACGTGACAATGTGCATCGCAAAACAGGCGATAAGGCGATCGGGCGCCGCATAGATCTGATCGAGAAAGCGCGGAACCGCCTTCACCGCTTCAGCCGCTGCGGGAAGGAGCCGCGCGCTGAGTGTGCCCGAAAAGGCCAGCAACGGCTTTTGCGCAACGATCAGCAACCCCAACCCCAAGGCACTGACACCCAGCCCAATGGCAATGATCGTCAGCAAATGCGTATCGCGCCCCGGAACCATGACCATCACCAGTATCGCGAGCCCGAACAGCGTGAACACCAGCTGGGCAACCAATTCGAGTGTAATATCCGCAATGAGCGACGCCATCACCAGCGGCTCGGGCACGCCGGCCTGCGCCACCACGCGCGTCCCCAGCACTATTCCGCCGAGCTGCGAAAAGGGCAACGTTTCGCTCGCCGCCTCGCGCACAATCCGGCCATACAGGAAATCGCGATAATGTCCGTGCGTACCGGGCGCGACCCATTGCCAAGCAAGCGCCAGCAAAGTCAGCACAAGCAGTGTGTAAAACACAAAAACGCCAAAGCCGAACCAGCCGATCGTCGCGACAGCCGATGCCACCGTGCCAAAGCCGATTGATCCCACCACAAAAATCCCGACCAGCAGGCCGACAATCGTGATCAGCAGGAGCGAAAAGCGTTTCAAGCGGGTGTTTGGCGAGACGGCAATGTTCGCGTTGCGTTAGGACGCATTGGCCGCTTTACGCGCCGCTTTGCGCTCGCGCAGGAAGCCGAAAAACTCACCCCCTTCGCGCAACCGCCGCTGCATCATGCCGGGCGTTGTCACCATCTCGTGGACAATCGAGGCGACTTTGCGCGGCTGGAAGTAGAATTTCTTGTAAAAATCCTCAACCGACTCAAAAATCTCACCCGAATTGAGATGCGGGTAGCTGATCTGCGCGATCTGCGATCCGCCATCGGTCACCAGATGGGCTTCGCCCGCAAACCAGCCGTTTTCCATCGCCTGGTTGTATAGGAACGTGCCAGGATAGGGCGCGGCCAGCGACACCTGAATGGTGTGTGGGTTGATCTCGCGCGCGTAAGCAATCGTCTCTTTGATCGTGTCCTGCGTTTCGCCGGGCAGCCCCATGATGAAGGTGCCGTGGATCTTGATCCCGAGCGCGTGGCAATCCTTAGTGAACTTCTTTGCCACCTCGATCCGCAGGCCCTTTTTGATATTGTGCAAAATCTGCTGATTGCCGCTCTCGTAACCAACCAGCAGCAAGCGCAAACCATTGTCGCGCATCACCTTCAGCGTTTCATAGGGCACGTTGGCTTTGGCATTGCACGACCATGTGACGCCCAATTTACCGAGTTCGCGCGCCAGTTCTTCAACGCGCGGCAGATTGTCGGTCAGCGTGTCGTCGTCAAAGAAAAGCTCCTGCATCTGCGGGAAGGTCTTGAGCGTGTATTTCACCTCTTCAATGACATGGCCGATGCTGCGCACGCGGTAATTATGCCCGCCGACGGTTTGCGGCCAAAGGCAGAAGGTGCAGCGGCTCTTGCAGCCACGGCCGGTGTAGAAACTCACATAGGGGTGCTTGAGATACCCGATAAAATAATTTTCCATCACCAGATCGCGATGATAAATCGGCGTTACGAATGGCAGATTGTCCATGTTGGTCAGGACCGCACGGTCCTTGTTATGGACGATCACGCCTTGATTGTTGCGATAGCTGATGCCGTCGATCAAGTTGAGCGGTTGGTCATCGGCGACATCCTTGATTGTGAAATCAAACTCGTTGCGTGCCACAAAATCAATCGCCTCGGATGCTTTAAGGCTCTTTTCCGCCTCGACGGCAACCGTCGCACCGATCATGCCAATCTTGAGATTTGGGTTGAGCGCTTTCAGCATCTCCGCCGTTTTGATGTCATGCTCGAACGATGGGGTCGAGGTATGCAAAATCACCAGATCACGCTTCATAGCCTCTGGCGCAATATAGTCAAAACTAAGATCATGCGCGGGCGCATCGATCAACTTTGATCCCTCAACGAGCGCGGCTGGTTGCGCGAGCCATGTCGGGTACCAAAAGGATTTGATCTCGCGCTTCGCCTGATAACGGGCACCCGCACCGCCATCATAACCGTCAAATGAAGGGGCTTGCAGAAATAAGGAACGCATCATGTGGGCCTCTTGGGAGAAATTGTACCGTCACCATTCACGGCAAAGCGCGCGCCCCGCCAATCAACAGTTCGGACGAAAAATGTCATTAGATACACGGCATAGGATAGAATATCGCGCAGCGGAAGCAGAAATGTGGAGCCCGATCTGCAGTTGCTTGCCCTATCCATCGCCATTTTGACGGCGACACGCGCAGCCAGAGCTGCGACGATCAGGCCGACCGCACTGGCACTCCCGCCCATCAGACACGCAGCAATCAACGCATTCGGGAACACATGGGTTATCACGCTGCCCGCGAAACCGGCAGGGTCGATGTTGTAAATTGTGCGCGTCCAACGCAGTTCGTGACGGATGACTTCCGCGCACGACCGCTCGCTGCAGCCGTGGACGACATAGGTGTTGCAGACTGCGACATTCAGCCCGAGCGCGCGGACCGCACGGCCCAATTCATAATCATCGGCGAGCACATCCGAAAAGGCTTCAAATCCACCAAGCTGATCGAGCGTGTCGCGCCGTAGCCCCATCATCGGCCCCAACACAGGATGGGCCAGTTTGAGCTTCGTGCCGAAAATGACACTCGGCATGAACCGGTACGAAATATCCATCCCCGCCAGCATCGACCAAAAACCCACATCACCGCGCCCAACGTGCAGCATACTGGCGATACCTGTTTGCGGGTCTGCCAGAGCGTCGGCCATCACCGCGACAGCGTTTGGTGACGCCTCCACATCGCTGTCTGCAATGATGACAAGCGGATGCTTGATCTGCTGCGCCATATTAATGAGGTTGGAGAGCTTGTTGTTGCTGCCGTGGCGGGTTGCGTTGATCACAACCGCGCAGTCAACATGGTGAAAGCTGCGTTGAGCGGCGTAGACAGCCTCAAGCGCAGGGTCGTCCGCTTCGCGCACGCCAAAAACAAGCTGAATGGGCCCCGCATAACCTTGCGAGAAAAAGCTGGCCAGCTTCGTCGCCAGCAACGGCTCATCACCATAGAGCGGCTTCAGAATTGTGACGCCGAGGCAAGGTTCGTGGGCGCAATCGGGAGAATCGACGACTTCGGCGACGGCGCGTTGTACAAGCCATGCTGCGGCGACATTGTAAGCCACCCCCAGTCCAGCGATAAACGCGAAAATACCGCCGATAAACTGCACCACATCCATCCCGTTAAACAACGACTGCGGTCGCCGCTTGCCATGCGGCGGAGATCGTGTCTAGGACACGAGCGCGCAGTGTAAGGGGCAATCATTTGTCGACGAAGCGGACATTGGTCACAGGTGCCTCGGGATTTATTG
>Ga0007825_1000569_pt1 | contig 10241 bp, 9 predicted proteins | sample CryBogCBE13Jul09_FD_71229 | JGI IMG/M metagenome (GOLD analysis project Ga0007825, IMG submission 71229) | Freshwater microbial communities from Crystal Bog, Wisconsin, USA - CBE13Jul09 | ecosystem: Environmental > Aquatic > Freshwater > Lake | place: Crystal Bog, Wisconsin, USA | collected... | reverse complement strand
TTCAAGGCAGAAGCACATAAAAGGCAATCGATACTTTGGACCATTCACCAATACCTGGGCTCTACGAGGAACGGTGGAAGTTCTGCAGCGCATATTCCCCGTCCGTGCCTGTACTCAGTCGAATTTCAATCGAGCAGTGGCAACCAAACGGCAATGCCTCCTGGGGGATATCGGAAAGTGCTCGGCGCCTTGCGTAGGTTGGATTAGTGAGGACGAACATTCAGCCCTCGCCAAGAAGTTGGTCGCTTACCTAGATCGCAATCCAACCGATATCGCTGAGTCTCTCCAATTGGATATGGAACGTGCCGCCGAGAACGAGGAGTTTGAACTCGCGGCAAAGTTACGTGATCAGCTCGAGGCACTTGGCAAGACAACAGAATTCACCGAGACCTCACTGAACAATAATTTTTCAGCCGATCTCATCGCAATTCATGAAGAGATCACCCATGCCGCGGCATCGCTCTTCTCGATCCGTGCCGGTCGCATCATCGCTTCCCGCGCCTGGATTATTGATCTTTTGGATGTGCTTGAGGGCGAAGATGTCATCTCTGCGGCACTTGCAAAGATCTACATTGACAATAAAGTTCCCTCCGAAATCTTGGTAGATCGTGAGCCATCTGAACTCGAATCGTTAACGGAATGGCTTTCGGGAGTTTCTGGTCATAAAGTTTCAATATCAGTCCCGCAACGCGGTGAAAAGTTGGAGATGCTGCGCACCGTTGCCCGAAATGCTAATCAAGCCCTCATTCAATATTTGAGTAAACGTTCCAACGATGTCGCTGTTGTCGGAAAGGCGCTAGAGGAGATCCAAGAGGCGCTGGGGCTTAACGAGTTGCCACTGCGCATTGAGTGCTTCGATATCTCCAATATTCAAGGTAAACATATGGTCGCCTCGATGGTGGTCTTTGAAGATGGACAGCCTAAGAAATCTGATTACCGTCGTTTCTCGATCGATGATGATGCCGGTTTTGATGACACGCGAGCGATGAATCATGTCCTCACCCGCAGATTAAAGCGTTATCTCGCAGAGCGCGATATTGATATTCAAGAGCTGAAGATGCAAGGTGGGGCTCGTCCTAAATTTGCCTACCCGCCCCAACTTATCGTGGTCGATGGAGGAGCGCCTCAGGTGAGTGCGGCTTACCAAGCACTTTCTGCGCTGGGTCTTGAAAGCATTCCACTCGTCGGATTGGCCAAGCGTTTAGAAGAAGTCTGGCTTCCCAACAATAGCGATCCCATAATTCTGCCTCGCCATAGTGAAGGCCTTTATCTCATGCAGCGGGTCCGTGATGAAGCCCACCGCTTTGCAATCACCTTCCATCGCTCCAAGCGATCGGCCGTAATGCTGGAATCACTCCTTGATGAAATCCCGCTACTAGGAGAAGTTCGACGCAAAGCACTTCTCGATCGTTTTGGTTCGGTCGCTGCTATCCGCAAGGCAACCACTTCTGATATTGCTGAATTACCAGGTATAGGGGAGAAGATTGCGTTGATTATTAGCGAGACCCTACACGCCCAAGATGAGATGCCGCCTTCTTTTGATCTGGGAACGGGCGAGATCCGCAGATAGACTTACCGCTATGAATGGGAAAGTCGTCGTCATCACGGGAATGAGCGGGGCGGGACGTTCCACCGTCGCACATGCGCTTGAAGACCTCGGGTGGTATGTCGTCGATAATCTGCCTCCAGCATTGCTAGCCAGCCTCTGCGACATGGCAGCGAATACCGCTTCGCGTATCGCAGTCGTCATTGATGTACGCGGCCGTGAGTTCTTTGGAACCCTCAGCAGCGCCTTGAGTGAAATTGCCGAACGCGGAGTTGAGCGACAAGTTCTCTTTGTTGACGCGAGCGATGAAGTACTTGTTCGACGTTTTGAATCCACCCGCAGGCCCCATCCTCTTCAAGGAAATGATCGAATCGTTGATGGAATCGCGAAGGAGCGCGAACGCTTACGCGAAGTTCGCTCGGTTTCTGACATTTTGATCGATTCATCATCGCTCAACATTCATCAGTTAGAGCAGAAGATCGCTGAGCTCTTTGCGACCTCCAGCACCGCAGACCTTCGAGTGAATGTCCTCTCCTTTGGATATAAATATGGAATTCCAGTCGATGCAGATCTGGTCGTTGATTGCCGCTTCATCGCGAACCCGCATTGGGATCCATTATTGCGTCCGCTCACGGGGTTAGATGCGGCGGTCTCTGAGCGTGTGTTGAGTACCGAAAACGTTCAAGACTTCCTCGCAAAGTACCAATCCCTCTTTGAAACTATGGCAGCGGGTTTCTTTACCGAAGGCCGCAAATATCTCACTCTGGCTATCGGCTGCACCGGTGGAAAACATCGCAGCGTTGCTATCGCGGAAGAACTCTCTAGGCTCTTTAATCAACGTGGGGTCGTGGGGGATCAACGAATTGAGGCCACCGCTATCCATCGCGACCTCGGACGTGAACTGTAAAGAATGTCAGAGCCTCGAGTTGTCTCTCTTGGGGGAGGGCATGGTTTAGCTGCAACCCTCACCTCCATGCGCGGTATTACCTCCGATATCACCGCAGTTGTAACGGTCGCAGATAATGGCGGTTCAAGCGGTCGTTTGAGAAGTGAATTTGGATCACTTCCGCCTGGTGATTTACGGATGGCTCTAGCTGCTCTCTGCAGTGATGATGATTGGGGCAGAGGTTGGGCCAATGTCATGCAGTATCGCTTCTCTGGATCCGGAGAATTGAGCGGTCATGCGCTCGGCAATTTATTGATGATGGCCTTATGGGATATGGATGGGGATGCAGTTGAAGGAATTCGTCAGGTAGGCAATCTCCTTCGCATCATTGGTCAGGTGCTTCCCATGTCCTTAGATCCACTAGATATTGAGGGGACATTTAATACGGCATCGGGTCGGACAATTGTGCGAGGTCAGGTGCAGGTAGCAACTGCGAAAGGTCGGATCGAGTCTTTATGTTTGATTCCTGAAAATCCACGGGTCACCCCGCAAGTGCTCAGCGCCCTTGAATCTGCCGAGTGGATTACCGTCGGACCTGGTTCCTGGTTCTCAAGCGTGATGCCCCACCTACTTCTGCCCGAACTTGCTAATGCAGTGGTGAATTCGCCTGCGAAGCGAATTATGGTTTTAAATCTTCCAGAGCCCGATTCGGTAGATGAATTTGCCGGATCATCGGCCGCTGATCACTTGGAGTTCGTCTTAGCCCACACTCCGCAATTGAGAATTGATTACGCGATTGTCGATCCTTCTGCAATTGAGAAAAATTCTAAACTTCAAGGAATGGTTGAGGGTTTAGGGGGCGAACTTGTCGTTGCCCCCTTATCGCAAACTCCTGGCAGCTATCACCACGATGTGAAAAAACTTCGTTCAGTTTTCGCACACATTATGGCGTGAAGCCTGCTTAGATTGCCGCATGGCAATGACCGCATCGGTGAAGGACGAGTTGAGCCGACTCAACGTCTCAAAACCGTGTTGTCGCAAGGCCGAAGTTTCAGCGCTCCTTCGATTTGCGGGGGGATTGCATATCGCATCCGGAAAGATCGTCATTGAAGTTGAGTTAGATACCGCCCAAGCGGCTCGCAGATTACGTAAAGATATCTCTGAAATTTATGGACATGAAAGCGAACTCTCTGTTCTCTCGCCTAGCGGTTTGCGCAAGGGGAGTAGATATGTGGTGCGCGTTGTCTCTGAAGGTGATGCACTCGCTCGACAAGCCGGTCTCATTGACGCAAATGCCAGACCAATTCGCGGTCTTCCGCCTCAAGTAGTTTCTGCAGGAATTTGCGATGCCGAAGCCGCGTGGCGCGGGGCATTTTTAGCCCACGGTTCATTAACAGAACCGGGTCGCTCCTCAGCTCTTGAAATTACCTGCCCTGGACCCGAGGCGGCACTCGCACTGGTTGGTGCCGCAAGAAGACTTGGCATTACCGCGAAAGCGCGCGAAGTCAGAAATGTTGATCGCGTAGTAATTCGAGATGGCGATGCCATCGGTGCTCTACTTACAAGGCTCGGCGCCCATGAGAGCGTGTTGGCTTGGGAAGAGCGGAGAATGCGCCGAGAGGTGAGGGCTACCGCTAATCGTTTAGCAAATTTTGATGATGCAAATCTCAGAAGATCCGCGCGCGCCGCGGTTGCAGCGGCAGCCAGGGTGGCGAGAGCTCTTGAAATTTTAGGCGAAGATATCCCTGGTCATCTCAAAGAGGCAGGTGAACTTCGCATTAATTATGGCCAAGCGAGCCTAGAAGAGCTTGGTTCGCTCGCTTCACCGCCTATGACTAAGGATGCAATTGCCGGTCGGATCAGACGCCTTCTAGCGATGGCCGATAAGCGAGCCCATGATTTGGGGATTCCAGATACCGAGGCGGGACTCAGCCCTGATTTATTAGCCGAATAGGCTACTGATAGGATTGTCTCATCACGGTGTTGTGATTCGTTCTCTGGATAAGAGCCAATGTTTGGCTTATGACAATTCAAAATTTTCAGAAGGTGGGATTAAAGTGATTCGTGTTGGAATTAATGGTTTTGGACGTATCGGACGTAACTTCTTCCGAGCAGCCCTACTCGCAGGCGCAGATTTCGAGATCGTTGGTATTAACGACCTTACCGACAACGCCACCCTTGCCCACCTTCTCAAGTATGACTCCATCCTTGGACGCCTGGGCCTCCCAGTCACATACACCGATGATTCAATCACCGTTGGCGGCAAGACCATCAAGGTATTCGCTGAGCGTGACCCTGCAAACTTGCCTTGGGCTTCAGTGAATGCAGATATCGTTATTGAATCAACTGGTTTCTTCACAAAGGCTTCGGATGCTCAAAAGCACATCACAGCTGGTGCCAAGAAGGTCATCATCTCTGCTCCAGCAACTGATGAGGACATCACCATCGTTCTCGGAGTTAACGAGGATAAGTACGATCCTGCAAACCACAACATCATCTCTAATGCTTCATGCACAACCAACTGCCTCGCTCCAATGGCAAAGGTTCTCGATGAAGAATTCGGAATTCTCCGTGGCCTCATGACCACAGTTCACGCGTACACCAACGATCAGTCATTGCACGATCAACCACACAAGGATCTCCGTCGTGCTCGCGCTGGTGCGCTCTCAATCATTCCTACATCAACTGGCGCTGCCAAAGCGATCAGCCTGGTTCTCCCTAACTTGAAGGGCAAGTTGGATGGATACGCACTTCGCGTTCCAGTCCCAACAGGTTCAGCAACAGACCTCACCGTTGAACTCGCTCGTGAGGCAAGCGCAGCTGAGATCAATGCAGCGATGAAGAAGGCTGCTGAAGGTCCACTCAAGGGGATCTTGCAGTACACCGAAGATCCAATCGTTTCAGCTGACATCGTCACTGATCCAAGCTCATGCATCTTCGATGCAGGTCTTACAAAGACCATCGGAACCACAGTCAAGGTTCTCGGTTGGTATGACAACGAGTGGGGTTACTCAAACCGCCTCGTAGATCTCGTCGCCTTTGTAGGTAAATCTCTCTAATGGGTTTCACTGCCCTGCAATCGCTCGATGTAGCAGGCAAGCGTGTTTTGCTCCGGTGCGACCTTAACGTCCCTATTAAAGAGGGCGTCATCCGTGACGATGGTCGCATCCGGGCTTCGCTGCCTACCATTCAATACTTAGTTGATAACGGCGCAAGCGTCGTAATCACTGCGCACCTTGGACGTCCAAAAGGTGAACGCAATCCTGATATGACTCTCGCTCCTGTAGCGCATCGTCTTGGAGATCTTCTTGATCGTCCTGTGCAATTCTCTTCAGAGATTGTCGGCGCAGAAGTGGATGCTAAGAAAGTTGCTCTAGGCGCAGGGGAGATCTTGCTCCTTGAAAATATTCGTTACGAAGCTGCCGAAACTTCTAAAGATGAGGCGGAGCGAGCAGCATTTGCTGCGCAGCTTGTTTCTGGCATGGATCTCTTTGTCAGCGATGGTTTCGGCGCAGTTCACCGCAAGCATGCATCCGTCTACGACGTTGCAAAGCTACTTCCAAGTGCTGCTGGCTTCCTCGTAGCCGCTGAAATCGACGTTCTGAAGAAACTCACTGAGAATCCTGATCGTCCTTACGGCGTCGTTCTTGGTGGGGCAAAAGTCTCAGACAAGATCGGTGTTATCAAGAACCTACTTGGCAAGGTCAATGTCTTGGCTATCGGCGGCGGAATGCTCTTTACATTCCTCGCTGCGCAAGGACATGAGATCGGTACCTCACTCGTTGAGCGCGACCTGCTCGATGATGTAAAGAAGTTGCTCGAAGAGGCAAAAGATTTGGGTGTAGAACTCATCCTCCCTACCGATATCGTCGTCGCTCCAACATTTGCGGCCGATGCAACACCTACATTGGTGAGCGCGTCTGCAATTCCTGCGGATCAAATGGGACTCGATATTGGACCAGAGAGCGCAGCGGCATTCGGTGCTGCAATCGAGAAGTGCCACACCGTATTCTGGAATGGCCCAATGGGTGTTTTCGAATTCCCTAACTTTGCAAACGGAACCAAGGTTGTTGCAACCAGCCTTACAAAGGTCCAAGGAATTTCAGTTGTTGGTGGGGGAGACTCTGCCGCGGCTGTACGTGCACTTGGCTTTAGTGATGATCAATTTGGCTATATCTCTACAGGTGGTGGCGCATCACTTGAGTACCTTGAAGGCAAAGCCCTACCTGGAATTGAGGTTTTAAATAATGCGTAAGCCACTTATTGCTGGAAACTGGAAGATGAACCTCAACCACCTTGAGGCGATCGCAGTGACCCAAAAGCTTTCCTATTCACTAGAGGAGAAGGATTTTGAAGCGGTCGATGTCGCCATCTTCCCTCCCTTCACAGATATCCGCTCCGTACAGACCTTGATCGATGGTGATCGTCTGCGCCTCACCTATGGTGCGCAAGATGTTTCACCTGAAGCATCAGGTGCATTTACCGGAGATATTTCTGGATCCATGCTCAACAAGTTGGGTTGTTCCTTTGTGCTTGTAGGTCACTCAGAGCGTCGTGCAATTCATGGAGAGAGCAGCGCTGTTGTTGCCGCAAAGGCAAAGGCAGTTCTCGCAAATGAGATGGTTCCTGTTCTTTGCATCGGCGAAGAGCTAGAAATTCGCGAATCTGGAAAGCATGTTGAATTTGTGGTCGAGCAACTCACCCAATCAATTGCTGGGCTCCATAAGCCAGATCTCAAGAAGGTCGTCTTCGCTTATGAGCCTGTATGGGCAATCGGCACCGGAAAGACCGCGACACCTGCAGATGCCCAAGAGGTCTGTGCAGCCATTCGCGAGGCTCTTCGCTCCCTTGGAAGTGATGAGATCGCAGATGGCGCTCGAATTCTCTACGGCGGCTCGGTTAAATCTGCCAATATTGTCGAAATCATGCGTGAGAACGATGTTGATGGCGTCCTAGTAGGCGGGGCTAGCCTCGATCCTGAGGAGTTCGCCCGTATCGCAAGGTATCACCGCGTAGCCTCATAAGACGCTATCCTTTACCCCTGGCCGGAAACGGCCGTAACCGACATACCAATCGCACCCTTCGCCGCGTAGGTGGAGTATGCGAGGAAATAAAAGGAGCTTCACCGTGGTTTTAGCCTTATCGATTCTTCAAGTGATCACCAGCGTCTTGATGATCCTCTTGGTTCTCCTGCATAAGGGCAAGGGAAGCGGGCTATCTGACCTCTTCGGTGGCGGAATATCCTCTACCTACGGCGGGTCGTCGGTCGTTGAGAAGAACCTGGACCGGATTACTATCGTCGTTGGGGGTCTCTGGTTTGCCGGCGTAGTGACCTTGGGTCTCTACCTCAAGTAAGCCTGGTTTTTGATAGTGACCTTTGATTTAGTAATTTCTTAGAAGTAAAAGGGAGTAACAATGGCAGGAAGTGCAATCCGCGGTAGTCGCGTCGGTGCCGGCCCAATGGGCGAGGCAGAGCGTGGTGAGGCGATAGCTCGTTTCCGCGTCTCCTACTGGTGTGCAAATGGGCATGAGACCCGTCCATCGTTCGCTGAAGATGGAACGGTCGCTATTCCTAATGAATGGGATTGCCCTCGATGCGGATTCCCGGCTGGTCTCGATAAAGATAAGCCACCTATGCCAGTAAAGAATGAACCATACAAGACTCACCTGGCTTACGTTAAAGAGCGTCGTACTGAAGCTGAAGCCGAGAAGATTTTGGGAGATGCTCTCGCAAAACTTCGCGGTGAAGACTAAAGCTTTTTCAGCTCTTCAATAATCGCTGAAACTCCAAGAGCGCGGTTCTTTAAGTGAATCCGCGTCAGTGGGAATTTACGATCCGATAGCGCCTGTCCATCACCAAGTGCTTGAGCCATCAAGAGTGTGTGAAAGCTAAAGCTCTGATTAGGAATCGCTAGATCCGAAGTGTTCTCTCCAGTGATCTGCAAGAAGGCTCCATTATGTTGACCTCCCTTGTGGAACTGACCTGTCGAGTGCAAGAAGCGAGGACCCCAACCAAAGGTGGTTCCCTTGCCACTCTTCTCCGCAATCAATTCGCGCAGATGTACGACATCATTATCAATTCCGCGGGCGAGGTAGGCCATGATCGCAAAATAATGCGAATCATGAGCGAGGAAATCCTTCAGCTGGCCAGCTAAAGAGTTGGCAGATGATGCGCTGTAAATAGCGAGAAGTTCATTTTCGAAGTTCGCCTTGTAATTCGGAACTTTTCCATCGTTCCACGTCGAGAGCAGAGCGCCAGTGCGTTCCTTGGCTTCAGTGACGTTGGGTTGGTTGAATGGATCAACTTTTAAGCGATAACCAAGTAGAGCTGTAACCCACTCCCACAAAATGAATTGCTCTCCGAGTGTGCCGGTAACAGTGAGATCGGCATCAGAATCGGCAGCAAACGAGATCTTGAGAGCGTTGCCAGCCACAGGAGCGGTGCCGTTTTCAAGCGCGATTGGAAGTCGTCCAGTTTGATTCTTGCCAGTTGATTCTGCAATCAACTGTTCGATCCAATCAGAGATTCCCGGTAGCTCAGAGTTGGAATCGTAGAAGGCTACGTTCTGTTCGCCTTTGTCGAAGATAGTTGCAGCGATTGTGATAGCGGTAGAAGTTGCACCAGTGAAAGTTGCAGCAGCGGCTGCCGCATCATCAATGAGCACAGAAGCATCTACACCGATAAGCGCCGCAGGAACCAAGCCAAATGCAGAGAGCGCGCTATAGCGGCCACCTACATTGGGATCAGCATTAATAGTGCGTAGCCCATCTGCGCGAGCCGATTTGTCGAGGGGGGAACCTGGATCAGTGACAATCACAAAGTGATCGGCTGGGTTGAGGCCAGCATCCTGAAAGACCTTGGTAAAGAAAGCTTTATGTGAAGCGGTTTCAATAGTTGAGCCAGATTTTGAACCAACCACTACAAGACTATGGGCAAGATCAGTTGGAATTGCGGCTTTAATCTGGTCTGGATCGGTGGTGTCTAATACGGTGAGATTCTTCTTGTAGGTCTTAGCAATGACTTCTGGAGCGAGTGAAGAGCCGCCCATTCCCGCAAGAACGATCGTGGTTATTTCCTTAGAGCGAGCCCAGGCGCTAAGAGCATCTAGTTCTGGCAAGAGCGTTCTCGATGATGTTGGCAGGTCGATCCAGTTCAGTCGGACAGAAGCTTCTGCTTCTGCCTCTGGACCCCACAGGGTGTGATCCTTGGCCGCGAGGCGGTCTACAACTGCTTGCAGCGAAGCAATAGTTTCCTTTGAAGCAATCTGAAGAGCTGAACCGGATACCTGAATCATTTATGCCACCGCACTCACATTGTCTAGTAGTTCTTGCCAAGCATCAGCAAATTTCTTAACACCGTCTTTTTCTAGGAAGGCCACGACATCGTTGAAATCAATGCCTGCCTCTTTGAGGGCTGCAAAGTGCGCATGAGACTTCTCAAAGTTAGCGGTGATGGTGTCTCCGCGTACAACTCCATGTTCACGAACCTCATTGAGAGTTCCCTCGGGCATGGTGTTTACGCAATGCGGAGCGATCAGTTCGATGACGTAACGAGTGGAGTCATACGCCTTATCTTTCACTCCCGTAGAAGCCCATAGTGGACGTTGTTCCGCAGCGCCTTTAGCGACAAGTGCTGCCCAACGTGGTGATGCAACAACCTTAAGATATGCCTCGTAAGCCAGGACGGCATTTGCAATGGCGCTCTGGCCGCGAAGAGCAGAGCCAGGGGAACTGGCATCGAGTCGCTTGTCGATTTCAGTATCGATGCGAGAGACAAAGAATGAGGCAACCGAATGAATATCAGAGATT
>Ga0007825_1000568_pt1 | contig 10251 bp, 15 predicted proteins | sample CryBogCBE13Jul09_FD_71229 | JGI IMG/M metagenome (GOLD analysis project Ga0007825, IMG submission 71229) | Freshwater microbial communities from Crystal Bog, Wisconsin, USA - CBE13Jul09 | ecosystem: Environmental > Aquatic > Freshwater > Lake | place: Crystal Bog, Wisconsin, USA | collected... | reverse complement strand
ATTACTTCCTCCCGGACTAAATGTCCCTGTATATGTTTCTATTGTTCCTTCTACAATATAAGCATTAACAATAGAACTAATTGATGTTACATTCATTAAACGTTGGACATTATAATCTGATGAGAACCATGTTAAATATGCACCTCCTGTATTTAATAATTGTTCTAATAAATTAATAAATAATACACTATTACGTGTTACATTAGTAGTATTAAGATATAATGTAATTGAATCACCTATATTAGTTCCACCTGATAATAATTCCCAATAATCATTTGTTGGGGGATTTGGACCTGTTGCGCTTATCCAAATCCATTGAGCATATGTTGGTGTACCTGGAGAACCTGAGGGACCTGTAGGGCCAGGTGGGCCACCATACGGACCAGTTGGACCTGTAGTACCTGTTGCACCTGTGCTTGCATTTTGTTCTATTAATTGATGCAATATAGGAATCATCCATTTATCATTAGGAGGATTATCCCAAGTACGGTTATAAAATTCACTCATTCTATATCTTATTAAAATAATTTTTTAAATAGAATGCATTTAAAAATATAAACATATCTAATATAAAGATGCCCAAAAAGAAATCAAAAAATATGAATTTGATTGATAATGATTCTGAAGATAAAACTTGGTTAAAAGTATCTGAATCTGAAACGTCAGAAGATGTTGTCAAAATTCTATCTGTAACTATGGATTTAAATGAACTAGATTTTCCCAGACTCTTTGATATAACAACTGAAAATTTACCAAATATTCTTAAAAAAATAATCATTCACGGTTATGAATCTTATTTTCCTGAACCAACACCTGCAAATTCTGAATCAATTTCAAATAATAATACTTTATTTAATCCTATATTCGAAAAACTAAATCAATTACCCACTAAATTTGAAGCTATTGATGGTTTAATTAATAAACTCACTGGTATCTCTAGCAACTCCAAAAAAATTGGTATCTTCGGTGAAAATTATATCCAAGAATTAATATCAAAAAGTTTCATCGGTATGTCCTACCAAAAAACTGGAGAAATTGACCACTCCGGTGATGGACTAATCACCTTAAATAATGGCGGCGAAATTTTAGTTGAAGTTAAAAATTATGCTACCGTTGTAAGTGAAGAAGAAATTAATAAATTTACATTTGATATGAAACACACAAAACGTAAACTTGGCATTTTTATAAGTATTAATTCCAAAATCTGTAAAACTAAAATTATAGATTTACGAACTTTTACATATGAAAATGAATTATATTACCAATTTTTTATATCACAACTCAGTGAGGATTTACATCGCTTAGAAGTCGGGATACTACTATTACAGTTATTAAGTGAATATAAAAATCCTAAAAATAATGAAATAATAATAGATGAAACTATGAAAGAAAAATTAACTAATTTAATTGAACAACTAAATGAAAATGAAAAATTACGAGGATATTTTCTCGATTCTGAAAAAGAAATTAGAGGTTCTTTGAATAACTTTTATCAAAAATTGCGTGATAATCATATGAATATGGAAAATAAAATTAAAAATATCTTCACTTTTTTAAAAGATAATAATGTATCAAATTTACCTGATTCAACGATAAAACAAAATGAATATTTAGAAAAATTCAAAAATTTAAAAATATATAATATACTAAAAAAAACTCTTGATTTTATTTTTACAAAAAATTTAACTATTTCTCTCACTGATAAAGAAATTATTATTAATAATATTGGTAAAATTAAAATTTTAAAAGATAAGATTGTTCTCAATACTAGTTCTAAAATGCAAATTACAATTAATGACTATAATTGGGATAATTTTGAGAAACAATTTGTTTAATATATAAAAAATATTACTTATACAACTATATGGATTATATATATGTATTTGTTACTGATGGTGCAGAATGGGAAGATTTAATTATTTATCTATCTAAAGAAGAAGCAATCGAAAAATCAAAAAAATGCCCAAAAGTTAGATTAGAAATATTTAAAAAATCACCAAATGGTGGTTATCGTCCAACATATAATTATTATTTAGATGGTGTTTACATTGAAACAACTTAATCGTTTAAAAATTGAATATATTATTATATAAGTTAATCTATATAATATTACTAAAAAGATGAGTTCTCCTTACGAGTATTCTATGACCGAAGACGATAAGTATTATATGATGTATATCAAGTCTAGATTTACTAATATTGATAACTATTTTATTGACTATTTTAAACCAAAACCCGATATCAAGTTTTATCAGCTAAGAGACTACATTAAATTTCTCACTAATCTCAAAGAAGATTACCACAAAAAGTCAATGAGTTATTGGATTAAAGATCCTCGTGGATTTACATACATTAGCCAATCTTCAGAACTTAAATCACTTTACAATAAGATTGAAAAGATTGACAAAGTAATTAAACAAAATCAGATTGCAATCAAGCATGACAAATTTCTTGAAAAGGAAATCAAACAAAAGAAGAAGAAATCTAAGGCACATGAACTTTGCGAAAAGTTAGACAGAGATGAAATGACCGATGAGGAATATGCTGAATTTTTGGCATATCAAGAAGAACTTAAGATAGAAGAATACGCTATCTATCATGAAAATAAATATAAGGCTGTCCTTGTTCAACTTTTAGAATATACAATTCCTATGAATGAAGCAAGGGAACATTTTCGAGAGACAACTGGATATACTATGAATCCAAAATTAATCGAACTCGACAAAAAAAATATTAGGTTTTTTTAATTTCTATATAAAGAAATATATTTTCATAATACATATAAAATGCTCGGACTCACTGCTCTTTCTTATGCTGTATCTTTAGCTGCTCAACCTTCTTTCTCATCTTGGTTAGTTACCAATGGTAGAAATTACACTTCTTTTGAAGAATTCACTCACCGTGAAAATGTTTACAACCAAAATTTACACAAAATTGCCGCCCACAATTCTCAAGGTAACTCTTGGACAATGGGTGCCAATAAATTTGCTGATTTAACACCACGTGAATTCAAACAACTCACTGGATCTTGTGTATTTCCTGAACGTAACAGACATAATAACCTCCGTATTGATATTGGTGCACCTAGCTCCGTTGATTGGACAACCAAAGGTGCAGTTACCCCAGTTAAAAATCAAGGACAATGCGGTTCATGCTGGTCATTCTCTGCAACTGGTTCCATGGAAGGTGCATGGTTTCTCTCAAACGGAACCCTCCCTTCTTTATCCGAACAACAACTCGTTGATTGTTCTGGTGCCCAAGGTAACCAAGGTTGCAACGGTGGACTCATGGATTCAGCTTTCCAATATGTCATTGCGAATGGTGGAATTACAAGTGAATCTAACTATCCATATACTGCTACGGATGGTACTTGTAATGCTGCAAAAGCAAAACAAGTTGTTGCCACTATTAGTTCTTTTACTGATGTACCTGCTGGTTCAGAATCTGCGTTAATGGCTGCTGTTGCTCAACAACCAGTTAGCGTTGCCGTTGAAGCTGACCAAAGTGTTTTCCAATTATACGCTGGTGGTGTAATGACATCTCCTTGTGGTACAAATCTTGACCATGGTGTATTAGTTGTTGGTTATGGTACACAAAGTGGTTTAGATTACTGGAAAGTTAAAAACTCATGGGGTTCATCATGGGGAATGGATGGTTATATCTTACTTGGTCGTGGTTCTCAATATGGTGCCAATGGTCAATGTGGTGTTCAAATGGATCCTTCTTATCCTGTAGTTGCTTAATTTATCATATATAAAATATTATATATAATAGATAATAATGAGTAGAACAATTCAAAAATTTACATATGATTTATTAAATAATTTTATTTCTAAATATGAATCATCTTTATTAGATAATTATGAAAATGTAAAATTAACGAGAGATACAAATATATCTTTTAAATGTAAATGTGGTAATGATTCATCTAAATTATTTCGATATATTGTTGAAACAAGTGGTCCTACTTGTAAAAAATGCTCCTTAATAAATAGACAAACAAAATTTGAAGATATTTGTATTAAAAAATATGGTGTTGAACATCATATGAAAACATTAGAATTTGAAAATAAACGTAAAAATACAAATATATTAAAATATGGTACTGATAATCCAAGTCATAATATAAATATTATTAAAAAAATAAGTGATAAATTAAAAACAGATGAAATTAAAACAAAAATAAAACAAACATTTTTAAAAAATTATGGTATAGAAAATCCATATAATAATATAGAAATAATAGAAAAACGTATTAAAACAAATCTTCTAAAATATGGCGTTGAACATATATCACAAAATTTAGAATTTCAACAAAAAATTCAAAGAAATGCATTTAAATACAAATCATATAAACTACCAAGTGGATTAGAAATTAAAATTCAAGGATTTGAACATTTTGCTCTTAATGATTTATTAAAAAAATATAATGAAAATCAAATAATAACAGATCGATTTAAAATTCCACGTATTGAATATGTTTTTAATAATAAAATAAAATATTATTTTCCAGATATTTATATTCCATCTGCTAATTTAATAATAGAAGTTAAATCAACATGGACATATAAATGTAAATATGAAATAACACTTGCAAAATCAAATGCTACTAAAAATAATGGTTATTTATTTGAATTATGGATATATGATGCTAAAGGTAATAGAGTAGTTGCTTAATTTATTTTTTATGGTTAATTAATAAAATATATTTATCAGATATTTTATGAATCAATTCTATTTTTTATTTGTTATAGTTATTAATTCTATTATTATTTATTTATTTTCTCTACAATATTTTGACCATCCTGAGTCTTTTAAATTAGAACCTGTGTATCCTGCTACTAAAACATCTAAAATAGAATCATTATGTCCAAAAATTATTTATCAAATTGTTCCTAATATTAATAATGTTCCATCTGGATTATATTATACAATCAAACATCATATATTTCTAAATCCTGAATTTGAATATAGAATTTATGATTATGATTCTGCTCTTGAAATATTAAAAAAAGATTTTACTTCTGATGTTGTAGATGCATTCTTATCAACAACTGCAAATAAACTTAAAACTGATTATATTAAATTAGCTTTTATTTCTAAATATGGTGGATTTTTTATTGATATTACAAGATTAATGCATATTAAAGTAATTCATCTATTAAAAGTTAATAATGTATTTTTTGTTCATAATTTAGAAACAAATACTATAGATTTATCTTTACTCGTATCTCATCCTGATAATCTTGCTATTTTAAATTCTTTTAATACTGCTACTAAAAATTTATTAAATAAAGATTACAAAGATAATCCACATGCTATTACTGGTGGTAAATTATTAGGTGACCAATTATTTAATTTAGGTTATTTAGTTAATTTTACATTAATGTACATGGATAAAGAAGATAATATTCGATTAAGAGGTAACGAAATGTTAATTGCTAAAATTTATAAATCTTTCCCAAAAGAAAATTTTACTCATAATTTATTACCAGATATTAGAACATTATGGAACGAAAAATTGATTTATTAATTATATAAATATTAAAATATAATTATTAAAAAATGAAAGGTTATACATGTCCAACATGCGACAGAGTAATTCCACTAAAACATAATTATGATAGACATATTAATAAAAAAAATAAATGTAAAAAAATTAATAAAGATATTGATAATTTAGCTGATTCACTATTACAAAGTTTAAATATTAGTGAAGATAAACCTAAAAATAAAATTCCAGATCTTGACCTCCTTAAAACTACACTTGAAAATAAAAACTTTCAAAAAGGACTTTTACAACTTTATGCAGATAGTCAAAAGGAAAATACTAGAAATTGTAAGCTTGGTATGGAAGTTGGTATATCACGAGAAAGAGATTTAGTTAGTGTATTAAAATATTTCTTACCTGATAAAATTAATTCAGATGTAGATAATGCTTTACCTGAAGATTTTCTACTTAATTCACTTAAAATTTCAGTAAAACATAAACAAGGTGCTATTGGTTCAGCATTTAAAGTGTCTTGGACATGTGCAGATAATGCAGTTAAAAGTACAATTAATTCAATGATTAATGCATCTGATAATTATTATCCTCATCTTCTTGTTGCATATATAGAAAATATAAATCAAAAAATTACTATTATATGTATAACTGCAGAAGAAAATAAAAATATCATTAAATCATTAAAAGAAAATGCATTTAAAACTATTAAGAATCCTAACGGAAATACTAGAGGAATAGAATATTCTAAAGAAGCTATGAATAAATTAATTAAAAATAAATACTTTGAAGTTGTAATAAATAATGCTGATCTAACAAAAGGAAAAAACCCTATTCAGAGAAGAATTGATGTCCTTAAAAGTATGAATATTACACCCTAATTATAAAATTGATTTATTTATTATATAAATATTAATATGTATCTAATTAAAAATGTCTAATTCAAAACGAATCCTAAAAGATATTGAGAGCGTTAGTTTTGATAAAACAAATTGGGATAAAAAACAAACTTATTATTATAATCCTAATGAAACTAATATCAATGAAGGACACGTACTAATTATGGGCGTTGAAAACTCACCATATTACGGTGGTTTTTATTTTTTTGAAAATACATTTCCGGATAATTATCCATTTTCTCCACCGAAATGGAAATTTTTAACAAACGATGGCAAAACTCGTTTTAATCCTAATTTATATCAAATAAATGGTCATGGTAAAGTATGTCTTTCTATTTTAAATACTTGGGGTGAATCTACTTGGTCACAAGTTCAACGTTTTTCATCTGTTATTGAAACTGTTCGGGCTCATTTGTTTCACGATAAACCACTTATTAATGAACCTGGATTTTCAGATACTGATCCTATGAATGATATTTATTCTCGAATGCTTTATTATCAAAATTTAAATTTTAATGTTTATTATAATCTAACTGTTCTACCCACATATACATTACCATTTAAACAAATTATGATTGATAATTTTAATTCAAATAAAGAATATTTTCAAAAATATATAGATACTAATAAATATTTACATGGTAAGTCTGAAGCTATTCGCTATGATTCTCAATCAGTAACTTATGATTTTGAAAAATTACAAAAAAAATTTGAAGAAATCTTAAATAAAATAAAATAGTTAATTTTTTTATAAAAATATTATATATAGTATGTCAGATAATAATGAATTTTTTATTTTTTCAGATATGTCAAATTCATCATCAAGTGAACAAAAAGGAGGTGATGATGAAATGTCTACACTTTTACTAGGTGCAGCCTTAGTTGTATGCTGTTGTTGTTTAATTTGTTCTTCTTCTTGTGTAATGTCTCATATTTAATGAATAATTCTTTTATTAAAAAAATATATATATATATATTATAATGTCAGAATTATCTGATTCTTCATTAAATACTGATTCATCTGAACAAAATGGCGGTTTTTTTGATATTTTAGATGATTTACAAACAGTAACCTTAAGTGCATCATCTTGTACTATATGTATATTATGTATTATTATGATTGCTGTATTAGCAAATAAATCTTATTGTCATTAATTTATTTAAATAAATCTTAATAAAAATTATATACTATATATTATATAAAATGGGTATACCTTCCCCGTACATGATGATTGCCGGCGTTGTTTTATTTTCTATTTTACTTGCTTCAACTGGTGGTATGTTAGGTGCTATTATTAGAAGAACTGGTTGCTAAAAATTGATTTAAGTATTTATTATTATAATATATAACAGTATTATAATAAAATGAGCAAACCCTTTTTGAAATGGGTTTTCTCAAATGACTTACCAGTAATATTTGTATTAGCTCCTCCTGCACCCGTACCTTTGTTTACAATTTTTTCTGAAATTACATTCTTTTCTAACAAATCTGCTAATTCATCTACTTTGTCATCTTTAATATCAGTATATTCATCATCTGACATTTTTAACTAAATATATAATATATCTAATTAAAAATTTTTTCAATTTCTATCTGTTCTCATTATAAATAAAAATATTGTTAAAAATACTAATACACCTGCACATACTATATACATAAAATTAGATAAACTTAATACAATTTTTTTATTACCAAAATCTAATATACCCTTGAAATATGGAATATTACTTACAACTTCTTCATTATCAACCACTAATTGTCCTGAACTATCTAAGCATTGGAAATGTAATTCTTTTGGATATGGATCTATATCTAAACATGGATAAATAGTATTCATATTAATTTTAGAAAGACCATATGATGTTACAGTGTAACCTAAAAAATTTAACTTTTTATCTATTTTTATAATATCTCTATCCGGTATATTATTTTCATCTGAAAATGTAATATATAAATATATTAGTTGCGCTATAAATTTAGGTGTAAATGAACTATCAAAATATAAATAACTATTATCTGCATCTTCATATATATAATTTTTTAATTTTGCATCCTTATTACTTACTCTATAAAAGTTTGTATCTGTTATTACTTTTGTTGTTTTATCTATATTATCTAATACCGTAATTTGCCAATATCCATTATCTAATTTATTCGCTTGTACAACTTTACTTGTCATATTATATTATAACAATAAATTTATTTATAACATTTATTTAATATACAAAAAAATGAATATTAATATACTTAAAAATAATTATTTATTATTAAATATACTATGAAATTTATTATCCGAATTATCAAAGATTTACTATCTAAAGATACACCTATGCCTGTAGGTAGATGGAAAATAGATTATTGTAATAATAAAATGAATAATAAGATAGATTTATCTAATGAAGACCATTGCGGTTCATGTGCTCAATATGCTATTAATAAAATAGAAATATTAAATAAACAAAAATTAAATATTATTGAAAAACAAAAAAAATAAATTTATATTATTTATTCTCAAATAATGTGAATATTAATGCAACTGCAATAACAAATAATAAAAAGTTCATCATTCCTAATCCATAGATATAATATCTGTTATATTCATTATTCGTAATATTATTACTATTACATACTATTTCTGGAAATGCTCCTGGTGCACCTTGAAAATATTCTCTATCTTCATCTACTAATACTGTCATACAATCATAATTATTATATAATTTATTGCGATTTATTTGCGCTCTTCTTACATTTATATCATCTTCAAATGCTAATATCATACAAAAATCAACTGGTACTACATAATTATATACATCAAGTCTTTGTACTGGATTATGTGCTACTTCATACAACCCATAATTATCTACTTTATTTAATTGACCATATCTGCTAAATTTATATAAATTTGTATAGTTTTTCTTTGCATCTTTGCTATCTAAAAATATATATTTGTTATCAGTAGATATATTAAAATATCCTACTCTCTTCTCATTTCTATATCCTGTTTCATTTATTATTCTATATTGATTTTTTATAATAGAACCATCATTCATTGTTAAATCATATAATCCTGTTTCATTATTTAAATTGTAAGATACTAAATATCTTTGATTAGTAATGTCGCTCATATATTTATAGAATATTTTTATTTATTATATTTATTTAATCTAATATTTCTAATTATATTTTCCGTTTTAATATTAATTTCTTTTTGTTTTTTAAAATATAAATTATTAAATATTTCTTTTTTTGACCATACTTCATGGAATTCTGATTCTATATTCTTAAAATTATTATAAATTAAGTTAATTATTATCTTTCCATAATCACACACTTTTGGATTATCTTTTTCAAATAATATTGTATCTAATTGTTCATATAATATTGGATTATCTTCTAAAAATTTTCCTAAATATCCTTCACAATCTGCTACTAATACATTAAATTTTAAATTATACATTGTTTGTACTTCATCTAATGTATAATTAATTATTGTTGTATTATCTGATTCAATTGTTTCTGCTCCATAACCTTCATAATAATCAACATTTGCTAATACTAACTTTTTATTTGATATCACTCCCTTTATTAAATTAATATTACATCCATTATCTTTAATGTTTTTTTCTAAACAATCCCATACTCTTTCATCCGGCTCAACTGATACTTGATTCATTGGATTATTTAGTTTCTTATTTATAATACATGATACTGTACCATATCTTGCTCCTAGTTCTAATACTACATCATCTGGTAAAATATATTTTTCTGCTTGTAGTTGTTCTGTTCTTTCTAGTTCTAAATGATTAATTATTTCTCCCTTTTCATTCAAATATTGCATATAATATATA
>Ga0007825_1000566_pt1 | contig 10268 bp, 7 predicted proteins | sample CryBogCBE13Jul09_FD_71229 | JGI IMG/M metagenome (GOLD analysis project Ga0007825, IMG submission 71229) | Freshwater microbial communities from Crystal Bog, Wisconsin, USA - CBE13Jul09 | ecosystem: Environmental > Aquatic > Freshwater > Lake | place: Crystal Bog, Wisconsin, USA | collected... | reverse complement strand
GTGGGTGGCCACGCCGAATATTTCACTAATACTATGTTCAACACCTTTATCGCGCTTCGAAATATCGGGGTTAACATCGCTGTGCTGGGTGGAAATACCGGCTATTGGCAGACTCGACTAGAACCGTCAAAGATTGGGCCGGACCGGCATATTGTTATGTATCGGTACGCGACTGAAGATCCAAACACCAATCTCAATGCAGTCACTATCGAATTTAGTAATTACCGCCTCAACACTCCTCCGAACTTAATTTGGGGAGAGCAGACCTCTGGAGTTCACGTGTACGGCACTCTCGATCCGGTCAAAATTCCAATCTGGTTGCATGTACCGGCTAAAACCCCAATTGCGGGGCTCTCTACCGATTCCGAAGTGGAAGCGACCACCCCCAATGTCGCACAACCACCGAATGTGCATGTCCTCTACACCGGATTGTTGAAATGGCGCGACGTTGCAAGCCATAAAAATATGAAGAAGCCGCCTATTGGCCAAGTGACATGGACCACCTTCCCTTCGGGAAGCGCGGTCTTTAACGCTGGCATGAGTACATGGAGCTGCCAATTAAGTGATGCTTGCATTGATCTGCCATTTGATAAATCAGCGCAAGAGTTGATTCGATCTATTACTTCGCAAGTCCTCACATTGTGGCAAACCCCTAAGGTCGGTTCATCCCTCAAGTAGGCACTCAGTCGGTCCTGAAGTTGTTATAAAACACAGTCTTTAAAGGGCTAGCCCTCGCCATTTTGATGTGAATCCCCTGTGCCCTTTGCCAAGATTCAGGCATCAGATAGGGGAAAATTCATGAGTGCTTTAGACCTTGCCAGATGGCAATTCGGTATCACTACCGTTTATCACTTCATCTTTGTTCCAATCACCATCGGCTCCGGATTTTTGGTAGCTGGTTTGCAGACAGCTTGGTACCGGACGAATAAAGATAAGTATCTACGCGCAACTAAATTCTTTGGAAAGCTATTCCTTATTAATTTTGCAATCGGTGTCGTCACAGGCATCGTGCAAGAGTTCCAATTCGGAATGAACTGGTCCTCATACAGTCGCTTTGTTGGAGATATTTTCGGCGCACCACTCGCTATGGAAGGTCTGCTCGCCTTCTTCTTGGAGAGCACATTCCTTGGTATGTGGATCTTTGGTTGGGATCGCCTACCAAAAAAGCTTCACTTAGCAGCAATCTGGGTAGCAGCAACTGGAACTTTGATCTCTGCATATTTCATCCTCGCCGCAAATGCTTTTATGCAACATCCCGTTGGATATGTTCTCAATGGATCTCGCGGCCGTGCGGAACTCACCAGCATCTTCAAGGTGCTCTTCAACTCAACTGCCGTAGCTGCTTTCTTCCACACTATTCCATCTGCCTTCCTTACCGCCGGAGCAATCTTTGCAGCGGTCGGAGCTTGGATGCTCTTTCACAATAGGGATGCAGAGGTCGCAAAGCCTGCCCTCAAGATTGGTCTTATTACTGTCTTGATCTCCTTCGTCTTCGTTGCAATCTCAGGTGATACAACAGCTCGCCTGATGACTACTCAGCAACCAATGAAGATGGCAGCGGCCGAAGCCGTTTACAACACCAAGACCAATGTTCCCTTCTCGCTTCTCACGGTCGGAACACTCAATGGCAGTCACTCTGTCTTCCAGATCGGATTGCCTTCCGTGCTCTCCTTCATGGCAACAGGTAATGTCAATGGAACGGTAGAAGGTGTAAACGATCTAGAAAAGTCATATGAACAGAAATATGGCGCTGGAAATTACACACCGAATATTCCATTTACCTACTGGAGCTTCCGCTTAATGATTGGCTTCGGTGCACTTGCCGGGCTCATCTCGTTCCTGGCACTCTGGTTTATTCGTCAGGGACGTTTCCCTCGCAAAACCTGGTTCGTTAGAAGCATGCTTGTACTTCCATTCCTACCTATCTTGGGTAACTCCTTCGGATGGATCTTTACCGAGAGTGCACGTCAACCATGGGTTGTCTTTGGACTCTTTAAAACTTCAGCCGGAGTTAGCCCAGGTGTAAGTGCAGCGAGCGTGCTCTTCACCATGGTCGTATTCACACTGCTCTACGGAGTGCTCGCTGTTATCGAATTCGGTCTGATCGTACGCACCATCAAGGTGGGTCCAGAGAAGACAGTTGAACGTGCAGATGACTCCAAGACCCTCACGATGGCTTACTAGGGAGATAGGGAGAATCTGACATGTCATTAAATTCATTCTGGTTCGTCATCATCGCCGTTCTTTGGATCGGCTACTTCATCTTGGAAGGTTTCGACTTCGGAGTCGGAATTCTTCTCCCTGTTGTCTCGAAGAATCAGGCTGAGCGTCGTGCGGTCCTCACGACGCTTGGACCTCTATGGGATGGAAACGAAGTGTGGTTGCTCGTTGCAGGTGGTGCCACATTCGCGGCATTTCCTGAATGGTATGCAACCCTCTTCAGTGGTTTCTATCTCCCACTCTTCTTGATCTTGATCTCACTCATCGTCCGCGGTGTGGCTTTCGAATACCGCAGCAAGTATGGAAGTGAGAAATGGCGTGCGCGTTGGGATCTTGCGATCACCATCTCAAGTTTCTTGCCTGCACTTCTTTGGGGAGTAGCTTTCGCAAATATCGTTCGCGGAGTTCCACTTGAGAAAGTTTCCGCTGGATATATTCAATACAGCGGTGGTTTCTGGAACTTGTTGAACCCTTACGCACTGCTTGGCGGATTGACCACGCTTTCTCTCTTCGTCTCCCATGGTGCATTCTTCTTAGCGCTCAAGACCGAAGGAGAGATTCGGGTTCGCGCAAATAAGCTCGGACAGCGAGTTGGACTCGTTACCGCGCTTCTTGCGGTCCTCTTCCTCGGTTGGACCTTGATCGGCCTCACCTCAAAGGGCGGAGTGATTGCGGGATCGGTCGTCGTAGTTGTCGCCTGGCTTACTGCACTTGCTGCGAATGCGAAGGGACGCGAAGGCTATGCCTTCCTCTTCTCCGCAATTGCCACCGCAGCAGTGGTCATCACCCTCTTCACTGGTCTCTATCCAAATGTGATGCCTAACCTGACCGCTGGTGGACCTGGTCTCACCATCTTCAATGCATCTAGTACTCACTACACCCTTGGTGTGATGACCTGGGTTGCAGTGGTCCTCACCCCAATCGTCTTGCTCTACCAAGGCTGGTCGTACTGGGTATTTCACAAGCGCATCAATCCAAACCAGATTTCCGCCCCAGAAACTGGAGTTTTGGATACCGTCCACTAGTGAAACCATTTGATCCCCGGTTGCTTCGGTACTCCCGAAGTAGCCGGGGTTTTATTTTCTCGCTCGTACTGATTTCAGTCTTCGGGGCGATCTGTACCGTCATACAAGCATTTCTCGTAGTCGACCTCATCTGTAAGGCTTTCCAGTACCACCGTTCATTTCACTCGCTCCGAGCAGAGGTAATCGCTTTATGCGCGGTTTTCCTGACCCGCGCGCTACTCGCCTACCTGAACGACCAATTAAGCACTCGGGCAAGTAGCAAGATGCGTAACGAATTGCGCACCGAAGTGATGCAGAAAACCCTGGCACACGGCGGTGGCGATGCCCAGCAACTCGGCACCGCCGGATTAGCGCTGCTTGTCACCAAAGGAATCAATAACCTTGATGGCTACTTTGCAAAATTTCTCCCCCAACTTTTTATCGCCGCAATCGTTCCGGTTTCAGTAGGAATTGTTATTGCTGCACGTGATTGGAAATCTGGCGCGATCATTCTTCTCACCCTTCCGCTAATTCCTATCTTCGGAATTTTGATTGGAAAATTCACCGCGAGTGCGACCCAGAAGAAATGGAAAACCCTCGGCCTCCTAGGTGGGTACTTTCTAGATCTCCTGAGTGGATTAACTACGCTCAAGGTTTACGGGCGAGCACGACTCCAGAGTAAGAAGCTTGAAGAGGTCGGTGAGCAATATCGTCAAGAGACCATGCAGGTCTTGCGCATCTCATTTCTGACATCTTTAGCGCTAGAACTCGTTGCGACCCTCTCGGTCGCTTTACTTGCCGTGACCATCGGTCTTCGTTTGGTGAATGGTTCAATGCCGCTCAGTGTCGGCCTCTTTGTTTTGGTTTTGGCTCCTGAGGTCTATTGGCCGATTCGACAGGTTTCTGCCTACTACCACTCTGCTGCAGATGGTCTCGAGGCATTCGAGCAGATCTTCTCAATTCTGGAAAATAAGAAATCAACTGGGGCAAAGCAGATTGAGTCGTTCGATGAAATATTATGGAACGAATTGGTTGTTTCATTTCCAGGCCGAAAAGATATTGATATTCCAGCAGGTTCACTAAAACCAGGAGCGATTCATGGCTTAACCGGTCCATCTGGGGTTGGAAAATCAACCCTGGCAGCGCTTTTGCTTGGCTTTGTGATTCCTACTTCCGGAGAAATATCTGTCAGAAATGGTGAAGATATTTCTCCTCTCTCTTCGCTTGATGGTGCGAGTTGGAGGGCACTGATCGCATGGCAGCCACAGGAACCTAAATTTCCTTTGGGAAAGGTCTCGGATATTTTGCGCCATGCAGCACCTCATGCAAGTGATGCTGAATTAATAGAAGCACTGGCCGACGTGGACCTGGATATCCGAGATCTTCCTGATGGGCTCGCTACGGAGTTGGGAACCTTAAAACAAAAACTCTCTATAGGTCAGATGCGAAAGGTCGCCTTAGCCCGTGCACTCCTTAAAGAGAGTCCTTTTATTATTCTTGATGAGCCCACTGCATCTGTCGACGATATATCCGAAGCCAGAATTGCTACCCTTCTTGAAGAACGATCGAGTGCTGGTGCCACCATTCTTGTAATCTCACATCGAGAGCTCTTGATTGATGCTGCAACCTCAATTATTCATTTGGGTGACGCCACATGAGAAGAGTGCTTCAGGCGTATAAGCCCCATCGCTTAGAGATGGCCTCGGCTGTTCTATTGGGAGGATGCTCATTGGGGGCCGCCGTTGGATTGTTGGCAACCAGTGCCTGGTTAATCTCGATGGCATCGACACAACCTCCTGTCCTAGTCCTTGAAGTTGCTATCGTGAGCGTTCGATTCTTTGGTTTATCCCGAGGAGCGCTTAAATACGCCAGCAGAATTCTGGAACATAACAGCGCACTCAAGATCCAAACCGGCCTTCGCGTAAGGATTTATCAGCGATTTAGTCGACTTCTTCCTAGCGATTTCGCCCAATTGCACCGAGGAAATCTTCTCTCGCAGATCATGAACGATGTAGAACTGGCCCAAGATTTGTGGTTGCGAATCGTCTCCCCTTGGATCGCTGCCTTGATCTCAGGGGTAGCTGGAATAACGATTATTCACTGGTTATTACCTGATGCGGGAAAGGTAATAGGCCTGATTTTTCTTGCGTCAACCTTTTTGATTCCATTTTTTTCTACGATCTCTTCCAGTAAATCCGATACCCGCACGTATGAAGGCGAACTCTTCGATCAGATTATGCAGATATCGGAATCTGCTCCTGAGTCGCTTATCTTTAATTATGATCGTGAATTACTCGATCAAATTCAAAATGCACAACAGAAGATCGCGAACGTTGAAAGTAGAAATTCCAAGCGTTCGGGCTTCGCATCCGGAACGTATTTCATTGCGCTCGGTTTATCAGTGATCGCTGCGCTTTGGTTTGGTACTCGCGCAGTGGCTACCCATCACTTAGCCGGAATTAATATCGCGGTTATCACCCTACTTCCGCTGGCTATATTTGACGGCCTCAGTTCGTTGCCAGGCGCCTTCTCCCAACTACGACAAGTGCTAGGTGCAATTTCTCACCTAGAGCCAATGCTTGAAAATATCCCAGAGCTTCAGGACACTGAAGTGGAGCAGCCACAGACCTGCACCCTTGAACTTATAGAGCTTCAACCGATTATCGAGGGGGCGCGTACGCGCTCAATCTCGGCATCGGTACATCAGGGCGAAGTTCTTCTCATCACCGGCAAATCGGGGGCAGGAAAATCTTCGATTGTCAACGCGCTATTGGGATTTCTTCCTTATGAAGGAAATATCTTGCTTAATAACGCTGAATTGAAAGCTGGGGATCTCTCCTTATTCTCGACCTTGCTTCAAGATGATTATCTATTTGGCACATCGATTCGAGAGAATCTGAAGATTGGGAATCCTGCCGCGAGCGATGAAGAACTGTGGGAAGTTCTTCGCAGCGTAGAAATAGATAAATTTGTATCCGGACTTCCCGAAGGTTTGGATACGATGGTCGGTCCACTTGGATTTAACTTCTCAGGTGGCGAGAAGCAACGCCTGAAACTAGCTCGACTACTGCTTCGAGATACTCCGATATTTATATTAGATGAACCCTTTGAATTTCTAGACGCGCAGATGGTTGAACGGATTGCGCGCAAGGTCATTGAATTACTCAGCACTCGAACAGTCATTATCGTCAGCCACCTCCCTCTTCCCATGAAAGTGAAGGTTCTTTCGCTCTAATGCCACTAAAGTTTCGGCTATGACTCTCACCCGAAAAATTGGTTCATTTGAAGTGACTGCCGTCGGACTTGGATGCATGCCCCTGTCCATGGCTAGCGATCGAAACAAGTGGGTTCTAGATGACCCAGAGCATGCAATTGGCGTAATCCATGCCGCATTAGATGCCGGCGTTCAACTCCTGGATACCGCAGATATCTATGCGCCCGCATGGAACGCTATGGGCCACAACGAAAGACTTGTCGGTGAGGCTTTTAGGAGCTGGAACGGTTCGTCTGAACAGAAGGCAAAGGTGGTCATTGCCACCAAGGGTGGAATTACCCGTGCCAAGGGAGAAGATTGGTGGGGAGTCCCTGGACGTAATGCATCCAAGCACTACCTCTACCGCGCGGTTGAGGCTTCAGCAGCAAAGATGGGGCTCTCCACAATTCCACTCTGGCAACATCATCGGCTCGATACTTCCATCACCTTTGAAGAGCAATTTGAAAATGTTCTTTCGCTAAAAGAACATGGTTATGTCCAACATATTGGTCTCAGCAATGTGAATGCCGAACAACTTCGCAAAGCAATTGAGATCGGTGGAACGCCATCCGAGGGTGGGATCGTTTCCGTACAGAACGAATTTAGCCCGCGCTATCGACTCTGGGCAGATGTGATTGATATCTGCACACAATACGGAATCGCCTATTTACCTTGGTCACCGCTCGGTGGTGGATCAAATTTCCAGAAGATTGCGACAGGCGAATTTGGGGCATTCGATCGGATTGCAGAAACGAAAGGGGTTTCGGCTTACGCGCTCACAATCGCATGGCACCTCAACCAATTCCCAACGTCAATTCCAATTCCTGGAGCTTCCAAAGCAGATTCGATTCTCGATTCTTTGAGCGGAGCAGCAATCACTTTGAGTAGTGAGGAAATTGCCGAACTCAATGCAAGTTGTCCGCCTGACGGTCCGCTCCAGTACGAATTAGTGGATCAACCAGCGTTCAGAGATTAATTATTCTGTTGGGTACTTCACGCCGATCTGCGCACGCAAGGTATCCATCACTTCCATAATTTTCACTGACTCGGTAACGCTCAAGATAGGACTTTCGGTTAGACCTTCTGCAACGCACTTCTCGAGGTGCAGTCCTTGGTATTGCCGACCAATTCCTGCAATCTTCTCGTCGTAACTTTGAATGACTTCTCCGCCTTGGTTATAAACCCTAAACGAAGTTTGGTTGTAAAAAGACTTATCAATTTCAATTCGGCCAAAAGTTCCAACCACGGTTGCGGTCACAGGACCCGCTGCAGCCATTGTTGTTGTGAGGGTCGCCTGCGCCCCGCTTTGGTATTCAAAGATGATGGAAGTTGTTTCATCGACCTTATCGCCAGTCAGTGTCGCCTTGGCAGTTACCTTTTCAGGGAAACCTAAGACTCGAATCGCAAATGAGACCGGGTAGATCCCCAGGTCCAAAAGTGCTCCTCCGCCAAGTTCTGGCTCCCAAAGACGTGGCACGTGAGGCAGATACTGGCTGTGATCGGCGGTGATCAACTTAATTTCTCCGAGGGTTCCTGAGCGAATCACGTCAAAGATTGCATCCATGGAGGGAAGGAATCGGGTCCACATCGCCTCAAGAACAAAGAGATTCTTGCTTGCGGCCAGATCTTTAATCTCTTGAGCTTCGCGAGCGTTAATGGTGAAGGGTTTTTCAAGCAGCACATGTTTTCCAGCATTGAGGGCTAGGAGGGTGTGCTGGTGGTGCCATGGATGCGGGGTCGAAACATAGACGACATCGACTTCGGGGTCATTAACCAGCGCTTCATACCCTTGATGCCTATTAGGAATTCCAAACTTGTCTGCAAACTCATTCGCCTTGGCTAGATCGCGTGCGCCTACCCCCTGAATCGTCATTCCCGCGATTCTAAAATCGTCCGCAACTGCGGTCGCAATGCCGCCCGCACTTAAAAATCCCCAACGTAATCCGCTCATGCGCAGGAGTCTACTGATACCCCTTAACAATGAATAGTGTCTCTATTATTATCGAGTGAGCAAACCTCAAAGTTGGGACGCCATTGTTATCGGCGCCGGAATCGTGGGAGCCACAACTGCACTCTCTTTCACACGCGCCGGCCTTAAAACCTTAGTCATCGATCGCGGTTCCGTTGCAAGTGGAACAACAAGTGCTGGCGAGGGAAATATCCTGGTGAGCGATAAAGAGCCTGGTCCGGAATTAGACCTTGCCCTACGTTCTCGTGACGCCTGGTTCGAGTTGGCCGATTCAATTGGTAATTCCTTCGAGTTGGAGGCGAAAGGTGGACTCGTTGTCGCGCGAAGTGACAACGGTGTGAAAAGTTTGCGGACCTTGACCGGAAAACAGCGAAGCGCTGGAGTTGATGCTCAAGATATTTCTAGCTCTGATCTACGCACATTAGAACCGCACCTCTCACACTCCATTACGGAAGGTGCGTTCTACCCGCAAGACTCTCAATGCCAACCTATGTTGGCGGCGGCACAAATACTTAGGGTTATTAAAGAAAGTGGCGGAGATTTCTCTGCTGGTGAAAACGTCATTTCGATTCGTTCTACTGCCGGAAGGGTAAGTGGTGTTGAAACTACATCAGGATTCATCAGCGCGCCCTTGGTAGTTAATGCAGCTGGTACATGGGCAGGTGAGATTGCGCATCTTGCTGGCTCTTCACTCCCAATTGCTCCAAGGCGTGGATTTATCTTGGTCTCAGTTCCCACCAGAAAAATTATTTTTCACAAGGTATACGACGCTGAATATGTTGCCAACGTTGCAAGTGGCGCTGCTGATTTGCAATCAAGTGCCGTCGTTGAAGGCACGCAGAGCGGAACCATTCTGATCGGCGCCTCGCGGGAAAGAGTCGGCTTTAAAGAGGGGATTGATTACTCAGTCCTACGAATACTTGCACGCCAGGCCATCGCCCTCTTCCCTATCCTCGCTGATATCCAGCTCTTGCGCGCCTACCGTGGGTTTAGACCCTACGCACCTGACCATCTGCCGGTGATAGGCGAGGACGCACGAGTTAAAGGATTCTGGCATAACGCGGGACACGAAGGTGCCGGGATCGGGCTTGCTCCTGCAAGCGCACAACTTATTACAGAAGGAATCATGAACCACCCGCAATTTATGGATGCCAGCGCCTTCTCTCCCGCCAGATTCCAAGAGGGAGCAGTCGCGTGATTACTTTTCTATTTGAGGGGGAATCGTTGCATGCGCAGGAGGGGCAATCCATTGCCGCCGCTCTGCTCGCAAACGAAAATCGAATTACTCGACACACTCGGATCAACTCAAAACCACGCGGAATATTCTGTGGAATCGGCGTTTGCTTTGACTGCCTCCTCGTCGTTGATGGAGTGATGAATCAACGCAGTTGCATCACACCCGTAAGAGAGGGAATGGTGGTGAGAATTCAAGATGGAAATTAAATCTCAGGTTGTAGTAATTGGTGCCGGTCCAGCTGGCCTAAATGCAGCTAAATACGCGGCGAACTCTGGATGTGAAGTCGCCTTGATTGATGCTGGAGTTCGATTGGGTGGCCAGTATTGGCGCAATACCGGAGATGAGAACTTCGATCAGAGCGTTCACCAAGATTTTGATAACGCGGTCCTACTCATGGAAGCAGTACGCGCCAATCCACGAATTACGATTTATTCGGGAGTTTCAATCTGGAGCGCTTCGATTCTCAACGACGAGATCATCTTAAGAAGTGCGGATGGCGCTTTCATCACTCAACGCTTGATTCTTGCAACAGGTGCTTTCGATCGTTCTATCCCCTTCCCTGGTTGGGATATTCCGGGGGTAATG
>Ga0007825_1000562_pt1 | contig 10304 bp, 9 predicted proteins | sample CryBogCBE13Jul09_FD_71229 | JGI IMG/M metagenome (GOLD analysis project Ga0007825, IMG submission 71229) | Freshwater microbial communities from Crystal Bog, Wisconsin, USA - CBE13Jul09 | ecosystem: Environmental > Aquatic > Freshwater > Lake | place: Crystal Bog, Wisconsin, USA | collected... | reverse complement strand
TCGCCCTCGCCGTGGGAGCAAAACACTAGTCTTCCTTAGCGATTGTCACTTTTAAACCATCCAGCGCTATGGTGAACGGCAACTGACACGATAAGCGCGACGTTTGATCGCGATGCTCAGAGGAATCAAGCAAGTCACTCTCATCTAAGCCAATGGCAGGTAATTTGTCTGCGAACGCTGGATCAATGTGGACATGACATGTGGCGCATGAACAACAGCCACCGCATAATGCCATCAGTTCATCAATACCTGACGCCCGGATATTTTCCATCACCGAAAGCCCCGCCTGCGCTTCGATTGTCTTTGCGGTGTTGTCGCGGAGCGTAACGATTATATGAGCCACTTCAGATCCTTTTTATACTGGCGAGATTTTTTGCAAAATTACTCCGATTTATCTGCTGCACCCATATTTGCGAGTCGTTCTAGATGAAAATCGCTGTCACCATACAAACGTTCAACTGCATACAGGCGACGCCAATAGTGACTGATCGCATATTCATCGGTAATGCCGTACCCACCGTGTATTTGGATGCCGTTGTGCCCCACCACTTTGCCAGCTGCGGCCACAATCGCACGTGCGACCGACAGTGCGCGACGCCTCGCCTGCACTCCAACATTTTGAGCGGCAAGTTGCTGATAGAGCGCCGAACGGGCCTCATAGGTCGCAACAAACATGTCGGAAGCCATGTGCTGAATAGCCTGAAATTTTCCAATCGACTGGCTAAACTGCTTGCGTTCCTTGGCGTAGTCACTTGTCAACGAGACAGCGGCTTCCATAGCGCCGACAGTTTGAGCAAGTAGTGCCACACATGCGCTGTCGATAGCTTCCTCCACCGCAGCGACCGCATTGTTACCAACAGCCAGCAAACTTTCTGACGCTACGCGCACGTCGATCAGTTCAACGTCACCGGCTCTGGTTCCATCAACCAGCGGATAGGCAGAAAGGGTCACTCCGGGAGTATCGACCGATACGATAAATATCCCGTATGGGGCAGGCCCATCGGGTGTGACCGCGAATACAATCTTGCGGGGGGCGATCACCAAGGGAGTGAATTTGATCAAACTACCTTCGAACGATCTGTTCACAGCAGCCGCAATTTTGCGCGGCTTATCCTCCGTTGCGCCCGGTCATCCAACAACGAAATCCTTCTCCGCCGTTTATTGGCGCGGCGGAGATCGCGCGATTGAGTCGATGCTCTTTCAACCGATTTTCTTCGACAAACTGATTGCGTGGGGTGGGGAGGCGACGATCAAGTCGGCCAAGGAATATGTCGGGCCAGGTTTCGAACTGGTGTCGTTTGATCCCAAAACGTCAATTTCATTCATAGGTCGCGAAGCTCATGCCTCTGCCGAAATTCGCGAGTCAGTCGCCGATCGGGCGGCAATTGATGCGACAGTGATGGACCAGCAAGCCTGTACTTCCAGCCGATTTCAATATGTCGAAGGAACCATTGAAGAAGTGGACGATTATTGCGCCGCGCTCCAGCGTCGCATGGCGGTCGAGCGCCCGTTCGCTTCGGCTTGCGGGCGACCTTTAAAAGGGCCGATGCGAGAGGAAATTATCGCGTTAAGCGATCTCGTGCCAGACTATCGAGTCTTTGGTAAACTTGACGGTTCCGGCGTCGTGATCCGCTCGACGGAGCCAGTTGACTTTCATCCAGATGGCCGAGTTGTCAATGTCATCCCGGTCGCACGACTTGGAGATGCGGTCAACAAAGCAAATGTTGCGACGCAGACTGTTGGTGTCTATCCACCTGAACGGCGCGCGGAGCTGCGGGATGCGCTGGCATCGCGCGGGGTGCAGCGCATCATCGCCATCGGCAGCGCACCACTGGTCCAGATCGGTTTGCCCCATGACGGATTTTTGCCGTTTCAGCGTTATGTTCGCTGGGTCAATGATGAAGATTGATCGCGCTCTCTCTGTCCGGAACGTTAAGTTTGAGCGATCGCCTTATTTTTCAAGCGGAGGCATTCCAATCTGCTTGCGCGATTTCAGAACATGGATCGGTCCGGGAAAATCACTCGGCTGATCTAACATGGCTTTGATGTGCACGCCCACCTCATCAGCGCGAATACGTCGCGGATCAGCCGTGGCTTCTTCCGCCGGATCGACAATCTGCGAATAGATCATCAGCTCCTCGATGAAGCGGCCAGAACCTTCGTTCTCGCGTGCATAGAATCGATAGGCGTTGCGAAGTGCCGCCTGCCCCATGGATATTGCACCCATTCCTTCAAAAATCAGATCAGCCATCCCGCCGCCGATCCCGATATATCGACCGCCCGTGCCCAACACAGGCAAAAAAGCGCGGATGGCGTTGTGGTGACTAACCACATTCCCGCTAAATACGTCCATCAGTCTGGCCGCCGACATCGCACTCAGTTGTTCTGACTGCGTCGGCAAATTGATCGCCGTGACAATAACATCGGGGTTTGGAAGCGCGTCAGCGGCGTATGTGGCGAGCGAGCAAGCGGCACGTTCATCATCAACCGTTCCAGCGATTGTAATCAATCCTGGCAACTCGCTCTTTAGTGCAGCAAGCCGATCAGTGTTGCGGGCAATGGCCAAGACATTCCAACCAGAATTGATCATGATACGGGCAACCCCGCGTCCCACGGTGCCCGTCGCGCCAATCAGATAGAGACTTTTTGCCATCATTTTCTCCTAGGCCTCAGTGCTCACAAAAAAGCGAAGTCCGGCTCAATTGCAATCCGTCACTAGAAGATATCAACGCCAATAAATTGGTATTTAGCCCCGCACCGGCATCTATCACGTATGTATCAACCTCCAATGGCCGTCTTTGCTAATGACATTGCATAATCGTTCTGCGACGTTTTGCGAGCAAGCGATAGCGGAGAGGATTCTTAGAATGTCGATGTATAAAACCCGTGTGAGCGCCAATCCGCCTGCGTATGGCGGCGAACAGATTGCGAAATTTATCAACGATCACGGATATCGTCACATTTTTGCTCTCCCCGGTAGCTCGATGTCGGGAGCCTCTCACGCGTTTCAGAATTGCAGCGCGCGCTATATTCCGTCGATTCATGAGTCGGTCACGATCGCGATGGCTGATGGCTACGCTCGCGTCGCCGGTTCGGCGGTCGCGATGCTCTATATGATGCCCGGTGTCGCTAACGGGCTTGCGAATCTCTATAACGCTTGGCGCGATGAGACGCCTTTGCTCCTGTTAGCCTCACAACAATCCGCCCGACTCCGCACACCGGAATGGACCGTTTGCGAAGGCGATCTGGTGCGGCTGACCGAGCGCTATACCCGCCTCTCGCACGAAGTAACCGCAGGAATGCCGCTTCGGCCGTGGCTCGATCAAGCGCGAAGGACAGGTTTGGGGCCGCTCCCTGGGCCGACGTTCCTCTCAATCCAGGAAGATGTTATTGAGGAACTACAGCCGGTGGAAGAGGCGCGTGTGTCTGAGCGGCCAAGGCCTGGCAGCCCAGACTTAACCGCTGTGGCGAACGCGCTGCGCACGGCAGAGCGACCTTTGATCGTGGTCGGCGGACAGCTTGCCCGCTGGGGCGGGGCAAAGGCGATTGAGAGTCTATCGACCCAGCAAGCTATTCCAATGTGTTACGAATCCAGCTTTAGTGATCGCCTTGGCGCAGCTCCGGGCCACCCAAATACGTTTGGTAATATCATTGGATCTGCGTCGCCAATGGAGCAAACCGCCGATGTTGTGCTGGTCATCGGCGCGAGATACATGGCCGACGCGCATGTACGGCCCGAGCCTTGGTTCCCCAAAGCAAAATTTATTGCGCATATCAATGCCGATCCGATAAGATTAGAAGCAACCCAAGCGGCAGATTGGGCGGCATTTTGTGACCCCGGCGCCGCAGCAGCAACATTGCGAGATGAGCTTGAAGCCAGCCCGGTAGCACCGGCTCTGAAGGAAGCACGGATGCATTGGATGGCTGATATTCGCAAGAACGGTCATGGTGGTTTTTTACCCAACATCCGTCATTATATTGAAGCCGTGGCTCCGCTCGCAGACATACTCGATCATGGTTGGGTTGTTGATGAATCGACGCTTGGGATATTCGCTTTGCAAGAAACGATGACGGCGGTCGATGGCAGCCGCTATATGGCCGCGTCCGGGGGCGCACTCGGTTGGGGGACCGGCGCGGCCGTCGGCGTTGCGCTTGCGTCCGGTGACCCTGTCTCGCTGGTGATCGGCGATGGTTCTCTGCGTTTCGGGGCGCTTGGCCTTTGGAATATCGCCGCCGAAAATCTGCCGATCACGATCATTGTCCTCGACAATGGAGGGTATGGCTCGACCCGCATGTTCGAACGCTATTATATCGAGAAACTCGGAACCAACGCGCGGCCGCAAGGTCCCGGCTATTTGGGCAGCGACCTGCGCGGGATCGGCCCCAGCCTGCAATCGATCATCGAAGGTTTCGGAATCCCCTGTCACTGCCCGCAAGAGGGCGACGATATGCGCGAAGCGGTCTTGGCTGCTTGGGAAAAAGGTCGATCAGGCCCCAATGCAATAATCTTGCCCGTGGATTTTGCCGGTTGATGCGGACAGGGTCCTATTCTTGAGCGGCCCAGTTTCCGGCCTTTTTATGCATGTCTTTCACCGCGATGTACCCGAAAGTGAATGATGGCGAGATGCTGGCCCCCGCCCCCAAATAAGTGCGCCCCATAACGGATGACGTGCAATTGCCTGCCGCATAAAGGCCTTCAATGATCGAATTGTCCTCGCGTAGGACGCGGGCGAATTGATCGGTAACCACACCGCCGAAGGTCCCAACATCCGCCGGAAAGATACGGATTGCGTAGAACGGGGCTTGAGAAATCTCTCCAAGACACGGATTCGGTTTGACCGTCGGGTCTCCCCGAAAGCGGTCATATTGTCGCTCGCCTTTGTGAAACTCCAAATCCCTGCCACTCACCGCATAACCGTTGAAACGTGCGACCTGCGCGCTCAAGCCCGCAGCATCAATGTCGAGCTTCTGAGCCAATGCTTCAATGGTATCGGCTTGAACCAAGAAGCCGCTCTCCAGCCACTGTTTCAAGGGCTTCATACCCGGCATCATCGATGACCAAGGATACCATTTTAGATGGCGGGCATCAAAAATGGCGAACGTCGGCACAGCGTCACATTCATACATCTTCTCGCCTAACTCCATATAGGATGACGCTTCGTTCACAAAGCGCTGCCCTTTCTTGTCGACCATGATGATGTGGGGCGCAGAAATATCAACATTGTGCATGAACAGATTTGGTTTGCCATCTTTGGAGATCGCGCCTGCGGGCAAGGAATGGTCGGGATTGAGTGACGTCGGAACCCAAACCGCGGTGTCAAGATTTTCGGTTGCCGCGCCGAGACGCATTGCTTCGACCAGCATCTCGCCCGTGTCACCTAGGTTGGCGCTCGTCCACTTTGCACTGGTCGGATGGCGCTGAAATTTTTGCCGCATCTCCTCGTTACGTGCAAACCCACCGGAGTTGAGAAGCACCCCAAGCCGACCACGCACCTCGGTTTGCTCTCCCCGAAACATACCGGAGACACCAACAACACGACCTTCCTCTTCGATCAGTTTGTCGATCGCAAAGCCTGTAAAAATGGGAATATTCTGCTTCAAACTCATCTCAAGCATACGTGCCTGGATTGCTCCGCCGCTCGCGACAATCTTACGACCACAGAGCTTATCAAAGACCACGCGAGCTAGGGCCGAGACAAGAACCATGCGCGCTGCCCAAGACCGTCGAAACATCGAAAACTTAACACCCGCAAACGAAGGAACTGGTATCGCCTGGAACGGGGGGTAGAGAGAGAGCTTTTCCTTCCAAGGCCCCAGCTTATTGCTGTCATAGGTCTGTGCCATCAGCGAACGCCCTCGAGGTTGCCCGCCCGGCCGGTCATCGTAATAATCGGACCAGCCATCAGGATAATAAAACTTCATCCCTTCGTCTTCGAGAAACTGAATCATCTCCGGTGCCTCGTCGATAAACGCTTTTCTACGCTCCGCCGACGTACCTTTCCCGTGAAAATCAACGACCGCTTCAAAGTAGCTTTGCGCAAGTGCCGCTGAATCGTTGACTCCCGCACGCTTCATGACGTGATTGTTGGGGACCCACCAAACGCCTCCCGAATAGCCGGTCGACCCACCGACGACGTCAAGCTTTTCAACAATAACCGGATTGAGCCCGACCTTGCGTGCATAAAGCGCGGCGCACATCGAGGCCCCTCCGCTTCCCACGATGACGAAGTCATATATTGGCTTAAGAGCGAACGAATCTGGATTGGGGAGGGACATCTGGAAACGCTCCATAGTTATACTTCTTTACCCAGTTTCGTCGCATACCTGCCTGTCCGCCGCAATGATTTGCACCGACGACCGCAATTATCACCATCTTGTTATCGCGACCGCCCCGCATGGGGCGACCATTCAGATTTTTTTGGAAGCATTTATTTGCTCGTGGACGATTCGCGCCTCGTCGATCAGGCTCGCTGGGATATGCACACCGCGCTGAGCATCGCGGATTATGCCGATATGATCTGCGACATCCTCAGCACTCGGCGGATTGTCCGTTGGCCCGAGCCAACCCTCGGTAACGCCGATAAAGCCGCGCGCAATGCGTCCCCCCATGACCGAATAAAGGTCGTGTGTGGTTTGACATCGCTCACTGACGAGATAGACGGCTGTCGCCGTGATGAACGGTGGTGATATGGAATTACCCATATTCGCCATATATCCCCGCATCGGTGCCATCAGTTCTGGATTCATTTTTTCGCCCATGCGACTCGTAGAGTTCGGCAACAAGGCGTTTACAAAGATGTTATGCTCCTTTCCCTCTTGGGCAAGAACGTTCATGAGGCCAGTAGAGCCCGCTTTAGCCGCACCATACGCCGACTGCATCGGATTCCCGAACATTCCAGCCCCAGACGCCGTAATTAAAACGCGGCCATATTTCGCTTTCTTCATATGTGGCCAGGCCGCCTGGGTGACATTGAATGTTCCCGTCAAATGCACCGCAAACAAGCTATCGCGAACCGCTTCGGGAAAATCCTCGAACCAGTAATTGTCAAGCGTTCCCGCATTGTTGATCAGGCCGTCGATCCGACCGAACGCATCCAACGCCTTGTTGATGATCGCTTCAGCGCCGCCACGCGTGACAACACTGTCATAGCAGGCAACGGCTTGCCCCCCCTCAGCCAAAATCTCGTCAACAACCTTATCGGCCATAGACGGAGATGGGTTGTTACCTTCGACGGTGCCACCCAAATCGTTGACGACGACACAGCCCCCCCTGCGAGCGATATCCAATGCATATGTGCGACCCAGCCCGCCACCAGCGCCCGTAATAACGACCGTACGGCCGGTGAAATCGATCTTGCCCATTGGATGTCCACTCCTCTTTGTATGTCATTCAAACTAGCACTTGTTAAGCAAAGGGAAACGGCTTGGTCGGCTTGGGAAATCATCATCACATATGAAAAGAATCGCACCTGCCTAGGTTGCAAGGCTGCGCGCTGCGCCGACTGGGATCGGGCTGGCCCTTGTTTGATAATCTTCCTTCAACTGGCCGAAAGCAGCAAAGGCAGAATGTTCAGCGAGTAAACCGCATACCGATTCAGTTCAAGGAAGGCAGCACAGCCAGCCGACTCTGCTAGCGAAAATTACGCAGGAAGAGCCGAGCACCCAGAATACAGCCCGCTGTCGGCTCGACACTGGCGTCCACTATCTTACGCCTTTATCTCAGCGTTTGCGGCAATCCCGCGCGCGCGATCAATCTCTACATGCTCCATGGCCATCGCCATATCTCTGCCCACACCATCAATTCGTCGGTTCAAATTGATAAACAATGCGCGGTTGGCGACATTGAGACCCGCGAACATGTCGGCCAACTCTAAGCAACGTGACAGCAAATTGGCTTTGGGAACCACCTCGTTGACGAGACCCCATTGCGCGGCGGTCGACGCAGTGATCCGTTCGCCAGACAATTGCATCTGTGCTGCACGCCGCGCGCCGATGGCGGTCGCGAGCAGAGAAGCGCCACCCCAGCCCGGTAGAAGACCAATCTTCAGGTGGGTCTCGGCGAAAGAGGCGCGATCAGAGGCGATGATGAACGTACACGCGAGCGCCAGTTCAAGCCCGCCCGTGATGCAAGGTCCATCGACCATTGCAAGCACAGGCTTGCTCATGGCGCGGCTCGCTTCAGCCGGATTCGGGCGAACCATAACAATATTGGGCGTGGGTGGACGCTCCTTTATATCAACCCCGGCCGTAAAATAGCCATGAGCGCCCGTAATGATGACACTATGTACATTCGGATCGGCATCCGCCCGCGCCAGTTCAGCCGCGTAGCCGCGGCGCATCGCAATTGACATGGCGTTGCGCTTATCAGGTCGGTTGAACACGAGCAGCCGCACTGTGCCGCGATCGACGACCACCAGTTCCTCTGACCGATTGATGACGAGTGCGTCAATGGTTTCAATTTGAATGTCAGACATCGGCCATTCTCCCTTCGGTGTTTCCGACCGCGCTAGCAGATCAAATTTTAGCAGCTTCGAGAGCCCGCTCTGCAAGAATTGCAGCCTGTTCCATAGAGTTCGTATTGCACGCCGCAATATATTCTCGGCGTAACCGGCTGACGAGCTCGGCAACCGGAGGAATATCAGTAATCAAATCAATGCCTTGTCCCGCGCTCCACAGATTGATCCAAGGCTTGGCTGTGTCCGGCATATGGTCATGTCGCATCCCAGGTCCCAAGGGTTGTGGAAGCGTTTTCGGATCAAGTCCTGCCATGCGGAGCGATTCAACAATCCAGTTTGCCGCAACGCCAGCCACCTCTGGCGTATACATGAGTCCGTTCGATGTCTGGCTGACCAACAGATCCTTATAGGCGGGCGGGGCATTCGATTCCTGCGTCGCAATAAATCGCGTCCCCAGATAAGCGAGATCGGCGCCCAATATTTCCGCAGCGCGGATAACGGCTCCTGTCGATACCGCCCCAGCAAGAACAATCGTGCCGTCAAAAATTTTCCGCACCTGAGGAACAAAGGCAAGATGGCTAATCGTGCCCGAATGACCACCACCACCCGCGCCGATACACGTCAGCCCGTCGCATCCTGCTGCGATCGCCTTTTCAGCGAAGCGCATATTGGTTACATCATGAAAGACTTTTCCGCCGCGATCATGCACTTGTTTGACGATTTCACTCGGGTCACCGCCTACAGTAATAAAGACTTCCACACCATGCCGAAAGCAGACGTCAAGGTTTTGCCGAAATTCTTCGTCACCAAAGCGCCGTGAAATGTTGACCGCAATCGGAGCCACATGCGCGTCAGGATATTCTGCCGCGTGACGATCCAACGCCTCGCGTATCTGTTTTAGCCAACCTTCAAATTCTTCCAACGTGCGGGCATTTTGCCGCGGCAAGCCGCCCATCACGCCGGCTTTACACGCCTCGGTCACCAAGGCTGGTCCTGTGACCATGAACATCGGTGCGCAGATAGCGGGGAGCGACAGGCGGTCCCGAATCGATTGGTCTAGCGCCATGCAATATTCACTCTCTTATTGTTGCCCGTCCTCATTGGTCGACGGGCTCACTTCGCTGCCATGCCCTCAGCGATAAATTCGTGCAAAGCCCGATGCATGTTGGACACTGCAACTTCCTGCTTGGGATTGGTCCGCGCGCCCCTGAACCCGCGAGATCGCATCCCACGTTGAACGTCGCCCATATTTTCGTAATCCTGAACGAGAATCTTGCCCCAGAAATCAACGTCTGTCAGGTCTTCGTTCCACTCCAGTGTCACTTTCGGCTCTTCACCCGGCGCATAGCGGCGCAAAGAATAAACATCCCAAATGCAGCTATGGGGATCATTACCATTAGGGCGCGCACGATAGCCCAGCAAACCGATTTGCATCTGCAGCATGATCTGGTTGGGGAAGAGATGCCAATCCGTGCCGCCGGCCATCATCTGTTCCGGGGTCATGACGGGCACAACCGCACCTTGCGATTCGGCGTCTTCAATCATGAACTGCGCAAATTTTCCGAGCACCTCATAAGGGTTCGTTCCTGCAGGGACTTCTGCCAGGAGCCGTTCTCCCGCAACCACACCGTGATCAGTTGAAATGGCGTTCAGCGTCTCGCGCATTTCGACCATATAGGCGTGTATCCCTGGACGATTGTCCTGAGATTCGGGGCCACCGATACGCGGCGAACGCAATCCCATCGGCGCCGATTCAATATAGGTAAACATTCCATGCCGACCATGCGCATAGCTCGTCGTCATATCATCGAAATATTTGAGCAGCTGGCTATGGGTCGTTTGCACATG
>Ga0007825_1000559_pt1 | contig 10361 bp, 12 predicted proteins | sample CryBogCBE13Jul09_FD_71229 | JGI IMG/M metagenome (GOLD analysis project Ga0007825, IMG submission 71229) | Freshwater microbial communities from Crystal Bog, Wisconsin, USA - CBE13Jul09 | ecosystem: Environmental > Aquatic > Freshwater > Lake | place: Crystal Bog, Wisconsin, USA | collected... | reverse complement strand
GCCACATATGCCATGCCTGCATCAAAACATTTACTTAATTCCACTTCACATGCATCTAACGTTAGGCTTTGAGATTTGTGGATGCTTGTTGCCCAACATAATTTTATGCCAATACGCCAAGCGTAACAATTTTCCATTGTATAGCGCACATATGGAATTTCAATCACTTTTCCATTTACAAATCTTACTATGGGTAACTTTTCATTGCTTGGATAAATTGACTCTTGTGATTTTTTCTTAAACTTTTCTTCTTCATCCGTACCTCCTTCCGAATAGTCTATAATTACACCTCTTGATCCATTGACTAAACCATGCCCCAAATTATAACAAAGCATAACTTGTGCACCAATTTTAAATTCTGGATGTTTTATAAAATCTATTGAATCGCCCAAATTTAATGTCTTTAGCAATTTTAATAAAGTAGCTTCAGAATTATCAAATTTTTTCTTTGAAAATGATTCATATGTCCCAAACTTTACTTTATATTCCATGCGCTGCGTATCAAGAGCTTCCAAAGCTTCCGCATTTTTTTTGTCGACATCTTCGTTATGACTATATAAAATGGTAGGTAATATACCTCGTGATTCACATTCCAATTGAATTCCAACTCGAGAATTTAATAATTTAATGTCTTCCAATGTTTGTTCGCCTTTTCTTGCTCTATGCAACAATGAAATAAATTCCTTATTGTTTTGACGCCACATTTCTTTAAGGTCATGCATTTCTTCCACAGATTTCCAAAATACTTCCGAATGAAATATATACTTGCGAATTTTATTCGGTGCTGGTAATTGAAAAAAATCACCCACTAATACTAATTGCATACCACCAAATGGACGATAATCACGTCTCGTCATTTGCAATATATAATCCATCAATTCCAATATTTGGGGCTCCACCATACTCACTTCATCAATGATTAAAGTCTTTAAAGATTGAAATTCTAAACACCAATATTTATGCTTGGATACATATTCTGCAACAATTTCTTCCTTGGAATGTTCAATACGCTCCATATTGAAATGCATAAATGACCATAAAGTTTGTCCACCAATAGTTAAAGCTGCAATACCAGTTTGTGCAACCACTGCAACTTTTAAACCTCTGTCTTTCATTTTACTCACAATTTCTTTAATCACTTCACTCTTTCCAACTCCGCCAGCACCCGTAATTAAAACATTTTTGCCCTTTTCTAAGACAGATGTTAAAACACGTGATTGTGTTGCCGACCATAACTTTGTAGGTTTTTCATCTTCCAAACTTCTCTTCATTTTTTTAGTTTTTTAAAATTTTTTATTAGCGTGTCCAAATTTTTGTTAAAATAACAAAAAAAATGGTTCAAATTATTGTGAATAATAATGTTGCAAATGCAATTGTATATACTGATGAAGACAATTGCTGTTTGTGCGGTGTGTTTTTACAAGTGTGGGGTGAAAATAATAAGGAGGGGAATAATCCGTATCCCCTCATGTTCCATCGTCCCAATGCAATTTGCTGCGATGTCTGCTATAACGATTTTGTAATTCCACTAAAAGAAATGTACGATTAATTTTTTTAAGCTATTAGTTCTGAAAAAACTTCACTCCACCTATCCATCAGCAATTGCTGAATTTTCCAATATTCACGTTTCATTTCTTCAGACTCTGGTAAATTCTGAAAACCATCTTCATCATCATCATCTACATTTATCAAACACAGAGAATAACAAATCCAATCCTTGTTTTCTGAATTGTTTACAATTTGAATCGTTCCCATAATGGAATATACGCTTTGCTCTTTTCCATAATGTAAATGTCCATCAATAATTTGTCTCGTGTCAATTTCCTTATAATTTTTAATTTCATATGTAAATTCCGTATTTACAAATGCATCGCATAAAAACTTGGCAACTTTCTCCAAACACAATTTATTGTCTTTATCTAACTGAAATGATTTTGATTTCAAATATACATTGTGATCCTTGTCTGCAAGCGCCATTTTTTAATAGCTTAACTAGTTTTACAAATTAAAATTTTGGGGTGTCCTTTTTTTCCAATTGTTGTTGTTGAAACCACCGTAATTCTTTTATGATTGGATTAAAAATCATAAATCTAAACCAAACATAATTAAAAATTTTTATGGCCAAAAACATGTATGTAAATGCATAACAAGAAATTAAAAATGCTTGAAATTTATTTTCAAGTAATAACATACAATTATGTATTGAGTCTTGCCATAATTGTGAACTTACGTGCGTAAGTTGCGCGCAAATATCAACAGCCGCCATACCCTCCCACCCTCCCCACCCACCTAAATAAGGACCTTGAAAATAAAATGTTCGTAATGGCTCAACAAAAAAATTCATGTTTAGTAATACCACAACGATCTAGTTTTAACTTCATCTAACAAATAAAGATTTTCGGGCTGTAACGTAAAACTACGCGCACCTGTAAAATCATTTGCATCCAAGATTTCCACACCCATTGTAAAACGCATTTTTGTGTTGGGTGCATTCAGCAAAAACAATGCCCATTCTTGATTCATTATAATGGTAGGATGAGGAACCATACCCATTTCCTTGGTTAATTTATCAATGAATAAAAATTCAAACTTTTCAGTTTTGGCTAAACGAATCACAGGATCATTTATAAATTGGCCATTCAGCAAAACTTGTTCATCTTGTCCAAGTAATTTTAAAAGTAAATTTACAAATTTTATGCTTTGACCCAATGAACATGGAACATAAAAATCATAATGCCATGGCTGCGCAAATCGTATAATCCATAAATACATTTTTGTTGTTGTAAAATTGGACACAAAAAAATTAAACAAAAAAAATGTTTTCTGGTGCTTTAAAAAAACGCAAGACAACTTTACTTGATTTTATTCCTGTAAAGGAAGAACTAAGACCAAAAATAAATACACAAATTGATTATGGAGATGATTTTTCTAAATCTGCTAAAACTTTAACCCCAAAATCTAAATTGTGGGAAGATATTTTAATACCTACATCATTAGACCAAATTATGTTTCAGGACGCTGCTAAATCTTTATTAAGTACATGGATTTCACAAAATGGTTCCAAAAAACCCATTTTGTTAAGTGGGCCGTGCGGATGTGGTAAAACTATCATGGCACGTAATATTTTGAATGTATTTAAATATACAAATATATGGGATGATTCTATGATTGACTTTGATGATTTACAATCATTATTTCACGGTCTTCAAAAAGATAAACTTTCTATATTGATTGAAAATATTGAAGGTATTCGTGATAAATCAAAGCTTTTAAAATTATTAAGTGGATATAAAGGTACTACACCCATTATTTTAACATGTGATGATCCATATGATCCTAACTTAAAAACGATTAAAACACATACACAACTTATTTCTTTAAAACCTTATTCGAATTATGAAGCTCAAACTATATTAATGAAATGTGCAACAAAACTTAATAAAACTTTAACTATGGATTCTGCTGCTATGATTACAGAATCTTGTAATAATAATATACGGCATTGTCTTAACGAATTACAATTTTTAATAATGACCAAACATAGAATCAAAGATTCCAATACCAACACTGAAATTTCTATTACAGATCAATCCTCTAATTTATTTCAAGATTGTCAGAATATATGTAATGGTATACAAATAAGTGATGATAAACATTGCGATATGCTTACGTTTATGCTACATCAAAATGTTCCACAAAGCTCAGATTCTTTATTAAAAGTACAAAAGTTTATGGATACTTTAAGTTATAGTGATGTTCTAGATGCAAATTATATGAAAGATCGATCACATTATTATCATTTAAAAGATGCTGGAGATTTATTATTAATGCGTCAATCTACACAAACTTGTTTAAATGCAAAAAAAAATGTAAGAATGCAATTTGCATCTTATCCTGGAAAAATGTCTTCTAAAAATGCAAGATGTGCTAGACTACGCATTGTAGGTGGAGGAAAATCAAAAATTTTAAATTCTAAGACTGGATCTTTAGAATTAAATACTTTATTAACTTCATTATTGCCTACACCATTTCAAGCTCTGGAAAATTTATTGCCATTGCATTTAAAAGCTGAAAAGTATGAAAAAGAAGGTGGATTAAAAAAATTAAAAGCAGAAGGATTATATTATAGTGATAATGTGGAAGCGAATGCTTTAATGCGCCAGGGCATAAAAGAATTTACTTTGCTTTAACAAAGAATTGTCCGCCAGTTATAGATTCCCAATTTTCACCTTTAGGTACACTTAAAGGCAAAACTTTATTTTCTATTGTTGCAACTAAAATGGCAACAAGAATTAATATTGTGCAAATCGAAAGATTATTTTCGTAATCAAAATATCTTGAAGCTATTACTGCACCTAAGCTTAAACTTACAGTCCACCATATTTGTACTGATCTATTATTGGTTGATAAATCAGAATAATCATAAAATGTGAGTACTATATTAACTGCTTCATTACTATTCGGTCCTTGAAATTCTTCACCTGTTGCATTTAAAAATAATTGATTAAATTGACCAAATGTAAAATCATTCGGAATTTTTACAAGTACATTCTCAGTAAAATTTACATCTCCAAATTTTGATAACATTAATAAAATATTAGAATTGTTTTTTACAGTTAATTCTGGATATACTTCACCAAATACTAAAGCATCATCAGATAAGTGGTCAAAATCTTGTGATAAAACTTTAGTTATTATTGTTCCACTTTTTATGTCAAAAATACTTGCAGCCAAACCCATTTTTTATTTTACTATATATAAAAATGCCATATGCATTACGAAAAGTTAGGGGAACTAATAAATATTTTGTGGTTAATCGCGACACAGGCCATAAATTTTCTCATAAACCTTTATCCCACGAACGTGCCTTACGACAAATACGAGCAATTTATGCAAATACGCGTGGATTAAGAGGAGGTGTTTTAGTGGGAGGAAAGTGTACAGAACTCATTGATCCGTTTTCACAAGAAGATTTAAGAAGTATTCCTCAAAAATACAGAATTGATATTCTAGTTGGCACAAATCCTGCTACTGGAGAAACTATTGAGCATTGTTTTGATATAAGACAATTATGTCATTACTTTGTAGCTTCACAAACTACTAAAAATCCTTATATAAATGATGATTTTAAACCCAATGAAACAAAATTTATTTTAGAATTTTTATCAGATCCAAGACTTGGAAATTTTCAAGATAAAGTTGAAGCAATATCATTTTTAGATGGCTCGAAATATTTTACAGATAAACTAGGTAAATTAAGTGCAAGTTATATGAAATATAATGCAGAATGGATTATAAATTCATTTCTTGAACATGATGATGGATATTTTATGAAAGTATCCAAACAATTTGATTTTATAAATAGTCTAGATCCTGAAATTTTAAATAATATAAATTATTCATTAAAATTTTTAACTCAAAATGATTATTATATGATTGCTACATCAGTATTTACTGATGAGTTTGGTGGAAGAAGAACTATGGCGGAAGCTAGAGATTTACACGACCCTACAAATCAAGTAGATGTATTTCCTAATTTAGAAGCTCCTAATGAAAATATTGCACGCGAAGCTATATTTTATACAATGGCGCCTCAATATAAAGATGAAGTAATACGCTATTGCGTGAAAATTAATCATTTGTTGCATGTTGAAATACCACATTTTGGAGGAATGCAAATGGGAGGAGTTTATTATCCTCCATCAAAAGATTTTTTAAATAAATTTATTAAGCGTTTGTTTGTAAATACTCCTAAAAGTATAGGACTAACATATATTTTTATTAAAGCTTTATTTGAAGGATTAATTACAACAAATCAAATTAAATTAGTTACAAGAACTATTTGTTCCTATAAAGATTGGGCTGGAGATTCCTTGTACGTAGATTAGTCTCGTCTTCGTTTTCTTAAAAGTCTGGCTTCATGTAATCTACGCAGTACACTAGGATAATCTTGGCCTGGAGGTGGAGGAGGTGGAAATGTTCCAGGTAATCGTAAACCTGCAAAATCCATAATGTTTCTACCAATTGAAGGTATTGTTTTGTTCGTGCCGCGTGTAACAACTAATTCTGTAGCAATTCTTTGATCTTCAGTAAATTTTTCTTGTAATTTAAATTGACGAAGTACATTTTTACAATGGTCCAAAAATTCTCTTTCTTTGTATCCTTTAAACTCATTTGTTTTAAAAAACCTATTCCCTTTTTTTCTTATATCATATAAATTGAAAGAATTAAATTTAAAAAATAATTTTTTTCCATGGAATGATTTTTCAAGTGAAATTTTAAATACTCCTAATTCTACATCTTTCACTTGATATCCTTCATCATCAAAATGAATTATTCCTAATACATTACTATAATCAGAATTATGGTCCCAATCATCTCTAAGATCTATAAAATTATAATTATCTGCCCAATTAAAAGTATCAAAAAATCCAAAATATGCTTGATGTAAATTTCCACCAGTTTTAATAATGTCATATTTTAATGTCATATTTATAGCATTATAAAAACGTAAAATTTTTTCTAAACGTAATTGAGTATGTTCTGCATTCAAAAAATATACCCAATATTTTTCAGGAATTCTTACATAACTCATTTTACTTTTACAGAAATTAAAAAAAAACTATTTTGTTATTCTTATTTCTGCATTTTCAATATATGCAAGAAAAAAGTTTATGGCTTCTAATTTACATTCTGCATCATTGTAAAGATTTGCTCTTAAATTTTTAATATATGTTTCTCCCAATTCAATTAAATACAAATCTTCATAATATTTCCGCGTATTCTTACACTCTTCTAAATTCTTCTGCATCATTTTCTGTAATGACACTCCAAGAACTTGGGGTTGTATTAATTTTAAATCACATAATTGATTTATTCCTCTAAGAGCACGTGCCGCCTCATTTTCATTTATCATATACTCTCGTAATGCAATAGCATGCAAATGATACATTTTTTTATTTTTAAAAAAAAACCTAATTTTGAAAAAAAATGGACACATTGAAAAAGCTATTTAAAAAACCCCACAATTTTTTTTTTCTAAGAATGAAGTGTGAGTGCGGATTCATTTCATTTAACACATACATTTTTCGCAAACATGAAATGATGTATCATGGAAAAAAAGAGAAAAATATTTTCAAGTGTGAATATTGCGGATATGCCACGGATCGGAGAGATTGCATTAATCGTCACAATCTAACTTTGATTCATAATCAAAACGTCACAAATAATGCAAAGAATGGAATAATTGAATATTCATCGGAAAGCTCGTCAAATTCTTTACTAGATTCATTGCGTCCTCCATCCATTGTTCGGGCCACCCCTGTAAAAAATGGATGCATTCAAAATTCTTTTGTTAACCGTCCTAAGCGCATGACACCTCAATATTTGCAATACCTAGCTATCGCACAACAATTCCAAAAGCCTATCGTCAAGCCTATTGCTCAGCCAATCGTACAACCAATCGCACAACCTATAGCACAACCCATCGTCAAACCTATTTTGAAGCCTACAACGCCACTCGTAAAGTTTGAGCATCTGCCACTCTTTAGTAAAGTGGATGCCGAATGCCCTGCATGCAAATTTACAACGCCTTGCAAATTTACCCTGAAAAATCATCTAGTAGAACATCACGAAGATTATCTAATAAAAGAATACAATTTGAATTTTGATTATTTATTCATTGCGCAGAGCATAAATGTAAGGCAGCTGCACTATAATTCCGTACATTTAAATTTTCCATTTTTTTTTACAGGAGTTGCGTTAAAAATAAAAAAGATGTCAAATGATGGATTTTTAAATACTGCAGGAAATGCTGCTACAGGTGCTTTAATTGGTAGTGCTATTGGCGGTAGAGGAGGTGCAGGATGGGGTGCCGTTATTGGAGCGCTTGCAAGACCTATTAAATTTAATGGTGGTAAATCACCTCGCAAAACCACGCGCAAACCACCTCGCAAATCACCTAAAAAGTCGCCTCGCAAGTCTCCTCGCAAATCACCCAGAAAGTCGCCACGTAAATCAAGAAGTACTTATAAAATGACGTTGAAAAATAAAAAACCTGCTGGTTCGGGTTGGAAGTATGATGGACACGGATATGACATGATTAAAAATAGACACGAATACTTTTGGAAACGTAAATGATGGAATATTTTTTAGAGCAAGAAAATTTATACAGATTGGAATTGTCTTCTGACGAATTAGAAATATATGAAAAAAATTTAGCTATTATAAAATTACGGCCATTTTTAAAATTATGGATACTTAAACATTTTGGACAAGATTATCTCACACAAAAATACGACAAAATAAAAAAACATAAAGAATTTCTAGACTTTTATTATGCTCTAGTTAAAGACGTTTACTAAAACATTTTCCCCCAAAAAAATTGTACACATAAAAATAAAAATGGGTCAAGATATTTCTGTAGCTGGAAAACGTAAACGATTTGAAAATAGTCCAGAATTAATACAAGATATTCAAAAAATTTTTTTAGAGAGATGGAATATTGACGCAAATGAAGTGTCAAATATTGGATTTGAAGTGGCTGCAGCAGGAAGCAGTGTATTACAAATTGCACTCAGAGAAACATGGGATAATAGTGATTTAGATTTATATGTAAATTATGATAGAAGAACAAATACAGAAAATATACAAACATTAGAAAATTATGTATTATCTAAAAATTACATTAAAACACAAGAATGGCCTGCAAAATTACCATTTATACAAAAATATCCAGAACCAAGCGTTGCTAAATACAACCTACTGCCAGACGTTAATTTATATGATGCTTATATTCCAAAGCCTTATCAAGAAGAAATTGAAGGAGACGCCGACACTAAAATACCTTATTATTCTAGTGGAGGATTTATGGAAAGAAATTCTTTGAAAAAAATCATGTCATTTAAAAATGTAACAACAAATGCAACACTTCAAATTGTTGCCTGCTATAAAGAATTAAGAGACACAATCGATAGTTTTGATTTAGATGTATGCAGCTTATCGTACATGTTTCTTAATAAATATGTGTATCTTTCAAAAGATATGGATCCCGAAAGAATAATGAAAAGACAAATTATGATGAGAGGAGAATATATGTCTTTATATGCCGATGGAAATTATGTTTTACATCGACGTGTACAAAAATATGAATCAAGAAATTTTACAATTATAAATAAACCTAAACTCACAGGATTTATTAGAAGTGTAAATAAAGCAATAAATAGATTAAATGACGATATGGGACAATGTGAACTTATTTTGGAAAATTTATTGTACACAAATTATAGTACTGATTTTAAACAAAATGCCTTTCAAACAAGAAATTCCGAAAAAAGAAATTTACAAGGTGTAGGAGTTTGGAATCACTTTACGGGTCTCAACATTTCATTAAGGAAAGTTTTAAAAGAAGGAGAAGATAGTTTATCGCAGTTATTTGATCAATTAGAAAATGCTCAAGACGAAGATCAAAAACAACTTATTATTAGAAAATTGAGAAGCATCGAAACTAAATTAAGATATAGAATTCATGATGATCAAATTAAAATTACAATGTTGTTGAATAAAAGAGATGATTTGTCAAGAGGTGAAACTGATTTACTTAAAACAAAGACTGAAAAAGTTGTTGAAAAAGCTTTATTTTACGAAAGATTCAGAAATGCTTTAGTACAAAAAGTAAAATTATCTTCTGTTGAATATCGTGCTATGTTACAAAGATTTATTGAGGAAGGAACACCTGAAATTATGCTAAAGGCAAACTATTTGTTAGATAGATTGAGCGGTGAAAATTTTACAGAGTCTGAAAAATCATTCAATTGCTCAAATTTTGATGACAGAGATCCATTTACTTTTGAAGCTATAAGTGATTTAGAACCCATAAATACTTTTAAAAATATCGTTTTTAATGATCAAGGTCAAGTACAAAGAATTCAATGTTATGATCTAGACAGTTTAATTACATGGATTGAATCAAAAGAAAAACCAAAACGTAATCAATGGGGAAGATACCCAGACCCAGAACCTGGAACCTTTCCAGACACTGGCAGACAATTAGATCCCATTGAACGTCTAAGATACACTACCGCAACTAACATAAGAAAATGTACTGTTGGTATTAGTTTATTAACTCAAAAATTTAATAAATATAAACAGGTTTTAGATGAAGAAAAGCCAGAATTTCCTTTTGAAAAGGCTTTAATCGGAGGTAAAAAACGCAGAAAAATTAAGGCAAAATTAAGACGCCGTCGTAAAGTTAACAAATAAAAATTAAACATAAAAATATTCTTTGATTTTTTATACACCACATTTATCGCACATTTGGTAGGGGGGTAACCCTAAACCGTCACTTCGTAAAAATATTTCAT
>Ga0007825_1000549_pt1 | contig 10442 bp, 6 predicted proteins | sample CryBogCBE13Jul09_FD_71229 | JGI IMG/M metagenome (GOLD analysis project Ga0007825, IMG submission 71229) | Freshwater microbial communities from Crystal Bog, Wisconsin, USA - CBE13Jul09 | ecosystem: Environmental > Aquatic > Freshwater > Lake | place: Crystal Bog, Wisconsin, USA | collected... | reverse complement strand
CGCACGGCGCACGGCGGGGCTGATGTCGAAAAATTGATTGAAGCCGGCACTGCGGTCGTCGATTTGCGGCAGGACGGTAGTCACTACTTTGATATCCACCACACGGCCGATGACACCCTTGATAAGATCGACCCTGCCCAGATGCAGCAAAACGTCGAGGCGTGGGTGGCGTTCTTGAATCTTGCAGCAAATGCGCCTGAAGATTTTTCCGCCAAACCGCGTGTTGGGAGCGGTGGCAAGTAGCCGGCGACATCCTGCGCTGACACGCGTTTCTGGCGCCCTGATGCACTTAGAATGCAACGCGTATCGTCGGCTTTAGTGTGGCTTGTCTCGTTCTTTCCTCCTTGGTTGTAATTTTTTGTTTCCATTAGATAGTTAATTTTGTAAAATGAGGTTGATAAAGCAGGAATTTACAAAGATAATGAACAGGTAGTTAACCAGCGTATCCAAGGATTTTCGTTATGCAGCCGATATTTACCGTAGATGACACGGTCTGAGGTCAGGAGAGGCTTGCGAACGACCGATTGAATAAATCTGCTAATAAGCAACAATCGAAAATGTTTGATTTGGGCGAGATGGATGTGGTGCTTGATGAAGCGACACAAACATTTTGGACTTACATGGCCCCGATAGGTTCGCCTAATTTTAGCAGCACAATGTTGCGCGATATCATGACCATTCAAGCCGAGTTGAGGCGATTATATCATAATAACAGTAGGTTACTGACGCCAAAATTTTTGGTTTTAGCTTCAAAATTCCCTGGCGTATTCAACCTGGGCGGTGATTTGAAGCTATTCTCAAATCTCATTGCTGCGAAGGACCAGTAGAACCTTGCTGATTATGCGTTGAAGTGTATTCAAGTATTTTATGATAATTACGTATCCGCCGATCTGCCTATTGTTACGATTGCGCTCGTACAGGGGGATGCTCTCGGTGGGGGGTTTGAGTCTGCGCTGTCCTTTAATGTGATCATCGCCGAACGCGGCAGTAAATTTGGATTGCCTGAGGCGTCTTTCGGCCTTTTTCCAGGCATGGGCGCACATGCCAAATTAACACGTTTGCTCGGCGCCGCGCAGGCGGAAAGAATGATCCTTTCGGGTAAGACTTACACAGCTGAGGAGCTTTATGACCTCGGCATCGTTCATATTCTTGCCGAGCCGGGCGAGGGAGTGGCAGCGGCCCAACGCTATATCTCCCGTAATACTGGGAAGCATGATGGCTTGGTCCGCACGTTTAATGCGATGCGCCAGATTAACCCGATCACGCGTGGAGAGTTGGAGCGCATAGTGTCGATCTGGGTGGACGCTGCGCTCCATGTCGAGCCGCACAATTTGCGACTTATGCAGCGGATTAGTGCGGCGCAGGAAAAATTATGGCTCAGTTCTGCGATCGAACCAGCTTTAGTCGCTGCTGGAGCGGCGTCGGGGTAGCCTCATCACTCTCTGATACAAGGTGATAAACGCGATCCGCCGGTTCTGGGCGGCCAAACAAATAACCCTGAGCGAAGCGACAACCTGCCGCCTCAACATCAGCACGGTTTTCCTCTGTTTCGATGCCTTCCGCGACAATGCTCAATTCGAGTGCTTGGCCAAGTCCGATGACTGCGTCGATGACCGTGCGTGACTCCGAACTGCGCTTCAAGTCGCTGATAAAGGAGCGGTCAATTTTGAGGCTGTTGAAAGAATACTTACAGACATAGCTGAGCGAGGAATAGCCCGTTCCGAAATCGTCCAAAGACAGCGTTATGCCCATCTTCTGAAACTCTTTCAGCATGATGAGCGCATTGACATTATCTTCCAGAAGCACAGATTCGGTAATCTCAAGACAGAGGCGCCGCGGCGAAAGTCCGGAGTTCAACAGTGACGACTGAATGGTTCGTGCTAACATTCTGCTACTCAGCATACTCGGCGACACGTTGACGTTGATCTTGATATGGTCGGGCCAAGTCGCAGCTACCTTACAGGCTGTATCCATAACATATTGTGTTAGAGATTCGATCATTTTGATCTGCTCGGCGATTGGGATAAAGATCGACGGTGAAATTTCCCCGTATATCGGATGATTCCAGCGCATAAGAGCTTCATATGAAACGACTTCGCGCGTGCGAATATCAACAATCGGCTGGTAAAGAATCTTGAACTGGTCGCCGGTGAAGGCGCGCTTCAAATCGGCCTGCATCTCGCGTTGCTTCACGAGGTGGTCGATCATCATTTTGTCAAAGATAGCGAAGCCGTGGCGCCCAGCAGACTTGGCCTCATACAGCGCGATATCGGCATTCTGAATCAAGGTGGCGTCATCAATGACACCGTCAGGCTCGATCGAAACCCCGACGGAACCGCTAATATCCAGATTATAATGCTCGTCGGTATAGGGGACGCCCAGCATATTAACGATATATTCGGCAGTGTGCGCGGCCGCGCGCTCATCATGCACGGGCATCACCAAAACGAATTCGTCGCCGCCAAAACGTGACGCTTGCCCTTCGCTTCCGACAACTGTTTTGAGGCGGCGCGCAATCTCTTGGAGCACCTTGTCGCCAACCGCATGGCCCAGCGTGTCATTGATTTCCTTGAAGTGATCGAGATCAATCCAGAAGACGCCAATTTTACGCTTGTCGTGCGGATCCTTGTTCGCCAGCGCAAATTTCAGATACCGCGCAAGCATCAACCGGTTGTCCAAGCCAGTGAGGGGATCGGTGTTTGCGAGCAACTGATAACGCACCGCCAATTCGGCCTTTTCGTGTTTCTCAACGAATGCAAGCCGGACGCCATGATATGTTTGCAACGTGATATTGATGCTGGCCGCTATCAGAGCAATATTTGACAGCCCCTAGATCGTATAAATCGGCTGGTGGACATAAAACAGCGCGATCGTGGTGGGCGTCCCGGATAAAATGACCTGTGTGATCGCAATTTTCGGGCGTCCCGCGTTGCGCCCAGCGATTCCGGTAGCGTAGCCAGCGGTCAAAGAGCAGGCGACCATATGAAGCATCACATTCGGCGTCAGTAAGATCGTGAGCAGTGTATTGATTCCAAGGAGTCCCGAAAAAACCCATGCGCCGACCTCATAAAGTCGCTCCCAATAGCGGTTGTCGCTCCCTCCTTCGAGTTTGTCTTTTCGAAACCTCCAAAAGCTGAAGATCCGCATCAGGCCAGTTAGCGCGATAATTCCCGACCAAATGGTTAAATATGAGTTTTGCGAATAATAGGCAATTGCTCCACTCATAAGGGCACCGACGAACGCACCCATGACAAGCGACGTCATCGACGCATAGAGTGTCTCCACCAGCGCGCGCCGAACATCTCCTTCGAGAGTCTCGTTCTCAACAGATATTCGCCTGCGGCTGATCGGCATCAGCACTTGCTCCGTGAAAGCGCACATACCCCGCAGACTGCAGGTAAACCCGCGATCAGCGACGCATCGCGGGCGAAGGGCGGTGTCGGCGCGGTCATATAACTTTGGTATCGCGAATTGGTTTATAAATTATAAAAATTTGACCCACATGGTTGTAAATAGGGGAAAAATCGCGACAGCTCGGGCGTAGTGTGTCGCTGCTTCTCTTGTTGCATGCTTGAGTCGCTGGTAACGTTTGTTGCTCTGCTATGCTAATGGCCACACAAATGAACCCTATCCTGTATGCAATCCCTATTTTTATCGTCACGATGCTGATTGAAGCCGGTGTCGCGTGGTGGCGCGGGGTGCGTGCATATGATCTGGCGGATACCATCACCAGCCTGCAATTTGGCGTGCTCAGCCAACTGAGCGGCTTGTTCCTTAAGCTGCTGGCGCTCGGGATTTACGCCTATGTTTATCTGCATACGGCGATGTTCCACTGGCCGCTCGGCAGCGTCGTCGCGTGGGGCTTGGCACTCATTCTCTACGATCTTTGCTATTATTGGAACCATCGGCTCAACCATGAGGTGGGCATTCTCTGGGCGTCGCATGTGGTTCATCACTCGTCCGAATATTATAATCTGTCGACGGCGCTACGGCAGACATCGACCGGCGTGCTGTTCCGTTGGGTCTTTTATCTGCCAATGGCGCTGCTTGGCGTGCCGCCACTGATGTTTGTCACCGTCGGGCTAATTGATCTGTTGTATCAATATTGGGTGCATACCGAATTGGTCGGCAAACTCGGCTGGTTCGACCGCGTCTTTTGCTCACCCTCGAACCATCGGGTTCATCATGGCCAGAATGATTACTGCATCGACCGCAACTATGGCGGCATCCTCATCATCTGGGATCGGCTGTTCGGGACGTTCGTCGAGGAACGCGATGGCGAGCCTATCTGCTACGGGATCCGCAAGCCGCTGCACAGCTTCAATCCCATTTGGGGCAATCTACATCATTATGCCGATATGTGGAGCGAAATGCGCCGCGTAAAGACTTGGCGCGCCAAACTTGACGCGTGGATCGCGCCACCGGGCGGATGGCGTGAAGGGCCGATTGAGCATTTCGAGCCGCACGATTTTGTGCGGTATGAATCGCCCGCGCCAAATCGGGTGAAGTGGATCGCGTTTGGCGGTTATGCGCTGCTCAATGTGGCGCTCGTCGTCCTGCTGCTAACGTATAACCGTTTGAGCACCGCGTCGGCGGCGACCTGTGGCCTTGCCATCATCACAGGCGCTGCGCTGATCGGCAGCGCGCTTATGCGGCGACCCCGCTCACCTCAACCGGAACGCCATTAACCGCCGCATTGCCCGAGATCGGGTCGAGCAACAACTCGTCGGTGAGATCGTTGCACGACACGCCCGCATGCGCCGCCGCCGTCTGCCAACCGACGCCGTCGCGCCCGTGTCCGAAGCCGTGCGGGATCGAGACGACGCCGCGCATCATATCGTCAGTCACTTCAACAGGGAGCGTGACGGCACCGACGCGGCTCGTCACTTGCGCCATCGACCCCTCGCCAAGATTGCGCGCGCGCGCATCATCAGGGTGGATCATCAACGTGCAGCGCGGCGGGCCTTTGACCAGCCGCTTCGCATTGTGCAGCCATGAGTTATTCGAGCGGACATGGCGGCGGCCAATGAGGTGCAGGCCGTTGTGTTTCGGCGCGCCAAGTTGTGTGCGGAGCCGGGCGATGTCGCTCACAACCTCAGGTGGCGCGCAATTGATCAATTTGTCGGCAGTGCGCAGCCGGTCAGGTAGGCACGGCGTCATCGCTCCAAGGTCAATGCCATGAGGTGCTGCCAAGACCTCATCCCAATTGACCTTGCCGCCAGATCCCTGGAGCATAGCTGGAAGCATCTCCTCGGGCGCGACGATGTCGCGCAGGCTGACGCCATTCAATGCAGCGATCGCCTGCGCGAGCTTCGTCACAATCTCCCAATCATCGAGACTGTCGGCCTCGCGCGGCAGTATGGCGGGCGAGAATTTGGCGATCTGATGCACCGCCAATTGGTAGAATGGCATCGGATAATGCGCTTTCTCGAGCGGCCCGCAGGGCGGCAGGATGTAATGTGCGTGGCGCGTCGTCTCGGTGATATGCGGGTCAATCGCGACCACGCAGTCGAGCTGGGCGAGCGCACGGTCGAGCTGTGCACCATTGGGTGTTGAGAGCACCGGATTGCCGGCGACGCAGATGAACGCCTTGATCTGCCCATCACCGGGGGTGAGCATCTCCTCGGCCATCGCGCTTGCGGGGAACTCGCCCAGCACTTCGGGATGCCCCGAGACACGCGACCGGAATCGGCAGTAGCTGCCCGGTGAACTGATCGCCACACTATCGACGGCAGGTTGGTTGAACATAACACCGCCCTCCTTGTCGACACTGCCGAGCGACAGGTTGAGCATTTGGATCAGCCACATGCACAACGTGCCAAAGCCCGTCGTGCTGAGCCCCATGCGCCCATAGACCGCCGCGACAGGTGCTGTACCAAGACGGTGCGCCAGCGCGTTGATCTCGGCTTCGGCGATGCCCGACGCGTCGGTCATCTGCGTCAAGGTTAAGCCTTCAAACGCCGCCCAAGCATCATCCCAACCGCGCATCATCGGCGCAAGCCGCCCCGGTTTAACGAGCCCCTGCGCGCGCAATGACAGCAGCAGCCCGATGAGCAGATAAACATCGCGGCCCGGCTGAATGCCAATATAGGCGCTGGCGATCTTTGCCGTCTCGGTGCGGCGCGGATCAACCACTGTGAGGTGCCCGCCGCGCGCCATCATCGCCTCTAGCCGTTCCTTCGCACCCGGCACCGTCCACAGGCTGCCGTTCGAGGCGAGCGGGTTCGCACCGAGCATCAGCACGGTATGCGCGCGGTCAATGTCGATCACGGGGATGAGGAAGTTGTGGCCATACATCCACATTGCGGTGAGCTGCAGCGGGATTTGGTCCACGGTAGATGCCGAGAAGTTCACCTTGGTCTTGAGCGCGCGCGAGATGCTCCCGCCATGCAGCGTCAGCCCGAGATTATGGACATTTGGGTTGCCGCGATAGATCGCCACCGCATTATGCCCGTGCGCCGCCTGAAGGGCCGTCAGCCGTTCAGCAATCTCGGTGAAGGCCTGCGCCCAGCCAATCTCCTCCCATTGATCACCCACGCGCTTGACGGGGCGGTGCAGCCGATCCGGATCCTCCTGCATATCCTTCAGCCCATAGGCCTTGGGGCAGATATGGCCCTTTGAGAGCGGGTCCGCCGGATCGCCCACAATCCGCGTCGCGACGCCATTGTCCACCATGATCAGCAGCCCGCAGGCCGCCTCGCAAATGCTGCATGTGCGCGTGTGGACGGTTGGCATGGTCACTCTCCGGTCTTGTCTTGACCCTCAGAGTGCCCCGCAACTTACACCATTGCAAGCACGTTATCGTGCCGCGAGCAGCCCCGCCGCATAGGCGGCATGATAGGTGAGGATGCCCGCACAGCCCGCGCGCCGGAAGCACATCAGCGTCTCCAGCACCATCGCCTCACGCTCGGCAGCACCCGCCGCCACCGCAGCCTCGATCATCGCGTATTCGCCCGAAACTTGATAAGCAAATACAGGAACTTGGAAGGCATCTTTCACACGCCGTACAATGTCGAGATAGGGCAGCCCGGGCTTGACCATCACGCTGTCGGCACCCTCGGCAATGTCCATCGCCACCTCGCGCAGCGCCTCTTCAGCATTGGCGGGATCCATCTGATAGGTGCGTTTGTCACCCTTGAGCAGCCCGCGCGAACCGACGGCATCGCGGAACGGGCCATAGAACGCGCTCGCATATTTCGCGGCATAGGACATAATCTGCACATTCACAAAGCCTTCAGCTTCCAGCGCGGCACGGATGACGCCAATGCGCCCATCCATCATGTCCGATGGCGCGATAATGTCCGCTCCGCTGCGCGCCTGGTTGAGCGCCTGCTCCACCAGCACGGCGGTCGTCGCATCATTAAGCACATAGCCTGCGCTATCAACCAGCCCGTCATGCCCGTGCGCGGTATAGGGGTCGAGCGCGACATCGGTGAGCACGCCGATATCGGGCACCGCCGCCTTGATCGCGCGCGTGGCGCGGCACATGAGGTTATCGGGGTTGAGCGCCTCACGCCCATCATCGGTGCGCAGCGCATGCGGCGTGTCCGGGAACAGGGCGATCACCTTGATACCGAGTGACGCCGCCTCTTTCGCCCGCGCGACAATGCCATCGACCGACCAGCGCGAGACACCGGGCAGGGCGGCAATCGGCTCCTCGACGCCTTGGCCCTCGCAGATGAACAGCGGCCAGATGAGGTTGGCGGGCGACAGGGTCGTTTCGGCATGCAGCGCGCGGCTCCACGGCGCGGAGCGGGTGCGGCGAAGGCGGGTGGCGGAGAAGGCGGGGGTCAATTCTTCATCCTAACATCGGCCAAATCAGTCTAAAGTGATACCCTTTGATGCCAAAAATGGCTGAAATCCATCTAAAGTGACATAAGTGACACGAAGGGACAAAAAATAACGTCCTTACCCAATGCGAAGGCACAGCATTCACCGGTTGCGCGGCGGCGGCAGGATAGGCGTTCTCCAACATCATGTCACACCCTAACCCAGCACGGGCATGTAGGAAAGGGGGCGGCCTAAATACCCCTCTCCCCTTGCGGGAGAGGGAGCGAGACTTGGCAGCTTGCTGCTTAGTCGCAGCGGGTGAGGGGCGGTATTGTTGGTCTGAGGGTGTTGGATGTTTCAGCATCCATACCCCTCACCCAGCTCCGTCTAAACGCGTTCCTCGTTAAGACTGCGCAACCCTCTCCCTCAACGGGAGAGGGGTATTACCCCAATCGCGTGCCTAACCCAGCCGCGCCAGCGCCGCCTGCAACCGCTCGGCCTCCGCCGATTTCTCGGCATGATCAGCGCGCGCTTTCTCGACCGCCTCGGGCTTGGCTTTCTCCACAAAGGACGGATTGCTGAGCCGACCCGCGAGCGAGGCGGCTTCCTTTGTCGCGGCTTCAATGGCTTTGGTGAGGCGGGCGCGTTCGGCGTCGAGGTCATACCCCTCAATCACAGATATGAGGTTCAGATCCCCAGACAAAAATTGAATTTTGTGTCCTACGAGAACGAGATTGTCAGAAATGACGAACTGCTGGGGATTGGGTCCCGCAAGAACACTTCCAGTTCCCGGGGCGACGTGAGCCGGACTGACGCGTGCCATCCTCGCCAACTCTTGCTGATACCGGTTCACAAACGAAACCTGGTTCGCTGAAACGGTTGCGACGGTTGCTAAAAGAATTTTTCCTGGGGCAATCTCTAGGGCCGTTCGCTGGGTCCGAATATCAGCAATAATCTGAATTAGTCTGCTGATTTCCGACTTCGCCGCTGCGTCAACGCTTGCCTCAGGATTCACCCATGCCGCATGGATCAGGTCGCCGCTGCGGGGGTGGGTGGGGTCAGCCAAAGCGTGCCACAATTCCTCGGTGATGAACGGCATGAACGGGTGCAGCATTACCAAAATCTGATCGAGCACCCAGCCCGCGACCAGCTTCGATTCCGGCTCCATCTCGCCCTGTTCGCCATCGACGAAGGCGGGCTTGATCATCTCCAGATACCAATCGCAAAACTGATCCCAGACGAAATGATACACGACATTCGCCGCCTCATCGAAGCGCAGATCGGCGAGCGCCTTGTCGAGCGCGGTGACCGTTTCGACCACTTCGCCGATGATCCATTTGTTCACCGCGAGCGCGGCCTCAGGCGCGGCCACCTGCGTCGACGCGCCAATGCCGTTCGCCTGACAGAAGCGCGCGGCGTTCCAAAGCTTGGTCGCGAAGTTGCGATAGCCCTCTAGCCGGCGCTCATCCATCTTGATGTCGCGACCCTGGCTCTCCATCGCCGCCATGAAAAAGCGCAGCGCATCGGCGCCATATTTATCAATCAGCCCGAGCGGATCGACGGTATTGCCCTTTGATTTGCTCATCTTCGAGCCGTCTGCGGCGCGAACTAAACCATGAAGATACAGCGTCTTCCACGGTACTTCTTTCATCTGGTGTAAGCCCTGCATCGCCATCCGCGCATCCCAGAAGAACAGGATGTCGAAACCGGAAATCAGCACATCATTGGGGTAGTGGCGGGCAAGGAGGTCTGATTTCTCCGGCCAACCGAGCGTCGCAAAGGGCCACAGCGCCGAGGAGAACCAAGTGTCGAGGACGTCGGGATCGCGCCATACCCCATATGCCTTAATCACTGACTCGCCGCGAATCTCGTCGTCGGATATTTTGATGCCGAGTTCTGCTTCAAGTTCCTCTTTGGTGGCTGGTCGAACATGAGATTTTATCTTGTCGAGTAATCCCCGCGCTTCTATCTCATCGGCAACCACGGCAATGTCCATTATCTCGCCGGGTTGCCATGCCTTACCGTAGTATTCGACGATTTGTTGCCTCACAAGTTCGACATTTTCGGCGACGAAAACAACTCGTTCATTCGGATTGTTGATATCGAATCCATACCACACCGGTATTTGGTGCCCCCACCAAAGCTGCCGCGAGATGCACCAGGGCTGGATATTCTCCAGCCATTGGAACCAGGTCTTGGCCCAGCTTTCGGGCACGATCTTGATGTCGCCGTTGCGCACCGCCTCAATCGCGGGGCCCGCGAGCGTCTTGGCATCAACATACCATTGATCGGTCAGCCACGGCTCGATGACGACGCCTGAGCGGTCGCCGAATGGCGTCTGGATGACGCGGTCTTCGATCCTTTCCAGCAGGCCGAGCGCGTCGATCGCCTCGGCCACCCTCTTGCGCGCGTTGGTCGGCTCGCCTTCGATGCCGAAGCGATACAGGCCGAGATATTCGGCGGGGATCAGCTCGTCCGCAACCTGCACCACGCGGCCATCCGCATCGAGCATATTGAGCATCTGCGCAGGGGCTATGCCTGCCCGCTTGCCGACTTCAAAGTCGTTGAAATCATGCCCCGGCGTGATCTTCACCGCACCCGAACCGAGCGCGGGATCGGCATGATCATCGGCGATGATGGGGATGCGCCGCCCGGTGATCGGCAGAATGACA
>Ga0007825_1000546_pt1 | contig 10446 bp, 11 predicted proteins | sample CryBogCBE13Jul09_FD_71229 | JGI IMG/M metagenome (GOLD analysis project Ga0007825, IMG submission 71229) | Freshwater microbial communities from Crystal Bog, Wisconsin, USA - CBE13Jul09 | ecosystem: Environmental > Aquatic > Freshwater > Lake | place: Crystal Bog, Wisconsin, USA | collected... | reverse complement strand
CGCACGCGAAAATCTCCACGGGCAAGTCGGAGAATAAGTTCGGCATTGCGTATGACAAGGCACAGGCCGCCTATGCGCTCGCCCGCGAATTGCCCGGGCTGGCCGCGCAGGGCGTCGCCGTCCATATTGGGAGTCAGCTCACCGATTTGGCACCATTGGACGCAGCCTTTGGAAAAATCGGTGATTTGATTGCAGCGTTGCGGCGCGACGGCCACGTGATTGACAGTGCTGATTTGGGCGGTGGCCTCGGTGTTCCTTATGACCCGGCCTTGCCTGACCCGCCGTCACCCACTGCCTATGGCACGATGGTGCGGCGCGCCACAGTGGATTGGCAAACGCGCCTTGTTTTTGAACCAGGAAGGCTCATTGTGGCGAATGCCGGCGTGCTGCTTAGTCGCGTTGTGCGCGTCAAGCAGGGCACCGCGCGGCCGTTCGTCATCGTCGATGCGGCGATGAATGACCTCATCCGCCCGAGCATGTATGATGCCTATCATGACATTCGCGCGGTCAATCCGTCGGGTAAGCGCATGGTCGCGAACATTGTTGGTCCGGTCTGCGAGAGCGGTGACACATTTGCGATGGCGCGCGATATTGATACCGTGGCCGCGGGTGATCTGGTCGTGTTTGCGACGGCAGGGGCTTATGCGGCGACGATGGCGAGCACCTATAACTCGCGCCCGCTCACCGCAGAGGTTATCGTGTCGCACGATCGCTACGCTGTTGTGCGCCCGCGTCTCGACGTGGAGGCGCTGATCGCCTCAGAAAAAGTGCCGGAGTGGTTGTAAATTAGGTTTTGGCGTGGGGCCGTAAAAGGAACCAGACTTGCTTACGCGTGAAGTCGAGCGTCACGATGTCGAACAGCCGCAATGCGCTCATCCCGAGCAGAATGGCGGGCCGCCGCGCGAGGCCGAATTGCTGGAATGAACTGGCATCGGCGAATGCGATTGGCAGATTGCGGATTTCGATACCGCCAATCTTCACATGGCCCACTTGGGTGTAATCGGCGGCCAGGGTGCGACCCGTAACACTGAGGAGCGTGATCGGCTGGATCGGTGTATGTTCGATTTGTCGGCTCACCAGTCGCCGTAACGGTTCGTTGCCGATGCTGTCTTCTGATCCGGTGTCGATGATCACCGCGACACGCTCCCCCTCGATTTCGGCGTCTGTCAAAATCAGCTCGCCGTGCTTCGAGCGCGCGGTAACCACGATGGTTCCAGGGTCATGCGGCACGTCATCAACATGGTCGTGGCGATCCGATGGGGCAATGGTGATCGTGCTGTTCGCTTTGAAATTGATCGTCAACCGTTGACCACGCAATATGTCGAGGCCGATGAGCCCGTCGCCGCCGAGGTTGCTGCGCAGGAGGGCCGGGGCGTGCACGTCGCGGATGCTTAGCGCCGCGAAATGTAACTCGGGAATAGTCACCGAGGGGACGCGGTCGCTCCCGCCGATGTTTTTAACGGTAACTGTTGGCCCCTCCGGAAGATTGATCCGTGATGCAATCTCCTTTGCCACCACCGAGCGCGTGGAGGCAGTATCAACCAAAAAGCGCAACGGCAGGGTGTTGATTTCAACATTCACGCGAAGGCGGGCGGCGTCGTCCGGGAGTATCGCGACCGCGGTGTCAGGCGACGGGGCACCAGCGGGCGGCGGGACGTCTTGCGCATTTGCTGGGTGCGCCGGAATTGCGAGGAGCGCCCAAAACGCCAGCATCGCCAACTCGCGCTTCCCGCTCGCCAAGAATGTCCGCTTGGCGGCCCTCAACGCGCGGAGCGACCGCATGTCATCAATTTTTAATGATGCTGGTGCGCATCTTGATACTTGCGCACCGCTGCGAGCGTGTTGGTCACATGGCCCTCTGCAGCCATTGCCGAATAAGCGTAGATGATCTTGCCATCGGGCGCGATCACGTAGCTGGTGCGGTTCGATTTGCCGAACATGAATGACGAGTCATAATCTTTGATCATCTGCGGGGTGGCGACCGCAACGGCGAATTTGTTGCGGCATTCGAGCACCGAGAATTTGCTCAGCTTCTCAATCGGATCAGCGGCTACACCGATGATGGTTGCGCCCAGCTTTTGAAAATCGGCGGTCGCCTCAGCAAATTCATGTGCCTCGATCGTGCAGCCCGACGTGAAGGCCGCGGGGAAAAAATACAGTACAACCGGGCCTTTTTTCAGCGCCGCATCGAGCGCGAACGGGAATGGCTTGCCAGCGAGCGTCGCTTGCGTCGAGAAATTGGGGGCTTTCGTGCCAACGGGCAATGCCGAGAGGGCAGGTGTCGCGAGCGAGAGGGCGGCGATGAGAGCGAGCAGGCGCATGGGTATCTCCTTGATATGGCTTCAGTGTAGCACATTATCGGCGTGCTGCTAGCGACTTTCCAGTGCTCTGGCCCGACGGCGCTGCACCGAAGACCCAAAGCCCAGCCCCTCGCGGTATTTGGCGACGGTGCGGCGCGCAATATCAAAGCCCTGTTCGCGCAACAACACAACCAATTGGTCATCCGAGAGAATATCGTCCGCCGTTTCGGCAGCGATGAGTTGCTTGATTGCGTTGCGAATGGCTGCGGAGGACGCCGCTTCGCCCCCCTCGCTTCCGCCCACGGCGTTCGAGAAGAAAAATTTAAGTTCGAAAACGCCGCGAGCACAACTGAGGTATTTCGCCGATGTCACGCGACTGACGGTCGACTCGTGCATTTCGATGGCATCCGCCACCATTTTGAGCGTCAACGGCTTGAGATGCGTGACGCCGTGGCGGAAGAAGCCATCCTGATGCTTGACGATCTCAGTCGCGACTTTGAGGATGGTGCGCTGGCGCTGATCGAGCGCTTTGACCAGCCAATTTGCGCTCGTCAGCGCTTCATTGAGCCAGGCTTTCGACTCCTTGCTTTGCTGGCCGCGTGCCAATTCAGTATGGTAGCTGCGGTTGACAAGCACGCGCGGCAGGGTGGCCGTGTTGATCTCCACAACCCAGCCATGCGCGCGCTGGACGACAAACAAATCGGGCGTGATCGATTGGCTGCGGACGCCGCCAAAACGCAAGCCAGGCTTGGGATCATAGGCGCGCAGTTCGCGGATCATATCACTCAGATCTTCGTCATCCACGCCGCACATCCGCTTGAGCTGCGTGAGCTTGCCGACCGCGAGCAGGTCGAGATTCTCGATCAACCGGGCCATTGCGGGATCATATCGATCCGCCTCTTTGGCCTGCAGCGCCAAGCATTCGGAGAGCGACCGCGCCGCGACGCCGGTTGGATCAAAGCGCTGGACGCCCGCAAGCACCGTCTCAATCCGTACAAGCGGCACCTGCAGGCGGCTGGCCATATCGATGAGCGAGATGGTCAGATAGCCCGCCTCGTCTATTTGATCGATGAGGTGACTGGCGATGAGCCAATCAGTACCGGTGAACACTTCCCCCGCCTGCGCGAGCAGGTGATCGTGGAGCGAGGGCGCGTCGGCGGCAATCGCATCGAAATCAAAGCCCTCGCCGTCGCCCGATCCACTGTCCGTGATGTTCAGACCCAGCGCCCCATCGTTGCCGGAGGTTCGCTCGTCAGGCCCGCCGTCGGACGACGCATCATGATGGAATGTCTCGGCGGTGAAATCGACATCAAGCGGTGCTTCCTCAGCGCCCGACTCGCGCGCTTCCAATATCGGCGCGTCGCCCGTGCGTTCATCGGCCAAGAGCGGGGCGTCTGCCGGCGCATCATCGCCATCACTCGTCGCAATTTCGAGCAGCGGATTGCGATCAACCTCCTCAGCGATAAAGGCTTCGACCTCAAGGTTCGAGAGCGCGAGCAGCTTGATCGCCTGCTGCAACTGCGGCGTCATCACCAGCGACTGGCTTTGCCGAATATCGAGGCGGGGGCCGAGTGCCATTACCGGGTAATGACGATAGGCAGCATCAGAGCTCGAAGCTCTCACCGAGATAGAGACGGCGCACGTTTGCGTCGGCAACCAGCGCCTCGGGCGAACCGGCGAACAGGACCCGGCCATCATAAATGATGCACGCGCGATCGACGATGTCGAGCGTTTCGCGGACATTGTGATCGGTGATGAGTACGCCGATTTGGCGCCGTTTCAGATCACGCACCAGTTCGCGGATGTCTGCAATCGACAACGGATCGATCCCCGCGAAGGGCTCGTCGAGCAGCATGATCGAGGGGTCAGCGGCGAGCGCCCGCGCAATTTCGCAGCGGCGGCGTTCACCACCGGAGAGCGCCATTGCGGATGAATCACGTAGCCGCGTCAGGCCAAATTCTTCGAGCAACGTCTCGAGGCGATCAGCGCGTGCCCCTTTATTCGGCTCCACCATCTCGAGCACCGCTTCGATGTTCTGACCGACGGTTAGCCCGCGAAAAATCGATGTCTCTTGGGGCAGATAGCCAAGGCCGAGCACCGCACGACGATACATGGGCAGCGCCGTAATATCCGAATTGTCGAGCATGATCCGGCCTGAATCCGGACGTACCAGCCCCATGATCGAATAGAAGCATGTCGTTTTGCCGGCGCCGTTCGGGCCCATCAGGCCAACGACTTCGCCCCGCGCGACATTGAGCGATACATCGGAAAGGACGACCCGCTTGTCATATGATTTCGCAATCGACACAACGGAGAGCCCATTGCTGATTTCGCCCAACGGCTCGCGATCGATAACGGGTAACACTTCGTTCATACCGGCTTCCTTGGCAGATCGAGTTTAATCTGCGGTAAAATTTGAAATCCGACGCACAACAATTATGGCTGGCGCTGCGGCACCGTGAAGTGGCCCGTCACGCGCCCGCCATCACCCCCGCTCGTGCCGTTGGCACCACCCACAGCACTGCCATCGATTACCGAGCGACCCGAGTTGAGATCAATCACCAGACGCCCACCCTTAATGTTGTTCGCGCCCTGTTGCAGGTTCACGCCGCCAATCATCGTGATGAGTTTGTGGTTCAGGTCGTAAATGGCGACGTCGCTGCGCGCTGTCTGATCTGCGCTGGCCACTGTCACTCCGCCTTGCGCATCCAGCCGATCGATTTGCGGGCTCGCACCGCCAACCTTGTTATAGGCGACCGTCAGGCGTTCGGCGTCGAATTCGAGCCCCTCCTGACGCACCTTGACATGCCCCTCGAAAACCGCGCGGTCTTGGCGGTCTTGCACCACGAGATGATCGGCGTTGACGTCGACCGGTGCGTTAGAGTCATGCCCTTTCAGCGCTTGCCCGAGTAATGGAGGTGCGAGCAACGAAAGCCCCAGCACCACGAGTGCGACACGTATCTTCATGGTTTCCAGCCTCTGCCGCTGCGTTGATCAATATGCAAGTGCGCATTGCCCTGAAGGGTGACGGTGCGTGTCGCAATATCGGCATTCAGATGGTCTGCTTTGAAATTCCCCAGCGGAATATGGCCGTCAACGGCGCCAGCGCTGCTGATTTTGCGCGTCTTGAGGTCAAGGCTGACATCGCGGGCCGTCATCTGGTAGCCATCGGCCGTGCGGAAGACCATTGGGCCGTTTATCTTCAGATTTTCGGCATCCATATTGTACTGGCCAGTATTGGCTTGCATCGTTGCCAGCCCCTCGGTCAGGCCGATCTGCGCTGACAAACGGCTCAGCATCACGAGCGGATCACGCGATGTGGCCTGGATGGCCGATCCCGCCATAATCTGAAAAGAACGACCTTCGCTGTCCTCGCCGCGATACGTGGCGTCGGTGATTTTCATGCGCTCCTTGGCGACCGCGACATTGTTTTTTGCCAGCACGAAGCTCACGTCATTTTGAGCCGAAATCGGGGCCAGCACCAAAATTGCCGCTAGGGCTCCACCGAGCGCGGGCAAAAGAAGTGCGGCGACCTTTACAACACGGTCATGCGAACTGCCGACCGCAGCCCAAACCTTGCGTACATTACGCTCGCGAATCGCCTGCTCAGACATGTGCGAAAATATCTGTCTCGGGCCAGCCGGCAAGGTCGAGCAGCGCACGAGCGGGCAAGAAATCGAAGCAGGATTGGGCGAGCGCGGTGCGTCCTTCACGTGCCAAACGCGTCTCCAGTTCAGCCATCATGCGGTGCAGAAAACGGACATCAGACGCCGCATATTCGCGCTGCGCATCGTTGATGACGGGCGCGCCCCAGTCGGACGATTGTTGCGTTTTTGAAATCTCGACGCCGATCAGTTCGCGCACCAGATCTTTGAGCCCATGCCGGTCCGTATAGGTTCGTACCAGTCGCGAGGCGATCTTGGTGCAGAAAACCGGCGCCGCCATAACACCCAGATAGGCATGAATCGAGGCCAGATCGAAACGCGCAAAATGGTAGATTTTGGTGATTTTGGGATCACTCAAGAGCGCCTTCAGGTTGGGCGCCGCATAGTCGCTGTCATGCGTGAAGCGCACCAGATGCTCATCGCCATACCCGTCCGCCAGCTGAACGATGCACAACCGATCACGTCCGGGTTGTAATCCCATCGTCTCGGTGTCGATCGCGATGACGTTCCCGTTCAAGGCGTTTTCGGGTAAATCTTCCTCATGGAAATAAATGGTCATGGGGTTGGGGCGATCCAATCTGTTTGCGTTATCGGATAGCCCTTAGCGCATATCGTGCGGCCACGCCAATCGCTTCGTTCGCTTCCTGAACGCCAGCTAAATAAATCGCTCGCAGCCGAATATGTTTTCGGTTATAACTGAGGTAAGTGCTGATTGTTGTGCTTGGGGGTTCGAAGTCTATCGCCGGGACTATGAACTTTGATTGTGAGCAGGGCGATAAAAAGATTCGGGAAAGTTAGATAAGACATGAGTTTCGATAAAGGACGGCGCGGTGACCGGGGCGGACGCGGCAGGGATAAACGGGATAGTTTCGGTGATGACAGCTACACGCCACCTCCCGGTGATCGGTTCGGTGGGGGTTTTGGCGGTGGTGACCGCTTCGGCGGCGGCGGCGGAGATCGTTTTGGCGGCGGTGGCGCAGGCGGCGGTTTTCGCGGTGGCGGTGCTGCTGGCGGTGGCCGTCCTTCAATGCCAGCGCAGGTCGTTGGCGAAGGCAAGGGCGTTGTAAAATTCTTTAATGCACAAAAAGGCTTCGGCTTTGTTGTGCGTGACGATGGCGGCGAAGATGTGTTTGTGCACATCTCGGCTGTTGAAATGGCCGGTTTGACGACCCTCGCAGAAGGGCAGCCACTCGGCTTTACGCTCGTTGATCGCAACGGTCGCATCTCAGCAACCGATCTCGTGATCGAAGGTGAGCCGATTGCCGCGACCGAACGCCCTGCACCTCGTGACCGTGGGGATCGCCCTGAGCGCGCGCCAATGGCGGGCGGTGCTGGCGGTGGGCGGACGCTCACCGGCGAGAGCGCGAGCGGCACGGTGAAGTTCTTTAACGCCATGAAGGGCTTTGGCTTTATTCAGCGCGATGATGGTCAACCAGACGCATTTGTGCATATTTCGGCCGTTGAGCGCGCCGGAATGAGCAGCCTGAATGAAGGTGATCGTCTCAAATTTGAGATCGAGATTGATCGGCGTGGCAAGGCTGCGGCGGTGAACCTCTCGGCAGCAGACTGATTTAGGTGAGCAGGGCGCGGCGGATCATCTCCTGATGACCGCTGCGTCGTCGCTACCCCAATTCAAAGATCATTTTTCCGGCCATGCCGGCGTATATGCCGATTTTCGGCCCCATTATCCCGATGCATTATTCGCGTTGCTTGCCGACCAATCGGCAGCGCGGGAGGCCGTGTGGGATGTTGGGTGCGGTAATGGCCAAGCCAGCATCGGGTTGGCGCAGCATTTTGCCAAAGTCTATGCGACCGATGCGAGCGCCGAGCAGATCGCCGCTGCTTTGCCGAGTCCAAAGATTGACTATCGGGTTGCGCCCGCCGAGGCATCGGGCCTTGCTGACGCCAGCGTCGATGCGATCATCATTTGTCAGGCCTTGCACTGGTTCGACTTTGATCAATTTTACCGTGAGGCACGCCGTGTCGCGCGATCTGGCGCGCCAATCTTCGCCGTGGCCTATGAGTTGCCCGAGATATCGCCGATCATCGACGCGATCATTCGAGATTTTTACAAGGCCGATATCGGCCCCTATTGGCCGCCAGATCGGGCGCATATCGAAACGGGCTATCGTGACATCCCCTGGCCCTTCGCGCCGCTCGATCTTCCGGCGGTTCATATGTCAGCGCAATGGTCGCTTGATCAACTGACGGGATATGTCACGACTTGGTCTGCGGTGCGGCGCTACCATGCTGCAACGGGTATTGATCCCGTGCCCGCTCTACGCGCCGCGCTCGCGCCGCACTGGGGCGAAGCTGTGCGCACGGTGAGTTGGCCGCTCGTCATCAAGGCGGGGCGGATCTAGCGGCGCCTAAAGGTGCTCGGCGAAGGCCGCGACAATATCCAGATAAAGTTGCCGCTTAAAATCGACAATAATGTCGGGCAATGTGTGCGGCGGCACCCATTTCCATGCGCCGAATTCGGGATGATGTGTTTCCAGATCAACATCATGATCATTGCCCAGAAAGCGCATCAGGAACCAGGTCTGGCGCTGGCCTAGATAGCGGCCCTTCCAAAGCTCCTTTTTGAGCTCGGGTGGCAAATCATAATAGAGCTCGGTTGGCGCGCGCGCGATGATTTCGACGGCGTGCGCCGGAATACCTGTTTCCTCATAGAGTTCGCGCAGCGCCGCCGCCTCGACATCCTCGCCGTCATCGATACCGCCCTGCGGCATCTGCCAAGCCTCGTAACGGTTATGGAGCCGCTTGCCGACCCAGACATGACGCGCGTCATTGATCAGCATGATGCCTGCAGCGGGGCGGTAGTCAGCGGGGTTGGGTAAGGCCATTGTTATGCCGTCGCCTCGGCGATGATCGCTTTGAGCACGTAGAGGCTCTCCAGCGTGTCCTGCTGCGCTGACGGAACCACTTTGCGGACGTTTAGGAAGCCGTGGATTGTGCCGACGGCTTCGCGGTAGGTCGTCTGTACGCCCGACTCGATCAGCTTGGCGGCGAAGGCGCGCCCCTGATCACGCAACGGATCAAGCCCTGCCGTGGTCAGCAGCGTCGGTGGCAGGCCGCTCAAATCAAAGTTGAGCGGATAGGCACGCACGCTTTTCACGTCAGCATTATACGCTTGAGTGAAGAACTGCATCGCCTCACTCGTGAGGAAGTAGCCTTCCGAAAAATCCTTATAACTCTGGTAGCTACCCCCACGTTCCGAGACGACGGGGTAATATGGGCAAAGCGCAATGACGGGGGCCGCCGCCGGCTTATCGCGCAACGCTATGGCCGTGACAATCGTAAGATTGCCACCCGCACTATCGCCACACGGGATGATGCCGGTCACGGTTCGACCAAGTTCGGCGGGGCTGCCCGCGATCCAGCGCGCCGCCGCTTCGCAATCATCCGGCGCGGCGGGGAAGGGGTGCTCGGGCGCCAGCCGATAGTCGAGCGCGATCACAGGAATATCGAGCAATTTCGCCGCTTCGGTGCAAAAAGGCTCATGGCTGTCAAGGTCGCCGACCACAAAGCCGCCGCCATGCATGAACACCATCACGGGGCCAGCCTCGCGCGTCTCGCGCGCATCATAGAGCCGTGCCGGAATGCTGCCAGCGGGGCCGGGAATCGAAATGTCGCGCACCACGGCGAGCGGAACGGGCTCAAGATCGGCAATCGAGCGCATCATCGGCATGATGGCGCGAAACTGCGCAAGATCTGACTCGCCAAATTTAGGTGCGCCGCTGGCCGCAGCCATATCGAGGTAAGCACGGACATCGGTGCGGACAAAGGGTGCGTTCATACAACTCTCCATGTGATTCTGCCCTTGACGCTAACGTCTATTGATACCGACGTAAACGACAAAGCTGCGCTGCACCCATGCGCAGTTTTACTATTTTGTTGCTGCTCGCGTTGTGTAATAGGGGCCGCAATAAGATTACGCAGGATAACTCAACATGGCCACTGCCGCGCGCAGCGTTACCGAAGACCAAGCCCCCGTACCGCACTCGACTGAAGCTGTTGTTGTCCGCTTTGCGGGCGACTCGGGCGACGGAATGCAGCTAACCGGTGGGCAGTTCACGCTCTCGGCCGCGCTCGCGGGCAATGATTTCGCGACCTTCCCGGACTTCCCCGCCGAGATTCGCGCGCCGCAGGGCACGACGTTTGGCGTTTCGGCATTCCAGATTAACTTCGGTTCGGATGCGATCGAGACGGCGGGCGATGCGCCCGATATTCTCGTCGCGATGAACGCTGCCGCGCTCAAAGTGAATGTCGGCGACCTCAAGCCCGGCGGGCTGATCATCGCCGATGAGGCCGAGTTCAACGCGCGCAACCTCGCCAAGGCGGGCTATGATGCCAATCCGCTTGAGGACGGGAGCCTCGCCAAGTGGCAGCTGCTCGCGTTCAATATCTCGCAACTCACGCTCGATGCCGTCAAGTCGTTCGGGCTGGGCAATAAAGAGGCGCTGCGCTGCAAGAATATG
>Ga0007825_1000541_pt1 | contig 10497 bp, 10 predicted proteins | sample CryBogCBE13Jul09_FD_71229 | JGI IMG/M metagenome (GOLD analysis project Ga0007825, IMG submission 71229) | Freshwater microbial communities from Crystal Bog, Wisconsin, USA - CBE13Jul09 | ecosystem: Environmental > Aquatic > Freshwater > Lake | place: Crystal Bog, Wisconsin, USA | collected... | reverse complement strand
TAAGCATTGTAATCAGCATCATTCTCGTTTCTCGTTATTGCTGTGTTTTTCTTTTGGAGAAAGTAGGATGTCCGTTGTTAGAGCGCGTAAGCATTATTTTAAACGCTATGTGGTTGACCATCGTTTCCGTCTGTGCTACACGCACATAGTACCACCTTAATCATACTACTAGCTTGAAGGAAGGGCGCTTTTAATGGGAAGAAAGCAAGTAATGACCCCGTTTGATGAGACGAGTGGTTTTGTTCATCCAGATAGGAGTCGCTGGAGTGGTCGATAACAAGAAGAAAAGGTCAGTCGTCCGCGGCCTCCACGACGACCCATCATCTAATGAACAGTTTTTACGTCAACGACGATTGAAATTTTTTCTAATATCATAACGCAGATGATGGCGTTGGCACTGGCGTCTAGCTCAGAAAATTACATAATCCAAGTAATAGTTGCCGGAACTCATCCAATAGTTGTTATCATTCACAAGTACTCCTGGCAGTACTATGGACGCTAGTTTCTATCTTCCTTTTAAACTCCTCGGCAAGAACTAAATCACATCAAACACCATATGCACTACGGGACGAATATAAATTACACTACATTCGCCAAGATATGATTAATATGAACTTGACGAATCATAACACACACGTGGCAAAGCCGCCCAAGGTACTGCAGTTTCAATGTCCACTTCAAAGTAGCCATATGGAGGTCGCCCACCAATACAAAGAACGACGAATCGTCAAAGATGAACTCAGCACTTCCATTCAAGCTATGTACACACCCTACTATCAGTCTCACTCTCAATATCTGATGACAGCGCTCCATCCTGTTTCGTCTCAACCTTGTCTTTCCCTTCCCTCAATCCTAAGTTTATATCATCCATAATCCTCTCCATCTCCTCCACTTTCTCAAGAAATTCCATCACCCGGAGCTGCTCAGAAATCTTGACACAGTTCTCTGTTACCAACACCTCTTGTTCTACATCCGCTCGCTTGCTCCTCTGTAACACCACCTCAAACTTATCATACAGTCGGCGCATCGCTTGAAACGATTCACGAAGATTTTCTTGCATCGATAATTCTCGACTCTGTCACATGGAATAGAATGCATATTGTAATAATTGTGAATTACTATGAGATAAGATTTTTCTACCTGTGCTGTGCCCCAGTTTTGAAATAACTGTTGGGAATTTAAAGCGATATTGAAGAAATGATATGAGCTAATTGGAGAATAATCTGCTTACCAAAGCAACAACACTAGCTGGAGGCATACAATTACATATAAGTAGGACAGCCGTCAACAGGTGCGCGCCCCAACTATACGGCGCTGTGGTTATATTTCAATCAAAGCGATCATATCGCCGAGGAGAGGTGTAGGAAGGGGGACTTACCAAGGACGAGTTTCCGAAGAAGTAGCATACTGTATATAGAAGTAAATCGGGTTATGCACGTTGACAACGAAGTTTACCAGGCCCCGTAGGGAGGATGCACCAACGTGGTTAGATGTCGAAATTAGAGGGTTGTTAAAGGTATGACATATATCGCAATCAGAGTGGGAATACTCCTTACCCGAATAGAGTAAAGAAGATCGAATACTGAGCGATTTCTTGAGCGGTTGACGAAATCCGATCCACATAGGGCGAGAAATAAGCGTATGCCTAATCGGTACAGCCAGGATTGACATGGAGAGAAGCTGTGGATCAGCAACACGAGCGCATACTCTCAGCTTCGCAGCCATGTACGCACCTTTATGAAGATGGCAGCTACAAGCATTCCAAACAGTATCTACCGCGATATCAGAAATACCAGAAAGTGATTGAGACAGTGCAAAAGTCAGTTTCGAAGTGACGGTACACGGTCTACCTTCGAGTCTTCGTTATTGGAGACCACCGTTAACACAGCGGTAAGAATCAAACGCCTGTACGTCTCAACGATTTCCCAATACCAGAACTTAGGCAAATAATTTTGGTAGAGAAAGGCCAGGCATTCAAAGTCATCGAAAAATTTAAGGGCTCGCGGGGGACGCGAGTATCCGGAATCTTTCAATTCGAAACGGTGCGATATTTCGTAACGGTTTCCGTACAGTATGAGCAAATAGGACAACTGCACGGGGATGGGTACAATCGAAATAAGCACAGGAATAGGTATAATTGAAAAAAAGGGAAGATATGCGATAATATAGAGTGTTGATGGCCTCACTGGAATTCCTAACGGATACACGATGATCATGGCCAAGGCCCAGTAAAATCCGTAACGGTATCTGGCGGAGCTGCAGGATATACTCAAATCCGCTCTGTATATTCGCATCCGAAACATTCATATGATATGGTCCAATTAGGTAATCAATCGTACAACGAACGGAAAGAGGAAAAAAGAAGAAATTGAATGGTTATAGAGAGCTGTAAAAATACCTCATGTAGAAAGAGTCTTGGTCCAACGTGTGGTCGGGGTCCGCATTCACACATGAGAAAGTATTCGCGATCACCACCGAAACTCCAGTAATCATATAAAAGCTAAACATGAAAAATAGATTGAAATAAATTCGTTTCAATCTCCTTCTCTGGGTGAGTCCGTAGCAATCCTCCATATTGCCAAAGCATTGAACTATCCGGCAGTTTAAGGCGTAGACTAGCAGTAGGAAAGCAGAGGCTGCAATTGGAGTCAACGTCGCGGCCTCCAATAACGTGATGTAGTCTACATCGGGATGCGTGCATTTGATCGACACGGCTCCAAGAATGGACGAAATATTTACGAAACTGAAAGAGAGACGGGGGGTGAAGAGAAGTCAGGCTGCTGCATCGTGATAGTGCGCGTGAAGTATAAGAAAATGATAATGTTTGTGCTTCGTTGCGGACCTTAATCCGTTATAGAGGGAGGTGATTAGTTGAGGAGGCTTGATCTTTAACGACGAAACGGCTGTGATGACAATCTGGTGGGAAACAGAAACAAGTAAAATGATTGTGTGATTAGATACTGATTTCTACAAAAGTAACATTCTAGATATTAGAAACATTTTATGTACGTGCGCGAGTTGGGGGGAGGGGAGGTTGAAAGGGCGACAGGCTAGTTGGGACGTCGCGCAGACCTGGAAGAAATTGATTACTAACTTCAACATATTGGTTAAATCTTCAGACATGTCTTCGATTTGTTTTTTAATGAACTCGATGGCTCTGTCCAGTCCCAACCATTGCGCGATACCGAGGAGAAGGAGAAGTCCGAAGGGAACGATGATGATCAGAAAGGACGATATTCCAGAGCTAGGCATGCATTTTGAGCACACGTTTGTTCGAGTAGAGGACGGGAAATATCCGCGGGCGCAGACACCACAGAACGGTCCAGTGTACCCTTCTGCACAGGCAGAGTCATTACCTCCAAGACAAGAGACTTCATTTTCACAGTTGAATAGGGTATATGCTTCTAGAGAAGCTGACCATTCTCCCTCTTCTAGATATTTCAGAGACCCTTTACAATAGGTACCAGTGGGACAACTGCACTGTTGCGAGGCCCGGTCGTCTCCCACCAAACAAGTCTGCTCTACTTGAAGATATGCCTTATTTTGGAATTACGGGCAGGAAGAGCAAAGATAATTGTTGCATTTATACACTGAAGTGGGAAACGCTAGTGGAAATGGCGACATATAGAGCTAGTTAGAGGAAAGTATAGAGGACAGATGGTGTATGCAAATCATTATATCAATGGTATTTTGCTGAAAACACGACGAGCAATAAAAGACATTTAAAATCTGATGCGGAAAATTTTATGCCAAAAACGCCATTTCATTTTGAAGCACTAAGGCTGGGTTCTCGTCTAGCAAAAGCGATTCAGAAGGGCGCTGTCGTTGTAGGCCGTGCTCATCATGAGCGGATTGTGCCCGCGATCTCGGCTTTTTCAGAGCAAATTCCATTTGAGGTGAAAATGCTCACGAGTCTGCGAAATCAAAAGATGCATAATAGCATAGGTGTAAATTTGTGATATTATGCTTCAGTGTGTTTTAAATGTGGGGGTAAAATTTTTTTTTTAATCTGCATATGTATAAAAAAGGGAATACGATAGACTCGAGGCGATTCAGTGATGGGATCGTGAATCGCAAGGCAATAATGAAATCATAAGGATAGTAAAGAAAAAATTGGTTGACAATATGAAAGTTTTGGATGGGCAGTTTTCTTTACATTTTTTAAATTTTAGATTTGATTACTAGTGGTTATGATTATCACCGTTGTTTTTGTTACAATTTTCTTTTCTGTTCGATTCTGACACTTCGGAATATTTTTGATAACTACACCACTCCAGAACTGCAACTAAGTGTAACACTTTTTTTGCACTGCAGCAGAAATCATATAAATTATTTTTCATCTTCTTGTAAATATGAAAATTTATGTACTCCTCCTCATCGCAAGTAGCGTGTGGCTCAGTTCTTGTTTTCATTCAATGTGGAAAAATAAGGTTCCTTCCTCTCATCATATTGTGCAGGCTAATTTTTTTCAAAAGTATTTGGGGATAGACCTGTTATTAGCGGACGCAAATCAAACGAAAATGGAGCTCAAGAACTTAAACAGTAAAATAGACATCAAGGATGCGGAAACCAAAGCGGAGCTCCAGATGATAAACAGTAAAATAGACATCAACGATGCGGATAGGAATCAAACCAAACTGGAGCTTCGATCGATCAATAAACAGATTTCGACTATACTTTCCGGGGATTTGGGGCGGGTAATGGAGGTACTAGCGCGAGAAGATGCACGAGATCGGAAAGGAAGGGAATATGTGTCCGGGTTTACCGCTCTCGACTATGTTGACTTGGTAATGTTAGCTACTCCTTCCAGTTTTCTTTCTAATCGAGAGCTGACAAGAATGATACGAAAGAATTCTGTTACGTTTGTAGACAATCTCTACAGATCGGAGTGTTTGTTTCGGTTATCGGAGGTTTTTCTCAATATATCCGTCACTCGTTTGGACGAAACAGATATGTTGTCGCGACTTCGTCAAATTGATAGCGTTGAGAACGATCGCGAAAAGCTTGCGCTGGAAACTACAAAATATTTACTCCAGCAATTTATAGATATTGATGAGGACAAATTTTTTACAAGAAGCGAAGCAAATGATGCGAAGAAAGAGGCACTTGCAGAAGTTCTCTCATCGCCAGAGAAAAACTCCTATATATTCCCACTTCTATTTTCGCTTACTAACCAAAATGGCACCAGAAACTTCGATAGAGCAACTATATTTAAGTTTACAGAAATGGAGCTGGACATGCGAGGTCAGCTGCTGGAAGCGGGCGAGCAAGTTGTCATAGAGGTCGTTGAAATAAAACGCGGAGCGGAATCCAGAACCGCTATTAGGCAGTTGAAGGAGCGCGCATACGCTACGGCGCTGAGCCATTTTTTGTGTCAAAAGCAACGACAAGTGAAGAATTATCAGGCGTTGTGCTTTTACTATTCAAAGAATGGCGCAAAGGCTAGAAAGGCGACTGTTCCGGTGGATGTCAAAGTTTATCCGCCGGAGAAATCGATTCCAACCGAGGGCTCTGAAAATATACATGAACTGAAGAAAGTACCTGCAAGGGAGGGTCTGTCCACTGGGTTTGACTTAACGTTTAGTTTTATCAAAGCTTATAAGACGACATTGTAATGTAAAGGTGCATGTGTGGCGAGGAACTAAATCAACGACATTTATCAACATCCACTTTTCTGTTGTGGATTGGTTTCTTTTTGAGTCGTCTATAACTTCACTTTCTGAAAGCTCAGGTTCACTTCTTATTTCACAAGAAATTCCGTTCATTTCAAACCTTATCATCAAATGTATTTCGCGATTTCGTTAAATTCCAGTTTGGTTTAATCTAAATTTTCCTTTTTCGAGAATATTAATTTTTCTTCGGGAAAGCTAAGAGGGAAGTAATGTAGTGCTTCAAGAACTACATGTTATTTTCTTTTGTGGGTCTAGGCTTTTGTAATCGTATATGTTAGCAAAACTTTGCAAAAATCTTCTTCTTGTTAGTTTCAATGAGAAAGAGGTAAGGAAATCTATAATAAGTCAATCAAAAACAATGCGCGATATGTCCTGTCCTCGATCCACTCCTCGCTCCAAAGCCGTCGCTTGGTTATATAGAACTAGGAGGTCATCTTCCCTACTAGTACTCTATGCACCAACTTCAACCTTCCTTCAACAAGAACCATGTGGCGGCTCAAGTCCACACCCAGATATACCAGCCCGCATCTCGCGGTGAGTCAAAGACGACGGTCTTGTGAGGAGTCCGTTGGGGTGCTTCAACGGACATCGCTGTGGTGGGGTGGAGAGGAAAACCACATCATACACCACTCAGTGGAGTGACTTTTATTTTACTCGGGTTAGGGAGGCAGTCCAGTTTAATCAAATGTGTGCTGGGGGTGAGAGTGCACCAACAATTTGAATACCACGAGTTTATTCATCGACGGCGGCACCATGTGGTGAGATTAGCCCCGTGCTGAGTCAATCTTAACTATGATCGATATTTTCTATGAATTGGGGAATTTGCATCTAATAGTAATAGAAAGAAAATAGTAGTATAGTAATTGTTTACTACTCGGAGCAGGCAGCCTCCAACATCACTCGTTTAAGAAAGCCGCCCAGGAGCAGAGGAGAGAATTAAATTAATGCGGGTCATACGGGATGATAGTAAAACAATCACTGTTCCTGAGGTCAAGGCTAATTAAGCACGTACGGGATTATCATGGAAGGCCGTTCCAAAATTGACTGAGAAATTATACTACAGTTCAACATCCTCGTCATGAAGTTGCAGTTAAGGTGCAAGGGAACTTAAGTCAAGAGCCCAAGCAAATGAGGCTAACCGCACGCGGTTCGATGACTGGGACTCTTCAACCGCACCTCGCTCCCTATACAAGATAAGCGCAGATAAAGTGAGCGGTGTATGAAGCAAAGCTTGTAGAGTAAGTTTGTTTGGTGGTGGGGTGTTAGTGGCAAGAATGAGAGGATACGTGTAATGTTCTATTACCTATCCTCACCGAACTAAGCTGCGTGATTTACGTAGTAGTCGTGTACGTACCTCTCGATTATTACAAGAGATGTAGATAAGGGTGTACGCTTGTCGATGAGAACAAGGTACCCTCCTCCTGTATAGATTGCAAGCCATGCATGGCTGCAAATGACATAATTAATATATATTTAACATAATTTAAGTGTTTTCGCTGGGACTAGGGCGAAGATATAGCCATCTTCGATTTCCCCTTTCATATTATTTTATTAGACGACTCATCCGTTAACAGATGCTCAATATTTAATAGGGTTTATTCAACTGATCTTTCAGACCACGTCATAAGCGGAGGACCTCATTCATGGCACATAGGGTAGACAGGAGTAAATAGACTACATGGTACATGAATATTTAAGGAACTCGTGCACACTACTAACATACGAAACAACAAATGCAATATTTACTTCTTTGGTCTTAAACTGCTCCAATTTATGTACTGGAGTATTCATGAGGGACATATGGTGGCGTGAGAATAGGAGATAAGCACTAATCAATACATAGATTTGATTGAGCGACAAAGCGAGACATATATTGCAACACATTTTAAAAAGTCAGCCACATAAAGCACTCTTCTTAGATTGACAGAATTAACCATATCTGATGTTTAAATCCTGAGACTCTGAATACTCGAATCTTTTGCATATTTACTGGACACTCCATTATCCCGACTGGGTGTTCAGCGTTAAATAATTTACCCATACAATTGTCAACGTAGAGGGTAACGTTGGTGGACTCCAATGATTCATGTTCTGGATCTAATATCCACGGGACATACACATGGCAGTGTGGAGTGCAGTAGGGAAATAAGCACTCTTAAAGTATTTATATAAGGCTCATCATTTAGGAAGGGACTCCGTTATGATTTAAAGTTGAGATCATATTGAGTGCAGCCAATTAAATATTCCGTTTTAATGCACTGATCATTTCTTTCCGAACAAATAATGGTGCAATAATAAAGATAACGGAAATGTTTACTAAATGAAATTAAGTTTTCGCATCACACAGTTTTGTGCGACCTAATTGGCGATGCAACACTAAAAAGATGTAAGATCTTTTTACTCTAACACTGCAACTTCAATAGTAGTTGAATTATGTAATAAAATAAAAAATTAACTGGCAAAAAGCGTATTCAACCGCTTCTACACGTGAAATATTTTTCGAAGTTCTAGCAATTTTCGTTCGTAATTATTTGGATGGACCATTTCTCCTGCCAGGAGCTCTTGATGACGAAGGCTGCTGAAAATAGCAGGTGGTACAGGCTGATATGTGATCTGAATTAATCCACATAATAAAGTTACAACATTAGGTCTGGATCGGAAAGTTGTACTTTATATGCCCTGAAAACTTCTCTATTTCCTATGAAGAGGTATGCTGCCTTGCTGGCATCGCATTTTCTTTCTCCGTTCTATGCAGTATTTGTCAGTTTTACTTTTTAGTAGTTCTAGTTCTTTTCATGTACATTCAGGCTCCAATTTGATTTGATTCTTATCGGCTTGAGAAGCCGGTCGCTAGATCTCTCGATCAAGGCTTTCTTTGGAAACCACAGGTAAAATTTTATGGCACAAAGAATGGCTAAATTCAAAAATGTACGCTCTCAGCAGAAAATCATAGAAGTTGTGGAAATAAAGCTTTTAGCCGAATCTAAAACTGAAACTGTTCGGCTCCACGCTTTGCTTCGATAACTTCTAGAGACAACTCCAGCTTCCTGCAGTTGTCCTCATAAATCCAGTTCCATCTCTATAAATTCAAATATTGTTTCCCTATCAAAGTTTCTTGTACCATTTCGATTATTGGGCGTCTCTTCCGGCGACGGATACATATTTGAGTATAGAGTATAAATTGGCATGGATAGTTTCCTCACCTCCTTCCCATTCTTTGAGAAGCAGTAGAAAGATGCCAAATAATTCGTGAGGAGTCTTTGTTTCTGACTGACGTAATAAGATTCCAAACCACGCTCTTTTGGATCAAGGCGTTCGTGGAAATTTATAATGGATATCTTGATCTACGAGTTGCACGAGTTTAGGCCAGAAGACACATACATCCTCAAGTCTCTCCCGTCGACTGAGAATGAAGTTATAAATTTCCAATGCTGTTGCACTTGCAAACGAAAGTGGCGATCGAAATTTCGATAAATATGCGATACTTATGTACACCATAGTGGAGCTTGGACAAAAGAGGTTCACTTATACGAGCTGGGGAGTGGAGAGGAGCAAGTGTTGATTGAAATCGTGGAGGTAAAGGGGGGCGGCGGAATCTAAATCCCTATCAAGCATTTGGAGGACAAGCCTATGCTATCGCGCTTAGCCATTTTTTGTTTCAAAATTAAGTCTTGACTTGTCGTTGCTTTTGGCATAAATAATGGCTCAGCGCCATAGCATAGGCTCGCTCCTTCAACTGCCTGATAGCGGTTCTGGATTCCGCTCCACACTTTATTTCCACAACTTCTATGATTGCCACTCTCGAGCTTCCATAAGTACTCCTCTCATATCCAATTCAATTGCGGTAAACTTAAATATTGTTTCCCTCTTCCGGCGACGGATACGTTTTTGAGTATAGAGTATCAATCGGAATGGATAGCTTTCTTGCCCTCTCCCCATTCTTTGAGAAGGAGTGATAGCAAGATGTGCCAAGTAATTCGTGAATAGTCGTTGCTTTTGAGTGATGTAATTGGTAGGCGCAACTTGATCACAGTGTTGGATCCCGAATCACACTTGATCTCCACGAGTTCTATGAACACTACTAGCTCACACGTATCAGCCTAGAAAAGGAAACATATGGATTTAAAATGTTGAAGACGAGCGTGCTTGTGCTGAAGGCAGAGAGTAAGGGAGGGGCCACCGCGCAGGAGTCGATTGGGGTTATTAGCTATTAATACTTCAACGAAGAAATAGTGAAGATAGATGGATTCTTGGTTGCAAGGAACAAAGTTAATAAGCATTGTAATCAGCATCATTCTCGTTTCTCGTTATTGCTGTGTTTTTCTTTTGGAGAAAGTAGGATGTCCGTTGTTAGAGCGCTTAAGCATTATTTTAAACGCTATGTGGTCGACAATCGTTTCCGTCCGTGCTACACGCACATAGTACCACCTTAATAATACTACTAACTTGAATGAAGGGCACTTTTAATGGGAAGAAAGCAAGTAATGATCCCGTTTGATGAGACGAGTGGTTTTGTTCATCCAGATATGAGTCGCTGGAGCAGTGGTCGATAACCTAGAAGCGGTATTCGGGGGAAGGAAGAAAGGTCAGTCGCTCGTAGTACGTAAATACGACGAACTGACTCTGTTCACCGCGGCCTCCACGACGACTCCCGATCAGCAAATTAACAATTTTTTCTAATATAACGCAGATGGTGGCGTTGGCCCTGGCTGGAGTCTAGCTCAGAAAATTACATAATCCAAGTAATAGTCGCCGGAACTCATCCAGTAGTTGTTATCATTCACAAGTACTCCTGGCAGTACTATGGACGCTAGTTTCTATCTTC
>Ga0007825_1000537_pt1 | contig 10546 bp, 8 predicted proteins | sample CryBogCBE13Jul09_FD_71229 | JGI IMG/M metagenome (GOLD analysis project Ga0007825, IMG submission 71229) | Freshwater microbial communities from Crystal Bog, Wisconsin, USA - CBE13Jul09 | ecosystem: Environmental > Aquatic > Freshwater > Lake | place: Crystal Bog, Wisconsin, USA | collected... | reverse complement strand
GATGACAGATCAGCAAGGCCTGCCTTTCATGGATGCGGTGAAGGAATTGTCGGATGCAGCCGGTCTCGCCCTTCCCGCGCCGGATCCCCGCGCGGCGGAAAAGGCGGTGCGCGATAACAGTCTGTATGACGTCATGACGGCGGCGGCGGACTGGTTCGCCGATCAGCTTTATGCCGAGGGTGGCGCTGCCGCGCGCGCGTATCTCCTCAAACGTGGGATTACCCCGCCGCTCGCCAAGGCGTTCGGGCTAGGGTTGGCCCCCGACAATCGAGGGAGCCTGAAGGCGGCGCTGGCGCGGTTTGGCGAGAGCAAGCTCATTGAGGCGGGGCTGTTGATATTGGTCGAGGGCAAGGAGAGCTATGATCGCTTCCGCGGGCGGCTGATGATCCCAATCAAGGATGCGCGCGGGCGGGTGATTGCCTTTGGCGGGCGGATCCTCGGCGCGGGCGAACCGAAGTACCTCAATTCGCCCGATACCCCGCTCTTCGACAAGGGGCGAACACTGTATAATCTGGATCGCGCCGCGCCCGCCTCGCGGAGGGCCGTTGGCGCTGGCAACCCGGTAAACCGGGCGCCAGGGCGCGTGATCGTCGTCGAAGGCTATATGGATGTCATCGCGCTCGCAAAAGCGGGAATTGATGAGGTCGTTGCACCGCTTGGCACCGCGCTCACCGAGCATCAGCTTGAGCGGCTGTGGCGGCTGACCGATGCGCCGATATTGTGCTTCGATGGTGATAATGCGGGGCAAAAGGCGGCGATCCGGGCCGCGCACCGCGCGCTGCCGATGGTCGCACCCGCCCGGACGCTCCAATTCCTGACGCTCCCCACAGGCCAAGACCCAGATGATCTGGTGAGGGCGGGTGGACGGGCAGCGATGGAGACCTTGTTGGCCGCGCCGCAACCACTGGTTGATCGATTGTGGCAGGCAGAGTCGACCGCCCTCCCCCTCACCACGCCTGAGGCGCGCGCAGGACTCAAACAGCGTCTGGCCGAACATGCCCAGGTCATCACCGATCCCAACACCCGCGCGCAATACCAGCAAGAGTTCCGCAGCCGCTTCGACGCAGCCTTCACGCCGCAGCGCACGCCTTGGCAACCGCGCCCCGCTCAAAAGGCTGGCCCACGGGGACGCTTTGATCGCTTCCGCCCGCCAGAAGCGCCCCCATCGAGCAATGCACGCACGATTGGCGACACGGGCATCAATCCCACACTGGCGCGCGCTATTCTGGCGGGGCTGCTCCGTCATCCCTCGGTTATTCTGGTCTGTAGTGAGGAAATCGGCGCGCTCAAACTGACTGATACCGAGATGAATCGCCTGCGGGCGGCACTCATTGATGCCGCTTATGATCATCCAGCACTTGATTCGGAGCGGCTAATGGCCATATGCGACTCGGATGGTCTCGCCCAAATCTGCCTTTCGACGCTATCGGACAATCCACTCGCCTTTTCGTTTATGCGCGACAGCGCTGATCCGGAAACGGCGCGGCGTGATTTGGCGTTAGCGATTGGTGCGCTCGCGGCGCGACCCGAATTAGAAGCCGCCTTGTCGGCTGCCACACAACGGCTGGCAGCGCAGGGTGACGACGAAGCTTTGTTCGAGCAGCAACGGTTACGCGTTGCGCTTGATCAAGCAGACCAAAAACTGGCAGCGCTCGCGCAAGGCGAAGCTGAGACGAATGACTAAGGGATTAAAGCTGAATGGCGAATGACATGGACGATATCGATCTGGATGCCACCGACAAGGCTGATGAAGCTGGCGCGCCGCTGCTCGATCTCAATGAGGCGTCGATCAAGAAGCTGATCACGCGCGCCAAGAAGCGCGGCTATATCACCTATGACGAGCTGAACGAGGCTTTGCCGCAGGATCAGATGTCGTCCGAGCAGATCGAAGACGTGATGGCCGCGATCAACGAGATGGGCGTCAACATCGTCGAAAATGAAGAGGCAAGCGACGACGCCGAGCCCGAGCCCGAGGAAGAAATCGAGGCTGTTGATCAGGCCGATCCGATGGGCGGCGAAAATGTCGCCGAGAAGCGCAAAGAAGTCTCGGACCGCACCGATGATCCGGTGCGCATGTATTTGCGCGAAATGGGTGCCGTCGAGTTGCTCTCGCGTGAGGGCGAAATCGCGATTGCTAAGCGGATCGAGGCCGGTCGCGACACGATGATTCTTGGGCTATGCGAAAGCCCGATTACGTTTAACGCGATTATCGACTGGTCGACCGCACTCAACGAAGGCACGATGCAGCTGCGCGAGATCATCGATCTGGATGCGATGCTCTCTAAGGATCCTGCGCCCGAGAGCCTATCTGATGATGACGATGGCACCGGTGAAATTTCTGAGAAAACAGCCGGCCCCTCCTTCAAGGACGAGGACGACATCGTCGAGGCACCCGTTGCCGAGGAAGACGATGAAGAAGAGGCCCTCACCGAACGTCGCGCCAAGCCGCTGATTGAAGACGACGACGAGGACAACACGCTCTCATTGGCGCAGATGGAAGAGCAGCTTAAGCCAGGCGCGCTCGAGAAATTTGCAACGATCACCGCACTTTATCGCCAGTTTGCCAAGCTGCAATCGGCGCGGATTGAGGCGCTCGGGATGGGCAATGATTATCCCGCAGCAGAGGAACGCAAATATCAGAAATTGCGTGAAGACCTCACCGCGCAGGTAGAGAGCGTCCAGTTTCACGGCGCCAAAATCGAGTATCTCGTTGACCAGCTCTACAGCTTTAACCGTCGCCTGACCGCGTTGGGTGGGCAGATGCTGCGTTTGGCCGAGCGGCATAAAGTGCCGCGCAAGGCGTTCCTCGATTCCTACATCAACCATGAGCTTGACGAGCATTGGCTCGAAAACGCGCGAAAAACCGACAAGAAATGGGCCGCCTTCGCTGAGAACGAGGCTGACGCCGTCGAGCGGATCCGCAACGAGATTGCCGAAATTGCACAGGCAACCGGCATGTCGCTGCCCGAGTTCCGCCGCATCGTAAATATGGTGCAAAAGGGTGAGCGCGAAGCACGGATTGCCAAGAAAGAGATGGTCGAGGCAAACCTGCGGCTCGTCATTTCAATTGCTAAAAAATATACGAACCGTGGCCTGCAATTCCTTGATCTCATTCAGGAAGGCAACATCGGACTGATGAAGGCGGTCGATAAATTCGAGTATCGTCGCGGCTATAAATTCAGCACCTATGCGACTTGGTGGATCCGGCAGGCGATCACGCGCAGCATCGCCGATCAGGCCCGCACGATCCGCATTCCGGTGCACATGATCGAGACGATCAACAAGCTCGTCCGCACCTCGCGGCAGTTCCTGCATGAGTCGGGCCGCGAGCCGACACCGGAAGAAATGGCCGAGCGCCTGTCGATGCCGCTCGAAAAGGTGCGCAAGGTGATGAAAATCGCCAAGGAGCCGATCAGTCTGGAAACGCCAATTGGCGATGAGGACGATTCGCACTTGGGTGATTTCATCGAAGACAAGAACGCGATCATCCCCGTCGATGCCGCCATTCAGGCGAATCTCAAGGAAACCGTGACGCGCGTGCTCGCATCGCTCACCCCGCGTGAAGAGCGCGTATTGCGGATGCGTTTCGGCATCGGGATGAACACCGACCATACTCTGGAAGAGGTTGGCCAGCAGTTCAGCGTGACCCGGGAACGCATCCGGCAGATCGAAGCCAAGGCGCTCCGCAAGCTCAAGCACCCGTCGCGCAGCCGCAAAATGCGCAGTTTTCTGGACCAATAGGGGCGGCGGAGCACCGCCCCTTAACCTTTGTGACTAATTAGCTAACGCGCTGTAAACCTTACCTTTACGCGCTTCGGTATACATAGTCCGCCATAGTTGGCGACGAACATGTTTGCCGATGCAAAGTGAGGACCTTATGGCTTCTGTCGTTACGCCGATTGTTAATGCGTCGCGTTTACACCTTATGCTGGCACCGTTCGTCAGCACCGAGGGGAGCGAACAACACCCCTATCTGCTTGCGGATTCGCTCCGCGTCGGACGCAATGCGACCCGCAACCTGGCGGATGTGATACACCATTTATCGCTGCTCCACGGGCGCCATCCCGGCGTTGTCGACCATGCTGCCTTGCACACTGCGCAACCTGAGGTACGCGCATGGCTGCTCGCCGCAACAAACGGGTTCGCCCGTGAGCGCGGCTATCTGACAAAATTGGCCGTGGCGATTGGGCCGCTCCCTTCAACACCGGGTCAGGCAGAGACGGAGACGGCGGTTTTGGCACAGCGGCATGCGCTGGAAATGCTGGCCCAGTCGGATCGCATTGGTTGTGCATTCGGATCGGCGGCGGCGCTGGTGATCGACTGGCATAAAATCCGCGTTCTGCTCGATTTCGCTGCAGATCGACTGGGTGTCGATGTTCCGAGCGTCACGCTACCTTCAATCGATCAAACCGAGGAAACCGTGAAGTCGCTGGCCGATTCGCCCGCTATCGAGCGCGCTGTCAGCTTCGGGGCACAGCAACTGCTTGTCCAGCATCGCGGGCTGTGGGATTTGATGCAGGCACGGCAGATCGCGCGCGGCGATCATTAATCAGCTTCGCTCCTGCCAATACCGCGGCCGGGCTCAATCCCAAGATCCGAGAGCTTCTTCCGCAGCGTATTCCGGTTAATCCCGAGGAGTTTTGCGGCCCGCAATTGATTGTTGCGCACCGCAGCGAGTGTCATGGCCAGCAATGGCCGCTCAAGCGCTTCGAGCATCCGGTCATACAGTCCGTCTGGCGGCAAACCTTGGCCATAATTGGCGAAATAGATAGCGAGATGCTGCTGAATTGCCGTCGTAAGCGAGTCAGTCGCCGGTGCCTCAATCATCGGCCCATCAAAGGCGCCGAGTTGCTGGTCAAGGATATGCGCCGTAATCACATCATCGCGCACCAACACCGCCAAGCGACGCATCAGATTTTCAAGCTCGCGCACATTGCCCGGCCAATTATGCTGGATGAGGCGCGCCGTCGCGGCTGCATTGAGGCGTTTGCGCGGTAAGCCATCGTAAGCGGCGCGCTCGAGAAAATGTTGCGCCAGCAGGGCAACGTCATCGCCACGCTGGCGCAGCGATGGCAGCGAGATCGGCACAACATTGAGCCGATAATAGAGATCCTCACGGAATTTTCCGTCCGCAATAAGCTGCAACAGATTTTTGTGCGTTGCTGCGATGACGCGCACATTGGCGCGAATAACGCGACTGCCACCGACGGTCGTGAATTCGCCCGACTGTAGCACCCGCAGTAGCCGTGTTTGCGCATCCATCGGCATATCGCCGATTTCATCGAGAAACAGCGTGCCGCCGCTCGACTGTTCAAAGCGCCCCGCATAGCGCGTTGAGGCACCCGTAAACGCACCGCGCTCATGGCCGAACAACTCGGCTTCGATCAACTCACGCGGAATGGCTGCCATATTGACAGCAACGAAGGGTGCGGCTTTGCGCGGCCCCAAATCATGAATCGCGCGGGCGACAAGCTCCTTCCCCGTACCCGACTCTCCCAAAATCAAGACATTGAGATCGTTCGACATCACGCGTGCAATGAGCCGGTAAACCTCCTGCATTGCAGCGGACCGCCCAATCAATGGCAGGCTCGCATCGATCTCGGTGGTCGCCGACAAATCTTCGGTATCATCCGGCGTCGACAAACCTTGGCGCACCGAACGGCAGAGATCTTCAAGATCGAAAGGCTTTGGCAGATAATCAAATGCGCCCTGCTCGGTGGCGCGTACAGCGGTGCTCAACGTATTTTGCGCCGACAAGACGATAACCGGCAGGTTGGGATGGCGGTGCAATATCTCGGTCAGCGCATCTAGGCCGTTGCCATCGGGCAGCATAACATCGGTGATCAGCAGATTGGGGCGAAATTGCTCAAGCGCGGCTGACATTTCCGCCAGACTCACGGCGGTTTTGACCTCGTAATGCTCGCGACGGAGTGCTTCGGTCACAACGATACGGATCGCCGCATCATCATCAACGACCAAGATACGTGGCTGTTTCACTTTTTCCCCCCGGCGCGCGGCAGTAATAAACGAAACACAGTCCGTTCGGGGTTACCTTCGCGGGTAAACTGAATGAGCCCGCCCATATCGCGCATCAGCTTATCCGCGAGCGCGAGCCCCAGGCCGCGACCAGAGGATTTTGACGAGATAAACGGCTGGAACAGATTATCGATAACGTCCTTCGGCGGGCCGGGGCCATTATCGATCACGCACACCTCGATTGGCAGATGCTGGCGCAGCGAACTGCCGATGGTCGCGATCGACACACCATGCCGATACGCTGTGCTCAGCCAGATCCGGCCCGTTCTAGGGTCAATCGCCTCGGCCGCGTTCTTTATCAAGTTCAACAAGATTTGCGTGAGCGCATCGCGATGCACCAAGACTGGCGGGAGCGAGGGATCAAAGTCGTCACGCATATCAACACCGCGCGCGAAGCCGTTGACGGCCAATGTTCGAACATGATCAAGGATCGGGTAAATATTCTGTGCGGTGCTGGCGAGCGGTCTTGTGTCGGTGAAGCCCTGCATTTGGTCAATCAGCCCGGCGATGCGGTCGACCTCGTTGCAGATGAGTTGTGTAAGCTCAGGAGCCGATTCGCTTTCCGCTTCCCGCCCGAGCAATTGCGCGGCACCGCGAATTCCCGAGAGCGGATTTTTGATCTCGTGCGCGAGCATCGCCGCCATCGTAATCGCCGCGCGCGGATTACGCGGCGCACGGGTCCGCTCGCTGAGCTGATTGAGCGAGCCGCCATGCAGCGTCACAATGCCCCACCCTGGCCAGCCTACGAGCACCGATGCCGATATATCGAGCCGAAGCCGCGCGCCTTTCAACACCGTGACGTCAAGATCATAGGCCGTAAATTGCTCGACACGCGGCGCATCGAATGTAAACGGCATGATGACGACATCGGTGAAACGCAACCCGACGAGATGTCGCTCGCTCGTGTTGAGCAAGGCCTCGGCCGCCGCATTGACCTGCGCAATCACCCCTTCGGGATCGATAATCAGCACCGCAGTCGTGATCGCTGCCAGCTGCACATCCGCAGATGGCAACTCCCCCGGACGTACCGTTTTGGCCAAGCGGCTCAGGCTGCGGCTCGCGCGCGCCAGGGCGCATAAAACTGCTCAAGCATTCCAAAAACGGTCTTCGAATCGGCAATCTGGTTCACAGCGTTGCGGAATTCAGCCGAACCATGCAGCCCTTTGGTATACCAACCAATATGCTTGCGCATCAAATTGACCCCCGTCGTCTCACCGTAAAGCGCTATCATATCGTGATAATGATTGACGATGACATGGTATTGCTCTTCCACACTTGGGTCAGGCAAGCGCGCGCCCGAGGTGAGCGCCGCCATCACCTGCCCGAGCAGCCAAGGCTTGCCATAGGCACCACGCCCGATCATCACGCCATCCGCCCCCGATTGATCGAGCGCGGCGACCGCATCCTCTATTGAACAAATATCGCCATTCGCAATCACCGGAATGCGCACCGCATCCTTCACCTTGCGAATAAAGGCCCAATCGGCGCTGTCGCGATACATTTGGCAGCGCGTCCGGCCGTGTACGGTGATCAGCTGCGCGCCCAGATCCTCGGCGATATGCGCGAGCTCAGGCGCGTTGAGATGGTGATGATCCCAGCCCATCCGCATCTTCACCGTCACCGGCACCTTCACCGCCTCGACACAGGCTTTGATGAGTGATGCAGCCAGCGGCAGGTCGCGCATCAACGCTGAACCCGCCTCGCCGTTGACGACTTTCTTCACCGGGCAGCCCATATTAATGTCGATGATCGCAGCGCCGCGCTGCTCGTTCAGCTTTGCGGCCTCCGCCATTTCATAGGGCGCGCAACCGGCGAGCTGCATCGAAACGGGCTCCTCCACCGGATCCCATGCTGCCTTTTGCAATGATTGCCGCGTTTCGCGGATCATAGCCTGCGACGCGATCATTTCGGACACATTGAGGCCCGATCCGTAGCGCCGCACGATCTTGCGGAACGGCATATCGGTCACACCCGTCATCGGCGCCAGGATCACCGGCGTCTGGATACGGATCGCGCCGATCTGGATAGGCTGAAGACGATTCATGGGCTGCCTATAATTTAGGCAATATAAAAGGGCAAGGTTGGGCTGGCGACGCGCTGCAAGCACGACTAAGGCGATTTTATGGTGAAACAGCTCAACACTGCCGCGCTCATTGTCGCCGCCGGCAAAGGTCTGCGCGCAGGCGGAGGCCTGCCCAAACAGTTCGCGTCACTGGCGGGCAAGCCGATGGTGGCTTGGTCGGTTGAAGCGTTTGCGAGCCACCCTCGCATCAATGCAATCTATATTGTGATTGGCGAAGGGCAGGATGATTTGCTGGCTAAGGCGCTCGAAGGCCAAGAGGTCTCTATCGTCACCGGCGGCGCGGAGCGTGTTGACTCAGTGCGGGCGGGACTAGAGGCAATTGCAGCGCGTGGCGGCACAGATCTGGTGCTCATTCACGACGCGGCTCGACCATTTCCATCCCATATGGCTATAGATCGCCTTTTGAGCGCGCTGGAGAGGCATCAAGGCGTTGTTCCCACCCTGCCCTGCGTTGACACGCTCGCGGCGTTCAGCGGTGCCTCAAACGCGCTTCTGGGCGATGTTGTCGATCGGTCACAATTGTCGCGGGTGCAAACACCGCAAGCCTTTCATTTTGACGCGATTTTAGCCGCGCATCGCGCCTATCATCAAGCCGCTACGCGCAACCCGCCACCCACGGACGACGCGCAAATGGCGCGCGCGGCGGGTTATGATGTTGCGATTATCGAGGGAGAAACAGCGTTGGAGAAGATCACCTTGCCCGAAGATTTTGCGCGCGCGGAAGCCATGCGAGCCGACCAGCGCGTTAGCCGCACAGGTATGGGCTTTGACGTGCACCGGCTCGAAGATGGCGAGGAGCTCTGGCTGGGCGGTGTGCGCGTCCCTTTCCACAAAGGGCTGTCGGGCCATTCAGACGCTGATGTCGCGCTGCACGCCCTGACCGACGCATTACTTGGCGCGGTCAGCGCGGGCGATATCGGCAGTCATTTTCCGCCGTCTGATCCGCAATGGCGCGGTGCCGCCTCGCATCGCTTCGTTGAACATGCGCGCGATCTCATCACGGCAAAGGGCGGCGTGATCGATCATGTCGATCTGACGATCATTTGTGAAGCGCCCAAAATTGGGCCGCACCGTGATGCCATGCGCGCGCAGGTCGCTGCGATGCTCCAAGTCCATATCGATCAGGTGAGCGTTAAAGCGACAACGACCGAAAGACTGGGGTTGACAGGGCGTGGAGAGGGTATAGCGGCGCAGGCTATCGCAACGATCAGGGTCTAACCGCATGGCGTTTAATCATCCTCAGGAGTTATTGGCGGCCGCAGCGCGCGTTCTCGAAGCGAATCGCGCGTTGGGGAAACGCGTCGCGGTTGCCGAGAGTTGCACCGGCGGGCTGGTCTCAGCTGCGCTGACCGAACATGCGGGCGCGTCTGACGTGTTCGAGGCCGGTTTTGTCACCTACTCGAATGAATCAAAAGCGCGGATGCTCGGTGTTGACGAGAATATCATCGCAACATTTGGGGCCGTTTCGGTCGCCACCGCTTGGTCGATGGCGCAGGGCGCGCTGAAACATTCAAATGCTGATGTCGCGGTAGCGATTACGGGTATCGCTGGACCAGGCGGTGGCAGCGAGCGCAAGCCGGTCGGTACGGTCGTATTCGCGCGCGCGCGGCGCGGCGATAATCCGGATGATATCGTCGCTGACACGAAGCAATTTGGCGATATTGGCCGGGGGCCAATCAGGCTTCAGGCGGCGCTGATCGCGCTCGAACTGTTGATGCCCGGCGAAACACTGTAAAGCGCGTGCGCGCGCGACTCGAACGCGCCAATCATTCGCCGCAGTGCGTAATCAAACATCTGACCCGCCACCGTCTCGAACAACCGGTTTTTGAACGCAAACTCGACTGAAAAATCGACGCGGCAGCCCCCTGCCCCATCATCCTCAAACGTCCAATCATTGTGCAGGAACTTGAGTGGCCCGTCGATATAATCGACATGCACGCTGCGATTCCGCTCTTTCGTTACGCGTGAGGTAAAGCGTTCTTTGATCGCCTTAAAACCGACGATCAGGTCAGCAACCATTTCATCCTCAGAGTTTGAACGCACCCGCACGGCGCTCACCCAAGGTAAAAACTCGCCATATCGTGCAACATCGGTCACGAGATCGTACATTTGCGCCACGCTATAGGGCAGCGCCCGCACTTCCTGATGCTTAGGCATCCACCCTCTTCAATTGGGCCGCGCGCGCATCGCGCATCGTCGCAAAATCCTTATCGGCATGATAGCTGGAACGCGTGAGCGGTGAGGCTGCGACCAGCAAAAAGCCCTTGGCGCGCGCAATCGCCGCATAGGCATTAAACCCAGCCGGTGAGACAAATTCGATGACCTTGGCATGCCGCGGCGTCGGTTGCAGATATTGCCCCATCGTCAGGAAGTCGATGTCAGCAGAGCGCATATCGTCCATCACCTGATGCACCTCCATCCGCTCTT
>Ga0007825_1000533_pt1 | contig 10590 bp, 10 predicted proteins | sample CryBogCBE13Jul09_FD_71229 | JGI IMG/M metagenome (GOLD analysis project Ga0007825, IMG submission 71229) | Freshwater microbial communities from Crystal Bog, Wisconsin, USA - CBE13Jul09 | ecosystem: Environmental > Aquatic > Freshwater > Lake | place: Crystal Bog, Wisconsin, USA | collected... | reverse complement strand
GTGAAAGTGATGCGGTGCAGTTGGCGGTGTTGCGGAAAATAGTCGCCCACCGCGTAATGCTGTGTCGAGCGGTTGTCCCAAACGGCCAAGCTGCCCTCTGTCCAACGCCAACGCGCTTGGAACTCCGGTACGGTCACCAAAGCAAACAACTGCGTGAGCAAGCCGTCGCTTTGTGAGCGCGTCAGCCCTTTGATGTGGCTGGTGAAAGTCGGATTGACATACAAAATTTTCTTGCCGGTCACGGGGTGCACTCTGACCACCGGGTGCTCAACGGGCGGGTACTTGGCGCGGGCTTGCTCCAGCGCTGCACCACTTTTGTCCTTGCCCAGTAAATACTCTGTCCAGCGGCTGATTTCCCAAGTGTGGACTGCCGTGAGCGTTTCTAAGTAGGCTTGAAATTCTGGTGTCAACGATTCATACGCCTGGGTCAAACTGGCCCAAATGGTGTCACCGCCCGTAGCGGGTAACACCTGTGCATACAAGGAAGTGCCAATGGGGGGATTTTCACGCCAGGTAATGTCTGCATGCCAATTGTTGGCGGCATTCGGACGCTCGGCAGTGCTTTCAACAATTTCAATTTCAGGATGACTTTCAAGGCGTGGGAAAAAGGCTTTGACCTCATTCACATGACCGAAAATTTTTGTGAAGGCCACTTGTTGTTCGGGTGCAATGGTTTGATCTCGGAAAAAAATCACTTGGTATTTTGCAAGTGCTGACTTGAGTTCTTTCTGAGCGATGTCGTCCAAGGGTTTGGACAAGTCCAAACCGTGGATAACCGCACCAATGGTGGGCGTGTAGGGCTCGGCGACAAAACGGGTAAAGGCGCTGGGCAGATCGTTGAGTTTGGACATAAGAACCTCATGGCTGTTTAAAAAAATCAACGATAGCTTTGCCCCTTCGAGATCACAACGAAGTTATTCGTCATAACTTATTCAAAAAAAATCCGTTCACTTGAACGGGTCAAGGGCCACCCAAAACGTCGCTTTAGAAATTTTCTATATAAGCAAACAACTATTCGATGGTTTGGTTTTGACAACGAGATGACTACAGTCGTGTCCCATGAATTTTCAACAACTCAGGTCCGTTCGCGAAGCCGTGCGCTGTCATTTCAATCTGACCGATGTGGCCGCCATGTTGCACACTTCACAACCTGGCGTGAGCCGGCAAATTCGTGAACTCGAGGAGGAGTTGGGTGTTGAAGTATTTGTTCGCAATGGCAAACGCCTCACCGGCTTAACGCCGCCTGGCGTCACTCTCTTGCCCATCGTAGAAAAGATTTTGTTGGACGTGGAGAGCTTGAAGCGGGTCGGCGAAGACTTCAGTTCAGAATTAACGGGCAAATTGTCTGTCGCTGCGACGCACTCACAAGCACGCTACGCTTTGCCCCATGCCGTGAAAGACTTCCGGCAATTGTTTCCTCAGGTCACACTGCACTTGCACCAGGGCTCTCCCAAGCAAGTGGCTGAGATGCTTTTATCCGGTGAGGCCGACATTGGGGTCGCCACAGAAGCGCTGGTCCACTACCCACAACTCATCACCTTGCCCTGCTACCGCTGGACCCACAGCGTGGTGGTGCCCAAGGGCCATGCCCTGTTGAAACAATCTGAGCCCTTGACCTTGGCGCAACTGGCCAAGTACCCCATCATCACCTATGAGCAAGGCTATACAGGCCGCTCTCACATCGACCAAGCCTTTGCCAATGCCGGTTTAGAGCCCGATGTGGTGCTGACTGCCATGGATGCGGACGTCATCAAGACCTACGTCGAATTGGAGATGGGGGTGGGCATTGTGGCCTCTGTGGCGATCGACGATGAACGCGACACGAATTTAAAAGCCATCGATGCAGGGCATTTGTTTGAGATCAACCAAACCCGCTTGGCGATTCGACGTGGTGCTTGGTTGCGGGGTTTTGTCTACCGCTTTATCGAAACCTTCGCGCCCACCTTGACTCGGTTAGAAATCGAAAAAGAAATCGAGGCCAGTTCTTCGAGAACCTGAACCTCGATTGCGCTCAACCCGAGACTTCATCTGCAAAGACCTTGACTTTGCGTGGCGTGAGCAACAGTTGGTCGCCTTCTTTGAAGCCTTGGCGCTTGAATTCAGAGGCCGGAATTTGGACCTCAACCAATTGGGGCTGTTGGCTCTTTGAGCTGGCATCGACAAAAGACAATTCCAAGCGAGCGGTAGCGCCCACCACAACCGCTCGGGCCAGGTGAGCCGAGATGCCCTCCAGCACCTCTGTAAAGGGTTGAACGTCAAAATCGGTGGGCCGAATAAAGGCCAGCACCTTCCCGTGGTGCAAGCCGCCATCTTCTGCAGTCGGCACATCCAATGCATGTTCATTGATGTGGACTTGGCCTTCATCGGCGCGGGCGTGGAATAAATTAACGTCCCCCAAGAAGCTATAAACAAAAGGGCTCGCTGGGTTGTCCCAAACGGCTTGAGGCGGGCCCACTTGTTCTATTTGTCCCTTGTTCATCACCACCACGCGGTCAGCCACTTCCAGGGCCTCCTCTTGGTCGTGCGTCACAAAAATGGTCGTGACGTTTAAATCTTCATGCAGGCGACGCAACCAGCGCCGCAATTCTTTACGCACCTTGGCGTCGAGTGCGCCAAAAGGCTCGTCGAGCAGCAGAACCCTTGGCTCCACCGCCAAGGCCCGGGCCAAAGCGATGCGCTGGCGCTGACCGCCCGACAACTGAGAGGGGTAACGATCGGACAGCCAATCCAACTGCACCAAGCTCAACAAAGCGTGCACTTTTTCGCGAATTTGGGCTTCTGAAGGGCGGGTTGATCGTGGCCGCATGCGAAGACCAAAGGCCACATTCTCAAAAACGGTCATGTGCCTGAACAAGGCGTAATGTTGAAAAACAAAACCGACTTGTCTTTCACGCACATGCACGTGCGTGGTGTCTTCCCCACTGAACAGAATGCTGCCTTGGTCAGCACTTTCCAAGCCGGCAATCACCCGCAACAAAGTGGTTTTACCGCAACCCGATGGACCCAACAAGGCAATCAGCTCACCCGATTCAATGTCGAGATTGACGTCATTCAAGGCATGAAAACTGCCGAATTTTTTGTCGATGTTACGAATTTCGATGCTCATTTTTTCACTCTTTAACTTATTGCGTGCTGGCTGGGCTGGCTGGACTGGTGAAGCCGAACGACTGTTGCAGGGGTTCCAAGGGGAGATCGGCCGATGGGCCATGGCCATGCGCATTGCGCCACTCGACCACGGACTTCAAAACCAAGGTCACCAAGGCCAAAACAGCCAGCAAGGTCGCCACAGCAAAGGCCGCTACAGATTGGTATTCGTTGTACAAAATTTCCACATGCAAGGGCATCGTGTTGGTTTGACCACGAATGTGGCCCGAAACCACAGAGACCGCGCCAAACTCACCCATCGCTCGCGCGTTGCACAGAATCACGCCATACAACAGGCCCCATTTCACATTGGGCAAAGTGACGTGCCAAAACGTCTGCCAGCCACTGGCGCCCAACACAATGGCGGCTTGCTCTTCGTCGGTGCCTTGGGCCTGCATCAAGGGAATGAGCTCACGCGCAATGAAGGGGAAGGTGACAAAAACGGTGGCCAAAACAATGCCCGGGACGGCAAAAATAATTTTCAGATCATGGGCCTGTAGCCAAGGGCCAAACCAGCCTTGAGCACCGAATAGCAAGACAAACACCAAGCCAGCCACCACGGGAGAGACTGAAAAAGGCAGGTCAATCAAGGTGGTTAAAAATGCTTTGCCTTTAAAATCAAATTTAGCGACCGCCCAAGCCGCGGCCACGCCAAATACCAAGTTCAAGGGCACCACGATGAGGGCCGTGATCAGGGTCAGGCGAATCGCTGAAAGCGCATCTGGTTCGATCAAAGAGAGCCAGTAAAAATCCAAGCCTTTGCGCAGCGCTTCAGTAAAAACCGCAGCCAAAGGCAAGACCAAAAACAAGCCAATAAACCCCAAGGCGATGGCGGTCAAGGTCCAGCGCACCCAAGTCGACTCTGTGGTGGTGATGTTATTGCTGGTGCTCATGAGGCCGCTCCGGTTTTTTGACGTTGCCAGCTTTGCAAAGCGTTGATCAGCAGCAACAAAACAAATGAAATGAGCAACATGACCACGGCCACCGCTGTCGCACCCGCGTAGTCGTATTGCTCGAGTTTGCTGACGATGATGAGGGGGGTGATTTCAGACACCATGGGCATGTTGCCGGCGATAAAAATAACCGACCCATATTCGCCGACCGCCCGTGCAAACGCCATGGCAAAGCCGGTCAACAAGGCAGGCGCCACCGCGGGCAAGATGACATGAACAAAGGTCTGCAAGCGGTTGGCGCCCAAGCAACTCGCAGCCTCTTCAAGTTCTTTTTCAGCGTCTTCTAAAACGGGTTGAACGGTGCGAACGACAAAAGGCAAACTCACAAAAATAAGGGCAATGACCACCCCCTTGGGATTGAAGGCAAGGTCAATCCCATAAGCCGACAAATACTGCCCCACCCAGCCATTGCTGGCCAACAAAGCCGTCAAAGAAATCCCCGCCACCGCGGTGGGCAAAGCGAAGGGCAAATCAACCAAGGCATCAACCACTTTTTTCCCAAAAAACTCATAGCGCACCAGCACCCAGGCAATCAGGAAACCAAAGACCGCGTTGACCGCTGCGGCCAAAAAAGAAGCGCCAAAGGTCAAACGATAAGAGGCCAAGACCCGAGGGCTGGCCACAGCCGTCCAAAACTCAGGCCAAGTCAAGCTGAAGGATTTGACAAAAAGCGCCGTCAAAGGCAATAGCACGATCACGCCCAAATAAAGCAGCGTGTAGCCCAAAGTGAGCTTGAAACCGGGCAACACCCGCTTGGCGCGGTGGGAAGTCGAGGGTAAAAAAGGCATGGCCGCCATTCTCCCCGCCCCTGTCCAAAGCGTAAACGATTGTTAATTTGTTTGCTTATGCTTTAACCGAATATAGGATCCCGCCTAAAAGACAAGTTATTTACTTTGTCGGCCAGGTCCAGACGCTGTCGCTCACGTTGATCTTTTTAGGAATCAAATTCAAAGCCAAAAAGGCATCCGCCAACTCTTGCTGCTGATGAATTTGAAAGGGCGTGATGGGGCCGAAACCAAAGGCTTGTCGATCAAAGGAGGTCTTCCAAATTTTGGCGTCGATGCCGGTGGCTTCTGCGGCCAAGTCGGCCAAGACGCCTCGATGGGAGCCCGCCCAAGTGGTGAGCTTGCTCAGCTCTTCTAAGGTGCTGACCAGCAACTTAGACTGCTGGTTGGCAAAGTCTTTGTTGGCCAAGTAATAACCCGAGCTGCTCAGGTGTGAGTCGGAGGTGTCGGCAATCGATCGCGCGTTGTAGCGGTCTTCAGCGATGGCGTAATAAGGATCCCACACAATCCAAGCATCCACATTGCCGCCGATGAAGGCCGAGGTGGCGTCGGCGGGGCCTAAATAAATGGGGGTCACGTCTTTGGTGATGGACAAACCTGCGTGCGCCAACGCTTTGATGGCCACGTTTTGAGCACTCGATCCTTTAGCGACTGCAATCCGTTTGCCTTTCAAATCAGCCACCGTTTTGATGGGTGAATTTTTAGGGACCAACACGGCATGCGGCACGGAGGGCGCGCCTGCCACGTAGACCAAATTTGCGCCTGCCGATTGAGCAAAGATGGGGGGCACATCGCCCACCGCACCGACATCCACGGCGCCCGCCCCGATGGCTTCCAGCATGGGCGGCCCAAATTGGAACTCCACCCACTTGACCGTGACACCCAAGGGTTTGAGTCGGTTTTCAATGACCTGTTGCTTGCGAGCCAGCAACAAAATGGGCGCCCCCTTTTGAAAGCCAATTCGAACTTCAGAAGCTTGACCTTCGGCCCATGCCTTCGACGCGCTTAATGCCAATCCTCCGCCCAAACCTGAGCCGACAGCCGCACTGAGTGCTGAGGTGGAGGTTGAGGCCAAGAAGTGTCTTCTAGATAAAGTCATGAGGGAGGTCCTTAAAGAATTAAAAATCGGCTTTAAAAATCAATGCCGTTGCTGTATTTCACAACTTGGCAATCGACACTTCGGTCGACTTGACCAAGGCCACCACTTCGGAGCCGACGATCAATTGGAGGTCATCCACCGAGCGGGTGGTGATGACCGATGTGACGATGCCCCAAGGGGTTTCCACGTCAATTTCCGAGACCACATCGCCGCGAATAATTTCACGAATACGGCCCTTGAATTGATTGCGAACATTGATGGCTTGAATGGACATACTTTCTCCTTGATAATGAAAATGAAAAATTCAAATGGCCCAGCGCAACCCCTGGGCACTGGTGTGAAGCCAGTTCGATTCATTGGCTGAATGGGACGTCGCAGCAGGCGCCAGGGCCTCGGGCTGACCCAATACACGATCCAGAATTTGCTTCTCGATTTGGGCCAAACGGGCATCCGCAGTGGACCGAGGACGCGGTAAATCGATGGCCACATCCAGCCCAATCTGCCCTTCTTCAATCAGGATGACGCGGTCCGCCAAGACCACCGCTTCGTGCACATCATGGGTCACCAACAAGGCGGTAAAACCACGGCTCAACCAAAGGCTTTCAATCAGGCTGTGCATCTCAATGCGTGTCAAAGCATCCAAAGCGCCCAGCGGTTCATCCAACAGCAACAAGTCGGGTTGGTGCACCAAAGCCCGGGCCAAAGCCACCCGCTGACGTTGGCCGCCTGACAACTTGGCAGGCCAATCGTTGGCACGGTCGGCCAAACCCACTTGTGCCAAGACCTCTAGGGCTTTTTCTCGTTGGTCCAAGGGCAAGCCAAGGGCCACGTTGTCGATCACCCGTCGCCAAGGCAATAGCCTGGACTCTTGGAACATGATGCGTTTTTCGGCTTTCTTTGCCGAGGCTCCAGCTGCTAATCCTGCTGTTAATCGTGTTGGTAGTGCTTGCTGAAACTCGCCCTCGCTCGGTGTTTCAATGTCAGCAACCAACCTCAACAATGTGCTTTTGCCGCAACCGCTCCGGCCCACAATGGCCACGAACTCGCCCGCACGAATGTCCAAATCAATGCCTTGCAAAACGCGGCGGTTGCCAAAAGACTTACCGAGTCCGCTCAAGCGCAGGCCCAGTCCACTCGATCCCTTTGGGGCCTGATGTGAAAGCGGTTTGGTGAAATGAGTAGCCAGTGTCATGTTGATTCCTCAGGCGTAAGCGGGATGCCAGCGCAAGCAATAGCGCTCCAACCCCTTCGAAAAAACGTCAGCCAATTTCCCAAGCAAGGCATACAGCAGAATGCCCACCAGCACCACGTCGGTCTGCAAAAACTCACGGGCGTTCATGGTCATGTAGCCAATGCCTTCTTGCGCCGAGATGCTCTCTGCGACGATCAAGATGACCCACATCAGTCCCAGCGAAAAACGCAAACCCACCAAGATCGAAGACAATGCTCCGGGCAAAATAATTTATCGGTACAAAGCCCAAGAAGAAAGCCCGTAAGAGCGGCCCATTTCAATCAGCCCTGGGTCTACATTGCGGATCCCGTGAAAGGTGTTGATGTAGATGGGAAAGAAAACCGACACCGAAATCAAAAAGAGTTTTGAGCTTTCCTCAATGCCAAACCACAAAATGACCAATGGAATTAAAGCCAATGCCGGAATGTTGCGAACCATTTGCACGGTCGAATCCAGCAAAGTTTCGGCCCAGCGAACCGACCCCGTTAGCAAACCCAGCAGCAGGCCCAGCCCCCCACCGACCGCCAACCCGAGCAAAGCGCGCCCCGCACTGACGCTCACATGACGCCAGAGTTCTCCGCTCAGCGTCAGGCGCCAAGCGGCCTCCACCACAGCCGAGGGTGCCGGCAAGATGCGGGCAGACAACCAACCTTGAACCGCAGAAAATTGCCAGAAAACCAGCATCAACAAAGGCAGAAGCCAAGGCAAAAGGGTCCGTCCCGTCGATACCAAAACCGGCTTGGCAGTACGCAGGAACCGAGCAGTCAATGATGGCGTCCGTGATGGGTTGGGGTGAAAAACCTCGGCCAGGTGCGACTCAAGTTGTGACAGGCCTTGCAACGCTTGTTGTAGTGAATGGTTCATCAAAGACCTCTCAACTTTGCGACACCTTGGCCGCGGCAGGGATCAAGTTATTGCCCATCATTTCCCCAAAAGGGCTGACCCGGCTGACGGGTGTGGCACCACTTTGGGCGCTGATGCCAATGTGAGGGAAAACCAACTCTGCGAATCGGTAAGCCTCCTCCAAATGCGGATAACCAGACAACACAAAAGTTTCTGCGCCGATTTCTTCGTATTCTTTGAGTCGTCGCGCTAGGGTTTCGCCGTCGCCGACCAGGGCCGTTCCTGCGCCGCCGCGGACCAAACCCACACCTGCCCATAGGTTGGGACTGATTTCAAGTTTGGATCGATTGCCCCCATGCAGAGCGCGCATGCGGCGTTGGCCTTCAGAGTCCATATTCGACAAGCCGCTTTGGGCTTTGGCGATCGTCTCCTCGTCCAAGTGGCTGATCAGCTCATCGGCTGCAGCCCATGCTTGCTCATTGGTCTCACGCGGAATGACGTGCAGACGGACACCCAACTTGACCTTGCGGCCATGCTTGGCAGCACGACGACGGATGTCATCGAACTTCTTTTCTACTTCAGCGGGCGGCTCACCCCAAGTCAAATAGAGCTCGGTTTTCTCAGCCGCTAAATCATGGGCCGCGTCTGAAGAACCGCCAAAGTAAATGGGGGGATGGGGTTTTTGTATCGCCGGAAATAATTGCTTAGCGCCTTTGACACGCAAATATTTGCCTTCGTAATCGACGGTCTCACCGGCCAACAATTGGGTCCAGATGTCCAAGAATTCACGGGCATGGTCGTAACGCTCGTCGTGTGCCAAAAAGGTGCCATCTGCGGCCAAATCGGCACTGTCGCCGCCCGCCACCAGATTAATCAACAAGCGACCTTCACTCAATCGGTCAAAGGTGGCGGCTTGACGAGCGGCAACGGTCGGTGAAAGGGTGCTGGGTCGCAAGGCCACCAAAAACTTCAAACGCTGCGTCACTGGAATCAAACTGGCCGCTGCAATCCAGGGGTCTTCGCAAGAGCGTCCGGTGGGCAACAAAACACCCTCATAACCCAAATGGTCGGCGGCTTGGGCAATTTGCTTCATGTAGTGGTGGTCCACGGCCCGAGCGCCCACCGGCGTTCCCAAATAACGACCATCACCGTGCAAGGGGACAAACCAAAAAACGTTCATGTGGTGCTCCTGACTGACCTAAAGATGAATGAATCAAAAAACAAATGACAAGGCTTCGCCCTAACTTCATCTCAGTGAAGTGAAATGAAGTGAAGAAAAAGTTTTCTAAACGCTACACCGGACCTGTGAGAAAGGGATCGATTTAAAGTGCCCGAACTTGGAAAAATCTTCCGCCAAGTAATCTTCTAAAAGCAACTGCACCGCTTCGTTGATTCGACGATCGACCTCCTCATCGATGACGACCCCGCCTTCCGGTGGCAGCGCCACTTGAGAATCGGTCGCATAGATGCCCGGCAAAATGTGCCGTGCACCCAGCGACTGCAAGACGGGTCTCAGTGCATAGTCCAACGCCAACATGTGGTGCGGACTGCCGCCGGTGGCCAAAGGCAAAACCGCTTTTCCTTTGAATGCGGTTTGCGGCAACAGATCCAACAACACCTTCAAAGCGCCGCTGTAAGCCGCCTTGTAGACCGGTGTGGCAATGACAATCACTTTGGCACCCGCCACTTGCTCCGTCGCACCCAAAACCGAAGGGTGGTTGAAATCCGCCAACAACAAGGCCTGTGGCGACAGGTCTTTGACCTGCAGCGAAGACACCAAGATGCCGCGCTCTTTCAAGCGCTCACCCACCGACTGCAAAAGGGCCGACGAGCGAGATCGTTGTGACGGGCTCCCCGAAATGAGCAAGACAGACATGGTTCAACGCTTCAAGTAAATTTGGTCGAACGAAGCACCGTCAACAAAGTGGTCTTGGGTGGCCTTGGTCCAACCGCCAAAGGCTTGATCGATGGTGAATAAATTCACCTTCGGGAATTCTTTGGCGTATTTGGCTTGGGCTTTGGCAGAAATGGGGCGGTAGAAGTTCTTGCCGACAATGTCTTGCGCTTCCTCGCTGTAAAGGTATTCAAGGTAGGCCTGAGCGACGGCACGGGTGCCTTTTTTGTCGACATTCTTGTCAACCACCGTCACCGCAGGTTCGGCCAAGATCGACAAAGAGGGGACGATCACATCAAACTTGGTGCCGAATTCTTTTTCCAGCAAGTAGGCTTCGTTTTCCCAAGCGATCAAGACATCGCCCTGGTTGCGCTGCGCGAATGTGATGGTCGAACCGCGGGCACCGCTGTCCAAAACAGGGACGTTTTTGTACAAATTGGCGACGAATTCTTTGGCCTTGGCGTCGCCTCCCAACTTGCTCTTGGCATATTCCCAGGCAGCCAAATAATTCCAGCGCGCACCGCCGGAGGTCTTGGGATTGGGCGTGATGACGCTGACGCCAGGCTTGATCAAATCATCCCAGTCTTTGATGCCCTTGGGGTTGCCCGCACGGGTCACGAAAACGATGGTGGAGGTGTAAG
>Ga0007825_1000527_pt1 | contig 10625 bp, 9 predicted proteins | sample CryBogCBE13Jul09_FD_71229 | JGI IMG/M metagenome (GOLD analysis project Ga0007825, IMG submission 71229) | Freshwater microbial communities from Crystal Bog, Wisconsin, USA - CBE13Jul09 | ecosystem: Environmental > Aquatic > Freshwater > Lake | place: Crystal Bog, Wisconsin, USA | collected... | reverse complement strand
AACGTCTCGCTACCTACAAATAGGCCCTAGTCGGCCAAGGCGAGCCACGATTCCTCGGCCCCGCTGAGTTCCCCGAGCAGGGCGGCAAGTTCCGTGCTCAGTGTGATCTGCTCCGCCGTATCACTGGTGCTGGCAATCTTCTCCATCAAGGTCGAACGCCGACGCTCGAGGCGCGCCACCGTCTTCTCCAGGTCGCGGAGTTGTTTGCTCCGTGACGGACCGGCGGTGGCACTATTGACGTCACTGCGCTGCGACGCCGTGTCGACGACGCCACCACCCATGGTGCGCGCAATCCACGCGTCAATGCCACCGGCAATGTCGGTTAGTGAGCCGTCGGGGTGAATTTCAAGGAGGCGGTCGGTGGTGCGACTGAGGAAGGTGCGGTCGTGGGAGACCACGATGAGTGTGCCGGACCACACGCGAAGGAAGTCTTCGACCAGTCGAATTGTTTCAAGGTCGAGGTCGTTCGTGGGCTCATCAAGGAAGAGCACGTTGGGTCGTTCGTTCAGGGCAAGGAGTAGTTGGAGGCGACGGCGCTCACCACCACTGAGATCTCGGGCCTTGGTTTTGGTCAGCGCGCCAGTAAACCAGAACCGCTTCATCACGGCCAAGTTGGCGGGGGAGTCGGGGACACCGCGAGGCCCCGCCACTAGTTCCTGCACCGACTTGTCGAGATCAAAGTTGCCACCCTCTTGGTCGAAGAAGGCCGTCACCACCGTGGGGCCGTGTTTGATGGTGCCACTGGTGGGTTCGAGTCGCTGCGCCAGGACGTTGAGGAGCGTCGACTTGCCCGCGCCATTGGGCCCGACGATGCCGATGCGGTCGCCAGGTCCTAGTTCGAGTTGCACACCGCGCAAGAGTGGTTCAGCACCGGGGTAGGCGAACGACGTCTGGTGTGCCTTGATCACCATGGTGCCGAGTCGGGGGACGTCGGCCGCCAGGTCCAGTTGCCCATCGCGCGCCGCGGTGGGGGCCTTGGTTGCCAGGAGACGTTCGGCCGCATCGATGCGAGCCTGGGGCTTGGTGGAGCGGGCTTTAACGCCACGACGTAACCAGGCGAGCTCCGTGCGAGCCAGGTTGCGGCGCACCTGCTCCGCCTTCTCGGTCTGTTCTTCGCGTTCGGCTTGGGCTTCGAGGAGTTGGGCGTAGCCACCGACGTGAACGAAGGCCTTGCCTCGGTCGATTTCCACCATGCGCGTGGTGACTTGGTCGAGCAAGAATCGGTCGTGACTTACGAGGACGACGGCGCCACGGAATTCACGAATTTGCTGTTCCAGCCACTGAATGGCCCCGAGGTCGAGGTGGTTAGTTGGTTCGTCCATGATGATGAGGTCATTGTCCGCCGCGAAGAGGCGAGCCAGGGCAACACGTTTGAGCTGACCACCCGACAAGTGCTTGATGTTGGTGTCGATCGAACCCATCATGCCGAGTCGGTCGAGGGCAGCATCGACCTGCCACCCTTCTCCGAGGGCTTCGCGAACCGTGCCGTCAGGGAGGTTGGGGATCTGCTCGAGGTAGCCGACCTTGACGGTTTGGGGGCGACGGAGTGCGCCGGCGTCAGGCGTCAGGACCCCAGCGACGATGCGTAACAAGGTTGACTTGCCCGCACCATTGATGCCCACGACGCCGATGCGATCGCCCGACGAAATAGTGAGGCTCAAATCCTCGATGATGGCTCGTTCGAAGCCCTGGAGTGAAACTTTTTGGAGGTCGAGAAGAATAGCCACGGGACTAGAAGCCTAGGTGGCGCGAGCTAAAGCCGGCGACGAGGCCGGAGCGACAGGGCGAGTGCGGCCGCCACCAGTCCAAGTACGCCAAGTACCACCCACGGCGCGTGAGTTCGCACGGTGGGCAGTCCAGCACGCGTTATTACGTAGGTTGCATTCGCGGGATCCGCCACGGCCGCAACCGTACTGCCCGTCTTCTCAAATACCGCCTGGTCTTGGAGTGTCACTCGATAGTTTCGACCGCTGGCTTGATACGTGACGGTGCAGGTGTATCCGGCACTGGTACTGCCACTGCCCCCGAGGTTGCCAATGCAGGAAAGCACCCGAACGTTTACCGGTACGCCGTGTTGCGTGAGTCGAACGTAGCGGGCCTGGTCCTGGTGCGTCATCAACGTCACGTTGAGGATGATGCCCAGCACCACAAGCAGGGATATCAATCGAATCCAGTAGCCCCGACCCCGTCGCACTGGACGAACGGAGTCCTCGGCACTGGTTACGATGTCCACATACGTAGGCTACACAAGGGATAACGGAGAGAGGTGGGGGCAGAAGTGGCAAAACTCGGTGCCCATTGGTCTGACCGCTTGTGGCGCTGGTGCCGCGTCGTGCAACTCGTTCTCGCGTTCGGCCTCATCACGGATCTGTTGCTGTGGGCCGCCGGGCTCCCCGGCGCTCGCACGTTGCTCACACCGTTGGCGCTGCTGCACCTGGTGGCCGCATCCTGTGTGGTGACGCGATCGTGGCAACTGCGCGACGCCACCAAACTGTAACCTCACACTGAGTAGCGTTGCGCCCAGAGATCTTGCGTGCGACACGAAACAGGGAGGACCAAAAATGACCCACAATTTGCGAGCGGAGACTATTTCCATCATCGGCCACCATGGCGATGTGATTGAGGCGTACCTCGCGGTGCCAACTGACGTCACGACCTGCGGTGCCATCGTCGTGATTCACCACATGCCGGGCTACGATGAGGCGACCAAAGAGATTACGCGAAAATTCGCCGCCAATGGGTATGCCGCGCTGATGCCGAACCTCTATCACCGCGAGGCGCCCGGCGCTGCCCCCGACGACGCCGCCGCCGTTGCCCGGGCATCGGGTGGCGTGCCCGACGAGCGGCTGGTTGGTGACGTGGCAGGGGCCATGGCCCATCTGCAGGGACTTTCAACCTCTAATGGCAAGGTGGCCTCCATCGGGTACTGCTCGGGAGGCCGTCAGTCGCTGCTTGCCGGATGCCGATTGCCGCTCGACGCGGTGATCGATTGTTACGGTGCGTTCACGGTCATTGACGCACCCGAAGGTTCAGCGGTGCGTCCAACCGCAGTGGTCGGTGAAGTTGCCAACCTGGCTGGCCCAGTTCTTGGGCTCTTCGGCGCGGATGACCAGTACCCCACGCCAGAACAGAACGACATTCTCGTAGCCGCTCTTGATGCGGCTGGCAAATCTTATGTGTTCAAGACCTATGAGGGAGCTGGTCACGCATTCTTCAACGTCGATCGCCCTAGTTTTCACCCGGAGTCGGCAGTTGAGGGGTGGAGAGAAATCTTGACCTTCCTGAGTGCCACCGTCGCCTGATGTGCACGTACGACACGGCAACCGTAGGAATTCGGGGTAGTGCCAAAATGGCCTCGGGGTGGCAGGGGGTCGACCAGGCAGTGGTCTATTTTGACCACCCGGTTCACTTTCCGGCCGGACACGCGTTGTTGCTTGACGTACGCCGGGCATCGGGAAACCCTGCAGACCGTATTGCTATTGAGTTGGATGCCGAGTCGGCTCGTCAGCTGGCCGCCACCATTACGCAGATACTCGACAGTGTTCCCGAGGATTTACTCTGAAGTTCCCCCACACGCCTCATAAGAGCACTACAGTTCGCGGTGTAGGCGTTTGATCAATTGTCTGCAGAAACTATTAGGTGAGCGATGAAGCGTCTGAGTACTGCAGTATCCACAGTTGTGGCAATGGCCACAATGTTCCTCGGCGTGGTGACGCAATCGGCACCCGCGAGCGCCGGTACGCCGGCGACGATTCCCTACACTGCATCCATCACGGTGTCACCTCCAACACCAAGCTCCTACGCCGGTGCGGGTGGTGGTGACGGCTGGGGATTGGCATTTACGCAGGGCAATGTGTACAACGTTTTTCACCATGACTCGAATCTTGAGGTTGAGTGTCACGTCCAATCAACCGCCGCTCAGTGCACGAATAACAGCTGGCCGGTGATGATCAGCGATAACACGAACGACCTCTTTGCCGGTGACAGTTTCACCACCGCGTCTCAGCCCACGGTGTGGATCAATCAGAACACCGGTTACCTCTACGTCTACGCCACCGCCTACGGTCCCAGCAACGGACAGACGGCCGGTGTGGTCTGCGTCGACACCGGGTCAAATGCCCCAGACCCGTTCTGTGGTTTCACACCTCTGAGCTCGGTTGGTGACAGCCCCGTAGGTCCATCGAGCATCTCGAATGTTTCTGACGCCGTCATAATCAACAACAACTTCTATGCATTTAATTACGTCTCGGAATATGCACCAACTGATTCGCCAGCAGACTTGACCACTACGAACACGATGATGTGCTTCAGCTTGACGACGTTCAGTGCGTGCCCACTCCAACCGTTCTCCGTTGGCCTCAGCGCACCACTTCCCGTGGACGATTTTCCGTCACCGAGCATTGGCGCGGTTGGATCGAAGATCATCATTCCCTTTGGGGTTGATGGGACTCCACCATCGTTTACCTGTTTTGACACCACAACGATGAGTAACTGCACCGGCAATTGGCCGATTGTCGACCCCAACCTGCAATCCCTCACACCAAATGGCGCGCCTCTGCCCGTCCTTGACCCGACGACAGATCAGGCTGTTGGTTTTTGTGAACGAACCACCCTTGAGTGCTGGGACACCTCGGCCAACTCAATACCCACTCCGCAAGGCATGACTTCGATGCCTTACATCAACTCTGGCCAAGACGATTGGGCTGGCCCAGTAGTGCAAATTGGTTCGAGGGTTTATTTCAACTTTTACAGCGGTGTCGACTGCTACGACTATGCGACCTCATCCGAATGTCAGAACTATCCGTTGCAATTGCAGAATTACAACCTTGGCTATTCCGTCAACCTTGACCCCAATCGTCCGGGCTGTATTTGGGTGAATTCGGATCAAGGATCAGGCCAAATTCAAAACTTCGACGCCTATTCGACCGGTTCGTGCGGCTCGAGCGGTGACCGTGTTTCGGTTTCCCAGTTCGTCGCTCCTGGTGGAACGTGCAACCCAACCGACTACACCTCATTGAAAGTGATTTCTCCAGCCCCCTCGACGTACAGCGGCGGAACGTTGCAGTTTGAAGATAGCGATGGCAATCCAATCGGCACAACTATTTCACTCGACTCCACTGGAACGGCCAGTCTTGTGGGTCTGAATTTCTCCACATTGACGACGATCCCGCAGGGTCTCATTAATTTGCCCGGCGCCCCTTCGGTGCCCGTGACAGTGCAACTGTCGTGGAACGGCAGCCCCTCCATCGCGTGCGATCTCGTTCCGAGTGCGCCAACCCCCGCAACGGCCAGCGTTACGGATAACGGAAATGGCACCGGTACCGCAGTGATCTCATGGGTGGCGCCTACCAATAACGGTGGAACACCCGTTACCGGGTACAACGTGTACGCCCAACCGGGTGGCGAATCCTGCACCGCTACGGCAGTGCAGACATCATGCACGATCATGAACTTACCCAACTTCACGAACTACACCTTCCTGGTCGAAGCGATCAATGCTGTTGGCGCGAGCCAGCCGGCGACGTCAAATCCCGCTGGTGTTGCAGCCGGTGCAGCGGTCAACGACACGCCACCTACCATCACCGGCCCGACGGCCGTTGGATCAACGCTGACCGCCACTTCAGGCACCTGGAGTATCGATACCGGTACGTACTCGTATCAGTGGTACTCCTGCACCGACACCCCTCCTTCGAACCCCACGGCAGATGGCAACTGCAGCACGGTGGGTTCGAACCAGAACACCTACGTCGTCCAGTCAAGTGACCTCGGCAATCACATGTTTGTTGTCGTCACCGCAACCGGTACCGACACGTCGACCACGACCATGTGGTCCAACGTGGAAGGGCCCATGATTCAGACTGGCCCAGCGGTCAACACGTTGTTGCCCACCATTTCCGGATCCACTCTTGTGGGCAGCGTTTTGACGGCAACGACAGGTAACTGGACCAGCGGTACGAATACCTTTACGTACCAGTGGAAGGCCTGCAGCGGCTCATCGTGCACGACCGTTGGTGCAAATAGTGCCACGTTCACGACCAGCGAACACCAGGCTGGCAAGACCATCACCGTGACGGTCACCGATCGAGGCACTGACGCTTCTACCACGCCAGCGACGTCGGCGAACTTTGGACCAATCGTTTCGAACAACGTGGCACAGGCTGCACTTCGGATCACCAACGCCACGTTGTCGAACAGCGTTGGTACGAAGGTGATGTTGACGACGAGCGGTGGATCAGGCACCGGAAGCGTGACGTTTGCCGCAACCGGCTCTGGCTGCACCGTCAGCCACAGCGTCATTACGTCCACCCAGATTGGCACGTGCGTCGTGACCGCCACGAAGGCTGCCTCCACCGGCTTCACCGCAGTTTCTTCGAGCGCGGTGCGCTTTAGTTTCGTCGCTGCTCCGGTGACCAACCTGGGGTCAATCCACTTCGTTATCGGCAGCAGCGCGCTGACGTCGAGCTCAATGCCCGCATTGGCCAGCATCGTGAATGCGGCATTGGCCAAGTACGCCACACTCATCGTGGTAACGGGGTACGCCAGTCAGTCCGGACTGCTCTCGCTGAACATGCAGCTCAGCGCAAGTCGCGCGACGACCGTAGTTAATGCCATCCGCAAGATTCTCCTTGCGCAACACGTGACCGGTGTAACGGTTCGTGGTGTTACCGGTGGCATCCTTACCAAGTACGCAAACGAAGCACAAAATATTGAGGCGATCGTCCAGGCCTAGCGTTTAGCGAAGGCCCCCTTCCATCGCTTGCGGCGATGGAAGGGGGCCTTTTGCTGTCCTGCTCTTCGTTACCAAATACTGACGCGGTCCTCCGGCGAGAGGTATTCGCCATCTCCTGCCTGCACATTGAAGGCTTCATAAAACGAGTGCACGTTCTTCACGATCTGATTACAACGAAATTCGTTCGGGGAGTGGGGATCGGTGGTGAGTCGCTGTAAGGCGAGTTCCGGACGACTTTTACCGCGCCACACTTGGGCCCACCCACAGAAGAAGCGCTGCAGTCCCGTGAGCCCATCTACGACGGGTGGCTCTACGCCACCGAGTGACATCCGGTACGCCGTTTCGGCAATGGTGAGACCACCGAGGTCGCCAATGTTTTCGCCGATGGTGAGCGAACCATTGACGTGCACATTCTCGAGCCCGGTGGGAACCAGCGCGTCATATTGGGCAATGAGTTTTGAGGTACGTGCCTCAAAGGCAGTGCGATCGTCGTCGGTCCACCAGTTCTGGAGGTTGCCGTCGCCGTCATACTTTGAACCTTGATCGTCGAAACCGTGTCCGATTTCGTGCCCAATTACGGCTCCAATCCCACCGTAGTTTGCTGCGTCGTCAGCCAATGGGTCAAAGAATGGTGGTTGCAGAATCGCGGCCGGGAAGACGATTTCGTTAAACGTCGGCATGTAGTAGGCGTTGACGGTCTGGGGCGTCACAAACCACTCGGTGCGGTCGACAGGTGCCCCTAACTTGGCGAACATGGTGCCGCGCTCAAAGGCGGTGACGGCTCGGATATTGGTGACCACATCGTCGGGAACGATCGTGAGCGTGCGGTAGTCCTCCCATTTCTCGGGGAACCCAATCTTGCAGGTGAACTTCGACAGCTTCTCCAGCGCGCGAACCTTCGTCTCGCTCGTCATCCAGTCGAGATTGCTGATGTGGTGGTGATAGGCCGCAATGAGGTTGGCGACTAACTCGTCCATCCGTGCCTTGGCGCTGGCGTCAAAGTACTGGGCAACGTAGATTTCGCCCACCGCTTCACCGAGACTGGCCTCAACGAGCGCCACGCCACGCTTCCACCGGTCACGCAGTTGGGGTGTGCCGGCGAGCGTGTGCGAGTAGAAGTCAAAGTTCTGTTGAACGAAGGCCCTCGACAGATACGGCGCCATGCTGGTGACCGCGTGATAGATCGCCCACGACTGCCACGTATCCAGGTCGGTTGTATTGAGGAGCGCCGAAATACCGGTGAAGAACGAGGGCTGGCGAACGACAATTTCTTCGAGGCCCTCAAGAGGCACACCACTCGCCACACGCCAGGTTTCAAAGTCAAAGTCGGGCCAAAGCTCGCAGAATGACTGCAGCGTGTGTCGGTTGTAAGTGGCTTCCGCGTCACGAGAGGCGACGTTGGTCCAGTGGTGCTCGGCGATGACCGTTTCGAGCGCCATAACGCTGGCGGCGCGCTCGTCAGCCCGATCGATGCCCGCCAGTTCAAACATCGTGGCGATGTGCGTCACGTAGGCCGCCCGAACGTCGGTATAGTTCTCGCTCTTGTAGAAGGATTCATCAGGAAGTCCGAGGCCACCCTGGTTCACGTAGGCAATGTTGTTTCGTGCGTCGCCCTTGTCGCTGGTGACGTAGAGGTGGAAGAGGTCCGCCAATCCCTCACGGCTGAGTTGTCCAAGCACCTGCACGAACTCCGTAATATTCGACGTGGTGCGAATCGCTGCGAACGTATCGGTGAGTGGGGAAATCCCACTGGCTTCGATGCTCGCTTCGTCCATAAAGGAGTGGTACAGATCACGAATCTTGGCGACGTTTGCGTTGGAGCTGTCACGCTGGCGGGCGCAGTCCTCAATGATGCCGCGAACACGTTCCTCGCTCAAGTCTCGTAATTTTTGAAACGTGTTGTCGATGGAGCGGTCGGCGGGAATCTCGTGCTCGCGGAGCCATACGCCATTGACGTGGCGAAAGAGATCGTCTTGTGGTCGCACCGATTCGTCAACAAATGACAAATCAATACCTGAATGTTGCGTGTTCGCTGGTGCCATTGCTGAACCAACCTCCCCTGAGAAAACTACGTGGGACAAGGTTAGAGCCCTCGGACCGAGCACGGTGCAACAGGGCACTACGATGACTAGGCAGCCACTGTACGGCGGCACAAAGCCCCCGTAGGCTAGTGGATAGACCAACGGTTTCCTAAACCGCGAGCGCAGGTTCGAATCCTGCCGGGGGCACCACCGCGATGCGTTCGCGCCCACACTCTATAAAGTCGAGTGGTGCGTGAGATGCTGGAACTGGTGTACGACGGGGATTGCGGCCTGTGTCGAGCCAGCGCGCAGTGGGTGTCGCGCCGTGATCGCCAGCACCGCATCGTGTGCACCCCATCCGCCGATTGCACCTGGGATGACGCCGCCCAACAGCCGTTCGTGTCCACCGTGGTGGTTCGTTACCGCGGTGCCACCTACACGGCGTCGACGGCCGTTGCCGTGGCCCTGAGCGCCCTTCCCTGGCCATGGGGCGTGCTGGGGGCGTGGGTGCGATTCTTGAATCGGAATCGACTTCTCCGGGGGTATCACGACGCCTGCTACTACGCGGTGGCCAGGCATCGCCTGTCAATCTCGCGTCTGTTGGTTCGACTGCGTTTGATTGATGAAAGTTGCAGCATTGTCTCGAAGTAATTCGCCGGGCACCTTCATCGGTATTGACGGATGCGCCAGTGGGTGGATTGTGGCGACCTTTCGAGGCCTCGCGCTGAACGTTACCTACGCCAAGCGCCTGGAAGACATCGATCTGGAGGGCGTGGCGGCGGTTGGTCTGGACATGCCGATTGGACTGGTCAGCCACGGCAAGCGTCCAGCCGATGTGGAGGCGAAGGCATTCCTCGGGCGCCGGAGTTCGACAATCTTTTTAGCCCCGGTTGCGGCAGCACTCGAGGCACCAGATTTTGCGTCCGCCAATGCACTGAATCGTGAACATGGGGGATTTGGACTGAGCCGTCAAGCGTTCGGACTCTTTGCCAAGATCCGAGAAGTTCGCGACTGGGCAGCGTCAACGTCGGTACCGACGTACGAAATTCATCCAGAGATGGCCTTCATGGATATGTTGGGAACGCGTGAGCTGCCATCGAAAAAGACATGGCAGGGTCACGAAGAACGGCGCCGTGTGCTCAATCTCGTCGGCTGTGAAGATGTCACCGTCTCGGCGCAAGCCGGAACGCGAGCTGCCAGCGATGACGTTCTCGACGCAATAGCGGTGGCATGGGTGGTTCGAGAAATCGTCGCAGGTCGTGGGGTGAGTATCCCCACCACACCAACGAGGGACGAACGAGGCTTGACCGCGGCACTGTGGCGTCGATCGATGCCTGAAAATGGGCACTGTTAGGCTCAAGCCGTGAGCAGAATTCGCCGGCTTCGTCCGTACGCGGCATTGTGGATCGTCGTCATCCTGTTTGATGGGTACTTCATGCGTAGCGTCGTTCAGACCGGATTCTCGACAACCACGATCGGGACGCAAATCGATGCTCCCGTCTACATCTGGTCGAACGCATGGGTGGCCCACGCGCTCTTCTTATTCCATAATCCATTTCTCGCGAATGTCAGCAGTGTCGGTCACCCCTTTAACCTGCTCGCCAACGCATCCAACGCTGGCTTCGCCATACTCTGCAGTCCGCTGACGAAATTGGTCGGACCAGTCGCTACGTTCAATGTGCAGCTCATGGCGATTCCTCTCCTGAACGGCACGGCGATGGTTGCGTGTGTCCGTCGTTTACGCGGGGGTGCACTTCTTGCGTTTGGTGCTGGAGTCTTGTGGGCGCTCAACCCGTTCGTGGTGCACTCGATGCTGTCAGGGTGGACCGATGTGGGGTATCAGGTAACTATGCCACTAGTGGTCGTGCTCTATT
>Ga0007825_1000519_pt1 | contig 10738 bp, 4 predicted proteins | sample CryBogCBE13Jul09_FD_71229 | JGI IMG/M metagenome (GOLD analysis project Ga0007825, IMG submission 71229) | Freshwater microbial communities from Crystal Bog, Wisconsin, USA - CBE13Jul09 | ecosystem: Environmental > Aquatic > Freshwater > Lake | place: Crystal Bog, Wisconsin, USA | collected... | reverse complement strand
AGGTTACCGTGACCACAAATAGAAACGGCTATTCGTCAGGTTCATACACATTCTCGAGCAGTGTCGGATCCCAGCAGAAGGCCCCAACACCTGTATTTGGATCCGTGAATTCCGTTCAAGGGGGATTCGCCACTTCTGTCTCGAACTATGACGCGAATTTCACGTGGACAGCTACATCAAGTCTTGGAAATGTGTCTGGGTTTCCAGTCATGGCTGTAATGGGACTGAATCCGGGCCAAACAAGCACGATTACGGTTACGGTATCTCGAAATGGCTACACCAGCTCATCGGCATCAATTCAGGGCTCTGCTTTAACCCTTCAGGGTCCATTGGTACCTCAATTTGGGTCTCCAAAAGGAACCAGCGATGGATTTAGCATCTCAGTCAGTAACTATGACAGTTCGTTTGATTGGGCACTGAACGCTGATTCTTGCTATGCATCCATCACCTACTCTGGATTGATTCAAGCAAGTGGCATGAGGCCTGGTGGCACTTGCAAGATATCAGTGACCAGTAAGAAATCTGGCTATCAAAATGGCCAAGCGGATGTAACCGGCACGACAGCGGTACTTCAGCCGCCAAGTATTTCTATGTTACCCGGATCAACTGGTGCAGCGGTCTCAGACAGATTAGAAGTCTCTGTCGCCTTCGGAAAACAAGCCGATGCGTCAATCTCATCTTTCGGAATCAAACTCCAAGGCTCATCCAGCTACTCGGTATCTTCTCAAAGTTATGGCTATTCAAATTCTTACGGTAGTTTCAATGGATCAACCGCGGATTATTATTGGAGCGGCGGTCATTTAGAGAATGGATCAATTTCTATTGACGTCTCCCGGCTTTCACCCGGTACATACACGTTAATTGGTTATGCCACAGCGTCGGAGTCTGGATTCAATGATGTCTCTGGGCAAGGTTCGTTAACTTTTAATGTTGTCCAGGCAAAACCACAAGTTTCTATAACTTCACCATCATCTGGATCGAGCCTTAAGGGAAAGATTCACGTGACAGCCTTGACTTCATTCAATGTCTCTACATCGCACAAGATCAAGAATGTCGGCATATCAATCTCAGATGCGATTCCAAACTTCTTTGGCTCTTCGCCCTACAGTTCTTTGCTCCCAGCCACTTACAAAGTGACTAACTACTCCGGGACAGGCTCCATCGACTGGGTAATCGACACAGGTAAGCTTCCTGTTGGCTCCAATTCAGTAACAGTTCAAGTAGAAGACGACCAAGGTAACATAGCCTCAAGCACGGCTTCTTTCAACGTGAGCAGAGCTGTTCCGACAGTCTCGGTAACTTCACCTAATGAAGGACAGAGCATCACGGGAGGCCTAAAGCTTTCTTTCCGAGCCGCCGGAGACCCAAGTTCTGGCTCAGGAATTGCGTTTATTGGACTTGATGATCCAAATTTTGTTCCGCAGTTTGCTTCAAATCAACTCAGAAGCTCGAATCAGAATGGATTTGCCGGTTACACCGTCTGGCAGGTCGCGGATCTCGGTAAGTATGATTTTGCTGAAGAGAGTAAGTACTTATCGGATGGCCCAAAGACTATTCATATTATTGTGGCTGACGCTGACGGCTACTCCGCATCGGCTTCTGTAAATGTAAATGTGCTGAGTACCAATCCCACTATTTCCCTCTCATCGTCCTCGGGTGGTTCAATCGCACCTGAATCCACTTTTAGATTGTCTGCTCGCGTCGCACCTGCGCAAGGTAGTGGAGCAACTCTCTCTTACGTGGGTATCGATGATTCTTCTGCATCGATCGGATTTAATGGAACGCAGTCATCAAATTCTGATTTTGGCCTACCGTCCACAGTCCAGCTTTGGTCAGTGGCAAACCCAAGTAGCGTTTCATGGACTTTAAATCCGGCAAAGTGGAATTCCGGTCCCAAAACCATAAATGTTTACGCAATTGACAGCAATGGTCACTCGTCCGTCGCAACAATCAGCTTTATAGTGTTGCCAAAGGCAACTTGGACCCTTACTCAAAAAGAGCCTGCAGTATTGGGGCAATCAGTATTAGTTGGAATATCGACATCAACTGACATTCCTTGGGATCCGAACTCCGCGATCACGGTTGTGGTGCAAACCGCGCCATCTTCTAATGGCCCTTGGTCAGATGTCGGACCATTACTCCTTGATTCCTCCGGGAATGTTGGGGCGAGAGTTGTGATGAGTGATGCCGTGACGTGGGTACGAGTTAACCATCCGACCCCAGACGCCGTCAGGACAGGCTTCAGTGCCCCATTGCAGCTCCTTTCCGTCCAGAGCTCATCAGAAGTTGGCGCGTTAGCTCAAACCGGAACCCGCTTGGCCAACGGGGATGGGACTTTCCCCGCTGTCACATGTGTGCTCGTGAAAAAGTCCCAAAACATCGCCTGCAGCATTAAGAATGTCCAAAATGTGAACCAACCGGTTGCCATGCAGGTTCAAAAAAATGGAGTTTGGGTGAGCTATCGCACCCTCAAGATTTCAGACTTGAGCCTGATCAAATTCTCAAAAACAGGCAAGACGCTTCATTCTTACAGGCTAGTGGGCGCTCCTGTTGACTCATCAAGGAAGCCTTATATTCCTTGGGTAACCCAGGTCATTAAGTCGCTTGGGCTCTAAGATTCGTCAAAATGGCTCGATATTGGCAATGCGTCAGTTGTAGGTGCGAGACTGATCACTGTCTACATCTGAAGGTCCAAACATTGTGACGGGGAGCGGTAACGAGATGGCAAGCAATGATCGCGCAGAACTGCATAAGACCATCTGGAAAATCGCCAACGACCTCCGCGGAAGCGTCGATGGTTGGGACTTCAAGCAATACGTGCTCGGCACGCTTTTCTATCGCTTCATCTCCGAAAATCTCACTAACTACCTAAACCAGCACCAGCACAAAGCCGGCATCGAGGACTTCGATTACTCCAAGCTCAGCGATAAAGACGCAGAGTTCGGCCGCAAAGAAACTGTTCTCGAAAAGGGTTTCTTCATTCTCCCAAGTGAGCTCTTCATCAATGTAAGTGCGGCGGCAAAGAACGATTTAAATCTGAACGAGACCATGTCACGCGTATTCCGTAACATCGAAGGATCCGCGGTTGGCTCTCCTAGCGAGCTCGACATCAAAGGCCTCTTTGACGACATGGATGTCAACAGCAACAAAATCGGTGGAACAGTTACAAAGCGAAACGAACTCTTGGTGAAACTGCTTGAGTCCGTTGGTGAGCTTCAGCTTGGTAACTACGCAGATAACTCAATCGACGCATTCGGTGATGCTTATGAATACCTGATGACGATGTATGCATCAAGTGCAGGTAAGTCTGGTGGTGAGTTCTTTACGCCACAGGAAGTATCTGAGCTTCTTGCAAAGATCACAGTCGTGGGAAAGAAAAAAGTAAACAAGGTCTATGACCCAGCTTGTGGTTCCGGATCACTCCTGCTCCAGTTCGCAAAAGTCCTCGGCAAAGATAACGTGACCGATGGATTTTACGGTCAAGAAATTAATATCACCACATACAACCTGTGCCGCATTAACATGTTTCTTCACGACATCAACTACGAAAAGTTTGATATTGCCCATGGTGACACTCTCACTGATCCAACGCATTGGGATGACCAACCATTTGAAGCCATAGTCTCCAACCCGCCTTATTCAATCAAGTGGGACGGCGACGAGAATCCATTGATGATTAATGATCCCCGTTACTCACCGGCAGGAGTATTAGCGCCAAAAAGCAAGGCAGATCTTGCTTTTACGATGCACATCCTCAATTGGCTAGCTACAAATGGAACAGCAGCAATTGTTGAGTTCCCAGGAGTTATGTATCGAGGTGGAGCAGAACAGAAGATTCGTAAGTATCTCGTCGATAACAACTACGTTGACACTGTGATTCAGCTACCTCCAGATCTTTTCTTTGGTACGGGAATCCAGACTTGTATCTTGGTGTTAAAGAAGTCGAAGAGAGACAACAAGGTTCTCTTTATAAACGCGGAGCGTGAGTTTGCCCGTTTCGGAAACAAAAACAAGCTTCGACCTGAAGACATCGAAAAAGTTTTGGCCAAATTCATCGACCGCAAGGATGAGGAGTTTTTCGCTCGACATGTAGATCATGCTGAAATCGTTGAAAATGACTACTCGCTCTCTGTCACTAATTATGTGGTCGCTGAAGACACAAGAGAAGCTGTCGACATCACGGAACTTAACGATTCAATTTCAAAAATCGTATCTCGACAAACAGCCCTTCGCAAAGAGATTGACAAAATTGTCGCAGACCTTGGGGAGCAAGGCTAGTGATCAAACTTAAGAGACTTATTGCTGACTTATGTCCGACTGGAGTCCCTCAAGTCAAAATCGATGAATTGATTGCATATGAGCAGCCGACTAAATATCTAGTTGCATCGAAGTCTTACGACGATAGTTTCCCTACGCCAGTTCTCACAGCAGGGCAATCATTCCTGCTCGGCTATACGAACGAAGAACATGGAAAATATCCCGCATCCGTAGAATCACCAGTAATCATCTTCGACGATTTCACTACCGCGCACAAATGGGTTGATTTCGAATTCAAAGTGAAGTCTTCAGCCATGAAAATGCTCACCCTAAAAGCTGGAGCTCCAATTTTGTTGCGCTATTTCTGGTACTCCCTGAGCACGATTCAAATTGACACTAGTGAGCATGCTCGGTACTGGATATCCAAAATTTCAAACCTCGAAATCCCGCTCCCTCCTCTAGAAATTCAAAGTGAGATTGTAAAAATCCTTGATACATTCACACAACTAGAAGCAGAACTTGAAAAGGAGCTGGTGGCACGATCAAGTCAGTTCAACTACTTCAAAGACATTCTTTTTAACAGTAACCGACATCGCAAACTTGTTTCGCTAGAGTCAATTTGTACGAAAATTACTTCAGGGGGAACTCCGGCAACATCGAATAGAGACTTTTACACGGGATCGATACCGTGGGTAAGAACTTCGGAAGTGAACTTCCGAGCACTAACCGACACAGAGATCCACATTTCCGAAGAAGCCTTGAATCAATCCGCCGCCAAGTGGATTCCAGCGCAAAGCGTTGTCATGGCTATGGTGGGAGCAACCATTGGGAAGGTTGCCTATACCGAAATTGATGTGACCACCAATCAAAATTGTTGTAACTTGATTATCGATAGCAAGAAAGCAGATTACAGGTTCGTTTTTTTCTGGCTATGGAGCCAGTATGAAGTTATAAAATCGTCTTCTCCAGGAGCAGTTCCAATCATCAATAGTTCTGCCATAAAGCGGCTGCAGATACCTCTTCCACCTTTGGCTGAGCAAAAAAAGATTGCTCGAACCTTAGCTTCGCTCCAAGACTTGATACAGAGTTCTGAATACGGACTTCCAGCGGAGATCAAAGTTCGCCGCCAGCAGTACGAGCACTATCGAGATAAACTTCTGAGATTCGAAGATTTGGTATCTGCGTGAATTTTCAAAACATAGAGCCAATCGCGATCACAACCGAAAATACAGTGGTTGCTGAGCTGGACCCCAAAACTAATAAAACGCAGGCTTACGAGAGTGAATCCGAGCTAGAGGCTGCGTTTATTGAGCTACTCAAAGACCAAGCATATGAGTACCTATCGGTTCATGACGAGGCAGCTCTCATCGCCAATCTCAAAACTCAAATAGAGAAGTTAAATAAAGTTGAGTTTAGTGATACCGAGTGGGAGCGTTTATTCTCAGAGAGTATTTCAAGTGAAAAAGACGGCATCATCGAGAAGGCGCGTCGATTCCAAGAAGACCACATCCGTGTCTTGAAGCTCGATACTGGTGATAGCAAGAATATTTATCTGATCGACAAGCAGAACATCCATAACAATAGTGTTCAGGTACTGAATCAATATGAAGTAGAAGGTGCTCGAAAGAACCGCTACGACGTGACAGTGCTTGTGAATGGTCTGCCACTTGTTCACATTGAACTCAAGCGTCGCGGAGTCGATATCCGTGAAGCATTCAACCAGATCAACCGATACCAGCATGACAGCTTCTGGGCTGGCTCAGGTCTCTATCAGTACATACAGATTTTCGTCATCAGCAACGGTACTTATACAAAGTACTACAGCAACACTGTGCGCGATCAACATATCAAAGAAGCAAGTGGAAACACGCGCGTCAAGAAGACATCGAATAGCTATGAGTTCACGAGCTGGTGGGCTGATGCCAATAACAAACCAATCTATGACCTAATGTCATTCGGAAAAACTTTCTTTGCCAAGCACAGTCTTCTCAACATCCTCACCAAGTACTGCGTATTTACCTCTGACCAGATGTTGCTCACCATGCGTCCGTATCAGATTGTGGCGACTGAGCGCGTTCTCCAGAAAATAGTGATGAGCGAGAACCAGAAGACTCTAGGAACTATCGATGCCGGCGGATATGTGTGGCACACAACGGGTTCTGGAAAGACGCTTACGAGCTTTAAGACTGCGCAGATTGCTTCGAAAATGCCATCGGTCGACAAGGTGCTATTCGTGGTTGACCGCAAAGATCTCGATTATCAGACAATGAAGGAATACAACCGTTTCCAGGAAGGCGCTGCGAACGCCAGTAACTCAACGAAGCAGCTCCAAGAGCGCCTTGAAGATCCGAGCGCAAAGATCATCATCACGACCATTCAGAAGCTGTCTAAGTTCATCAGCTTGAATCCGAACCACGCAGTTCACGACAAGCGTGTAGTGCTTATTTTTGATGAGTGCCACCGTTCCCAGTTCGGCGACATGCACACGGCTATTAAGAAGGCATTTTCAAACTACAACCTCTTCGGTTTTACTGGCACACCGATTTTCGCTGCCAACTCATCAAGTGGAAACAACCCAAATCTTCGTACGACCGAGCAGGCATTTGGTGTAAAACTCCATACCTACACAATTGTGGATGCGATTACAGATAAGAATGTCCTTCCTTTCCGTGTTGATTATGTCAACACCGTTAAGAAGTCAGATTCGCTAGTCGATCGTGAAGTTAGTGCAATTGACACAGAAAAAGCACTACTCGCACCGGAGCGCATTACCAAGATTGCTCAGTACATCCTTGAGCACTTCGATCAGAAGACTCGACGTAATGACACCTACACTCTCAAGAACAAGCGAGTTTCAGGCTTCAACTCACTCATGGCTACCGCATCTATCGAAGCGGCGAAGCGCTACTACGCAACTTTCAAGGATCTACAGAAGGACAAGCCAAGCGACGCTCAGCTGAAGATCGGAATCATTTACAGCTATGCGCCAAATGAAGATGATGACGGTGGCCTACTCCCCGAGGAAGAGTTCGAAGCAGCCAACCTTGATGCCTCATCACGTGACTTCCTAGAAGCAGCAATCAAGGATTACAACGCCATTTACTCGATGAACTTCGATACTTCATCGGAGGGTTTCCAGGCCTATTACAAAGACCTCTCCGAGAAGCTCAAAAAGCGTGAGATCGATCTTGTGATCGTTGTGAATATGTTCCTTACTGGATTCGACTCAACCACACTCAACACCCTGTGGGTTGATAAGAATCTTCGCCTTCATGGACTGCTCCAGGCTTACTCTCGCACCAATCGCATTCTTAACTCGGTGAAAACCTACGGAAACATCGTCTGCTTCCGAGATCTCGAGCAGGCAACCAACGACTCTATTTCCCTATTTGGAAATAAAGATGCTGGCGGTATTGTCATCCTGAAGCCATTCCGCGAGTACTACGACGAATACTCATCACTGGTTTCGGAACTGACATCAAAGTTCAAACCCGGCGAACTTCCTGCTTCTGAAACCGATCAGCGAGATTTCATCAATCTCTATAACAAGATTCTTCGCCTTCAGAACATCCTCAAGTCGTTCGACGATTTCAAGGGCAATGAACTTATCCCTGAACGCACTTTCCAGGACTACCAAAGCACCTACCTTGAAATCTATCAGCGAATTAAAGGCGTTGAGGATGCCGACAAGGAGTCCATAGTCGAAGACCTGGTCTTTGAAATCGAACTCGTGAAGCAAGTTGAGATTAACGTTGACTACATTCTCATTTTGATCCGTGGACTTCAAGGAGCGTCGGCGAGCGAGAATAAGGAAATCAAGGCGAAGATTAGCAAGACGCTGCTCTCGAGTTACTCACTTCGAAGCAAGAAGGACCTCATCGAGAAGTTTGTTGATTCCATCAATAATGACTCAGATGTTGAGGGTGATTGGCGAAAGTTCATCTCTGAGCAAAAGAAGGTAGAACTAGGCGAGATCATTAGGGAAGAGAACCTCAATCCTGAAGCCACCGAGGATTTCATGAACAAAGCTTTTGCTGATGGCGAGCTGAAGACTGCTGGAACCGCCGTAATCAAGCTCCTTCCACCAAAAAACATGTTCAGTCCAGGGTTTGAGCATGCCATCCAAAAAGCATTCGTCATCGATAAACTAAAAGCTTTCTTCGAGCGCTTTTCAAATCTATAGGTTCAATTCGAGCTAATGTTGTGTAGGCAGCGAAATTTAGAAGCTAAATTGTGAATTCTTATCGGGAGGTAAATCCATGAAAGCCAAAGAAACCATGTTTTTGGAGTTCCTCCAGAACTCGTCGCAATTCATCATACCTATCTACCAGCGGACTTATTCCTGGGGGCGCGAACAATGCCAGCAATTATGGGACGACGTTATAAGAGCCGGTAAGAGTGAATCAGCGAATGTTCATTTTGTTGGATCAATCGTGTATGTAGCGGATGGACTATCAACCGTGAGCCTTCAGGCACCGCTTCTTGTCATCGATGGTCAACAAAGACTCACGACAATCACTCTACTTTTGGAAGCTCTCCAGCGTTCTCTTGGGGCGAGCGAGCCAGTCGAGGGATTCTCGGCAGTGAAAATCAAGTCACGTTATCTCACTAGACATCTGGAAAAGGGGGAAAAGTTTTTCAAACTTCTTCTCTCTCAAACCGATGATTCGACCCTCAGGGCAATCATTCAGGAGCGTGAGATGCCATCTGAAAGCTCGCTGCGAATTACAGAGAATTTTGAGTTCTTCTTGAGTGAAATTTCCTTGCTGAAAGGCAATTTGGAATCCCTGTGCAAGGGAATAGCCAAGTTGGCAATCGTTGATATTGCACTTAACCGCGGCGAGGACAATCCTCAATTGATTTTTGAGAGCATGAACTCGACGGGTAAGGCGCTCAGTCAGGCTGACTTAATCCGAAACTTTATTTTGATGGGCTTGCAACCTGAACTTCAAACTCGTCTCTATGAGTCGTACTGGCGGCCAATGGAGCTTGAGTTTGGGCAGGCTGCATACGGTGAAGAGTTCGACGCATTTATGCGTCACTACTTAACGATTAAATTCGCTGAGATTCCTCGAATCGATCAGATTTATGACAACTTCAAGTTCTATGCAAGCAAAGAGGATGTCGCCTCTGCAGGCGTAGAAGAACTCGTAAGAGACCTTCGCCAGTTCTCTCAGTACTACTGTGCGATGTCTTTAGGTAAAGAGAAGGATCCGGATCTAAGGCGCGCATTTGCTGATCTAAAAGAGTTCAAAGTAGAGGTGGCCTATCCATTCCTACTGGAAACCTATGGGGACTACAAGGCGGGTCAGATCAATAAGCAAGAATTTGCTGAAATTGTGCGATTGGTTGAGTCGTACGCGTTCCGCCGAGCAGTCGTACAAATTCCAACGAACTCCATGAACAAGACGTTTGCCCGTTTCTCTCTTTCGATAGATCGCGCCAACTATCTAGAAAGTGTCAGAGCGATATTTGTTTCTCTCAAGTCTTATCGTAGATTCCCAAGTGACGAGGAATTCGCACGTGAGCTTAAAATGAGGGACTTATACAATTTCCGCCGCGGTGCTTACTGGTTGAGGAAGCTCGAAAATCTCAACCGTAAAGAAATTCCAGTGCTTGAAGATTATTCAATCGAACACATACTTCCACAGAATGATGAGTTGAATGATTGGTGGCAGGAGTCGCTAGGAGAAAATTGGAAGGAAATCCGTGATCGACTATTGCATACAATCGGCAATCTCACACTAACTCGATACAACTCAGAATTTAGCGACCGCTCTTTTCCTGAAAAGCGTGATTTTCCAAATGGCGGATTCAAGACAAGCCCTCTTGCATTGAATCAAGGACTTGGTGAGCTAGAAACTTGGAACGAGTCAACGATTAATTCTCGAGCTGATCAGTTGATCAGCAAGGCGCTGGAAGTGTGGGAGTCTCCTAAAGCGGATAAGGCTGCCCTTGCAGCTTTGGAAGTAAAGGATATCGAAGTCACTCGTGCGGAATATACGTATGAAGATCACAAGTACCTTCAGAACAAGGTTGTGATGGACTTGTTCCTCTCTCTTAAAGAACAAGTACTGGCTATCAATCCCGCTGTTTATGAGGATGTGCTGAAGTACTACATCGCGTTCAAAGCCGAAACCAATTTTGTGGATGTTGTCTTTTATGCCTCGCGCCTCAAATTGACGATCAACCTCCCATTTGGGGAATTGCAAGATCCCAAAAATAAGGCGGAAAACATAAGTGGCAAAGGTCGTTGGGGAAATGGCGAAGTGTCTATTGGGATCAATTCCCTTGACGATATCCCGTATGCCATGTTTTTAGTGCGTCAGGCCTACGAGCGTCAGTTTGAGTGAGTGATCAAATTTAAACTATCTAACAGTTAGCGAAAGTGCGTTGTGAGGGACTCGAACCCCCGACCCGGTGATTAAGAGTCACCTGCTCTACCAACTGAGCTAACAACGCGGGATATTTCTATGAAGTT
>Ga0007825_1000510_pt1 | contig 10868 bp, 8 predicted proteins | sample CryBogCBE13Jul09_FD_71229 | JGI IMG/M metagenome (GOLD analysis project Ga0007825, IMG submission 71229) | Freshwater microbial communities from Crystal Bog, Wisconsin, USA - CBE13Jul09 | ecosystem: Environmental > Aquatic > Freshwater > Lake | place: Crystal Bog, Wisconsin, USA | collected... | reverse complement strand
CGCCAAAAAACACTCAAACTCATTAGGGAAGCGGAACTGTTTCACGCATATGAGAACACAACCGCAATATCCGAAGCGTGCTTACTCGGTACGCCTGTAATCTGTCACAAGAATAGATATTTCTCTAATTTACTTGCTCAAGATGAATTGCCTTTTTCGGGAATCTCCTGGAACGCCGGAGAAATATTGAAGCCAGATGCTCCAAAGAACCTAGAGATACTTAAAGAAGCTGAGGTCACATCGAAGGAAGATATTTCTCGTATTTTTAGCAATCTTAAATCAACCTCAAGCGTCACTAGGGCATACCAGATAAGGTTGCCTAAGAGGAGACTGATCACACGGCACAGCCTTACTCGTGGAGTTAAGGTATTTTTCCAAAAAGGTCCAATCGTTTTCGCTCGGTTCTTAAAGAATTATGTGGATAGGTAGGTTAAACGTGCAAGTTTATGATTCAACTCAACGCGAAATCCCCATTATTTCTACTTTGAAAAAGGTCGCACTATCAAAAGATCTTCTAGTGATTTTGGTAAAAAAAGAGCTGACGAGCAGATACAAACGTTCCTTGATCGGAATTTGGTGGAGCCTTCTCAATCCTTTACTCACAACAGCGGTCCTCTATTACGTATTTAACACGGCATTTAAAAGCAAGTTTTCGGAGACGAATCACTTCATTCCCTATATTTTATGTGGTGTTTTACTTATTACCTTCTTCAATCAGAGCTTGACTATGGTTTCAGATAGCATCACAGGTAATGCTCCAATTTTTACCAAGATGTATGTTAGACCTGAACTTTTCGGCATATCTGCTGCCATAGCCGCGTCCATTAATTTCAGTTTTGGTCTTGTTCCGCTTGTAGTCGTCTGTCTTTGGAGTGGAGTGCATATCGGAATTGGCTTCTTTTCCATTATCTTCGTGCTTGTTTGTCTTTTCTTAATCGCGGTCGGGCTTGGACTTCTCTGCGCGATTTCATACATTTTCTTTGAAGATTTTCGTTCAATTGTTTCGTTGTTATTGATGGTCATCGGCTATATGACACCAGTCTTCTACCCTCTTTCAGTACTCGGCCCACACACACGGCCAATAATTGAGTCGAATCCATTAACTTCCCTGCTATTGATTTTCCGATCAGGAATGGGTGATTTGGATTTTGCAACCCCATTGAATTGGATGCACGCTGGGCTTCTCTCGTTGTCTTTTTTCCTGATAGGGATGTACGCGTTTCATCGTCTTTGGCCGAGAGCAATTGTGCGGCTCTAGAGTCCACTTTAGATGGTCATTTACAAGCCTATAGGTCGAAATCACTTGGAATGAATACTTTCCAGCGCATTGGCATTAAACTCCCGCTATGAAAGTGGTGCTCTTAGCAGGCGGCTTGGGGACGAGACTTCGGGAAGAGACCGATGTAAAGCCAAAGCCGATGATCGAGGTTGGCAATCACCCTATTCTCTGGCACATAATGAAGACATATGCGTCTTACGGCCATACAGATTTTGTAGTCTGCTCTGGCTACAAGGGCGAGGTCATCAAGAATTGGTTTGCTAACTTTAGAATCTTGAACTCAGACTTCACTGTATCTTTTAATGAATTTGTAAGTCTTAATTTCCACTCTGAAATTGCTGAGAATGGGTGGAACGTAACTATTTCCGATACGGGTGCTGAAACGATGACCGGTGGAAGAATTAAGCGAGTTCAAAAGTACGTAGGAAATGAAGCTTTCCTATGCACTTACGGTGATGGAGTAGCAGATATAAACATCGAAAACTTAATTCAGTTCCATAAGTCCCATGGCAAAATCGCAACCCTTACTACCGTCAAACCAGTATCGCGCTTTGGAGTACTTGACGTTGGGGCGAATAATCAAGTGGAGGCATTTAAAGAAAAGCCGCAAGCAGAAGGTTTTATTAACGGGGGTTTTTTTGTTTTTGAGCCAGAGATCTTCGATTATCTCGATGAGAATTGCGTCCTTGAGCAAGATCCCCTTCGAAAGTTGGCTGAAGATGGCGAATTAATGGCTTTCAACCACGATGGATTTTGGCAACCCATGGACACCTATCGAGAACTGACAATTCTCAATGAGTTGTGGAAGTCAGGCTCGGCGCCTTGGAAGGTTTGGAAAGAATGAAAGACTGGAAGAATGTAAAAGTACTCGTAACAGGGGCGACCGGCATGGTTGGTTCTTGGTTAGTAAAGCGCCTATTGACTGAAGGTGCTTACGTAACAGTTTTGGTTCTCGACTACGATCCCCAATCAGAATTAATTCGAAGTGGGGATATCAATACGTGCCAGGTAATTTCTGGAGATTTGCGAAATCGAGGAGATGTCAGCCGGGCGGTATTCGCAAGTGAATGTGAATATATATTCCACCTCGGAGCGCAAACTATTGTGAGTACGGCCGTTTTTGATCCTATCTATACATTCGAGACAAATATTCAAGGAACTTGGAATTTATTTGATGTAGTTCGCTCTTCAGGGAAAAAAATAAAAGGAATTCTCGTAGCTTCGAGTGATAAGGCCTATGGAACTGCGGCATCACTGCCGTATGACGAAGAGGCACCTCTGCATGGCGAAGGTCCTTATGACATGTCAAAATCATGCACGGACTTAATCGCAAGGTCCTACTTTTTAACGTATGGAGTTCCAACGGTTATTGCTCGGTGCGGAAATATCTACGGGGGTGGAGACCTAAATTGGAGCCGCATTGTCCCTGGAACGATAAGAGATCTTTTATCCGGTGTGGTTCCAATTATTAGAAGTAATGGAAAGTTCTTGAGAGATTACGTGTATGTCGAAGATGCGGTCGATGCCTATTTAACAATGGCAGTCAGCATCGATCGTCAGGATGTAAAGGGTGAAGCTTTTAATTTTTCACGTGAAGAACCATTAACTGTGATGGATATTTACTCTGAAGTCTGCCAGGTCACTCTTGGTAAGTATGTAGAACCTAGAGTAGTGAACATGGCGAAAAATGAAATTATCGATCAACATTTATCTAGCCACAAAGCTAGATCAATTTTAAGTTGGGAGAGTAAGTACGATCTAAATCAAGGGCTTGATAAAACTGTGAAATGGTATAGGGAGTACTTACAAAAATGAATAAATCACTAATCAGCGTAATAATACCTGCGTATAACGAAGAAGAATGTGTCGACGAACTGGCAAGCCGCCTTCAAATGATTATGGCGAAAGAGTCAACATATAATTTCGAGATTTACATAATAGAGAATGGTTCAATTGATTCAACGTGGGAAAAATTACAAAACATTGCAAAAAAGGATTCTAGATTTAAAATTCTAAAACTATCTCGAAATTTTAGAATGGATGGTGGACTTACCGCTGGTCTGGAATATGTTGTTGGTGACGCGTGTGTGCTGATGACTGCCGATCTGCAGGACCCTCCTGAATTAATTAGTGATTTCCTTCGACTATGGGAGCAGGGGTATGAAAATGTATATGGCGTAGTAACTAAGCGTGATGGAACCGGTTTATTGCGTAAAATGAATTCCAATCTTTTTTACTGGGTAGCGGGAAAACTAACCGATGGACGTATCCCACGTAATGCTTCGGATTTCAGATTGGTTGATAAGAAAGTTTATGAAACAGTCAGAAAAATGGACGAAAGAAATCGATTTGTGAGAGGACTTTTTGCATGGGTGGGATTCAAATCGATAGGCGTGCCTATGATCAGACCACCCAGGTTTGGGGGAGTATCAAACGCGACAACCTTTAAGGTAATTGACCTTGCTTTTAAAGGAATTTTTGCAAACTCTTATAAACCTTTAAAATTGATTACGGTGTTTGGAATATCGCTATCTCTATTTTCCTTTATTTCAGTTATCCCTCTTAGTATTTTATGGTTTGTTAATGGCGTCCCATTTGCCGGGTTTGGCACGTTAGTTTCCCTCGCAATTTTAGTTTTTGGACTGATTTCCCTAATGCTGGGGATACTAAGTGAGTATATCGGTCTTATCTATGAGGAAGTTAAATCTCGTCCAAATTTCATAGTCAGTGAAAAAGTCAATCTCGCATTGGAAGATAAATGATCAAATATTCAGATTATTTTATGAGCTCATTAAAAGAAATGGGATATACAACTTGCTTTTATGTTGGTGGAGGGAACTCGATGCACCTACTCGAATCAGCGAGTAGATATTTTGACTGCGTACCTGTCGTGCACGAAGTTACAGCTGCTATCTCTGCCGAATACTTTAATCAAGCCTCAGGTAAAGAAAAGGCCTTTGCATTAGTTACCGCTGGGCCAGGTTTCACAAATCTAGTCACCGGAATAGCAGGAGCATGGCTGGACAGCAGGGAGCTCTTGGTTGTTGGCGGTCAGGCAAAGTCTACGAATTTGGCGCGAGGAACCGTGCGACAGAGCGGGCATCAAGAGGTGGATGGAATTGGGATCGCAAAACCAATCACTAAAAGATCAATTCGAATTGAAAGTCCAGCACAATTTGATTTTCTTCTAGAAACCGTTTCTGCTTCTTGGAGCGATAGGCCTGGGCCAGTTTTTATTGAGGTCTGCTTGGATATTTCTGCCATGCCGGTAAATTTCGAACACGAAGTGGCCTTAGAGTTAGAAAATAGACAAGAAAAAAGTTCAACAATTCAAGATTCAGTCAACCAAACTTTAGAAGCATTATTTGCATCAGAGAGACCTTTACTTCTACTTGGAGGAGGGGTCTCAAAAAATGTCGCGAGAGAGATTCAAGCCGCCTTTGCTTCCGCACAAATTCCAATTGCTACTACATGGACTGGAGCAGATAGAGTTGGCACTGACTATCCTTATTACGCAGGTAGGCCAAATACTTATGGAATGCGTTGGGCAAACATATTTCTTCAGCAAGCAGACCTACTTATTGCTGTGGGAACGAGCCTAGCATTTCAGCAAACGGGATTTAATACCGAAGATTTCCTACCAGGTGGAAGATTGATTCATGTTGATATTGATCCAAATGAACTCTCAAAGAAGAACCCAGGCGACAGAATTGGGCTGCTGGAAAATTCAGAGGTTTTCTTAAAAGAGTTAGCTGCCAAGCTTGAATACCTAGGAGCTACAAAATCCGAATGGATAGATTTTTTGTTTAAAATAAGACGAATGGTCCCTACCTTGGAAGAGTGCCAAAAGGGAAATCAAGAATTCATATCTCCTCATGAAGTAATTTCACATGTTTCAAGTTTATCTCAACCTAACGATCTCTTTGTTGCAGCCAGTAGCGGAGGAACATTTACCGCCGTAATGCAAGTTCTTGAAATCAAAAACGAACAAGTTCTAATAGGAAATAAGGGCTTGGCGAGCATGGGATATGGACTCGCAGGCTCAATTGGACTTGCAATATGTCGCCCAGATTGCAGGGTGATTCTATTTGAAGGGGACGGTGGATTCGCCCAAAACATGCAAGATCTTGGAACTGTGGTTGCAAGAAAACTAAACATAAAAATATTTATCACGGACAACGATGGTTATGCTTCTATAAGAACAAGTCAGAAAAATTATTTTGAAGGACACTACTTGGGATGTGACTCTGCAACAGGGCTAATCCTACCGGATTGGATAAAACTATTTGAATCTTTCAAAATTCCAAGCATGGTCTTGGATAGAAGTACCTTCACTTCAAGGGAATTTCTTGAGGCTTTCAACAATACAGGCCCTCAGGCATTTATCGTGAAGGCTGACCCAGAACAGATGTACCTTCCTAAGATCTTCAGCCGTATAAGTGCGGATGGTTCCATGCAATCAACTGCCCTACATGATATGTCGCCCGCTCTTCCTGAACATCTTCATTCGCAAATATTCCCCTACTTAGCCGCAGGACTAGTACCAAATGCAAACTAAATGGAAATAGTTATTAATGGAGTTTCGGGTTGGATTGGTAGATCAACCGTGCATGCAGTTAATCGATTATTCAAAAACCAAATAGTTCATTTAACCGGTATTTCATCTAGAAATACACTCATAGCTGTTGATGGTATTAAAGAATTCCCTACTGTCACTGTCGATCAATATCTCGATGGTTATAAGAAAGAGCCTGATGTTTATGTACATCTGCCCTTTAAGACCAAGGATTACCAAGTAAAGTTTTGCCCGGAAGATTACATACAAATTAACCGAGCCTTGATAGAAAAAGGGTTGGAGGTAATCTCGAGAACAAAACCAAAATCCGTCATAATCGTATCGAGCGGAGTCGTTGGTCGCTTTAAAGAATCTCAGGGATTGAAAGATGACGATCTCTATACCAAAATGAAAATACAGGAAGAGGAATCATTTCAATCTCTGTGCTTGCGTCAGGGAATTAATTTGGTCACTCTTCGGCTGTGGGGAGCATCCGGTTACTTAATGACTGAGCCACTTAAATATGCAATTGGTGACCTTGTGGCTCAGGCGCTTCAAGACCCAGTAATAAAAATCTCAAGCGATCGACTGGTATATCGAAGATACATAGACGCATCAGAGGTTATGTCGGTGTCTCTGATCTGTGCTCAAAATGGATTCTCAGGGGTGCTCAATTCAGGAGGCACTGTGGTTGAAATGATGGAACTTACTGAGAGAATATTGTCAATATTAGGGCAATCAAAAGAGATTGTAAGACCCCCATTGACTGAGACAGTACCAGATCTATACTTTTCGACAAGTACTGTCTTCGAGGAGCAGGCTAGGAAGTTTGGACTAGAGCTATCAAACCTTGAGAAACAAATTTTGCAAACGAAAATAGCTGTGCTTCGCTCCCTCAAATGATTGGTCATTTGAGGGATGATTGGAGACTAAAGGAAGGAACCTTGTCCAGATGAAATCGGATAATCAAATCTTTGAGAATTTGTTTGTATTAGAAGCCGCGAATAATCACTGGGGCGATTTGCAGCGAGGCAAAAGAATCATTCAGGATTATGGGACTGTGGTCCGAATGAATGCCATGAAAGCCGCAATTAAGTTTCAATTTCGCGATGTAGACAACTTCATCCATGATGAGTACAAGGGAAATCAAGAGCTCAGGTACATAAAGAAGACTGAGGCCACGAAAATGAGTCACGAACAGTATGGTGCTCTCGCTGAGGCCGTAAGGAAAGTCGGTTGCATCCCAATGGCAACACCATTTGATGAAACCTCAGTAGACCTTTGTGTGGCGTTGGATTTCCCCATAATCAAAATTGCAAGTTCTGATATCAATGACTGGCCTTTGATAGAAAGAGTTGCATCAACTGGGCGACCTACAATTATTTCTTCAGGAGGAGCATCAGAAAAATCTCTGGATGATGTTGTTCAGTTTTTTGAAAAAAGAAATATAGCCCTAGCTATTAATCACTGCGTGAGCCTATATCCTTCTGAGGATCATCAGTTAGAATTAAATCAAATTGATTATCTGAAAAACAGATACCCCGGTCATGTAATTGGGTTTTCTTCTCATGAATATCATGACTGGACTTCTTCAATGTTTATCTCTTATGCAAAAGGTGCAAGAACTTGGGAAAGACATATTGATATTGAATACAATAATGTTCCCGTTGCACCCTATTGTTCATTGCCAGATCAAATAGATACTTGGTTCAAGGCATTTCATAAGGCTGAAGAAATGTCAGGTGGAGTTGGTTCTCAACGTCGAGTTATCCCTGTGGATGAAATTAAATATCTTGATGCCTTAGTGCGTGGCGTCTATGCTCGGCGAGATCTTCCAAAAGGTTATGTGATTGACAGTTCGACCTTTGCAGAAGATTTTAAATTAGCTGTTCCACTTAGGAGAGGGCAATTAAGCACTAGAGAAATCATTAACGGGCTCAAACTTAGGAATCCCGTAGATTCGAACTCACCTATAACAATTGATGATGTTGATGGCCCTTATGCGAGCAATCCAAATTTGCGCTCTCAGATCTCGACACGAGGTGTGTAGGTGCAACGAAACATTTTGCTATGACGGAATACTAAACCAGGGTGACAATCTAATTTGGTGCCAGAAGCAAAAGTAGTAATGTCTGGTAGATCGCAATGCCAGTATCGGCGTACGTGTCTGATCAAAAGTTCTATACTTATAAAAGCATTAGTGAATTGGGCGAGTCGATCAAAATAAAACTCGAGAAAACCTTTTTAGCGCCCGCATTTATTAATTCACTCTGTGTATGAAAACCTTGAGAAATTCCGATAGATTTAATCTTGGCAAAATTAGCGGCTTCTATATCCTCTATTCTATCTCCAAACATAAGATAATCGTGCGCTTCCAAATTTTTCATTACGCGAAGTATAACTTCAGGATTTGGTTTTCCGGGAAAACCTTCAATTCCTTGCACGTAATCAACCATTCCGCTGATTGGAGAATTTGCAACGACTATTTTTGCTAGGTCATGAGGCTTTGAAGTCGCAATCCCAATTTTTATTCCTTGGTCACGAACCAGCGTCAGAAAGTTTGTAACCCCTGGAAAAACAGGATTCCCAGACTTTATCGCAATTTTCAACTCTTGCCGAAAACGAGAAATCACTTGTTTTAAGACTTCTTCTTCGAGGTGAAGGTCATCAAATAGGGACTCAACAGGAAGTCCAATACGTGAAAACAGTTCATTTGGATTTCTGTTTTTATACCCGAGATCGCTTCGAGTGGCGTTCACACAGTTAATGATTTGATTCTTTGAATCAATTAAAGTTCCATCGAGGTCAAATATGAATGTCTGACCAAGATTCACTTGTTGATTTTAGCGTACAAATTCTTAGATTTAGTCAAAGTGGTTTTTGAATGCGAAAACAGCTTGATACTGTATGAATCAGTAGGGATTCTGCGCCTTCAAAAATGCTCTGATCCCTAATAGTCAAAATTCTGGATTTCTGGCTTGGATGTGATTTATGGCTTCCCTTGAGATATGGGTCAACGCTGGCTTTCGGGGAATTGTCGCTCCCTGGGCCTAAACTCACACCGTGTCCACATCAAACCCATTCCTCACACGCAGTGCTCTCGAATACGAGCTCCCACCGTTCGCGCTGATCACTGAAGATCATTACCTGCCGGCTTTCTATGCTGGCTTTGATGAGCAGCTCGCACAGATTCAAGCGATCATTGATCAGCCCACTGTTACCTTTGAGAACACCATCGTTGCTATGGAGATGAGCGGGCAGATACTCACCCGTGTGGCCAATGTCTTCTTTAACAAGCACTCCAGTGACACCACCCCGAGGCTTGATGCGATTAATGAAGAGATTGCACCGAAGTTGTCGGCGCACTCTGATGCGATCAGGCTTAACCCGGCGCTCTTTGCGCGGATCAAGACCCTGCATGAGACAAAAGAGTCTTTGAATCTCAATGAAGAAGATGCCTGGCTCTTACATAAGTATTACAACGACTTTCTTCACGCTGGTGCTCATCTATCGGATCAAGCGCGGTTGGAATTGGCTGGGCTGAATGAGGAGCTGTCGAAGCTTGAGGCTGAGTTCTCGAAGCGAGTGCTCGCCGATGCGAATGATCTTGCGGTTGTTGCAGATACCGAGGCTGAGCTGGATGGATTGACTGCGAATCAGATTGCTTCGTGTAAGGCAGCTGCGGAGTCACGTGGGCTTAATGGCAAATACATTATTAATGCTGTGAATTTTTCGGGGCATCCATATCTGGCATCGCTCACTACTCGTGATTTGCGTAAGAAGGTCATGGAGGCCTCACTTTCGAAAGCGAATCGCAATAATGCGAATGACACGAAAGAGCTGATTCTGAAGTTCACGCATCTACGAGCGAAGCGGGCGGCGCTATTTGGCTTTAAGAATCATGCGCAATATCAGACTGCGAATCAGACGGCGAAGAACCCTGAGAATATTCATGTGATGCTAAAGAAGATTGCACCGAGTGCACGGGCGAATGCTGAGAAAGAGGCTGCGGCGCTTGAGGCGATCGCGGGTCACTCAATTGAGTCATGGGATTGGGCGTTCTATACGGAGCAGGTACGTAAGGAGCGGTACAACCTTGATACAGCAGCGATGCGCGAATACTTTGAGCTTGAATCAGTACTCCGCGATGGTGTCTTCTTTGCTGTCACGAAGTTATTTGGGATTACCTTTAAAGAGCGGTCTGATCTGATTACCTATCACCCTGAGGCTCGGGCCTTTGAAGTATTCAATGAAGATGGATCGAAGCTCGGTCTATTTATCGGTGATTTTTATACCCGCGATTCAAAGCGCGGTGGTGCGTGGATGAATAACTTGGCGGATCAGAACTATCTCTTTGATCAGTTGCCGGTGGTCTGTAATAACCTCAATATTCCTAAGCCATCTGCGGGTGAGCCGACCTTATTGACGTTGGATGAGACCAAGACGCTCTTCCATGAGTTTGGGCATGCGTTGCATGGGTTGTTATCGAATGTGAAATACATCAGGACATCGGGCACATCGGTAGAGCGGGACTTTGTTGAGTTCCCATCGCAGGTGAACGAGATGTGGATTATGTGGCCAGAGGTCTTGGATAACTACGCCAAGCATTACCAGACTGGTGATAAGTTCCCGCGGGAATGGATCGCGAGCTTGGAGGCATCCAATACCTTCAATCAGGGTCACGCGACAACGAGTTATTTGGCTGCTGCGATCTTGGATCTTGCCTGGCATGAGATCAATGAAGATCAAGTGGTGAGTGATGTTCTTGCATTTGAGTCAGAGGCGCTTACTGCGTATGGGCTGAATTATTCGCCGGTGCCTACGCGTTATCGCTCTACATACTTCTCGCATATTTTTGCTGGGGGATATAGCGCCGGTTACTACGGGTATATCTGGTCGGAAGTTTTGGATGCGGATACCGTGGATTGGTTTAAGGAATCTGGTGGGTTGACCCGCAAGAATGGCGATCACTTCCGCGCGCAGTTGTTATCGCGTGGTGGGTCGATCGACACGATGCAGATGTTCCGGAATTTC
>Ga0007825_1000506_pt1 | contig 10915 bp, 12 predicted proteins | sample CryBogCBE13Jul09_FD_71229 | JGI IMG/M metagenome (GOLD analysis project Ga0007825, IMG submission 71229) | Freshwater microbial communities from Crystal Bog, Wisconsin, USA - CBE13Jul09 | ecosystem: Environmental > Aquatic > Freshwater > Lake | place: Crystal Bog, Wisconsin, USA | collected... | reverse complement strand
TCTGCGGCACCGACAAAAGATTTTATGCGCGTAACCGTGAAAGATCTCGGTGATGCATCTGGTGCAGTTCTCCAAATAAGGCCGGGTACTCGAGTCTTCTTCGAAGGTCCCTACGGAACTTTCGTTGCATCTAAGGCGACCAGAGGTCATATTGTTTTGATTGGTGGCGGCGTTGGAATTACTCCACTGCGCGCTCTTCTCGAAGAGTTTGATGCATCTAAGGAGATTGATGTTCTGTATCGTGTTGGTAGCGAAGAAGAGCTCGTCTTCCGCCAAGAGCTCGATGCCATCGCATAGTGGCGAGGAGCACGCGTGCACTACCTCGTCGGCAGTCGGAAGCAACATCCAATGACTGCGCGGTATATCTCTAATTTTGTCCCGGCTTTTAGTGATGCCGAGGTATACATCTGTGGACCTACTGGTCTCGTAGAGGCCGTGCGCGACGCTGCTAAAGCCGCCGGTATTTCAAAGGATCGTTTCCATAACGAAGAATTCGAATTTCATTCGGTCGAGTAGGAGAGAATTATGTTGACTAAACGCTTCTTTTTAATTGCTGGCGGTACCGTCGGTGGGCTTGGCGCTGTCCTTTCGATCACCCCTCCACAATTTGGCTCAACTAGTGGGTTATCACTTGGCACCGGTACCTCACTATCTGGGGGTACTACCTCACTCTCAAGTGGTTCTAATTCGCTAGCTTCAGGGACTTCTTCATCGACTGCCACCACCGCTACGGCGACGCCAACTCCTGTTTCGACCAAGAAAGCAACAGCCACAAAGGCGAAGACAGCGACCAAAAAAACCACAGCATCCACGACCACCACTACTAAGGTTGCTGTAACACCAACTCCGGAGGCACCAAAGCCAGCTGGAGTATCTGGAACATTTACTGGAGCCGCAGCTAACACTGTCTATGGTCCGGTGCAAGTACAGATCACCGTTTCAAATGGCAAGATCACAAATGCTGTTGCGCTTGTCTATCCATTGGGTTCTTTCCGCGATCAGCAAATCAACCAGCAAGCGATTCCATATCTGATTCAAGAGACAGTCGCGGCTCAATCGGCCAATATTCAAGGTGTTGGTGGAGCTTCCTACACATCACAAGGATGGGTGGATTCACTTCAATCCGCGCTGAGCAAGGCCGGTCTGTAATTGTCTGAGCGTGTCCACACCACTGCCGAGATTGATGTCTGGGGAACCATCGTCTTCGTTGATGTTGCCTCTACAAAGGTAGGGCTCGACGAACTTAACGCGGGTTTAGCTGAAGTTACCGAGTACGTAAAGGTTGTCGATCAAGAGTTCTCGACATACAAACCCGATTCGCAAGTATCAAAAATTCGCCGTGGTGAATTAAAGATCGAAGATTGTTCAGAGCAGATGCAAGAAGTCTGGCAGTTGTGCCTTAAGGCTCGCGAACTAACCGATGGCTCTTTTGATCCGTGGGTAGTTAAAGGCGGCTATGACCCATCTGGTTATGTAAAGGGATGGGCTGCTGATAAGTGTGTTCAGATCTTGAAGCGTCATGGTGCCGAAAATATTCAGGTCAATGCCGCGGGTGACTTGGTGCTCGCGGGTGGATTTGAAAATGGGAAACCTTGGTCGATCGGGGTTCGCCATCCAGAGAATCGTTTTGAAGTCGTCAAAGTATTCGAGATTACTGATGGTGCGATTGCGACCTCTGGCACATATGAAATTGGCGCCCACATCAAGGATCCGCATACCGGTTTGATCGCTATTGGTGCTAGAAGCGCCACGGTGATTGGTCCCGATGGTGGACTCGCTGATGCTCTTGCCACCTCATTGGTAGTTGCGGGACAAGACGGTGCAAAAGTATTCATGAAGCCAGAATTATCTGAGTATCGCGTCTGGGTCATTCCCCGAAATGAAGATATTGCCTGGAGTATCGGAAAACTACCCGAGTAACTCTCAGTAAATTAACAGGTATAACACCCTGTTAATCACAAAAACATTACATACGGTACGGGTATGAATAAATCCCGACTAAGAATTCTGACTATTAACCTCGTCATCGTGGTGGCTATCGCCGCCGTCGGTTTCTGGGGTTACTCCACATTGCATCCAAAAGCAGCTGCCGCAACACTCTCAACGGTCACAGTCTCGCGCGGTGACGTTTCATCCACGGTCTCTTCATCTGGAACAGTCATTAGTCCCAGTGATATCGCGATCGCACCTGCAACTGCGGGTACTCTGGCAAAACTCAACGTGAAAGTGGGCCAGTCGGTCCATGCCGGTGAAGTACTTGCCCAGATGGACACAACCGCGCTCAAAAGCGCTGTGGCTCAAGCGCAAGCAAGCCTGATCCAAGCCCAAGCCAATTTAACCAATGCGCAAGCAACCGCGGATACGACTGCGGCTACAAGTGCCATCACACTGCAAAATGATCAAAATGCGGTCACCACTGCGCAGAATAATTTGGCTTACCAACAGACACTGGTTAATGCATCAGAAGCGACAGATAATGAAAATGTTGCAAATGCACTCACTAAACTTAATAATGATAAAACCACAACGTCGCAGAATGTTGCGGTCTATCAAGCTAGTGTTGACACTGCTAAAGCAAACTTAACTAATGCCCAGTTGACTTACAATGACTATGAAGGACTCTATGGTCCAGCTGGGATTACCCTCGCTTGGTGTGCGACGATTAATACGATTAATTCGCAGTGTACGACTCTAAATCAAGACAACAACGCTGTAGTCAGTGCACAAACCGCATATAACAATGCCCTAATCACCCAACAACAGAACCTCGCGAAGGATGCACAGAACATCGCATCAGATCAGCAAGCGTATGCAGATGCTCAAGCAACGGCCGCTTTGAATCTCAAGAAGAACCAACAAACGTTGGCTTCAGCTCAGGCCTCAATCGATTCTGCGCAATCAGCTCTTAAGTTGTATCAGCTGCAAAACAGCAACTCAACAACTGCTACAACTGTCGCGGTCGATCAAGCTCAGATCACGGTAGCGCAATCGAATCTGGTTACCGCTCAGAAGAACCTTGCTGGGGCAACCGTTGTTGCACCAGTATCTGGAAAAGTTGCTTCGATCTCAAACACCTTGATCGGATCTACGATCAGTTCTAATACAACCCCAACCAATGGCGCCACAAGTGCCACTGGATTTATCGTGCTCACCGATGTTGGTGGACTCCAAGTGACAGCAGGCTTCTCTGAATCCGATGTCGCAAAGATTGCAGTAGGACAAAGCGCTTCGATCGCATTCACCGCACTTCCTAATGCAACAGGAGATGCCAAGGTCGCCAGCGTCGCACTACTTCCAACTACTTCAAGCGGTGCAACCACCTATACCGTCACATTCCAGCTCACCGGCAAGATTGCTGGCCTCAAGCCAGGCATGACTGCTACGGCTACTGTGACCGTTGCGGATTCTCCTAATGCGATTTCAGTGACATCTCGCGCGGTTACCACGCGCGGATCGGGCTCATTTGTCAACGTCGTAACCACTGTTAAGGGCAAGCAGGTCGAAACCCCTACGCCAGTAGTGGTGGGAATCGTGGGTGACTCAAGCGATGAAATCTTGTCTGGCCTTAAGGTCGGCGAACTAGTCGCACTTCCATCCGTCGTTAGTTCCTCTTCATCCTTAACCGGTGTTCCATCAACTCTTGGCGCTGCAGGCTTAGGCGGCGGTGGATTCGGTGGCGGCCGTGCCGGAGGCGGTGGATTCGGTGGTTGATAAACAACCCGTCATCGAAGTCAAAGACGCTGTAAAGCGTTATGGCACCGGTGATGCATCGATTTTTGCTCTCAACGGTGTCAGTCTCACGATCGAAGCCGGAGAGTATGTAGCCATCATGGGTCCATCAGGGTCGGGTAAATCCACCCTGATGAACATCTTGGGCGCACTCGATGTCATGACCAGCGGCCAATACTTTCTTGATGGTATTGAGATCTCTTCAATGGATGAGAACCATCTCTCCATCGTGCGGGGTCGAAAGATTGGTTTTATCTTCCAATCCTTCAATCTCATTCCGCGCACAACGGCAGTGGCCAACGTGGAGTTACCGATGGCATATCAAGGAGTCAAGCCAAAGGAACGTCGGGAACGTGCCCTTGTCGCCTTAAATGTTGTGGGTCTTGGAGATCGCATCGATCACGAGCCGACCGAACTATCTGGTGGTCAACAGCAACGTGTTGCGGTGGCCCGCGCGCTTGCTACTCGTCCAGCACTCCTCTTGGCTGATGAACCAACTGGTGCGCTCGACTCCAAATCAACAGCTGATCTGCTCGATCTTTTCGATCAAATAAATGCTGCAGGTCGCACGGTGGTTGTTATCACCCACGAAGATGAAGTGGCGCACCGCGCTAAGCGAATTGTTCGCATGCGCGATGGCAAGATCATCAGCGATGAACTCAATAAGGAGCGCGTCGCATGAGTGCCTTCGAAATCCTGCGCTTCGCATTCCGTGGGCTATTCATCAATCGCCTGCGCACATTCCTTACCGTGCTAGGTATCACCATCGGCGTTGCCTCGGTCATCATCTTGCTTGCAGTGGGTAATGGTTCTAGCAAGGCGATCCAGGCTTCCCTTGACCGTCTTGGAACCAATTCGCTCCAAGTTCGATCTGGTGGCCAGGGCTTTGGTTTCAGAGCCCGAGCCAGCGCCAGTACGGTCAAGCCGCTGACGATTTTGGATACGGTCGCACTTGCCGACAAGACCCAAGCGCCAGATATTAAGCAAGTGGCACCGATCGCCTCTACAAATGGAACCTGCGTAGTTGGAGCCAATACAACAACCCCATCGACTTTCTATGGGACCTGGCCCGCATATTACGAAGCAAGCAATACCTCTATTCAGAAGGGCTCTTACTTCACCAATGACGATGTGACGCAAGCTCGTCGTGTAGCCCTTATCGGCCAAACGACGGCGACGGCACTCTTTGGTACGGCGAACCCTATCGGGCAGACCATGAAGTGTTCCGGCATTCAATTCACCGTAATTGGTTTAACCACGGTGAAGGGATCATCTGGATTCCAAGACGGCGATAGTTTGGTCCTGATTCCGATTACAACGATGGAAAACACCATCACTGGAAATCAGCCACTCAATGACATCTTGGTAGAGGCAACCAAGTCGACCACAACGACGGCGGCGCAAACTGAACTCACCGCGATTCTCGATGCTCGCCATGGAATCACTGGTCGCAAGAGTGCGGACTTCAGTGTCTTCAATCAGGCATCACTCTTGACCACGGCATCCACAAGTTCGCAAACATTTACAACGCTGCTTGGAATGGTTGCGGCGATCTCACTTCTCGTAGGTGGTATCGGAATCACCAACATCATGCTGGTGACCGTCATCGAAAGAACTCGCGAGATCGGAATTCGTAAAGCAATTGGTGCACCGAAAGGTGCGATCTTGAGCCAGTTCTTGATCGAAGCAACGATATTGTCGCTACTCGGCGGAATATTAGGAGTAGTTGTCGGATTTATTGGTAGTCACTTCACAATCGCCGGAACAAAGCCAGTCATCGTTCCTGCATCTGTTTTCTTGGCCTTCGGAGTGAGCATCTTGATCGGTGTCTTCTTCGGTGGCTACCCAGCATCACGCGCAGCATCACTACGACCAATCGAGGCACTTCGCTATGAATGATGAATTAAACCCGGACGCACCTAAGTTCGATCTCTTTGCAACGGAGGTCGAAGATAACCTCAAGGAAGAGCTCGCCAAGGGCACATTCCAATGGACGGATAAGTACACCAAAGTACTGAGCCTGCTATTAGCGGTCGTTGGTCTGCTTTCGGTGGGAACCTGGTATGGACACTACGAAGCAACTAAGACACCAACCATCGCTGGTGCTGCTTCATTTGCATCACTGCGCGCAGCCTTTGGCGGCGGCGGCGGTTTTGGTGGCGGTGCAACAGGCGGTGCAACTGGAACAGGTGCTGCAGCAGGCGGAGGATTTGGTGGCTTCGGCGGAACGCGCGTCACCGGAACTATTCAATCCGTAAAAGGATCCACCGTGACCATCACCCTTGATGACCCAACGCAGGCGTCCTCGCTCACCGCGGGAGATGCAGCGCGTGTCTCTGACACGGGTGCAGCAGGTGGTGCAGCCATTGGCGCACCGGCTTCTGGTTCAACAACTACAGGCAAACAATCTTCTTCCAGCGGTAGCTCAGCGACTTCTAGTGCTCCAGCACCTGCAGCTTCCCCCGCTGCAACTAACAGCACTGGTCGACGTGGAGGAGCGTTCTCCAATCCAGCACTCACCGCATGCTTGAAGAAAGCAGGAATCACTTTCACCGCAGGAACCAGACCTAACTTCCAGGATCCTGCAACCGCGCAAGCAATACAAACCTGCTTTACACAGCTGGGAATCACTCCTGGTGGTGGATTCGGTGGAGGTCCGGCTGGAGGTGCTGCTGGAGGGAGCGCACCTGCACCTGCCGCCACAAAGTAAAACAAGAAGAGTTTCCCGATGACGAGTCGGGAAACTCCCTTGTAGGTATGCGACTGGTGAGATTTGAACTCACGACCTATCTATCGTCAAGAGATTGCTCTATCCGCTGAGCTACAGCCGCATGAAGGAAGAGTAGATTTTTTAATTTGCACATTGCTAAAGGCTTACCAACACTGTGGACAGAAGTGAAAATGTGGAAGTGCTATAGTTTTGACGTCTATCGTCAATAGATGGCAAAAAGGCCCTCAATTCCTTGAGGGCCTTTTCAATTTCAGCACTACTTCGTTAAATCTGACAACTCCGCGATCTCATCTGCGCTCAACTTCGCAATATTTACGATCTCTTCTAGTTGTTCGACTGTGCGGGCACTTGCGATAGGAGTTGATACTCCCGGCTGAGCCGCAAGCCATCCCAGTGCAACAGCCGCGATAGAAGTTCCGTGGGTCTTGGCAATGTCATCCAAGAGTGAAACTACCTTATATCCGCGTTCGTTCTGATAATCAGTAACCCCACCGGCGCGAACTGATTCAACGGTTGCACCTTGACGATATTTTCCAGTCAAGAATCCGCGAGCCAATCCAAAGAATGGCAAAGCAGAAATTCCTTCCGCTACAACAACAGGTGCTGCATCAGATTCAAATTCAGAGCGCTCTAGTAGGTTGTAATGATTTTGAAGGCCGATGTATTGAGCAAATCCCTCTGCCTTAGAAATTGCGATCGCCTCGGCTAAACGCGCACCGGTGTAGTTGGAGGCAGCGATGTAGCGCACCTTTCCAGATTGCACCAGCGTATTAAAGGCCTCCAGGGTTTCATGGAGTGGGGTCGCTTCATCATCCGCGTGGGCGTAGTAAATATCGACGTAATCAGTTTGAAGGGCGCGCAGAGAATCATCGACCGCAGCTGCGATATTGGCAGCCGATAGGCCAGGGCGAGTCGAGAGCTTTGATACCTTGGTGGCGAGCACGATCTCAGATCGGTTGCCACGTTCTTTCATCCATTTGCCGAGGATCGTCTCGCTATCGTGGCCGGTATTGCCTTCTTTCCATTCGGAGTAGACGTCGGCGGTATCAATGAAATTACCGTTGTGTTCGGTATAGGCGTTGAGAACAGCAAATGATTGGGCTTCATCGGCGCTCCACCCAAATACATTTCCGCCGAGGCAGAGTGGGTGGACTTTGAGGTCTGTCTTATTTAATGAAATATGAGTCATGCCGAGAAGTTTATGGCTCTCTATTAGAGTGTGCACATGACAACTGGGGGCTTCACAAGTGAACAGCTGGAACTAGAGGAACAGATCCTGGTTCTGCCTCATTGTGACATTAAAGATGCGGTAACGATCGGTGAGATCGCGGTCGAACTCGCCAAACGCGAATCACTTGCAATCTCGATTGAAGTTCGACTCGGTGAGTGGACCGTCTTTCACACAGCGCTTCCTGGAGCCAAGCCCGACCAACCTTCATGGATCGCACGCAAAGCACGTGTAGTCCTGGCAACTGGTCACTCGACCATGCTCGAGCGCGTTAAGGCGGAAGAGGCTGGCATCGATTGGTATGCAACCTACGGTCTGCCCGAAGAGACCCATGCAATTCATGGTGGCGGACTTCCACTCAATGTCACCGGCGCTGGTTTACAAGGAACATTACTCATCAGTGGATTGCCACAAGTCGAAGATCACCTCTTTGGTATCCGCGTCATTACTGAATTCTTGGCACGTGTGGGGGAGAACGAGTGAGTACAGCTATTTGGGTAGCGGGTGAAGTTCTCATCGATTTAATTCCTCGCGGTGGTGAGCGCGTAGCGATTGTCGGCGGTGGTCCTGCAAATACAGCAAAGGCACTAGCTCGCCTGGGCTTTGATTCATATTTCATCGATGGAATCTCTACCGATGCCTATGGGCAAAAGGCTCGTGCTGAACTGTTAGCCGATGGCGTAAAACTTGATTACACACTCACATCAGATAATCCAACCTGCCTTGCAACTGTTACCTTGGATGAAAATGGAAGTGCCTCTTACGAATTCTTGATTGATGGAACTGCGACCTATGAGTTCGATGAATCGTGGTTACCCAACCCGGCTAATCCTCCAGCGGTTTTACATATCGGAACCCTTGCAACAATCGTCGAACCTGGCGCTACCAAGTTATTTGATTGGGCGAAGAAGGTAAAAGCACCGCTTGTCTTTGACCCAAATATTCGTAGCTCGGTAGTTAATGACCGCGAGCGTTATCAAGCAATCGTTCAGAAGTGGGCGACGATCTCTTCAGTGATCAAGATGAGCGATGACGACCTGGCTTGGCTCTATCCCGACGTGGACTTTAGAAGCGCCGCCGAATCCTTCATAAGCGAAAAGACCCAATTGGTTGTAATCACCAAAGGCGCCGATGGCATCGATGGCTTTACGCAAGATGGCGAAGTGAGCGTTCCAGGTGTGAAGATCGATGTAGTCGATACTGTCGGAGCTGGAGATACCGTTGGTGCAATCTTGGTCGAATCGATCGTCAAATACGGTCTTGATGAATTAGTGGGTACAACTCTCGAAAAGACTTTATCGCGCGCTGCCCATGCAGCGGCGATTACCTGTTCACGTGCAGGTGCTAATCCACCAACCCTCTCAGAGCTAGAAGGTTTCTAATGCAACATATCGATGGCTCAGAAATTTCCGTTTCGATCGACCTCGATCAAGGTGCACGTATTGCTTCTCTGCAATGGCGTGATCTGCAATTTGCAGTTCCCTTTCGCGGTACCCCGCTCTCATGGGGTTGGTATGCGATGGCACCATGGGCAGGACGTATCGATGAAGGTCTCGTCACCAGTGAATCGGGGATCGTTCATACACTCCCAACAAGCTGGTCGCCACCGCATGCGATTCATGGATTTGGATTCACAAGTTCTTGGCAAGAGACAGGTACTGGTCGTGCTCGTTTAGAACTTCCAGCTCCATACAACGGCGCGGTCGTAGAGCAGACCATCGAAATTCTGGATGATGCGGTTCGCTGGATCTTGGAGTACACACCGAATGGATGCGACCTTCCCGCATGGCTTGGGTTCCATCCTTGGTTCCCTCGCGAACTCGAGAGAGGCGACGCCGCAGAAGTGGAATTCACGGCAGGTCGCATGATGCTTCGCGGAGATGATGGATTACCAACCGGTGAGTTTGTACCGCAGCCAAAAGAACCATGGGATGACTGCTTCACTGATATCAAGGGAGTTCCATCCGTCGTATGGCCTGGTGCCGCTCGCATTACCGTCGAATCCGACGCCCCGTATTGGGTGGTTTATACGGAAGATAGCGATGGAGTCTGCTTAGAGCCACAGACCGCACCTCCTAATGCTCAGAACCTTGGCATTACTGGCGAGCATTACATCGAAGCTTTGTTCACATTCTCTGAAGAGGTTTAGGCTAGGGCTATGGCCGAACAGAACGAACTTAGAGAAAAGGGCTTACGCCTTACACCTCAACGTGAATTAGTGCTACAAGCGGTGCGCGACCTGGGTCATGCAACCCCCGAAGAAGTCGCAAACAAGATTCACATCACCCACCCCGGTATCAATTTGTCGACCGTCTATCGCAACCTCGAAACTCTTGAGAATGTCGGGTTGGTACAACACACCCACCTTGGACATGGTGGCGCGACATATCACGCAGCCGAAGAGTTGACCCACCTGCACCTGGTCTGCGGTGTTTGCGGAGTTGTCGGCGATGCACCCATCGAGACCGCCGCACCTTTCGTACAACATCTCTCTGATGATTACGGTTTCAGAACCGATGTCACCCACTTCGCAATTTATGGAACATGCGCCTCATGTTCCGCTCTCACCAATTAATTTATTTCGCTGATGAGCGCTGTTCTCGTTGAATCGGGTCCGGATCAAGGTGCGATCTGGCATTTTGGTGAACCCAATCACGAACAACGCGCCCTTGTCGCTGGTAAAGCCTGGGTAGACCTCTCTCATCGCGCTGTTGTAACCGTGAGCGGCGCCGATCGCGTCAAGTGGATCAACGACATGATGACCCAAGAATTACTCACACTTCCCGTTGGTCAATGGAGTGAGACCCTCTTGCTCGATGCGCAGGGGCATATCGAACAACAACTCTTCTTCGTCGATGATGGAAGCGCACTCTGGTTTCATCTCGAGGGCTCAAAGGCTGCAGAGCTGACCACATATTTGAACAAGATGAAATTCATGCTCGATGTAGATGTTCAAGATAGAACTTCAGAATATGCGGTGCTCCGTGCACCTGGTGCAACTGATGCATTTGGCGGCCCGTATGCACTTGTACCTCGCACCGAACTTGCTGAGACGATCGCCGCATATGCAAGCGCTGGTTATTCTCAAATCGGTATGTGGGCCTTAGAGGCAGAACGAATTGCGGCAGGTCGCGCGCGTATCTTGTTCGAGACCGATCACAAATCAATTCCTAATGAATTGGGTTTTCTTCACACCGCGGTACATATGAATAAAGGTTGTTACCGGG
>Ga0007825_1000502_pt1 | contig 10924 bp, 11 predicted proteins | sample CryBogCBE13Jul09_FD_71229 | JGI IMG/M metagenome (GOLD analysis project Ga0007825, IMG submission 71229) | Freshwater microbial communities from Crystal Bog, Wisconsin, USA - CBE13Jul09 | ecosystem: Environmental > Aquatic > Freshwater > Lake | place: Crystal Bog, Wisconsin, USA | collected... | reverse complement strand
GTGAATTCACATCAAGCACTCCAAATTGGTGAGTCAATTCGTGATAATACTAATCTAGATAAACTAGGATTACCTCATGATGCCTTTATTTTTTGTTGTTTTAATAATAGCTATAAAATTACTCCAGCAATGTTCAATTCTTGGATGCGTATTTTAAAGTCGGTAAATACAAGTGTATTATGGTTAATAGTAAAAAATGATGATACAAAAAATAATCTTGTAAAAACGGCTAAATCTCAAGGCATTGATCTTACAAGAATCATATTTACCAAATTTAGCTCACTTAATGATTACTTTAACTGGTTTCAGTATCCAGATTTATTCTTGGATACCTATCCATATAATTCGCATACAGTTGCTCTAGATGCCTTGTGGTTTGGATTACCCATTGTAACTATAATGGGAAAATCTTTTCCTAGCAGAGTATGTGCTAGCTTTCTTAATGGTTTTAATTTAGAAGAATTGATATGTGAATCAATTGAAGAATATGAAAAGCTTGCCGTTTACTTAGCAAATAATGAAAGAAAATTATTTGAGATGAAAAATAAAATTATTAAAAATAGAACAGTCACAAATTTATTTAATACAAATAAGTTTGTAAAAAACTTTGAATTACTTATGAACCTAGAATAATATTTATAAGAGAAAAAGGTGCGGGAGAACTAACGTCTCCTGTCCCTGATCCTGCGCCAAAACTACCCCCCTGTAATCCGCTATCAGTGCATGCCGCTATTTGTATACCGTTAGGAGGCAATGAACCACCGCTTGATGAAGGATAGATTGTATTAATATAAATATGACCTAAACCTCCACAAAATGTGTACGCACCAACAATGCTTCCGTCAATATTACCAATGAAAGGTGATGGATTTAAAGGGCCACTAAAAGGAGGAAAAGGAGGAGGGGTGCCGCTTCCTAATTGCACAGTAGGACCGTTTATAGGCGTGTTGTCCCAAGGGTTTTTACTTCCCAAACTCGCTATAAGGCCATTCGTTCCACTTCCATCTCCAAGCAAAACATCAACAATATTTTGTGGGTTTCCCCCACTAGGAACGTAATCCTTGCATGAATTATTAATGTCGCAGGCTTGAAGTGCATCGGATATTTGCTTTGCAATTGCAATAATTGCTGCATTTCTAGCGGATTCAATATATCGACTATATCCTACCGAACCAATTGCCGCCAAAATACCAATGATTGCAACTACTACCAGTAATTCAATAAGAGAAAAACCGGATCGCACTATAGTTGATAATGATTTACTGACTATTCGAAAAAATACTGTATTTTTTATCATTCTTTAATTTTAATACAAAAAATTTTTACTAGCAAATTGTTTAGGAAAATCAAAGTTTAATTGGGTATGGTTTCCATGATTCATTGGAATAATTTTAAAAGACTTCGTTAGCTTCTTTATAATAGCAATGCCCATCTGTCCATTTTCCGAAGGTGTGTATTCTTTGTTGATAAAGTCTTCAGGATTGCATGGGTCTGCTTGATCGTAAATGTCTAAAACTAGCACTTCATTTTTTACAATTAAATGAATTTCGATAGGTCTACCATCTTCATTCATATAACCATACCTATAGATATTTTGTATGACTTCATTGGTGGCAATTTTTACATTTTCAATTAATTTAGAATCAAGCTCATTCAAATTTTGATCAATGAAAACCCTAACTGCTTTTTGAATGTTTTTATTTGTTTTAATTTTAATTTTAATTATTCAAAAAAAAACCATAGCAAGCTATGGTTTTTAAAATAAATTAATTTTTAAGAATTATTTTGGGCCATCGGCACCTTGTTGAACCCATGCTGGGGTAGCAGCTGTAGCGTCACAGTAATATACAGTGCCATGAGAATTAATTGCTACAGCAGCTTTACCTTCAGTAGTCCTGGAGCATGTTGCTGTTGGAGATCCAGTGACTGTTGTGTAATCTGTGGCTAGTGCGCTTACCTCACTATAAATGCTAGCCAAATCAGTATTTTTAAGAGTTCCGCAACTTTCTTGAGTGTAACATGCTGCGATAGCATCAGCAGCTTGTGCTGCATTTGCTTTTGCTGCACCACCTTTTGCACTTGCTATATATTTTGAGTAGCCTACTGATCCGATAGCAGCCAAAATACTAATGATAGCTACCACAACTAAAAGCTCGATAAGCGAGAAACCATTTTGTAAATTTTTCATGAATAAATTCCTTAATTATTAATAAGTTTTAACCTACCGGGTGATTTTATAAAGCTACTATTTTTAATAATGATGTTCGTCGGAACGATAAAGTTCCTATTCTTCATTACTATGAAGCGAATTAAATATTCATCCACCAAATAGCATTCTTAATAGGAAGGTTTGTTAGAATGCTCAATGTAAAAACCTTGTTCTTAATCTTCGAAAAATGAGGCTAGGTAGTTTGTATCAATATAGTTTAGACATACAGTAAAGTTATACAGGTCCTGAGCTAAGCCCTCCAAAGCTATCTCCTTTCGAAAGATTATCGCCTAAAGCTCTTACACCGTCAGTCCATGTTGTTATTAGAAGATTGCTTAGTAGTTAGTAAATGATGAGTCGCACCAATTCTGATTTATGAATCAGCTGAAGCGTAAGTTGTAAATGCTATATCAGCTATAAGGGTAAATTTTTCATATGTGTTATATTCTAAATATATGTCTACTAATAAATACTTTTTCTTAATTTTTACCTTCTTTGTCTTACTTATCCTTCAGGTTTGTATGCCAAATCTTGGCAGTGGTTTTGTGCCGAGAAATTTAATCTCTTGGGGATTCATAACAATCATTTCAGGTTTTTGTTGGTCTAGATTCTGTATGGATGAAAAAAAAATTTTAATTCACAAGATATGGTTACTGCTATTCATATCACCATTTGGAATTATCTTGTTCACTATTTTTCATAATCAAAGTGCCTTTCCCTATTATCCTTATACCGCAATTTTTACCACATTTATTTCTTTATTATTTATTGGTGCTTTAGTTAACCTAAGATTAAATCTTGAGCACTATTATAAAATTGGCCTAATAATCTGCGCTTCTATGGCGCTACTAACTATTAATACACTTCTTTCCGTCGAGTATTTCGATATATCAAAAATTTATAGGCATATACCTAGCTGGCTTAAAGCAGTTGATGGCGGATTTCAGCAAAGAAACCAATTTGCCTCTTTTCTTGCGGCAGTATCCGCATATTTTTATTTTGTTTCAGCAATGTCTACACAAAAAAAATTCAAATTAATTATTTTTGCCTTTTTTTATATTTTGTTTTCTATCATGATTCTTTATTCTGGGTCACGAACGGGTCTCATTACCCTTGTTGCAAGTACCTTGATGCTTAATGCTTGGTCTTTCAGACTCAACAGATCGCGCCAATACATCCTTATATCAATAAGTTCCTTAATTTTTGCTTTTTTAATTACAAACTATTTAATTCCTCACATATCAACTTATTCTCGACTAACTGATCTTAACAGCGGCATGAGCACGCTAACGCGATTAACTTTTTTTAAGGTGACTTGGCATATGTTTTTAGATGCGCCAATGATTGGTCACGGCCTTGGCTCTTTTACAATCATATATCCCAATACACTTGTGCGCTTAATTGAGCAAGGCTATCAGCTTAAGTTTCTGGATAATTTAAATTTAACTCATCCACACAATGAAATTTTATTATGGCTGTCTGAAACTGGCATTGTAGGGTTCTTATTGATTGTTTGCCCATGGATCTTTAGCGCCATATATATTTTGTCAATTAATAAAAAATACTCGTTAGCATTGTTTGCTTGTTTATTTCCAATACTTTTTCATGCGCAGGTGGAATTCCCTCTTCAAGATTCTTCACTCCATTGGTTAATACTGGGAATAATCTTTTCTTTTGGACTCAGTCAATCAAAGAATAATTGGCTTCAATATCAAATTAAAGGGAGGCGGATTCAAATCATAAGCTTTTCAATAATTATGGGGGTATCAATTTTAATAGCCTCACTACTATTTCGTGGCGCGTTTATGCAATATAAACTTGCCATAAACACTATAAAGGAAATGACCCATGAAGAATTTGTAAATCTGAACAAAGAACCTGAATTTTCAGATCCTCTTACTTATACTAGAGCGTATGATATTTATATGGGTAGAGTTAACATTTTAAATACCAAGAACAAGTCATTACTTAAAAATTTCGTTAGCTTTAGGGAAGGTAAATTAAAAAGGTACTTTAATATGGAAGATGCAAAATTTTTGCGAGAGCTTTATAAAGCACTTGGTGAAAATGAAAAATTTAACGAGTTAAATCATAAGATTGAAGTGTTGGAAAGAATTCATTAATAAAAAACCATAACTTAAGCTGTGGTTTTTATAAAAAATTAAACTACGAAATAGTTGAAGTCATATTTACAGCTTGAGCTATTGAAGCCATATATGTGTTATACATCCACTAATGTTAATGGTGGCACCACTTATACCCACACTTATTAAACGTTTAAAGGTAGAAGTTTTTCTCGAGATCTACCCAAAATTGGAGCCTTATTTAATGCGGATTGATGATCTTATTGCACAGGATTTAAACGAATATATTGCTCTAGCAATTAAATTTTCAATTATGCAAATCACTAAAAATTAATTGTGTATGATTTCCATGTTCTTCTGGAAAAATTTTAAAAGACTTAGTTAATTTCTTTATAATATTGATACCCATATGTCCGGATTCCGAAGGAATGTATTTTTTATTCATAAACTTTTCTGGGTTACAAGGGTCTGCTTGATCGTAGATGTCTAAAACTATCGCTTCATTTTTTACGATTAAATGAATTTCGATAGGTTTACCATCTTCATTCATATAACCATATCTATAGATATTTTGTAAGGCTTCACTAGTCGCTATTTTGATATTTTCAATGGCTTTTGAATTAAAACCATCCAAATTTTGATCAATGAAAGTCCTAAATTCTTTCTGAATATTTTTGTTAGTTTTAAGGGTAATGCTCATTTATAAAAAAACCACAGTCGAGACTGTGGTTCTATGAAAGTACAAACAATTAAGTTCTAAAAAAATTTATATTAAGAACCCCAATTTGTATTTACAGTAACTGCTTTTGTCACTGCAGATACACTAGCTTTAGGGCATCCTGTAATTGTGACCGTTGTACCACTGTAAACCGCACTGTAAGAATCAGCCGTACTTGATACTACGCAAGATACTAAATTACTTGATACGCCTGAAACAACATTTGAAGCGCATGCAGCTGGGCCGCTAGTTAGAGTACATGAAGAAGGTGATGTATCTTCAGCGGCTATTAATGAAGCCATTTGTTCTACATTTGCAAGAGTAGAGGTCGATTGGGCGTTAGCAATATACTTGCTATAACCAACCGAACCGATAGCAGCCAAGATACCAATAATTGCAACCACAACTAAAAGCTCGATAAGAGAGAAGCCCTTTTGTAAATTTTTCATAAAAACAATTCCTTTAAATGTTAATAAATATTTAACTCCTGTATGATTCTATAAATTAAGTGATTATTAGTCAAACAAATTATCAAGTGAAATATCTAAATCATCTGAAACAGATTCAGTTTTGACATTTTGATTGTTTTTTGATTCTTTACTTTTTAAAACGCCAGATAACCCCGCAAGATTTATGACTTTATTCGCTGAATCGGACAAGGAGAGAATTTCAAACGTCAAACCATTTTCTTCGGCTATTTTCTTACAAAATAAAAGTAACGCAACCGCTGAAGAGTCTATGTAATCTAATTCCGAACCCTCTATAGCCAATTTTTTAAATTCAGCTTTAGGCTCGTTCTTTACCGCCTCCTTAATTTCGGAAGTTTCAGATAAGTCTACGGTGCCTTTTAGTACAAGGGTAAGCTGATTGTCGTCGAGTTTAATTTGGTAAGCCATAATATTTCTTATTCAATAAGTCCTTTGCTCTTTAGGGCTTCTATATATTTATCCAATAAAATCATACCATCCTTTTGTCCGGTCACCATCGAGTTACTGATCTGAGCAATTTTGTTTTCTCGAATGAGGTTTGCAACCGCAGGTGTATTCACAAGCACCTCAAAGGCACCAATTCTACCGCCGCCTTTTCTTTTGAGAAGCTGTTGTGTCATCACCATTCTTAATGACATTGAGATTTGTGACCGTGTTTTATTTTGTTCTTCGGATGGAAAAACATCCACCAAACGATTAATTGTTTCGGGTGCACCATTAGTGTGTAATGTTCCAAATACAAGGTGTCCGGTTTCCGCAGCAGTTAATGCCATCGATACCGTTTCATAATCTCTTAGTTCGCCCATCAGAATGACATCAGGATCCTGTCTTAAAGCACCTTTTAATGCTGACGCAAAAGTTTCTGTGTCCTTACCCACCTCACGCTGCGATATGACAGACTTTATTGGGCTATGCACGTACTCGATTGGATCTTCGACTGTAATAATGACTTCAGATCGTGTACGGTTAATCTTATCAATCATCGCGGCTAACGATGTCGATTTTCCTGATCCTGTAGCGCCCGTCACAAGAACTAAACCTTCGGTAAGATTAAGCACATTATGCGCAGCTGGTGGCAGTCCAAGTTGTTCAATATTAGGGATCTCAGCTACAATCACCCGAAGTACAATTGCTAAACCCTTCATAGTTCTGAGCCCAGATGCCCTGAAGCGTTGCTCCCCAATCATAAATGCAAAATCAATATCACCTTTCTCATTAAAGCGCTCATACCAATCGGGGGGTAATTCATCTTTTAATAAAGTATCGAGATAGGATTCCTCAACAAACATCTCATCGAAATTTTTTAGCTCACCATGAATTCTTGCGGTTAATGGACGATTCGCATGCAAATGGAAATCAGAAATCTTAAATTGCGAAAGAAGTTGCGTTAAAAATGTATAAAGTGGATTCATATAAAAAATTATAGCAACGAATTAACCTATTGCATCTCCTGCACTAAAGATTGGTAAGTAAAGGGCTACAACCATCGCCCCTATCATGCCACCCACGAATACAATCATGAGAGGCTCAATCATGGAGGTCAAGCCCTCAACCACGGACTCGAATTCTTCTTGATAGTATTTGGCTATAGAAGTTAGCATCTCGTCCATGTTGCCGGTTTTTTCACCCACCTTAATAAGCTGAGATAGCTCAGCAGGAAAAGCGGGCTCATCGGCAAAAAGCGTGGATAGATCGGATCCACTCTCAATGCGTTCAGAAATGCGAGTCATAGCCTCTACAAAAATTATATTGGTCGTGATTCGTGTACCCACCTTTAATATGTCTGAAACATTAATACCCGCCGCAAATAAATTGGCCATTAAGAGTGAAAGTCTCGCGACGGTTGATTTCACAATAATATTACCAAAAACTGGCAGCTTTAAAGATAACCACGAAAAAAAACGCCTATAGGTGTAGATGTACTTATAAAGTAACGACTGAATGGTAAACACTAAAAGTATTGTGCCAATCAATGTCAAAATATTTGATCCGCTCAAAAGCCAATTGCTCGCATCAATCATCATTTGCGTGGGTGCTGGTAATTTTTTACCTGCACCAGAATACATTTTTGCAAACATGGGCACCACCTTAATCATCATAAAAAATACAATTAAGATTGTGACCACAACTAAGGTAATAGGATAAAAGAGGGCACTTTTAATACCGGCTCTAATTTTTTGCATCCTTTCTTGACCTTCGACGATGCGATCGAGAAATATATCAAGCTTTCCGCTAAGCTCACCTGCTTCCACCATATTGATATAAGCCTCATCAAAATAGCGAGGGTACATTTTAAGTGAGGACGATAACGAATTACCCTGATTAATATTGTTTACAATTTGTCCCACGGCTATTTTAAACACAGGGTTTTCAGTTTGATCTTTCACCAAGACCAATGCATCAAGAATGGTTAAACCGCTTCGCACCATCGTCGCAATTTTTTTTGAAAAAATAAGGATATCTTTATCCGGGACTTTGCCAAAGGGGCCCCAGGTAATCGTAATGTCTAAGCTCGATTTTTTCTTTTCAACAAACTCTGATAACTGAATGTCTCTAAATTTTCTTCCTCTGAGAGATAACATCGCCTCATTTCGATTTAAGGCATCGACGATACCTTTGACGCGACGATCATTTCTATCGCGGGCTTTATAGTTAAATTTCTTCAAAATTAGTGTGTATCAAGATTAAGCGTAGTTTGAAATTCTTCGATGGAGAGAATACCTTGCGCTATAAGATCCCTTCCTATTTCCTGCATCGTTCTGAAGCCATCCAATTGAGCGGCCTTAAGGAGCGCGGGTGCTTGCTCATTTCTTAGAATGGCCTCCTCAAGTGGCTTGGTAATTCTTAATACCTCATAGATACCACGCCTACCTTTAAATCCCTTGCCTTCACATTGCTTGCATCCCACGCCGTGCTTTGCATGAATCAAGGTTAAATCTCCTGTGAAGCCTAACTTTTTCAATACATCGGGTGTGGCTTTAGGGTCGTCTTCAGAACACGCGGGGCAATTTTTTCGGGCTAAGCGTTGTGCAATGATTAAAGACACTGCTGATGAAATCATAAAATTAGGCACACCCATATTTAGAATTCGGGAGATGGTAGAAATGGCGTCGTTGGTATGAAGTGTCGATAGAAGGAGGTGGCCCGTAAGCGCTGCCTTAATCGCAATATCAATGGTCTCCTGATCGCGAATTTCACCTACAAGAATGACTTCAGGGTCTTGTCTTAAGAAGGCACGAAGGATTGAACTGAACGTGAGCCCAATTTTTTCATTGGCCTGCACCTGACCCGCACCCTCGAGATAGTATTCCACAGGATCTTCAGCGGTGAGGATATTAATGTCCGGTCGATTGATGTACTGGAGCGCACCATAAAGCGTTGTAGTTTTTCCGGAGCCTGTAGGGCCTGTGACAAGGACCATGCCTTGGGGTGCCGTAATAGCTGCGACTACTTTTTCGTAATCTTCAGGGTCGAATCCGATCTTATCTAGTGATAATGCAGGATCGCCTGCCAATATACGCATGACAATTCGCTCACCATTTTTTGTTGGCATCACACTGAAACGAAAATCGACCTCACCGCCCTTACCATCCTTGATCGTAATCGCACCATCCTGAGGAAGTCTTTTTTCTGCAATATCGCAATCCGCAAGAATTTTAAAGCGCGTGGTGACCGCTGAATAATTTTTAAATAAGTAGGCGCTATACATCGGCACAATTTGCATCACGCCATCTTTTCGCATTCGAATATTGGCGAAATCTCTAAAGGCCTCGATGTGTATATCAGAAATATCTTCTTGTACGGCCTGATAAAGAATTTGATTACAAAAATCAATGACTAAGTCTGGGTCGTTTACATTCCATTTTTCTTTTAAAGTTTTTGTCGCCAAAGCCGGTCTTGAGTTTGTCGCTTTAGGAGCATTCACGGCCTTGACTTCAAGGGGCTTCTCAACTTTATCTTGAGGCTTTTCATAAACACTATCACTTATTTCAACCTCGTCAGAATCTTCTTGAGGCTTCTCTAAAATGGATGCATCTAAAATTTCATCTAGCTCTTTTGGCTTTTCGGTTTCAAAAACTTTTTGGCTGATTTCTGATGCGGGATTACTATCCAGACCAAACGTGCCACCTATATTAAATGTTTCGATAAATCCGCTTGGCTCCTGAGCGACGTTATTTGTAAGTTTATTAAGTTGCTCATTAATTTTGGCTGAGTTCATAATGGACTCAAAATGAGTCAGTGATGTAATCTCAAAAATAATATCGTATTGTGACTTCTCTTTTAGTTCGTTTTTGATCGATGTGGACCTGGGATCAATAATCAACACCTTTAAAAAACCATCATCAAATTGATAAGGCAACACGGAATGTTCTATTAAATATTTATAGGGTAGAGCAGTTAATGCGGACGCATCAATTTCATTAAGGGCTGGATAGGCCCTTGGCAAGCTAACCGTTTTAGCGAAGAGCCCGACTAAAAGGTCTTCATCTAGTATTCCCTGATGGATTAAATGACTTAATTTGTCTGGCCATTCTAAATTTTTATAGTGCGCATCATTTGTAATGGATGTATCAAACTTTCCTGCATTAATAATTGCCTGAATAGTTCTTTCACTCGTTTGTGCACTATACGCTGCCATATTCTAAGTGATTATTTTTTAGTGTCTTGCGATGGCGCAGGGGATTTATTCGAATTAACAGGACCTATTGATTTTGTTGCATCTATTTTAAGGTTCTGACTTGAGGTGGCATCAGTTTTAATATTCAAATTAATCGGAAGTGTAGAGGGCGGAATAAGGGCTTTGTCTCCTGATTCGCTTGCCAAATAGATACCGAGAGCATTAATTCTTACAACATAAAATCCTTGTGGTCCAAGCCTTTCCCCTTCTTTCACTAACACGGAAGCCTCTGCAATCGAGTTAAGATCATAATTCATAGCGCTCTGGGCGTACTCGACAAGAGCGGCTTGCGATAGTCCAATGGAAGCCGAGTTCATGGGTAAACTTTTTTCTTTATCCGCCATGGGTCGCTTAATGATAGTTTCGCAATCCAAATCAATTTGCTTACTATTCGATTTAAGAAATAAACAGCTACTTTTTGCAAGCTCTAAAGATGTAAATGGCCCATACTGCAACTGATAATTCGTGCGTTTATTTTTAGTCGCCATATGCTGGCTAACTATTCGGTTAACAAATGACGCCTGCAATGATAAAAAATCCAGTGCGGATTGTTTACTTAAATTTGGGCTGCTATATGAGCCCAATGATATAAAGTATCCGTTCGGATTAACGCCTGGTTTTATGGGCCCCAAATCAGAGATAAAATTCTTATTTGAATCAGCTTGATTCACAAATAAGCCCAAAACTCTATAGTAACGAATATCGCTAAGCGACCTCAGATCGTCACTCCTTGAGTACTCGGAGAGT
>Ga0007825_1000483_pt1 | contig 11122 bp, 9 predicted proteins | sample CryBogCBE13Jul09_FD_71229 | JGI IMG/M metagenome (GOLD analysis project Ga0007825, IMG submission 71229) | Freshwater microbial communities from Crystal Bog, Wisconsin, USA - CBE13Jul09 | ecosystem: Environmental > Aquatic > Freshwater > Lake | place: Crystal Bog, Wisconsin, USA | collected... | reverse complement strand
TCCCACTGCGGATTGCGCTGAACCCGAGCGAGCTCAAGCAACACCCGCTGTTGATTGGCTTGTCGATGACCGCGACGGTGGACTTTAATTAGTGGCAAAGCCTGGTTTCCCCTCGCTTAACGAGCCGCTGCAGGGGATTCAGATCCTGATCGCTGGCCTGTTGCTTGCGCTTGGAAACTTTGTCGTCGTTCTCGATACAACAATCGCCAATGTTTCGATCCCCAATATTGCGGGCGGGATTTCCGTGTCGCCAAGTCAGGGCACGTGGGTCATCACGTCTTATGCGGTCGCGGATGCTATCGTGGTGCCGCTGACTGGGTGGCTGGCGACGCGTTATGGCCCCGTAAAAGTATTTTGCGCGGCGATGATGATGTTTGGCTTTTGGTCGGCCGTCTGCGGTATTTCGCATTCGCTCACCGCGCTTGTCATAGCCCGAATTCTGCAGGGAGCGTCGGGCGGGCCGATGATCCCGCTTTCGCAAACATTGCTGCTGCGCGTCTTTGGTCGTGATCGCGCGGGGGCGGCCACAGGGATCTGGGCATCGACCACACTAATCGCGCCCATCCTCGGCCCCATTCTCGGCGGTGAATTGTGTGATCGGCTCAGTTGGCCTTGGATTTTCTATGTCAATGTGCCCGTTGCGATCGCCTGCTCGTTCGCGGTCTGGCGGCTGCTCGGCAAGCGAGACGATGCGATGAAGCGCGTACCGGTTGATTTTGTTGGCCTGTTGCTGCTCATCGTCTGGGTTGGCGCGATGCAGATCATTCTCGACAAAGGCCGCGAGGCTGACTGGTTTTCATCGCCGTTCATCGTGGCTATGACGGTAATTGGCGTGATTAGCTTTGTAGCCTTCATCATCTGGGAAATCACGGCCGATAATCCCGTTGTGAACCTCAAAGTCTTTCAGAACAGATCATTCTCGCTCTGCTGTATGGTGCTGTCGCTTGGTTATGGGGCATCGTTCGCGAGTTGGGTGTTGGTGCCGCTCTGGTTGCAGGTCAATATGGGGTATACCGCAACGCTTGCGGGGCGGGTGTCTGGATTGAACGGTATTGTGGCGTTTATGATTGCCCCGTTTGTTGCCCGGATGTTGGGCAGAATGGATCCGCGAATATTAATTTCGTTCGGCCTTACGCTCGGTATGTTTGCGATGTTGATGCGCACCGGCTTTGCATCAAATGATACATTCTGGGGCATCGCCTTACCCAATTGCGTTCAAGGATTTTGTACGCCATTTTTCTTCCTCCCGATTACCGCGATTGCACTCTCCAATTTCGAGGGAGAGATTGTCGCATCCGCTGCGGGGTTGGCCAGTTTTGTGCGCACTACAGCCGGGGCCTTCGGCGCCTCCATCTTTACGACGTTGTGGGACGATTCGGCGACGCGCTCGCATGCGGACATTGCGGCATCGCTCAGCAACCCTGACCAATCGCTGATGGTCTTGCAGCAAAAGGGATTAACGCTTGAACAGGCCCGTGCGCAGCTTGAATATTTGGTGTCAGGTCAGTCGGTGATGTTGGCAACAATCAATGCCTTTTACGTGCTGACTTTGGTGTTTTTGGTCGCAGCTGCCGCTATTTGGCTTGTGCCGCGCCCGCGCCGCCGGGTTGCAGCGACGGCGGCACATTAGTCGACGCCGCCGTATTTGAAGGCGGCGTTTCCGCATTTAACGAATCAACTTCCGCTTTGACGCTTTGATCGGTCGCATTCTGGAGCGTCTCCGCGTCGCGAGCGACGACGGATTCGTTGTCCTGCGAAGTTGCGGAGTGCCCGCCCATGCTACAGCCGAAAAGCAGCAATAAGAGCGGAAGAGCCACAACGCGCATATCTCCCATTAGCCTGTAAGCACGCGTTTGCCAATGCGTTGCGGCTGGGCTAGGGCGATCCAAATCCAAAAGTATGAGCATCACGGAGATCGACCCATGGCCGCGCAATATTCTTACGTCATGAAGGCTTTGACCAAGACTTTCCCCGGTGCGCCCAAACCGGTGCTCAACAATATTCATCTTCAGTTCCTGCCCGGAACCAAAATTGCGATTATCGGCGTGAATGGCGCCGGTAAATCGACACTGATGAAGATTATGGCCGGTTATGACACCGATTTTACGGGTGAGGCCTGGGCAGCGGACGGCATTCGTGTTGGCTATCTGGCGCAAGAGCCGCAGCTTGATCCGGACAAGACGGTGCTCGAAAATGTGAAAGATGGTGTCCGCGAAATTGCGGACATGGTCGACCGGTTCAACGCTATTTCGGCCGAGATGGCGGAAGAAGATGCCGATTTTGACAAGCTGCTCCCCGAGATGGGCGAGCTTCAAGAGAAGATTGACGCCGTCGATGGCTGGACGCTCGACAATCAACTTGAGATCGCGATGGAGGCGCTGCGTTGCCCACCCGGCGACTGGAAAGTCGACAGCCTTTCGGGCGGAGAGCGTCGCCGCGTGGCGCTCTGCCGCCTCCTGCTCGAGAAGCCCGAAATCCTGCTGCTCGACGAACCGACCAACCATCTGGATGCCGAGAGTGTCCAATGGCTGGAGCAGCATTTGATCAATTATGCCGGCAACGTCATCCTCGTCACCCATGATCGCTACTTCCTTGATAATGTCGTTGGCTGGGTGCTTGAGCTTGATCGTGGGCGCGGCATTCCGTTCGAGGGCAATTATTCGGCGTGGCTTGAGGGTAAAGCCAAGCGCCTCGAGCAGGAAGACAGCGAGAATGAGAGCCGCCAGAAGGCGATCAAGGAAGAGCTACAATGGATCCGTCAGAGCCCGAAGGCGCGGCAGACCAAATCGAAGGCGCGGATTAAGGCGTTTGACGAACTTGTCGAGAAACAAGCCGATCGACGCCCCGGCGCCGCCCAAATTCTCATCCAGATTCCCGAGCGGCTCGGTGGCAAGGTCATTGAAATCAACGGCGTATCGAAAGCCTATGGCGACAAACTCCTGTTTGAGGACCTGACGTTCACCCTGCCACCCGGCGGTATTGTGGGTGTTATCGGGCCAAACGGCGCGGGTAAATCAACGCTGTTCAAATTGATTACGGGACAGGAAAAGCCTGACACGGGCAGCGTCGACATCGGCCCGACGGTTAAGCTTGGTTATGTAGATCAGTCTCGCGATGCGCTCGACCCGAATCACAACGTCTGGGAAGAAGTTTCCGGCGGCAATGAACGTTTCTATTTCGGCAAGCATGAGGTCAATACGCGGGCCTATGTCGGCGCGTTCAATTTTAAGGGCGGCGATCAGCAGAAGAAGGTTGGGCAACTCTCAGGTGGTGAACGCAACCGCGTCCATATGGCGAAAATGCTCGCAGCGGGCGGCAATGTGCTGCTGCTCGACGAGCCGACCAACGATCTTGACGTTGAGACGTTGCGCGCGCTTGAGGAGGCGCTCGAGAATTTCGCGGGCTGTGCCGTGGTGATCAGCCATGATCGCTTCTTTTTGGATCGGCTGGCGACACACATCCTCGCCTTCGAGGGCAACAGCCATGTCGAGTGGTTCGAGGGCAATTTCGAGAGCTATGAGGAAGACAAGCGCCGCCGCCTTGGCGATGCCGCTGACCGTCCGACGCGGCTGGCGTACAAGAAGCTCACACGTTAGTCTCGACTTGCTCGAGTCGAGCCATATTTTAGGAGATACGCATGTTCAGTCATATCATGGTCGGTGCAAATGACATCGAAGAGTCCAAGACTTTTTACGATGCCGTCCTCGGCACGCTCGGCGTGGCCGCGGGCACAATCGATCCCAAAGGGCGCGTCTTTTACATGACGCCAACGGGCGTTTTCTCTATTTCCAAGCCGATCAACGGCGAACCTGCTTGCAATGGCAATGGCAGCACGATTGGCTTCGCGGCTAAGGACCCCGCAACAGCCGATGCTTGGCACGCAGCAGGAATCGCACATGGCGGATCGACGTGCGAAGACCCTCCAGGCGTCCGCGAAGGCGCAATGGGCGCACTTTATCTGGCATATTTGCGTGATCCCGCAGGCAACAAATTATGCGCGCTCCACCGCATGGGCTAAATGGAAAATGACCAGTGCTCGCGCGGTTCACCTGTGCCGCGCGGGCAAGGTCGGCATGCGTTATGCGCGCCTTTATGCAGGCGCGAAGAGCAATACCGGTTTTTCAAGCATCCGCTTAATCGCTTGAACAAAGCTCGCGGCGTCCCAGCCATCGACAACCCGATGATCGCACGAGATGGATAGGTTCATCAGTTTGGCGCGCTTGATGGTATCGCCATCAAAGACCGGTCGCTCGATAATACGGTTGGGCCCGATGATGGCGACTTCGGGGCGGTTGATAATCGGTGTCGTTGCGATCCCGCCCAATGGGCCGAGCGACGTAATCGTCACCGTCGAGCCCGAGATCTCAGTGGACTTCGCAGTGCCTGCGCGTGCGGCCTCGGCCAATCGGCCAATTTCGGCCGCAAGTTGCCAGATATTCTTATCTTGCGCGTTATGGATCACTGGCACCATCAGGCCGGCCTTGGTTTGGGTCGCCATGCCGAGGTGTACGCCGCCATAGCGCGTGACGATACCCGCCTCATCATCAAAGCGCGCATTAATCATCGGATAGTCCGGCAATGTGCGGCAGATCGCGGTAATCAGCAGCGGGAGCAGTGTCAGCTTAGGCTTGCTGCCCCGCGTCGCGTTAAGCTCCTCGCGTGTTGCCTCGAGCGCGGTGACGTCAATTTCTTCGACATAGGTGAAGTGCGGGATGTGCCGTTTCGCTGCAGACATATTCTCCGATATGCGCCGCCGCATCCCGATGATCTTGATCGTCTCGTCGGCGCGCGCGGAGGCCGCGGTGTGATAACCCTGATGCGCATTGTGCGTGAGGAAGGCATCAAGATCAGCATGCCGCACGCGCCCCGCTGGCCCCGGCGGAACATGTGCGAGATCGATATGAAGGTCAGCTGCACGTGCACGGACAGCAGGCGAGGCGAGGACGTCATGCTGTGCTGGTAGTGGCAGTACGGATGGCGGCTCTGGTGTCAGCGGAACTACCGGGGCGGATGGCGGCGTGACAATGATTTCCGCATTTGACGCCTCCGCCTGTTCGTCGATGGCCACGATGGGCTCCCCCGACCTAGGCTTTGGCGCAATGACGGGAACCTCCACATGGGCCTCGGCATCACCCGCGATTTCAATCTCGACCAGCATCGAACCAATGGCGATCATATCGCCCACGGCACCGGCCAAAGCCGTAATGGTGCCAGCCTTGGGCGACTCCATCTCCACGGTCGCCTTATCGGTCATCATGTCGGCGAGCGGCTGATCTTCGCGCACCACATCGCCGATCTTTACATGCCAGGTCACAATTTCAGCCTCGGCAATACCCTCGCCGATATCGGGCAGGCGGAATGTAAATTTGGCCATAATCAGTCCTTCGTCACGCGTTCGAGCGCCATTTTGATCCGTACCGGCCCAGGGAAATACGCCCATTCGAGACTGTGCGGATAGGGCGTGTCAAAGCCGGTCACGCGCTCTATCGGCGCCTCCAAGTGGTAGAAACAGCGTTCCTGCACGAGTGCCGCCAGTTCGGCACCAAAGCCTCCGGTGCGCGTTGCCTCATGCACGATCACGCAACGCCCCGTTTTTTTGACGGAAGCTGCGATCGTCTCGAGGTCGAGCGGAATTAGCGTACGCAAATCAATCACTTCACCGTCGAAACCCAGCTCATCCACGGCAGCTTTGACGACGTGCACCATCGTCCCGTACGTGAGCAATGTCACCGCTTCTCCGGCGCGAACGACGGCAGCTTTGCCAAGCGGTACGGTGTAGTGCCCGTCAGGAACCTCGGAGCCCTCGCACTTCGCCCAAGGCGTAACTGGCCGGTCATAATGACCGTCGAACGGGCCATTATAAATGCGCTTGGGTTCGAAGAAGATGACGGGGTCGTTATCTTCAATCGCGGCGATCAGCAGTCCTTTGGCGTCATAGGGTGTTGATGGGACCACTGTCTTCAGGCCGCACACATGGGTGAACACGCCCTCGGGCGATTGGCTGTGCGTTTGTCCGCCAAAAATACCGCCGCCGAACGGCGAGCGCACAGTAATCGGCATCGGAAATTCACCAGCCGAGCGATAACGTAGGCGCGCCGCCTCGCTCACCAGTTGGTCGAGCGCGGGGTAAATATAGTCGGCGAATTGAATTTCGGGAACGGGCCTTAAACCATAAGCGGCCATCCCGACGGCAACGCCGATAATACCGCATTCGGTGATCGGCGTATCGAACACGCGGGTCGTGCCATGTTTTGCCTGCAGTCCAGCGGTCGCGCGAAAAACGCCACCGAAAAAGCCGACATCCTCGCCAAGAATCGTCACGTCAGGATCGCGGGTCATCGCGACATCCATCGCGGAATTGATCGCTTCAATCATGTTCATGCGGGCCATATCAAATCCCCGCGCTTTCAGGCTCGGCGCGCATTTGGTCGCGCTGCTCGCGCAAGTGCCAAGGCAGGTCTTCGAACACGTCCTCGAACATCGTGTCGAACGGTTGATGCAGGCCATGACCGAGGATGCCGTTGAGCTCCGCCTCTTTTTGAGCAGCTTTCACAAAATCGGCGAGCTCAATGGTGAGTGCTTCATGGCGGGCTTCATCCCATTCACCGAGCCCAATCAGGTGCGTTTTCAGGCGTTCAACGGGATCGCCAAGCGGCCACGCCGCCGCCGCATTTGCCGCGCGATAAGCGCTTGGATCGTCGGACGTTGAATGCCCCTCAGTGCGATAAGTAAAATGCTCGATGACCGTTGGGCCGTGATTGGTGCGGGCGCGCTCGGCAGCCCATTCATAGGCGGCGTAAACCGCCAATGGGTCGTTGCCGTCAACGCGTAATCCGGCGATGCCGTAGCCCAGCGCGCGGGCAGCAAAGGTCGTCTCATCACCGCCTGCGAAGCCGGCGAACGAGCTGATCGCCCATTGATTGTTGACGATGTTGATAATGACGGGCGCGCGATACACCGTTGCGAACATGCAGGCCGAGTGAAAATCGCCCTCTGCGGTCGAACCTTCACCGCACCAGGCAGCGGCAATTTTTGTGTCGCCTTTGGCGGCTGACGCCATCGCCCAGCCGACCGCCTGCGGCATTTGAGTGGCCAGGTTGCCCGAGATGGAGAAGAAACCTGCGGCGCGTGCGGAATACATAATGGGCAGCTGGCGGCCCTTGAGCCGATCCGCTTTGTTTGAATAAATCTGGTTGATCATATCGACCAACGACCAGCCACGCGCAATGAGAATGCCTTGCTGACGGTAGGAGGGAAAGCACATATCCTCATAATCAAGCGCGAGCGCCGCCGCGCACGACACAGCTTCCTCGCCGAGCGACTTCATATAAAAGCTGGTTTTGCCCTGCCGTTGCGCACGGAACATCCGATCATCAAAAGCGCGGGTGAGCATCATATCGCGCAGGAGTTTTAGCAACAATGCCGTTGAGAGTTGCGGATTCCAGGGGCCGCATACCACGCCATGCTCGTCGAGCACGCGGATCAAACTATAGGGATATTCGCGCAAGTCCGAGGCGGGTGTGGCCGAATCGGGGCGCGCCAAACTGCCCGCGGTCGGGATCACGATATCACTGAAATCCGGTGCGTCACCGGGGCGCTGCCGCGGTTCTGGGATGTGCAGTTTGAGCGGCGGAAGGTTAGACACTGGCATATCAATTATTTCTCAAATCGGTAATAAAATTACAAGAGAAATCTTGCAGTCCCGCTCAGGCTGCATTATCCTCCGGTAGAACGCAAGACCGAAGCCGCGTCGGTGGACGGACAAAATTTGGGCGCGTCGCGCGGGCAAAGAGCGCGTTGACGTTTGTCAAATCGGGATAAGGAGCAGGGCTGTGGCAGATTTGTTTGATAATCCGATGGGACTCGATGGATTTGAGTTCATAGAGTTTAGCGCCCCTGAACACGGCTTGCTTGAGGCAGTATTTTCGAAGCTGGGTTTTTCGCGGATTGCCCGGCATCGATCCAAAGATGTGGAGCTGTGGCGGCAAGGCGAAATCAACCTTATCGCCAATTATGAACCACGCTCGCCTGCGACGTATTTTGCGGCGGAACATGGCCCTTCGGCCTGCGGCATGGGTTTCCGCGTACGTGATGCGCACAAGGCTTACGCCTACGCACTCGAGCGCGGCGCAGAGCCGGTTGAGACAAAGACTGGGCCGATGGAATTGCGGCTGCCCGCCATTCGCGGCATTGGCGGTGCCATTATCTATCTGATTGATCGGTACGGCGATCGTCCATCGATTTATGATATCGACTTCGACTATCTTGAAGGCTTGGATCACCATCCGGAGGGCGCGGGCCTTAAATTCATCGATCACCTTACGCACAATGTTTATGGCGGCCGCATGGCCTATTGGGCTAAGTTTTATGAGCATATCTTCAATTTCCGCGAAATCCGGTATTTCGATATCAAGGGCGAATACACCGGTTTAACCAGTCGCGCGATGACCGCGCCCGATGGCAAAATCCGCATTCCTTTGAACGAAGAAGGCGCGGGCGGCGGTGGCCAGATCGAATCATACCTTCGTGCCTATAATGGTGAGGGAATTCAACACATTGCATTCCATTGTGATGATCTGTTCTCAAGCTGGGATAAGCTCAAGCAGAACGGCGTGCCATTCATGTCGGCACCACCCGCGAGTTACTATGAGATGCTCGAGGAGCGACTGCCTGGGCATGGCGAGTCGGTCATAGACCTCCAAACGCGCGGCATTCTGCTCGATGGCTCGACTGAGAATGGTGATCCGCGACTCTTGCTGCAGATATTCTCCGATACGGTGATCGGTCCGGTGTTTTTCGAGTTTATTCAGCGAAAAAAGGACGAGGGCTTCGGCGAAGGGAATTTCACCGCGTTGTTCAAGTCGATTGAGCGCGAAGAGGTGAAGAAGAAGCAAGCATTGGCGGAGACGGACGTATGAGTGTGCCCTTTGGTCTCGAACGCATCCACCATGTCGCGTATCGCTGCAATGACGCGAAGGAAACGGTCGCTTTTTACGAGCGCATGTTGGGGATGAGCTACAGCACGGCTTTTGCCGAAGATCATGTGCCGTCAACCGGCGCTTACGACCCCTATATGCACGTTTTTCTCGAATGCGGCGGCGGCAACGTGCTTGCATTCTTTGAGTTGCCCAACCAGCCGGCGATGGGGCGTGATCCGAATACGCCCGCCTGGGTGCAGCATATCGCGTTTGAAGTGGCCGATCTTGACACGTTTCTGGCGGCGAAGGCGCATTTGGAGGGGCAGGGGATTGATGTGCTCGGCCCGACGCACCACGGCATTTTTAAGTCGATTTACTTTTTTGATCCGAATGGCCACCGGCTCGAACTTGCGTGCAACATTGGTACGGCGGAGCAATACGCTGAACTTCGGCGTGTCGCGCCGCTGATGCTCGACGAGTGGAGCCAGACGAAGAAGGCACCGCGCCATGCGGAATGGCTGCACACCCCTCCAGAAGGATCGGAAACACGATGAAGCTCGCGTCGCTCAAATCTGGCCGCGATGGCCACCTAGTCGTTGTTTCGGACGATTTGGCTTGGTATGCGGACGCGGCGCATATCGCCCCCACGCTGCAGGCTACGCTCGACGATTGGGAGCATATCGCTCCCAAACTGAGCTCGCTTGCAACCGATTTGGCGCATGAGGCGATCCCGATGATGCGCTTTCATGAACGCGCCGCCGCTGCGCCGCTTCCCCGAGCGTACCAATGGGCTGATGGTTCGGCGTATGTGAACCATGTGGCGCTGGTGCGGCAGGCGCGCGGCGCTGAAATGCCCGATAGCTTCTGGCATGACCCGCTCATGTATCAGGGTGGATCTGATGCTTTCCTTGGCCCGCGTGATCCGATCCCGCTCGCCGACGAGGCATGGGGCTGCGATATGGAGGCGGAAATTGTCGTTGTGACAGGCGACGTACCGCAGGGGGCCAGTCGTGATGGGGCGCTTGCGGCCATTCGGCTCGTGGGCCTTACGAACGACGTTTCGCTTCGTAATCTGATTCCCGCTGAACTGGCCAAGGGCTTTGGCTTTTTCCAATCAAAGCCAGCGAGTTCTTTTTCGCCGGTGTTTGTGACGCCTGATGCGCTCGGTGATCGTTGGCGTGATGGCAAATTGCATGGTGCGCTGAGGGTTGATCTTAACGGGCAGCCGTTTGGACGCGCCGATGCGGGCGTCGATATGACCTTCGATTTTGGGACGCTGATTGCACACGCTGCGAAGACCCGTCCGCTCGGCGCAGGCACGATCATCGGATCGGGCACCGTTTCAAATCGTGGGAGCGATGGCGGTCCGGGCAAGCCGATCAGCGAAGGCGGCCTTGGCTACAGTTGTATCGCCGAGGTGCGCACAGTGGAGACAATCCTGGGTGGCGCGCCTAAAACATCGTTCCTCAAACATGGTGATACGATGAGTATTTGGATGGCCGATGAGACTGGCCACCCCATCTTCGGCATCATCGAGCAGGTGGTCGCGTGAGTTTGACGTCATGACGGTACTCGCAGAGCGGCCTACAGAGGCCGCAGAGGACTGGACAATCGCCCAAGATTGGCGCCGCTATACCGCCACCGAACATGCGGTCTGGGACAAGCTTTTCGCCCGCCAATCAGACATGCTGGTGGGGCGGGCAGTGCCAGCCTTTTTGCGCGGTTTGGATATTTTGCGGCTCACGAAGCCCGGCATCCCTGATTTTGGGGAATTATCCGAGCGGCTGATGGCGGCGACAGGATGGCAAGTCGTGGCGGTTCCCGGGCTCGTTCCGGATGACGTCTTCTTCGAGCATCTCGCGAACCGGCGGTTTGTCGCCGGTCGTTTTATCCGGACGCTTGAGCAGCTTGATTATCTGCAGGAGCCAGACGTATTTCATGATGTCTTTGGGCATGTTCCGCTGCTCGCCGACCCGGTTTTCGCTGATTATATGCAGGCCTATGGCGCCGCTGGGCAACGCGCGGCGCGGTTGGGGGCCATCGACATGTTGGCGCGGCTCTATTGGTACACCGTCGAGTTTGGATTGATCCGCGATGGCGATGGATTGAAAATTTACGGGGCTGGGATTGTTTCGTCGCAAGGCGAGTCGGTCTACGCGCTCGAAAGCAGCAAGCCGCTGCGGACGGGTTTTGATCTGAAGCGT
>Ga0007825_1000480_pt1 | contig 11162 bp, 14 predicted proteins | sample CryBogCBE13Jul09_FD_71229 | JGI IMG/M metagenome (GOLD analysis project Ga0007825, IMG submission 71229) | Freshwater microbial communities from Crystal Bog, Wisconsin, USA - CBE13Jul09 | ecosystem: Environmental > Aquatic > Freshwater > Lake | place: Crystal Bog, Wisconsin, USA | collected... | reverse complement strand
CCGTGCGGGCCCACTCTGCAGATGCGTCTCCATTGACGGATGCGGGAAAGCTGTACGATCGGACAGAGGAGCCTGTCCGTATCTCGGGTGGTGCCGCGGTCATGCCTGCCCGTGGACGTCCCGCCGTGCGTCCTGGGGATGTGAACTCTCGCGGGTCCTCGCCGACTCGCATGACGGTCCAGACGCCTCTGACGGAGGACCAGTTGCGTCGGTTCCGCGATCACATCTTCAACCTGGCCGAGTTCCGTTATAAGTCCTATCCCGACTGGATCAACACGGGCCTCTGCATGAAGAACATTCACTCGGACCTGGCTGGGACCTGGCTGGAGTTCTCTGCGCAGGGCGAGGGCTACAAGGAGCGCGAGTCGATTCAGAAGTGGGACTCGTTCACCTTCCGCAATGACGGTGCTCGGCTCAGTGAGAAGAGCCTGCTGAACTGGTCTCGCCTTGACAACTTTGAAAAGTACGAGGAGATTGAGAAGCGCAACATTGATTACCTGGTGAATGAGGCCGTGTCCACGCAGACAGAGCACGATGTTGCCCTGGTGGTGTTCTCAATGTACCGCGACATGTACAAGTGTGCCCGCTTCAGCTCGTCAAACTGGTTCCGCTTCATGACGCACACCTGGAAGGAGACGGACAAGGGTATCGACCTCCAGTGCAGGCTGTCGAACGAGGTGGCACGGCGGTTCTGGGACCAGGCCAAGATCTTCATGTCGCAGATGGAGGATATTCCGCAGTGTCCCGATGGCAAGCACGAGGAGATCAATTGCGACCGCTGCCGCGCGGAGAAGAAGCTGAAGACCTACACCGACATGCGCATGAAGCTCAAGACCAGCCGCTTCAAGGAGAATGTGATGCGCGAATGTCGTGAGTTGTTCTTGGACGAGGAGTTCGTGAACAAGGTGGATGAGAACCACAATCTGATTGCCTTCAACAATGGTCTGCTCGACACGCTGAAGATGGAGTTCCGTGACGGCAAGCCCGAGGACTATGTGTCCTTCTCGACCAACTTGGACTACGATCCCGAGAAGCCGTACTACACTCACGACTGCTGGAACGAGCTCAACAAGTTCATCCACGATGTCCTTCCCGACCCCGAGGTGAGGACCTACTTCATTGCGTGCCTGTCCACGACTCTGTCGGGAGCTAACGAGTCGCAGAAGTTCCACATTCTGACAGGCAATGGTTCCAACGGCAAGTCCATGCTCATGAACTTGATGATGAAGGCGCTGGGCGATTACGCGACCAAGGCCTCGGTGACGATGTTGACACAGGGCCGTGGCAAGACGGGCTCTGCAAATCCCGATTTGATGAGGCTGAAGGGAAAGCGCTTTGCGACCATGTCCGAGCCCGACGAGGGCGCGTCGTTCAACAGCGGGTACCTCAAGGAGCTGACCTCTTCGGAGCCCGTGATCTGCCGCGATCTGTATGCGGGGTCCAAGCAGATGGTGGAGTTTGTTCCCCAGTTCCGCTTCTTCTTCTCTTGCAACGACAAGCCCGTAATCAACACCACGGACGGTGGTACCTGGCGTCGTCTGGTGGTCGTGGACTACCCGAACAAGTTCGTGGTGAACCCCGTGAAGTCCCACGAGAAGCTGATGGACGAGTCGATCCAGGCCAAGGTGGTGTCCCCCGAGTGGGCCGCGTGCTTCCTGTCTTATCTGGTGCATGTGTTCAAGGAGGGCAATGGCCACCGCAAGCTGACTCCGCCTGCAAAGGTGATGGCCTATACGAGTGACTACAAGGAGGATAATGACGCGATCGCCAAGTTCCTCCGCGAGAAGGTCCACGCAGCACAGCCACTCGCCGAGGGCGAGGAGCGTGGCACTGTTACATGGACTGCGGTTCAGATTATGTTCAACGAGTGGAAGCGGACCAACGATGTCCAGCGCTTTGGCGTGGGTGCGTCGGGTGCCGAGCTGAAGAAGCGGCTCGAGGCGAGCCATGGCAAGATCCCTAGTGGCGGGTGGACCTCCTTCCGACTCGGCGACGCTTAGACTTCTGCTTCTTGCGGTAGGTGCGACGACGACCAGCCGTTGGGGCAGCCACCGGGGGCGGGGCACCAGGAGTTGCAGGGGGCGTGGCGGGCGTGGACGATGTAAACAACCTGCGCGGGTCGAGACTCGAAAGGCTAAACCCTGAAAAATACGAACTCATTGTGATTTACTTCGTTTTTATTCGTCGCCGCCGCTGTAAGACCGCTTGGCACCGATGCGGCTCAGGACATAGGTGCGCAGAAGGCCGATGGTGAACACGACAATCGCGAAGGACACGATGAGGTTGATGAGGTCCACCAGCGCCTGTCCGACCTTGAGGTTCGTGGACCCGAACTTCACGGTGAAGGCAGAGACACCCTTCTCCGCGGAAACTGCGGGGGCCAGGAGCGGCATGATGATGCCGTCCGTCAGAGACCCAAAGAACTTGGACACCACGCTGCCAAGGTAGAAGGCCGCCGTGAGGATGATGATGTCACGCGTGTCGAGCATTTTGTTTTCAGGTTCACATTCTTTTTGGGGAAGTGTATAATGAAGATCCGCAACGCCGCGTTGGATCGGCTCGCGGGTGGGTGTACATCCTTGCTTGCGTTTGACTGCGAGTTCTGGCACAAGGGGGCGGCCTTTTTGCCCCGTGAAGTAGGTGGCTACCACTTGGTCCACACTGGAGATGCGTGGACGCGCACACCGCCCTTCTTTGCCGTCCTGCCAGCGCCTGCTGGGCAGTTGAACCGCGTGTCGTCCAAGTTCTCCACGACGACACCTGCGACTGCCGAGCTTCTCGATATTCTGGAGGAGACGGAACGGTCGGCACCCGAGTTCTTGGGAGACAATGACATTGTGAAGGAGTACTTTGCAGACCCCAAGGTCAAGCCTCACTTGAAGCCCGCGTCGTGGCTCAAGGGATTCGTCAAGCTGGTCGGCGAGTCTGTCGTGGTGGTGAAGGGAGACATGGACCTGAAAGCATTGAAGTCTGCCTGCAAGATTCACGGCTTTGCGTTTCATGCGCCGCTGGGTATCGTGGACATTGCCACCCACAACCCCGAGTTCAACAAGCGATGCAAGACGGCCAAGTTGGAAGGTGCCTACGACTGTATCAAAAAGGAGCTGGATGCTGGGCTGAAGAAGGCATTCCCTGTCGGTAAGGCCCATGACCCTGTGTCCGATGCAGCCATGACCCTCCAGATCGCCGCGTGGATCGCTGCGAAAGATGTTCGCTAGACACAATGGATACTCGCTTCTGGGGGCCGAGTGGGTGGGAACTGTTCCACCTGATTGCCTTTCGCTCTCCCCACCCCGACGATGTCTTGAACATCATGAAGGATGTACTCCCCTGCAAGTACTGCCGTGCCAGCACCACGAAGTTCGTCCACGCTCACCCTCTGCGTGGAGACCCTGGCAAGTGGTTGTACGAGATTCACAACATGGTCAACAACAAACTCCGCACTCAGTGTGCCGACGACCCGACGGTGGTGAACCCTGGCGAGGACCCAGAGTTTGCTGCTGTCAAGGCCAAGTACATGGCCATGAAGCCCACTAAAGTGCCAGGCCGCGACTTCCTGATGTCAGTGGCTTATGTATATCCGACCAAACCCGAAGAAACGGACATGGCCCTGCAGCGGACTTTCATGCATGCTCTGGCCAAGGCATATCCGTTCGAGGAACTGCGCAATGTGTTCAGCGAGTATGTGAGTGCACATGAACCCGCCTTGGAGTCGCAGCGCGCCTACACGAAGTGGATGCACGGTTTGTTGAAGGCATTGTCCTCAAAAACGGGTTCGCGCATTCCTACCTACCGAGGCTATTCACACCATGTGGCTTACTACAAGAGCGGATGTTCAAAGAAATCCTACCATGGGAAGACCTGCAGAAAGATGCGAGGAGGTGGATACACCAAACAACGAGACCATCGACAGACTCATCGGATTTCCCACCGAGAACTACTTGGCTAAACAGAGGCGCGAAAGGGCGTCCATGTGTATGCAAGTGTATGTTCTTGTTTCGTTTGTAGTGGCGGTGTATGCGACAGTAAAACTGCTTACATCATTCCCATGAAGCCCTTGTGCGACTTGCGGTGGCCACGGTGGGCACGGCGAGTCTTCTTCGCGGCAGGGCCAGCGGACGCCGACTTCTTGTAGGTCAGCTTCGCCGCCTTGATGACCTGGGACAGGCCCATGCCCTTCTTGTAGGTGCCCTTGCGCTTCATCTCCGCCATCGTCTGCTTCACATGAGAGAGCCACTTGTTCGCCATTTTGTTAGTTCAGCAAGAAAATCAAACGCGCTCGATGAATCCAGATCCTGTGCCTGCAAGGTTCCACTGGCAACCCGACGCAATGATCTCATTGTCGCCCGCGTAGACATTTTTCGACTTGTCCGTTACCACCAAGACCAGGTGGTGCGCCGCAAACTGCCTCAGCTCCTCGGGCTCGCGAGGGTGGAGGGCGCGCGCATAGTCCAGTCGCCGCAGACCCGAGTCGCCCCACGACAGAGTCACCAGCGATTCCAGGTCAGACCCACGCGTCTCGGGGCCTGACACAATAATCAACTTGTTCGCCAGGGAGTCCAGCGGGACATCGGCCAGATCGGGCGTGGGCGGCACGAGGTGGCGATGGACAGTCTCGCGCAGAGACTTGGCCACTGCATTCAGGGTCACCGTGGTATCCGTGCGAAAGACCAGAGACAGAATGAACGGGTCCTTATTGCCGAAGGCCTTGTTCAGCAGGGTAACACACACGGGCTCGAACGGCTGCTCCGACGGCAGAATCACTGGGCGATCCTGCATGTCGGACCCGATGTGGAGCTCGAGTAGGCGCTTGCCACTCGACAGGGCCTCCTCCACATTGGTTGTTCCAGCCACGTAGTAATCGGCTATGCGTTTCCGATGTGTGTTCTCGGGAGTCGGGAACTCGGCACCGACCTCACGCGAAATCAAGAACCCTGCGAGGGCAATGGCTCCAATACCCAAAAGAACTTCCATTGTGTAGTCCGACGACTACTTTTCGGGCATTCTGAACAGCAGGTTGCGGAACGCGTTCATCTCGTCGTCGGGAATACGATGGTCCATCGGGAGGTTCATGAGGCAGGCGTAGTGAAAGTAGATGCAGTACATTCCACACTCGGAATCCTTCTGCTGGTGGCGAATGGTATTGTAGGAGAGGTGCATCGAGGGCTGGCCAGACACCGCATCCCACTGGCATTGCCACCGTGTCATCAACTCCACAATCTGCGGCTCGGGGTGCTGGGCGTACGAATCAAAGTAGGTCATGCGAGGGTAGGCCAAGTCGGGCCGAATGTCGACAAAGGCCGCAATCCAGTGCTCACCAGGCCCGTCCGAGGTGTCCGTGTTGAAGACGATTCCGATGCGCGTCTTACCCTTCTTGGCCAGCTTGTCGATCCGCATGGAGCACAGAGCACTCACCAGGCACTCCGACAGCTCAGACTTCTTGTCAAAGTCGATGGGCACGCAGCCCACAAAGTAGTAGCCGTCAAAGAGTCGAGTGTACTGCTTCTCGACCATCTCAATGTCATCGCTCGACAGCCAGTCCGTCCGCTTGGCGGCCCAGTCCGCAGGAGCGTCCGGGGGCTCCATCAAGGATGTGACAATGCAGGACGGCGTGCCCTCTGCGCACTTGGAGTGGAGCCGCTGCTTCAGCTCTGCCCACATCTTGGTCGGAGAATCCTTTGCCATGGGCTTTTCTTTGGGGTGTTCCTTGTTGTAGACCTCGCGGAGACGATCAATCTCCTTGGCATCAAACAGCAGCATGCCCTCTTGTTGAAAACGAACAGATGTTTTTAAGGAGATGGAGCAAACCATGGAGGACCTCAAGCCCGTTCTTAGCAAGTACATCCAGACCACCAAGCGCCTCGCGGAGATGAATGCGGACATTGCCGAGGTTCGCGATCGCAAGCGAACGCTGGAGCTGGATTTGGCTGCGGTCTACGCGAACAATGTGCTGCCCGACAAGATTGAGTTGAAGGAGTCCAAGATGACCTTTGCGGTCAAGCGCCCGAACCAGTGGAAGCGGGGCTGGACGCTGTCGAAGAAGACACTGGATGTGTACCTGCGTGACATCCTAGGCGAGCGTGGCCAGGAGGTCATGAAGGAGATTATCCGCCGTCACGAGCCGACGCTCACGGAGGATGACTTTGGGTTCGAGCTGAAGTCGATTGGGTCTTCGGGGTCGGCCTCGGGAGGCGAGTGAAATGGCCTCCTGCGAATCGCATGCCCGCAGAAGGAAAGCACGCAGCACGCGGCGAGTGCGGAAATACACATGACAGTAAATGCACCTTCTTTTTCGTTCATTGATGTATCCTTTGCAACTGGGTATAAGCGGGTTTCTGCGTCTTGAGGGTCTCTTCCATCTCACGAAGGAGATTGGACAGTTCGGTTAGATGGCGTTGGGCTTGTTTAGCGTTTTCTTGGGGTAAGAATCCATACTGCATTCGGGTTACTGCACACGACAAGGTTTGCTGAGTCTGAAGCACGCGGTGGGCCAGCGTGCACAGATGCTTCACCATTAACGTGATGTATGAGTATCACCGAGAAAATATCTTTAAACTCCGTCGTCCTCCCTCTGGGTAAAGTACTCGCGCAACTTGGCGTCCACGGCCTTGTCGTTCAGCTCGAACACCCCGTCCCAGTTTGGACGCACAATACGCTGGACATCGGCGATTCCGTCCAGGATGGCATGGCGATCCACATACTTGCGGTTCTTGTGCGTTCCATGCCACAGGTGGTACACTTTGCCTGGCGCACACCCCATGGTGGGCCTTGGCATTCTGCGGTAGTCGGCGAAGGAACGAACGAATGCGGGTTTGAGATAGCCCTTGGGAAACTCGACGCCCAACCAGGCCGCTGTGCTCAGCGTGTCGCCGCTTCCCGTGATGGCGTACTCGTAGAACCCGTACCTGCGGAACCACGACCGCTTGAAGCCCCATGCGAACCCCGGGTGGTAGGTATGGTTGTAGGTCTTGTCCCGATTCATGTACACGACGCTCGAGCGCTCCAGCGTTGGCTTGGTGTAGGTGATGTCGAGCCACACGGCCGAGGAAAAGGGCTGGACCACATCGTGCTTGGCCAGCTGCCTAGAGGTGTCTGCGTACCAGGTTCGGCTCGTGAAGACCAGGTCGGCATCTAGAAACACCACCTTGGAGAAGCGCCACGGGATCCGACGCTCCAGCAAACGGCAGAGCTGTTCCTTGTTGAACATGATGGTCTTGGCACTGACATGGAATGCATCCGTGATTTCGGGTGTAGCGGTTCCATAGGTCAGCTCCAGTGTGTAGTACGGCAGCTTGGCCCGCTTCAGCTTCTCCACCATGTAAAGATAGTTCATGAGCATGCGCTTGGACTTGGCAGGGTTGAAGAACACCAGTCCAATGGCCATGTCGCAGTATAAGGGGGTGTCGTAGGTGCAGGTGGCTACATCTACGACAGTCTGTGTTTTCGGTGGCTCCTCAGGGATGCCAGGTCCAAGGTTATATGCAAAGGATTGAGCTTGCCCCATTACTGCTTACGGCGAGAGGTTTTGCGGCGGGGCTGGCGACGGCGCGTACGACGACCACCAGTGGGTGTGGGCTTTACGCCGCTGGGACCACCACCACGGACACGACGCTTACGGCCTCCATTACCAGGACATTTTGGGCCACCATCTGGTGTGTCTATTCCTTTGTCTCCAGTTCCCCATTCAAACCTTCCGTCTGTATGTGTCCACGCTTTCACGCCGTCGCCCTCTGGTTCAGACGATGTCCAGCAGGCCGCTGGCTCTGGCGCCTTCGTCGGCGGCAGGAGCGCCTTTCGAGGCGGTGGGGCCTTTTGGTTGACATTGTTCGGCCGCGCAGGCTCGGGGGCTGCCTCGGGTGTTTTCACAATGGCCGCAGCGGCCGCCTTGTTTGCTTCTGGTGTGTCCTCAGTTGGGTTTGGGTGAGCTTCGGGAGTTGCGGCGGCGGCTGTAGCGGCCAGCGCCATCGCGGTCGGCAGATCCTGCGGGCTGATATTGACGACTGGGAATTCTGGAAAAGAATGTATTTCTTGTACCATTACACTGCTATTAGCCTCACCCCAGTTCGCGTCACCATATACATCTTGTATTGCGGAAATTCCTTTGGCAAGCGCTTCGTCGTATGCCTTCTGGAGAGGGAGAAGCGCCTGTGCTGCATCGACGAGTGACTCCTGAATAGAAGAATCTTTGTTTTGTCTTTCCTTCTCTGCAGCCGCCTTTTCTTCTGCAGTAGCACTTCCTCCTCCCCTCATCATATTGCACCCAGAAATCCCACTAAACACGCCACTCGAGGCGCTAAAATCAGATCCGATAAATGCTCCACCCCCGAAGAATGTCGCTAATTCGAGCAAAAACACTGCGCCTCCGAGGGCAAGAACTGTGCTTCCGCACAAAACCGTGCCTACGAATAGTCCAGTTTGTGCAACAACTTTGCCTGCCACGCCCAGAGTAGTCATCGCCCCAGCAGTTGCCCCAGATAGAATCGCAGCTTTCATCCTGGGGTCTTGTACGCCATTGAGTTCTGCCTTCACATGTCGTCCTTCCAGTACTTCCTTGTCTGAGAGCGCCTTATATGCTTTTACAACGTCTTCCCACGCACCTTTTACCGTGACTTTATTGAGATCGCGATAGTCGGGGGTGGCTTGACGACGAACCAGGGGATACTCCTCGAGCGTCAGCGGACGTTTCCCAACCGAGCGTATAGTACTTCCCAAGTACTCCGTCAGGATCTTCTTATATTGAGACGGTTGGGTCGAGATCTTCTTTCTCAGTGATACGATGCCTAGGAGACCTCCTCGAAGTGTCTTTCCCTTTCGAGTCCTTGCCATTACACCCTCTACACCAAAAAAACGCAGTCCAGCCTTTAGTACTTGCGACGGGAGGTCTTGCGGCTGCGACGGGACTTGCGAGTCCGACGACCACGGGTCTTGCGACGACGACGGCCGCCCAACGACGCTAGATCCTTACTGTGCTCTTCCTTCAGCGCGTTTATTTGCTTCCCAATTTCCGCAACCTGGTCGTTGGATGTTATATCCACTCCCTGAACCGACCGTGTCGGCGGAAGAGCCTCGAGGCGATCTTGTTCCTTCGTAAGCCTGGCCAACTCCGCTTCGTATGCAGCTACGACCTGCGCGCGCTCGGCATTCTTCGCGGCGGCTACGGGATCCGCGATACCTCGCTGTGCGGCGCTCGCTGTGGTTCGTGCATTGGTTCTCGCAGCCATTCGGGCAATAGCCGTATCAGAGGGTCCGAACAAAGGCATTTATAAACCCTTGGCAAAAAAACGAATCTGCCGCAATGAAATGTAGCCAAGGCACATGTACTCGCCCTACAACCCCGGTAACCGCCCATTCACTGAGTCCGATATCCACCGCATTCTCCATCGCCATGGTCTTCCCCATTATCGTGTGACGCATCGCAAGGTGTTTCAGACGGCAATGGTCCATACGACCTATGTTCGTCGCTCGGAGTATACCACCCCTGACGGCCAACCTGCAGAGTTGGCACCCTGTCCCCACGGTGTGATGCCACTGCAGGATGAAAGCTATGAGTGTCTGGAGTTCGAGGGGGATTCGGTGTTGGGCGTGTGTATCGCCACCTACCTGCGTAAACGCTACCCCGAGAAGAAGCAGGGGTTCTTGACAGATGCCCGCAAGGAGCTGGTCAACAATGAGCGGTTGGGTGAATTGTCCAAGACCATGGGTCTGAACCGATTCTACGTGATTTCCCGTCACAACGAGGATTCAGTGGCCATTGATGGCCGCAACAATGCCAAGAAGTTGGGGGATATCTTTGAGGCGTTCCTCGGGGCCTTGTGGACAGACTGCGGCAATCGGTTTGCCGTAGTCTATGCATTTGTAACCACCGTCATGGAGACGTACCTGGACATTGATGAGATTGTCAACTCCGCCACGAACTTCAAGGACCTGTTCCAGAAGTACTGTCAGCGTGAGTTCCGATGCACACCTGTATACGAGATGCGGTCAAATGACCCCAAGAAGAACCAAATCGAGGTGGCCGTGCTGGTGGAGGGCAAGGTGTATGGGGTCGGTGTTGGCTCAACCCGCAAGAAGGCGGAGCAGGTGGCGTGTCGTGAGGCACTCACAAAAGTCGGGGAAGCCTCCTCCGCCTGAAGGTGCCCCCTCTTCTGGGATTAGAACTATTGATCCAATCCTGCTTAGTATGCTCATCCCATACGTTCCAGTCATTCCGTGTGTTCTCATCGCTCTTGAACGCATTGGCGACTACGAGTTCTTCGATGGTACGCTCATCCCCGTCGCCCACACCAGCAAGAGCCGCAGCGAGAGTCTTTACGCTGTCGACGCCGATTATACCTTGCATACACGTCTCTACCGCCGCAACCGCAGCTGGGGTTTTGGAACATATGAACTTAAGTGACGACAGAACCGAAAGCAAATCGTAGTTAACAAAGAATGCATCTCTTTCGTGGTTCAAGGTGGGGGCGGCGTACTCGGTGAGTTTCTTGGATCCAAGTTTCATTACGTGGTCATACTGCGGAAGATCAAGGTACTGGAGTGGGTTGGTAAGTATTTTTTTGAAGAGGGCTGCGAATTGCATTTCGGTGCGCACCCTATCGTAGTCAAATGTAACCGCCCTATCGTCGGACATAACGGCCATATTGTCGGCATGCAGGTCGTCTATTATGAAGCCCTTGTCTACGCAGAGGCCATCCAATACCGAAATCATGGCCTTGACTCCCTCCGCTACCTTCAGAGTACCAACGGTTTGCTTGAACTTGGGTATGAGAAGACAGGGGGGATACTTCCCGAATGCGTCCATTGCACCTTCTAATACGTCTAGTTGTTTACTCTTGAATCCTTCTGGGAAGTGTGGGACATTGCTACGTAGACGACGTGTCAATTCGTCTCGGACCCATGGAGTACCAGGAAGTGCTACGAAGGCTGAGAGGTTGCATGTATACAACGCTACATACGTGAGTGCGTGCGGTGCGTATTTGGACGTCCTTACGATGTCGTGTTTCGTCAGGATGTCCTTGTCAGCAGAAATGTACGCGATGGTCTTTTCTGCGGGATACCCTGCTCCTTCAGCCTGCCGCTCAGCTGCTTCCCTGGCGGCAGGGTCGACTGGTGTCGGAAGAAAGTCCCACGATGCATTGTGTGCTTTAAACGTGATTGCAGCCATG
>Ga0007825_1000478_pt1 | contig 11176 bp, 15 predicted proteins | sample CryBogCBE13Jul09_FD_71229 | JGI IMG/M metagenome (GOLD analysis project Ga0007825, IMG submission 71229) | Freshwater microbial communities from Crystal Bog, Wisconsin, USA - CBE13Jul09 | ecosystem: Environmental > Aquatic > Freshwater > Lake | place: Crystal Bog, Wisconsin, USA | collected... | reverse complement strand
CTTCATGAATGAAATGTTAGCAAACAACGGAGTTGAAAGTAACCTAGAAGTTGCTATTGATAACAACTGTATTGATAGGCTGGTAAACAAACATAAACCCACTCATGTTATTATTGAAGCATTATGGGTAGTGCCTCAGAAGTTTGTTATATTACAAAAACTACACCCTAATGTAAAATGGATCATACGCCTGCACAGCGAAATGCCGTTTATGGCTGGAGAAGGTATGGCCATGGATTGGTTAGGTGATTACGGTCTGTTAAAGAATGTTATCATCGGGGTTAATGCTCCTCGTATGATGCGTGAAGTTAGAATGTATTTGCAGATTAAAAATAGTTGGACAGATAAACAAGCCGACGAGCGTGTTATCTATATGCCTAACTTCTATCCACAGGACTATGCTAAACCTAAAAAGATAGATAAGAAAAAAGATACTATCGATATTAGTTGTTTTGGTGCTATCCGTCCCTTGAAGAATCATTTATTGCAGGCCTTTGCTGCTATAGACTTTGCTAATAGTATTGGCAAGAAACTACAGTTCCATGTAAATGCTGGACGTATTGAAATGCAAGGACAGTCTGCACAGAATAATCTTCGTGGATTATTTGAACAACTTATAGATCAAGGGCATGAACTAGTTAATCATCAGTGGTGCCCGAGGGAAGATTTTTTAAAAATCTGTAGTCAAATGGATATCGGTATGCAATGTAACTTCAGTGAAACATTTAACATTGTATCAGCGGACTTGATTAGTCAGGGTGTACCTATTGTAGGCTGTACTGAAATACCGTGGGCAACAAATCCTTGGTGTGCTGATCCAACAAGCAGTAAAGAAATGGCAGAGAAGTTAAAATCTGCATACACATGGTCATGGGCTAATGTTAAAACAAATCAAATAAGTTTAACAAAATATACAAATACTACAGTTAAAATCTGGACTAAATATTTCAAAGGGAACTAAAATGGCAAGACATCGAGTAAGATCGCATCAATGGGAAAACGGAAGATTACGAATCACCGATACTTGGTTTGAAGAGTTTGAAGATGCATTTTCATTTGCAAATAACTTAAGAGAAGCACATAGTGTTAAGGTTTTTAACGATGACGGGGCAGTTGTACACTCTGGAAAGCCTGCACCTGTTGATACCTACGCTTAACGCTTACACATCGGCTTAATGCCGTTCATATGTATGCCGACAATGTCCTTGATGTTATCGGCATTTCCTATTACAAAGTAAGGCCAAAAGTAAGCCATAACGAATCCAGCCGCGCACTGGTCTAATAAAGTGTCTAAGTATGTGTTCATATTAAGCCCGTTTAATAATGTTCATAATACCAGCAAATGTTTGGCTGCGGTCTTCTAATCCGTGTAGTCCAGAATTAATGTGACGAGTAACTGCTGATGTATCACTAAAGTTAGTGACTTTGTTGGCCACATGATTTTGCCAATACCATACTGCTACTTTGGCAGCAACATCTAGACGCTCTACTAGTTCGGGATGATTAACTAGGTCCAGGCCCAGGGCTTTACCAGCACGGGCATAGTTATCTCTACCTGTTAGTTGAATATATCCACGACCGTGGTACTTGGCACCATCACCTGCTTGTGTGTTGCCCAGCATTTTGGCCTTGCGTGGATTTACCTTGGGATCATATTTCTTGAAGTCTAACTTGCCACCCTTCTCGCCCATACTGGTAAAGTTAGCAGTTTCGTGAGCACATTGGGCAACAAACTGAGCAAGTTCAACGCCGCGTATGCCCGACTGATGTCCAGCCTTGATCAGTGCCTGTGCTTCGGGCTTGTTGAGTAAATGAACGATTTTGGTGTCGTTGGGAGCAGGTTGCGGGGTGGGCTGCGGTGCGGGTTGATGTTTTGCTTGGGCACTGCCGGCAGCACCTAAAGCGGCAGAACCAACGAGTCCTCCCAAAAATCCTCTACGACTAATATCCTCGTCAATGACTTCGTTAATTCTCATAGTGATATTTATTGTAAATTAACAATAAATCTTATTCGTAGTCCTGTCTCAAATCTGGATCAATTAGTTGTCCCTGCATCAAATATAAAGGACTTTTACGATAAATCCAAACATCATGGAATGGATCTGTTAGGATTTTAATACACCAAGTAATGGCCACTCTGCGTGTTTGTATAGCAGTTAGTTGAACCATTCTAAAAGCAATGGCAATGACACCTAACCATAACCAACCTATACCCACACGATTTAGGAATGTTTCGGCATCTTGGTGTGGTACTAGATAGTTCATAAACTCTAGATCAAAATAAGCCAGTATGGGCACTAGCACAAAGCAAGACATCAATACTCGTTTGCGTTTTAGATTAAATCCTACTTTGATTTTTTCTTTATAATCAAAAGTGGCTTTATTGTATTCATCGTAGCCCTTGGGTTCAAAAAAGAAGTGTCCTGCTTGACGTGTAGTCATGGCGATTAACCAAGCAATATAAGCACTGACTACAGGATCAATAAACAAATATACATAAGCAATTAAAAAACTCGAAGCCGATATTAAATGTAAAAACTGATTGATTCTACTGTGATGATAGTATCTATGGTCGTCCCATCGTTGTTCTCGTAAATTAGACAATATATCTTTAATCATATCTTTCCTTGTTAAATTAATATTTAGTGGGCACTAGATTATCACGGAAGATGTGCCAGCATTTCTTCCACGACCATTTGTGGCTACGGATTTCTACTCGTTGTCTATCTAATCTCAATGCTCGATCTATATTAGATTTTAAATCATCACCATAATAGCCTGTAATACCATTTTCGATAATGTCTTTGGGTCCAGGTACATCGTAGCCCACTACGGGTGTTCCGCAGGCCAATGACTCTATGATAACAACACCAAATGTATCTGCCTTGCTGGGAAATACAAATACATCAGCATTGGCATAGTATCTTGCTAGTTTCTCACCAGTCAATGCGCCTACAAAATGTACATCAGGATATCGACGTTCTAACTCTCGACGATATGGGCCATCACCTACTACAACTTTAGTAGCACCGTGATATTTTAATTCACAAAAAGCATCTATGTTTTTTTCTTTACTAACACGACCGACATTTAATAATACAGGTCTATTAGGACAGCTCTGACGCAAACTACTTCTAAAGACACTACGATCAACACCTCGAGTCCATGCTATAACACCGTTACGAAATCCGTGTTTCTGTAGTTCTTCTACCATAGTCTGTGTAGTGGTCAACACACGGCCGCTGTGATTGTGAAACCAACTGACATATCTATAGGTCAGCCACTCAGGGATATGATACATCTTCTTTAAGAACTCGGGAAACTTTGTATGATAACTGGTATTGAATACTATGTCATGACGCCAGCACCATAGGTTTGCGGCTAGACCCAACGGGCCCTCCGTGGCAATGTGTATATGATCCGGATTAATCTCCTTGATCTTCTGACCAATTCTCCACGGCCAGGAAAGTTTAACTTCAGGATAACCAGGAGCGTCAATATGGTGAAACTGCCCGGGGTCAAGATAAACAACATCGTAGCCATCAGCCACAGCATGTCGCTCAATATTGGAAAATGTTGTAACCACCCCGTTGATCTGTGTGCGTTCATTATCAGTTATGATGAGGATTTTTTTTGACATTGTGCGGTTACCTTATAGCCACTGTATTTAATACTATATTGTAACGTGGCTGCAGATTGTTCGCAACTGGTTCTATCAGGGAAGGTAAGAGTTAGAGTTGCAGGAATGTCGTTGGGATTAGTTAGACTTATTGCCACTAGTAACAGCGTCCACATCGTCGTGCTCCTTGGTCCAAGTTACTATTTCCCAACGCCCGTCGTGATGTTCTACTAGGGCAGTCATAGACTCTACCCAGTCTCCATCGTTCATGTAGATGACGTCATCTATCATTTTAATTTCGGCGTGGTGTATGTGTCCACAAATAACACCATCAAATCCGCGTTTCTTGCAGTACTTGGCTATGTTCTTTTCAAACTGGAACATGAAGTCTGCTGCTTTTTTTACTCTATGCTTAAGGAATTTACTAAGACTAAAGTACCCAAAACCCATACGGTGGCGTAGCCAATTAAGTCTGCTATTGAGCCCAAGAACAAAATCATATGCTTTATCTCCTAAGAATGCCAGCCATGGTGCTAGTTTAGTAATACCATCAAATAAGTCGCCGTGAGTGACTAGATAATGCTTACCATTGGCACCAATATGTTCAGTTTGATTATGTATTTCCACCGAACCGAAGCCTAGTCCGTAAGGTATTAGGGGTCTTAAAAATTCATCGTGATTGCCGGCAACATATATAACTCTAGTGCCGCGTTTGGCGTGGCCTAATATACGGCGTACCACATTGCTGTGGCTTTGTTTCCAGCGCCATTTGTTTTGCTGTATTTTCCAAGCGTCAATAATATCGCCCACTAGGTAAAGTGTTTCGCAGGTATTATTTTTAAGAAAGTTATTTAGGGCTTCGGCTTTACAGTCTCTAGTTCCTAAATGGACATCCGAGATGAATATGGAACGATAAGTTTTTGGCTTCATAGCCATATTTATCGCCCCATTACTGTGTGTAGATTACAGAATTGTTAAATCTGAACGGCTGTCCACTTTGGCCCAAAAGATTTGCCTTCGGCGCGGTGCTTGAAGATTTTGCGGAATTCTTCTGTACGAAGTTCCTTTTGCTTTTCTACATCGTGTCGGACGCAAGCCTGATACAACTCTTTTAAAAGTTTCTTTTGTTTCATAGCAAGTTCCTCCTTAAAATAAACTATATAAACAGTATACACTGTTCTTTTATTTATGTCAAGAGAAAAATAATTAAGTATTATTTTAAAAGCGGATTTCAGCACCAATATTGAGATTATGTGCTGTAATGCCTAATTCAATAATAGTATGTGCTCGTAACCAAAGTAGTCTATTATCGTGGGACAACCAATCTGAAAAATAATAGTCTCCAACTATAGTCGCTACTTCTGCTATATTAAGTTTACCTTGACTGGGGTGGCGGCCTAATAAGGGATTAACTTCGTAGTAATTTTTCCATTTGGGTTTTTGGTATAATACATTTCTTGTAGTTTGGTAGTCTAGTATTTGACTTACCTCACTGGCCACAAACCATGCTTTTTCTTCATCAGTCCAACCTTCAAACGGCGCCGCATGTGCTAGACATGAAGTCAGTAGCAATAATAAGGCCGTTAGAGTTTTCATTCTTCCATTATGGATCTAAGAATAAGCACAACAGCAAAGACTACAAATGCCCAAAAGAGACCTTGGCCCACATCTGATAAAGCATTAACTAGGGCATTAGACATTTCTGTACCACTCTAATGTACTTTTAACTAGGCTGTCTATGCTGTTGACCAAAGGAACACCGTACATTTCTTCTTCGGTAATGGCCAAGGGCAACTCTGTACAGCCCAATACCACTGCGTCTGCTCCTCGATCGATTAGATTTTTAATCACTATGTTGAGTATGTCTTGAGCACTAGTTGTATCTCCGGCTTTGACATAATCGATAGCAGGCTGTACATATACATCCATTTCATATTGACTAGGTACTATACAGTTCCAACCCCGAGACTCTAACATCGTTTGATATAGTCCGAACTCTATTGTAGACTGAGTTCCCATGATACCAATAGTACCTGTGACATTTTGTTTGTTTAGTTGTACTGCTACACTTTCTACAATGTGTAATATAGGCACACCCTGATCGCTCATTTGATCGTACCAAAAGTGTGCGGTATTACAAGGTATAACAATATGTGTGCATCCAGCAGATTTGAGTCCTTGGATACCTCTTAGAAGTCCTTCTAACGGTTCATTGGTACCTGCTCTTAATGCTAGACTGCGGTCTGGTATAGTAGGATCGCTCCACAATACTGTAGGTATATGTTCTTGGTCACATGTTGCCGGAGTCTGCTCAATCAAACGTCTTAGGAACTCCGAACTAGCCGCAGGTCCCATTCCACCGAGTATGCCTAACATATTATTTGGCCTTATAGAGTATATTACTTGCTACATTTAGTACAGGAGTTGTAGCATCTAGATCCTTAGGTTCTTCTTTCCAACCTACTGAAATCTGACCAATAAACAGTCCAGGTTCAGCAGGCACACTGATACGACACATATAGTTAACACCACTTTCCTTGTAGACGAATCCTAGGTAACTTTGTGCTGTCTTGTATTCACTACAGGGAACCTTGCCACTCATTAGGCCAATAACATCATTGTTGTTATTATAGTTTTTGGTTAGCAGTCCTACATCATAACCATCGTAGTCTTTGTTATGACCACCTTTACGTGTGACAAAATACACTAGCTTTCTAGTATTAAGCAATGTGTTTACTTCGAATATTGCTACTAATTCTGCTTCGCTATGTTTGAATATGAAATCGGTAGCTTCTCTATATTGACCATTCATATGTGGCAACTGTTGCTGAGCCCTATAACTGGCCATGAATGAATCTTTCTCAGTGTAGACAAACCAAGCACCGCCGAACATCAGTACTACTGCAAATAGTACTAATACTCGTGCAGGGCTTTGGCCTACCCACTCTAATATATTAAGAAAGATTTTGTCCATTATCCACTTCTGCTACGAATGCTGTTACACCCATATTGCCAATAACATGGCTGGCTGTACGAATCATATCCATCAAAGGATCAACTGCGATAAACAATACTAAAACTGCTTCGCTAGGGAGTTTCAATAAATCACAAACCACTGCAACTGTTGCAACAGTTAATATACCTGTAGTACCAGCACTGGCTAGGCCTGCGAGAATACTACCAAACAAAACAACTACCAAGCCAGCAACACCTAGATGTAGATCATAGATGCCGGCAATAAACGCTGTGGCAATGGCATAATAAACAATACTACCAATACGATTTACTGTAAAACTCAGTGGTGTAGTTAGTTCAACAGCATCCTTGTTGTAGCCTAGTTTAACTAGAGCATCTTGGCTGTAAGGGATACAGGCTAAACTTGAACGGCTGCTGATAGCAATCATAAATGTTTCTTGTATGCCTTTGACGGTGGCCACAATACTCCTACGGCATTTCCAAGCAATGTATGCTGTAGCAATGGCAGCGATTAAGAAACCACCCACTGTTTGTTGAATAATAAAATCAACCATGGTACCAAAGATACCTACGCCTACCTTGGCTACCTGCGTTGAAATCATGGCAAACAAGGCAATGGGCAGGAAGTAGTTTAAGAACTTGAAGATGCTAATGCTGGCCTGTTGTACACTCTTAAACACATCAATCATTATTTCCTGACCCGCTGATTTAATATTACCTAGGGCAATACCAAAGATCAAACAGAAGATAACAATCTTCAAACTTTCACCAGCGTCCAAACTTTGGAAAATATTTTCAGGAATAAACTTTTGGATTACGGCACCAGCACTGGGCTTGGGTGCAACAGGCATAGGCTCTTTGAGTGTAATCGTCATTTCAGAACTTTGGTCTTTATTGTTGACCAAGGCACCTAGTTGTATTTTCTTTTCTGCTGTCATTTCACTGCCAGTAATCAGTGTAGACCCTACACCCACTACAGCGGCCAAGGTCATACTGGCCAGAAAGCCAATGACGATTTTCTTAATCATTGTTTGGCTACCTTCTTTTTGTAACAAGCCAACTACACCTACTAGAATAGTGGCAAACAAGAATGGTAGTACAACTACTTTTAACAGGCTAATATAGATTCCGCCAATAGGCTCTAACGCCATAACTTCGTGTGGCAAATATACACCACCCGCAACGGCCAGCAAAATGCTGCCAAGAATAGTCCAAGGACTAGATAGAAATTTCTTTAAGTTCATTTGTTTTCCTTGTATCTATTCATTAATCGTTTAACATCGATGTTATTATATTCGCTGGCTATAACAAAGTTAGCAATACCTAATAGTTGTAGATTGGTGGGTCTAACTGCCACAGCAATATGGTCAACACTATCACTGATAGTAATGGTCTTTGTACTCAATGCTGCTTCAGGATGTTCGAAACTAATCTTTTTAATTTCAAATTCATCACGGTAAGCGGCATCAATCTTGCCTGACATAACATTGTTCATAACCGTGGGCCATGTATCTTCAGGAACAAATGTGGCCCTAGGAAAGTTAATACGAGCATAGGTGTCGTAACTGCTGTTACGAATAAAACTGATCTTACCATCGAAGTCACGAATGACTTCATAGGGCTCGCGTCCCCTACTGTTTTGACTCAACCATAGTCGGTTAACAATAAGACTTTGACGCAGTACAACATAGGGATTACTAAATCGTAATACCTGTAAGCGTGGGCCTGTGATACTTAACTTGCTGACAGCAATGTCCGCACGACCATCACGAACCTGTTCTGCTACTTCAGCAAAACTTTTAGCATCTCTACGGAACTCCGCAGGTACTCCAAGTTGTTTGGCAATGCTTCGAGCAATCTCGACATCTAGACCATGTAGGTCATCACCTTGTCCGCTGAAGAACGGAGGGCTGTCTGGGCCGTTCATGGCCACCACTAACTTACCTGCTTTTTTAATAGCAGCAATATCAGCGGGTAATGGTACTTTAGAATCGGGGACTTGTCCATAGACTGCCAACGACACTAAGAAAGATAGTAATATAAGTAGTTTTTTCATAATAGTATTTATATACTACTATATTAAAGGTAGATTACTTATTAGCCAAAGGATTGTCGACGGCCTTTTGGATTTTGGCATCAACTTCTTTCTTCAATGCTACTAGTTCTCGATCGATTTCTTTCTTTAGTTGAGCATTTTCTTGACGCATAGATTGAAGTTCAGCACGCTCTTTATCCAAATCTTCACGGACACCTTTACGCATATCACGCATTTCTGAATCTGATTGGCGGTTTGCATCCTTAACATAGCGTTCAACTTGTTCTGTAACTGTTTCAGTTCTACGAATATCGCCCTTTAAGTCGTTTTTAATGTCACGGGTATAGTCATTGGTTTTTCCAATGGTTTCTTCAATCACCGCTAGACGCTTATCAAAACCACTTAGGTCTGGTGCAGAATAATCAGCAATCTTTTTCTTCATGCTTTGGTAGTCTTTATACACTTCAAAACATCCATACAACCCGCCTAGTGTAGAACTCACAATAGTAAATGCTACCATTAGTTTGGCTGGCGTGAACTCATAGCCACCAATACTGATAACAGTATCCTTGCTGGCATATTTTTTCATTGCCGCTTCAGCTTCGTCAATCTTTGCATTAACGTCTTTAATTTCTTCGGTCATTATTTTGCTCCTTGTTTATACTGTAGATCAACCATTTCTTGGTGCAATCTATCACTTCCTCTTGTTAAACCTCTTAATACACGCTCGTTATCTATAGTCTTTTGATTCTTATATACTTCTTCCGACTTATAGAATTTTGCATCTAATAATGTCAATTTTGCATAGGCATCAAACCCCTTGGGCTGTGTGGCAATACTAGCTATGTCAACACCGCCTGCAACTTCATTAGGCTGTACATTACGTTTGATCTGTCCGTCCTGTGTTTGTTCTGCACCCTGTAGTGTCATAAATGCTTGTTCATTTACATAATCGTTGATTGAACCTCGACTACTTGCACGAGCGATTTCTGTCTTAGGTATTTCAACTTCAGTTACAGGAGATGGAAATGTTTTCTTCATAGTATCTAAATTAGTTGTGGTAAAAATTGAATAGTCAACAAAAGAACTTGATTGGTTACTTTCAGGCTGTGGCGGCGGCATATATTGAACCACCGGCTGTTGAGCAGTCACAGATTGAACTATTTGTTGCTGTACCATAGCCACAGTAGTTACCTGTACAGGTACTTCGGCTTGAGTTTGTTTAGGAGGAGTTGGAGCAGTATTTATTACTGTGCTTTGTTGAACTACCTGTTGTACAGCTTCTTGTTGTCGAGGTACAGGCGGTGGTAAACTAGCAGTTTGAACCTGTTGTCCTGTGGCCTGCGATGTTGTTGCCTGCTGTTGAGGTGCCGTAGGCAATGCATTTATAGTCTGTACTTGTTGTACAACGGCCTGCACTAGTTCTTGTTGGCGTGGTGCCTGGGGTGGTAAACTACTAGTCTGTTCCTGCTGTGTGGAACTTACTACTGCTTCTTGCTGTTTCGGAGCAGGGGGAAGTGTTTGAGTGGTAGTTTGTTGAACGACTACTGTGGTATTTTGTGTGCTTGAAACATTGTCATTTCTTGCAGGTAAAGAAGATTGAGAATTAGATGTAGTTTCAGCTACTTGTGTAGTAGAGGCTTGATTACTTGCTGTTCGTTGATTATTAATGCTGGCCAAGGTAGTTGGGGTATTGGCCTGTAGTGTGATCACACTGGTTGAACTGCTACTGGCAGTTTTAGTAGATGTCGATGATGTAGAACTGGCTACAGCAGTGGCAGCAGTGATACTGGCCGATTGTGCTGTGCCTGCTACTGCTTCTGCTATAGTTAATGCTGCTGATGTTGCTGTTGCCGCGGCTTCATTGGCCTGTGCTACTACTGCGGCTGCGGTAGCAGTAACTTTAGCTTGTTCTTTAGATACCACACTCATGGCTAGAGCACTTGGCCCGCTTCCTCCACCTTTACTTTCACTTGACGGTTTAGTGGATCCGGCAACTTGCACATCGCCTGGTTTAGGTTGTGGGTTAGTAGCACTAGGTGCCGCACTAGTCACAGGGGCACTGGTAGCAGGTCCGGGACCAGCAGCCGCTTGTTGCTGCGGGGGAGGTTGTTGGCTATTAGGATCTGGACCAGCTGGTGCAGGTGCCACCGGAGCAGAGGCAACTGCCGGACCAGGTGCCGGACCAGGTGCCGGACCAGCGGCAAGTGCAGGGGCGGCAGTATCTGGTGCAGGGGAATTAGGATCTGGAGCAGGACCGGCAACTGGACTAGCAGCAGGTTGGGCACTAGCAGCAGCCAATGCTTGTTGTTTAGCAAAGGCAGCACCGTAACCTGGACAACTGGTACTAGACAAGGGGTTGGTTGTACAAGGATCAGGAGTGTATAATGCTGTAACACTCATATTCTGAACGGCAGCATTTCCTGATGTTGTTGCCCCCATTGTAAAATTACCCAATGACAAAGAATTTGTTGTAGAAGATAGCAAGAATTGACGCGATACATTTTCAGCTGTATTAGGTGTTGAATAACTTTGTCCAGCAGTAT